>Ga0307514_10000204_pt1 | contig 165579 bp, 168 predicted proteins | sample 16_EM_MG_FD_203088 | JGI IMG/M metagenome (GOLD analysis project Ga0307514, IMG submission 203088) | Populus trichocarpa ectomycorrhiza microbial communities from riparian zone in the Pacific Northwest, United States - 16_EM | ecosystem: Host-associated > Plants > Roots > Unclassified...
AGGATGGGGCAGGGAGCCTGATACTATTATTTTTGATTTGGAAGGCAGCCAATACTAAGTTTATGGATGGCTGCAACCAATCGGCACTTAGGTTACCCAAGATGCACAGCCAAAAATCGTTGACGCTTCGTTGAAACTCATTTTCAGAATGGGGCAGTGATCATGTGGTTTACTCTTTTACCAAAAAAGGCCGCCATTATGCACGTTATGGATAGTTCCGACCATGTCACCATTCAATTACCGGACTTACAAGCCTGAAAATCGTTGATGCTCCGTTGATGCTCATTTTAATGTACGGTGAAGTCAACATCTGCTGCCATTAATAATTGCAATTGTAAATAATTGAACTTTATGGATGCCTTTCAGCATGATTAGGACTTGGCTCAATGGCAAAGCCGAGCCCAATAATATTCCAGCAGTGGTCGCTCTCATCCGGTTAAAATTTATACGTTATGCCAAATAATGCATATTGCCCGCTACAGGTTTGTTTGTTAACGAATATTCTCTCGCGACTGGTCAACATTCTTCCATACTCATTCACTAAATAAAATTCTTCGTCAAACTACATAATGAACTTGGTGATAATACATTGACGCATTCTGTCCTACTTTTTCTTGATCCCCTTATTCCTCCCCGTTTCCATTATATTGACCGTCAGTAACGCCTTTTCAACCTTCTTCTTTGATTGTCGTATAGGCCGAATCAGTCCAGGAACATTCGGTGCCGCACTCACATTCCGCACCTCAAGGGTTTCTGATACCTCACTGCAGTTGTCCAGTTCCATATCTGATTCATTATCCGCCTCCCAGTCATCTTCGCTGTCGTTTGGATTATCCAAGTCCCCATTCCAGGTAAGCCAATTTTCGGTGTCTGAAATGCTTTCAGGTGAGCTATCCTCATCACGTTCAGCAGGATGGCGGTCGATTCGTTTGATTCGGCGGACGTTCAATACTTGAGTTCGTCCACCAGGGAGGTCCTTTGCCGACAAAGCTGGTGGCACGGGTGATTTTTCCGACAATTTAAATGCAGCAGCACCATCATGAAGAAATTTTGACCAGGATGCTTTGACGATCTCTTCAGTATCTGAAATGTAACCTACGGCAGTCATCTGTTTATTTTGAGTGCGACATTCCTTCTCTGTAGCTCGTAGGGTTTAGCTACCCTGCCACATCTCCAAAAAGTCGTGGACCTTGGCCATTCTGTGCAACTTCTTTTCCTCCGCCTCTCTCTTCAGCTCCATGTCATTATCAGTGCTGTTTAGATGCAATACTGGGTCGTCGCCAGCCAGTAATCCGCAATTGGCTCGAGCAACTGCCTGACTATCACTTTTTCGCGAAGGGTTTCGCCTGTGGTTTTCGACTGCCTCCACCCGATCACATCTCGGACAAGGGAAAAACTGGCCTCCACTGCGACACCGTGAGTTATGATAGAGAATACATCCCGTGCCACATTGGAGAGATCGGCGTACTTTGAGTGCGTTTCTTCTTGCTGCCGCCACCAGTCGGTGATATCCGGTAACCAAAATGTACTACTAATCGCGATCAGGTCGGAGTGGTAATCATTAAGATTTGGATTAATTTGCCCCCAGTTCTGTGGTAATTCAGAAGGTGAAGTCAAATAGAGCCTCGCGGCTGTCAATAAACGTGCTGCACGATCGCTTCGTCCGGGTGTCGTTTCGGCCACATTGGTAGGCATTAAGTATTCGTTGTCATCGCTGGACAAATCGTATGAATCATAAGATGATTGACCTGATCTAGAAGCCATTTCGAAGGAGCTGAGATTGTTATTCAGAGTGTTATAGGACTTAATGACCGGCAAATGTTTATGTTTCGCGCAGTATTCATTCTCCACATACTTCAGAATGGCCTCCTGGTATTTGGTAGTATAAGAGGTCTCGTCTTCAGGATTAATATCCATTCCCTTGTCCCACTTCCTAAACGATCGCAACTTCCGGAAAGGATCAAGGATATGTGCCGTAATAAGGAGCATACCAGTCGTTGGAGTTACTTCCGTATAGTATTTCGACAGCTTTTGCCGCGCACACTTCACAGCAAAGAATAAGTCTTCCTTCCATTGAGTCTTTTTCTTGGCCAAAGCTCGCATCACGCCGTCCATGTGATCAAACATGTCATTGTAGACAGTGATGACGTTATGCAGAGTAACGGTATGCCGTTTCGACATCCAAAGGGTCCAGTACCGGAATGGCCGTAAAACATCCATGACATACTTGACAATAGTCCACTCATCCTGAGTCGTGAACAGCGGCCGGTAGTCGCTATATTTTCGGTTTTTAAGCCACTCCCGGGTGAATTCACGCAATCGGTAGGCGCGCTCGAGCAACTCCAGTGTCGAGTTCCAATGTGTCTTCACATCCATAATAGGTAGTACTGCGATCCGGACTTTGGCTTTTTGACAGTCAATGAACTCGTTTCGACGTCCAGGTGTCAGCGTAATCAATACAGCAAGCATTCTCTGCTATATGAAGGTCAGTTTCAGCACTTTCATAGTATGTTGAAATACGTACTTTCTCAATTATCTTCGCTAAACCTGGTCTCATGGCGGTCACCTTGTTGATTCTAGTATTGCCCTCTGTTCCAAGTCTTTGACTCTTCCCAATGTCTGTGCTTTCATTCTCTCCAAATTGCTGATCGCGCTCATGGGCTTCCCAAGACTTGGTGTGGCCTTTTACACCCAGACTGCTCATGAATGCACCCAAAGACAGCTGAATGACGTGCGCCATGCATGGTATGTGGTTTCTCAATGTGGGCCACTCGATTCCGGAGGCCTCAAGGGTAGTTTGTAGTTCGCGAGTCATCGAGTAATTTGAGAAAGCGTTGTCGGTTTTAATTCCAAGTAAACGGCCGTCAGTCAGTTCGAAACGATCAAGAACTTCCTTCAAATGTCTGGCTAGCCATGCTCCCGTATGCTGACCCTTGACCTGTAATCCTTAATGAGCTTTCGAAATAGGAAAAGATTGGGCTATTAACCTCATCGAATGCCAGTTGTACTTCTCGCAAAGCCCAATTTCGATCCATATAATAAGCAATGACCGATGTTATTGCTAATTTGTTTGTCGATGTCCATCCGTCCAAAGCTAAACTAACTTTATTTGTTGACGGCAATTGCTACTTAATTGCATCCACTGTCAGTGTGCATTCCCTCCGGCAAATATTACTCAGGGTGCTGGCTGACGGTAACACCAATTCGCTTCGTAATGCGTTGTATGACCGTCGTAGTTCAAGGTTTGATATTGCGTTCCATGGAATATGTGCCGAAACAAAATCTAACATGAGGTACCGATTCCAGGTGTCTTGGTGAAATTCGGCAGTCTGAAAGTCCTTTGCTGCCAGTTTAGAGCGTTTTGTCTGTCAATTCAATAAGTATACTTGAAACCTGAATGGTCAATTTGATTTTCCTTTGCGAAGTTACAATCGGAATCCCTCGACTTCCTTGCTGCTTCAGTATGGCCAAAGCTGTTTCATCGACCGTTGAACTAGTTAGTTCAGTTACATCTAACATTGTTAATTCGTTTAACTTTGCGATATGCACTTTTGCCAGCAAGTGTTTGCCCATTGAGCTGGTCCCATGTTCTGATGGATGGCGCAGAACTTGATGACAAACAATACATATGATGCCAGGGCTGCCAGTCTATTCAATTCCGCAATGTAAATAGAATTGCCACGAAGGCGCATGTCTAGAGTTATTCCAAGCAATAGGCCGCTTCGAGCCTTCATTCATTGAAGCCCACCAAGCATCAAAGACGATTTGTAAAGTAAGGTCGCTTAAATCACGAATAAAGACAGGTTCGTTTTTGGAAGATATCATAACCTCTAGCAACGAGGTATTTAGAGATTTTGTATCTGACATCGCGGTAGGAAATTGCACTCTGCGTAATTCGATCTGGGTGACTGTCAATGGATACGTTATAGTCAGGTAGAACGCAGGTTCTTAAATATTGACTGTAGAGCTACAAGCAAGAAAAAAGTCAGACTTGTGAGACATCGCATGCATATTTGTGAAGTTGAATACAAGGGCATACAAAGACAAGACGGTTGCAATATCATCGCTAGCATTTTTGCCCATAAAGGCAGCCGATAGTCCGATTTTGTGTCATCGCCGCTGCATTGCTCTCTGATAATCCAAGATGCAAGCCCAAAAATCTTTGACGCTCCGTTAACGCTCATTTTTAGGAGGTAGTAGCGATATCGTTACTTGCATTTTTGCCTAGAAAGGCGGCCAATATTATGATAATGGGAGTACGCTGTTGCACAGCCCTTGAATTGTCTATGATGCAAGACCAAAAATCGTTGACGCTCTGTTGACAATCATTTTTAGGAGGTGGTGGCGATATGGTAGTAGGCGTTTTTGCCCATAAAGGCGGCCAATACTGCTATTATGGCTTAATGCTGTCGCGCAGCCTAGTCATTATCCAAGATGCAAGACCAGAAATAGGTGACGCTCCGTTGACGCTCATTTCTTGGATGGGGCAACAAGCATGTCGCTTGCCGTTTCACATCGAAAGACGGCCAATAACTCGTCTTTGGATTGATGTTACGATGCAACTCTTTGATTGCTGAAAAGATCAAACTAAAATCGTTGACGCTCCGTTGACGCTCCGTTGATGCTCACTTTAGAGACATACCAACAGTCATTCGGTGCGCAATCACTTTGCATGACAGTCATAACGTCATTATTGACAGTCAATAAGTTTTTACCATCCGGTTCGGGGCTGGAACACTAGCTGGAGATCGCGACCTATTCTGACTGGCCGACAACGCAACCACTCTCACCGCACCCTCTGCACCACTATTCCCGTCATCAGTGCAATCAATGATGTAGTTCCGTCGCGTTTTGGCGCTTTCAGCCGGTAAGTTACGGCATACAGATCAATCAACTAATTTGAGACATATAAAGCCGGACTTCCTGACCTTTCTTTTTCCAGCTTGTCTTCCTCGATTTCCATGACGTACCATAAGCAATTTTCACAATCTCGACCATGTGCAGCAGGTCTGAGCGGAAAGTTAGGCAGTTAGCTGCATAAACGATTGCTGCATGACGGCTGCCATTGATCCAGGTTCAGACTGCACACTGACCGCTCGTCCTATGACTCGTATACCATCACTGAATTAAATTTTCTTAGTATATTTCGTCTCTATTTTAGATTCTGCTTTCTAATGTAACTGTAATTGGCAGGTCGATATCAAGTTTGCTGGCCGTCCATCAACCAGATTTAGAGTCTAGAACATTCGCATGGCCAGTTCGACCCTTGCACACACTCTGATGAAATATCATGTCTCACAATTTGGTCACTGAAATCAGGAAAAAGCTGACACGTGGCAAAGTAGGTACACAAATTGCTTTTCCGCACGATAGGTCTTCAAAACTACGTATTTGGCTATCTCTACCTCCGGCGATGCGGGAGCCGTCACCATATCTTCGTCCGTATCCGATTTCTATATGGTAATTATCTAGGGATGATTCATGCAGGGGTAAAAGCGTACGTGTTCAACAGGATTTGCATCCTGAATCGGCATCAGATCGGTCGCCATGCCGGGCGACAGAACGGATATGAATTTATGTGACTGGGGTTTCTCCGAACCGAGCCTCATTTGACTACTTCCTGGTCCAGAAGTCACTGCTGCCATTTCCGATTGTCCTCGGACGATCTCAGGAGTCTGCATATGCTCTCCAACTGTTATCGGTGATGGTGTGGCTGCAGTCGTTTCTATTTGGGGCTTGACAACCGCCAGAACCTTCAATTCCGCAGTCCCATACCTCATATCTCTCTCACGAAAGTAGTTGGCTGCATCCCCCCATCCCGGTTGGGTCAATTCGTCAAGTCTCATCTGCTTCTGCCGAAAGCTCTCCATGCGGTGCTGTCCCGTTTTGGTGATTGTGCCCATCACCCAGCCAGGTTCATTATCATCACTGAGCTTGCTGAGCTCTGTATCATCTTCATCATCTTCCTCGTCTTCCCCATCCTGCTCATCATCGGAACTTGCAAGATCGCTCAGACTGTCTCCGATAGCATTCAACCTCTCTTCAAACGTTGTTTCGGGCTTCCCGGTTGTCACGCCCCCGTTTTCAGCAGTCGTCATATCTTGCATAATCGCTGTCTCTGCGTCTTGAACTCGCTTTCTTGCCACAGCGGTCTCTCTCTCCACAAAATCCTCGATCCATTTCTCTCGCTCTTCATTGCCTAAAAAGTACATTTCCTGTCTTTTCTCCGCCACCAGCTTCTTTTTAGATCGCAAGCTGCGCAATGCTCCCAATGCTCGGACCCTTTCCGCCACCAAGCCGCTCTTGCATTCATTCGCTTGATGACGTCGACGGGTGGACTTCGTTGTCGATTTGCTGTATTTGCCCACCGGAAGTGGAGAAATGTTCTTGTTGGGAGCATTGACCGTTGTATCGTGTGTTGACCTTGTTGGGCGTGATGTTGGATGTTGCAAGATATGGACCACATGGACGCAAGCCGAGTCTTTTATGTCAAGGTTCGTACGTTTGATCAACTCGAACAAAGCAAAATCTGCGTTTTCACAGTCATTTCAGTTGGAATAGTAACACTAATCGTACGTTATGACATGATAGTTAGCGTATGTTTCATGTAAGATCCCGGCTATGTGTTGAGACAAACATCACCAGACGACCTTTCCGTCGCAGAATTTCCTTTGTATATCTATCAAACACAAGATATCAGCTGTCGTTCACCTCAATGTATCCCTGCAAACAAACAAACAAACAAACATCATCGGACCGACTTACTGTAAATCGCGGGACCATTGGAATCACGCCCAACTTGCAGCGATACGCAGCAGGATGTATCTTGAGTAGAACGTGCAAGTTGATAGTCATTCATTCCCTTGTGACCTAGAGCTTACTATATATTCCTCAGGACATCCCACTTTTCATTATCATCTTCCTCACCTTTTCCACAACAGCAAGTTATGGCTCCACAAACACCTCAGCCCGGTTTGATTCAATCCGAATCGAGCCGAACGGTGGGCGCTTCATCCAATGCACCCCTGGTCAAGACACAATTGCAACACAGACACCAGTTAGTCCACCCCGACGCTGCAATTGCACCCACCGAAAATATGGCCCAGGACCCACATTTAAAAAAAGTACGTAAAACCAGACGCAGCAATAATAGGCAGCAGCATGCAATCGGATGTGAGTTGCTCCATATCAAAATAGAAGGCGGTCAACAAACTATATAATGTACAGCTGGTATACGTAGAGAGCTCCGTGACCAATTTATTGCTGCCCGCTATGGCAAACCTCCATGGTCGACGAAGGCATTTATCCACACAGTCCGCAAAATCGAACATCATGATGTCGTCAGCTCTGGGATTTTCGCGGACGAATTTCGTGATAAAGGTCCCTGAGAGTGGACGAAACAGGCTTTAAAGACTGTAGAGGAGGCTACGGAGTTGTATATGGTCGAGGTAATAGCCGAAGCTTCGTTGTAGAAGCAGCAACAAATTTTGTGTAGGTTTTCAACATGTCTGCGACTATGGCGAGGCAAGGAGGTCGGGTACAGCTGGAACAGTCCGACATACGCCTTGCCTTGAATATGGCGAAAATGGCCAAAGGCGGGTTTTCGCACGCCGCAATCGAGGAAACAGAACAACTAATTAAGAAACCTCGCGCCGAAGTCCGAGAAGAGATGAACCGAGGAGATGAGTTTCCTGCGCATCACAAGGGGAAGGCTGCGATGGAAAGACACCCGGCAATGGTTTACAAAAATCACACGGCCGGCTGCCTCCCATGCCAAAATGGTATAGCAAAGAATCCGCAGACCCGGTGGAGGCGCAAAGGAACGGCCGCACCTCCTCCAGAACCGGCGGCACCTCCGCCCGGAACGCTACCTGCGCCTCCAGGTGACGCTGAGGGAAACGAAAGTTATGCAATAGAAGGTATGCCATCCAGGTGTGTGTATATGCATTCTCCACTTCCAAACACTGAATTTTTCAATCATAATGCATTTGCCAAGGAAAGCAAGCGCGATAAAGATTATAATCCAGATTTGCTGAGTACACTATCTGCTGCGTGGAAATACCGCTGACATTGATTTCCTAGACAACAACAGCCTTTTGGGCGAATCTGAGGGTGGGGATGAGAATTGATTGAAAGTAACGGGAGGGACACTTTACTGTATATTTTAAAGGATATATTTATATGCACAATTAAAGAACAATGTAGTGATAATGAAAACATACATGAAATGGATAGAACGACTGTCAAAACACTGTACTTGATAATCTATGCCAAAGTAACTGGTTGCATAATGTGGATAGGCCTGTGGCAAAATGAGCGTCAACGGAGCGTCAACGATTTTTCGTCCAGTAAGTCAGGTTATTAAAATGTGAATTAACCATTGTTATCTATAATCATTGTATTGGCCGCCTTTTTAGGCAAAAGAGAATGCTACACTCTCCCTGCCCCATCTTGACAATGAGCGTCAACAGAGCGACAATGATTGTTGGTCTTGAATCTTGGGTAATCTTGGTGGTAAATGATTGTAGAGATCTATAAACAAGGTTTTGGCTGCCTTTCTAGGCTAATAAGCAAGAGGTCGTCCCGCGACAGCCTCCCGGACAATCACAACTTAATTCATTTTCAATGCTGCAACTCAGTGATCCTAAACGTTTTAGCCAATAAAACCTGTCAAAACTCCATATATAGACATTAGTGGGTATCTCGCGCTTTGATTAACCATCCTGCAAGGCTAAAACTCGTTGACGTTACGTTGACGCTCATTTTCAGAATGGGGCAGCGAGCGTATTTCTTTCTCTTTTGGGTTGGAATACCGCCAATACATCGTTTATGATCGTTTGCATCCAATCGCCATCTAGATTACTCATGATGCAAGACCAAAAATCATTGACGCGCCGTTGACTATCATGTTCAGGATGGGGCAAGGAGCGTGTCTCTCTTGTTTTCAGTTATAAAGGCTGCCGATTCATCCGAAAAGGTCAATGATGTGCAAAAGTTAATATTTTGCGATTAACAGTAGGGTATCTAAATGCGACCATAAATAGAAAAACCCGAAACACAGAACCGGAGATTGGAACTGACGGGTCTAGGGAAACCCGGAAAAACCCGCGGGTTGACGGGTAGGGGTCCGGGTTTGGCCCGCCAAGACACTGCGGGTCGGGTTTTTGGACAGTTCTGGAACTGAACCGAACCGTTTTCCCGGTCCGAACCCGGACCCGTTGCTAACACTAGTCATTGGCGAGTAGGTTGTTCCGACAGAGCAGGCATAAAGCCTATGCTTCTTGTTGCCCGAACAGTATAATATCCTTATACTAATGTTCAACGGTTTGTGTACTCATACATCCATGCCATGCTTCAGCTGCTGATAATTCCAATATTCCGATTGCTACATACAGTGTTTCTGAGTGCGCCTGGCAATACATTTCCACGTGTCCCACTGGTAATTGTGTCCAGGCATGAGTGGTTCCCAGACAGTACATCCCATTGTTGGGCTATTCTGATGATCATGAATGCTTGTCAGGCAACATATCAGATCATAATTTCAACTTGGACATCTTACTTCCTGCTTGTTCTGTAGTTGGAACATCGCACGACTGATAGTCTGTTCAGTGCTTTATTGGAATATGTTTGAATAGCTACTCACTATCCAATGCCTCGCCTGTGATGTTGGTAGTCAGCATTGAATGTGATATATACATAGTGACCAACCAATATACTGCCAACTTAGATTACAACATTTCAACCTCATTTAGTAAGAATGTATGACATCGCAATGCATTTGCTGTCAATCAATCAGCGAGTTTGCATCTGGCATTTTATACTCAGCCAATGTCATTAGTCTCTAGGAAATTGCATACTTGTATTATGAGCCTCAGTAGACCAGACAGTGCCACAAGATGTTTCCACCCCTTCGTGCTTAGGCTTGCACATTCCACTTACTTCCATATTTCGTACCATCTGCTGCAGATCAAATTCTGTGTAATCGCAACTTAAGTAGGTGTTGTTCTGCCAGTTTGGGTTTGATTATTGTGGCCAATAATTGTACATGATGTTGAAGGGTGTTCAGTTTCCCGTGATTGCGACATAATTACGTCATCAAATTTGAATCTCTTAGTGCCAAGGTATTGCAACTCATTGCCTGACATGTGGCCAATATGTCATACTGGTAAGAAAGACATCACACCTGTAACGGGCGGGGTCGGGCGTAAGTGCTATTGGTAACAATAATGTTTTATCGAAAGCTGGGCAAAAGAGCCCGAGGTTCGTTTCGAGGGAATCAAGACAAGATAAGAGTCAAAGCTGTTTCAAAGTCGTAACTTGCTTTCCTATACAAGAGAACGAGTAAAGAGAGAAGAAAAGGAAATCCTCCAACGCCAGCAATACTCTGTTTATATACAATTCGTCTGCCACCCTCGAACCATTCCTCATGCTCCAATATACCATCCGAATCTGAACCCATGATCTTACACACCACTCCACCATTCCTTATCGTAACAACCACGCCACATCATCCGACGTCGCAACACCTCAGACCACTTCCCTATCTTACTAAATTATACCGCCACCATCTCGCCGCTCCTTCCGCGTCTTCCAACGTCTCCGCCTATCCATCACACAATTCCTTCGACACCACCAGAATCTCCCATCCTCATTCCTAAATATCTCCGTACCTGCCTGCGCCGTGACAGTATCCCCCCCTTAGGCTCAAGGTCCCCCGAGAACATTTTCCACCGGTCCAGGTTTCGTAGGGTATCGTCGATGGAACTCATCCACTGCTTGTAAACTGTTGACAAATTTTGCAGGTTCCCAAGTAAGGGAATCATATCCCGTCCATCGAACCAAATACTGTAACTGATTCCGATACACTCGACTATCCTCTACCCCTAATACTTGATATTCTTCTTCACCATCAATTTCAACGGGGGGAGGAGGAAGTACCACCTGTCCTTCTAAGGGATCCTCAACTACCGGATCCAAAAGCGAAACAGGCTGCACTCGGTGAATCCTTATTCACGCAGGTAACTCCAGCTCGTAAGCATAATGGGGAAACTTGCCCTTGTACCCGAAAAGGTCCTAGGCGTTTCCAATCCAGCTTCCGAGTAGGGCGTGTAGTTCGTACATCACGGGCATCCAACCATACCTTAGATCCTACTTGAATATTAGGTGCAGTTTCACGTCCCCGATTTGCGCCTTCTTCCTGTACCGCATGGCTCCGCCTCATCTCAACTCGTAGGTGTTCATGAATCTGTTGCATCGCCGCTTGGACCTGATCTGCCTCACAACGTCGTTGATCTCGTTCCTGTGTGGGTTTTCCGGCAAAGGACATCCGGGGTTCTACACCCTGAACTGCAATGAATGGGGTGCACTTTGTTGACTCAGATACTCCATTATTAGCAGCAAACTCGGCAAGGGGTAACCACTGCACCCAATCATCCTGCTGATGATTTACAAACACCCGAAGATATTGCTGCATCCCAGCATTCATTCGTTCGGTCTGGCCATCTGTCTGTGGATGAAACGCTGTAGACATCCGTCGATCTATCCCAAGCCGAGTGCATATCTGTCCCCAAAAGGTCGAAGCAAACTGAGGTCCCCGGTCTGAAATAATCGTCTTTGGCAAGCCATGCAGGCGTACCACTTCTCAAAGAAAAAGTTTAGCTAACCCTACCACGTCTATTGATGTATGGCAGGGAATAAAATGACACATCTTCAAGAGTCTATCGACCACTACCCAAACTGCATTAAAACCTTCACACTCGGGTAATCCTACTACGAAATCAATCGAAATATCTTCCCATGGTTTCTCCAGTACAGGCAATGGTCGGAGAACTCCGAAAGTTGCATGCCTCGAGGTTTTCGATCGTTGGCAGCTATGGCAGTTTCGTACATACTGATCCACCTGTTTCCGCATATCCTTCCAGTAGTACTTCCTATCCAGAAGGTCGAAAGTCTTTGCCCGTCCTGGATGTCCCGCTAATGCAGTATCATGGTGCTCTTGTATTAATCGTAGCCGTAACTGCTCTCCATCAGGAACATAACGCGTACCACAATACCACACCTGTCCTTCTTGCTCCGTAAATTCTGCTATTGTAATCTCCTTCAAACTAGCCCCTTTTCGTATTGCCTCTAATACCTTATTTGGTAGCGGATCATCCTTATAGGCTTGAATGAAAAGGTCGGATATCGAAGGAACTTCCCGATCAGGTATATCATTGGCCGATATTCTCAATTGTTCCGGAAGATTATGTGGTTTCAGGACCACCTGCTCCATACTTCTTAATCTTTCATCCCCCCCTCAGGGAGGTCTCCCGGCCTCCTTGTTAAAGCATCCGCCTTTCCATTCGATTTCCCTGGTCGATAAACAATCGTGTAATTGAACCATGTCAGGAATTCAGACCACCGTGCTTGTCATCGATTTAGGAGCTTCTTTGTCATAAAATGTTCGAGATTCTTATGATCAGTTATCAGCTGTAAGGGATATGCGGCACCCTTACACTCAGGTCACCATTCCTCAATTTCCTTGATAATTGCCATTAGCTCTTTATCATATATATCATAATTACACTCTGCCGGGGAATGTTTCTTTGAGTAATACGCCACAGGATGTAACACTCCTTCATCATCTCGTTGTGACAATACTCCTGCCGATCCGTAATCGGACGCATCAGTCTCAATGATTACCTCCCTCTCATGATCAAAATGTCGAAGTGCCGGTGCTGTAGTAAACGCAGTTACCATCGTCTCAAAAGCGAGCTGTTGTTCTGACTCCCATACACATGGTTCATCTTTCTTCGTGAGTCTGGTTAATGGTTCTGCTTTCTCGGAATACTTAGAAATAAACCCTCGATAATAATTGCAAAACCCAAGGAATTGTTGTACCTCAAAGAGGTTATTCAATTGTCCGTTCTCCGTCTTCTTCTCCCTACTCCAATTCCGGACTCTTTCAACCTTATCCTCATCCATAGAAATCCCTTTTGTTGATATAATTAATCCCAAATACCTTACAGTCTCCTTATGGAATTCGCATTTTTCTGGCTTTAAATACAACCCTGCTTCCAGCAACCGTTGCATAATCCACTTAACATGGCCAACATGTTCCTCCTCGGAATCACTATATATTAGAAGGTCATCCAGATATGCTGATGCAAAGTCATCCAGAGCTTCTCTAATGGCGTTATTAATATACCCTTGGAAGTCCGCTGGTGCATTTGTTGGGCCAAACTGCATCACTGTAGGTCCATACAGCCCATATCTCGTCCGGAAAGCTAACTTATGTTCATCCCCCTCCTTCACCTGAAGCAAATTATATACTCCTGGTACATCCAGCTTCGTGTATATTCGAGCTTTTCCTAAAAGATTCAACGTTTCTTGTATCAATGGGATGGGGTATCGATTCTTTATCGTTTTACTATTAATATCTCGATAATCGATACAAAACCGTAGCCCTCCTCCCGGTTTCTTTGCGAATGATACCGGGGCTGCAAAAGGTGAAGACGACTGCCGAATAAATCCCTTGGACATATTCTCCTCGAGCCATTCTTTCAAAACAACCAGCTGTGCTCTCGACATTGAATATAATGGTCCCCATGTTGGTGTTTCTCCATCCTTCAATCGGACTTCATGATTGATTCCTGGCCGATGCGGTGGTAGCCTATCTGCCTGCACCTTATTAAACAGCGGGAGGAATTCATGATACTGTTCGGGAACAATCTCCTCAAGAGGGCGTTCTTTCAGATCCCTTGCCTCGATTGCTTTGTTAATATCATATAGCGAGGCCTTAAACACCGTAAGTCTCCCTTTTTTAACTGTCCGGAAAAAGGAAGCTCCATTCAGCATAACAATATCTCCTCGAAACAATCTCAAAGGTCGAATCTTTGGTTCGAATATTTCTTCGACTTGATATACTGGTTCCGGAGGTTCCTCTGTAACGCCTTGTACTGTTACTGATGCATCATGACAATGCGAAATGCAATATTGTGATCCAAACGTAACAGTATTGGATGCAAAACGCACGGCTAAATCATGTAATCGTAGCCATGGGATTCTGAGGACGATTGGGTAATGCCCTAACTTCGTAATAAACATAGGTAACTGTTCCTTATGTTCTTGTATCTTCATCCCAACTTTGGCAATATGCGTAATATCTCCTGATTCGATAGGTCTTCCATCGATAACTTCCACTTGTTTTCTTTTCTTCAACTTTTGAAGGGGTATGTGATGATGGCGAGCAAAATCTTGATCCATGAATGCAATGCCAGTAGCTCTGCAATCAATCAGTGCATGCGTAGGTATCTCTTGGTTATTTATGGTCAATGAACAGGTTATAACTAAATGTTTGCCTTCCATTGATCCTTCCAAGACCTCCACCTTACTAACTGATAATCGCGAAATTCCAAAATATTTTAAAGCATTTAAAACAAAACTTTTTCCGTCAACCAAAGCGCCATCCTGCTTGGGTTGACCTAGTCTTTTCCCGATTCCTCGGAACCTTCCTTGGTTCCTACTTCCTTAACCTCTGCTCCCAACGCCTTAACCGTCTGAGCCTTTTTTCTTGCCGCACATTCCACTGCCCTGTGGTTAAACCCACCACAGTATGAACACCTCCCATCCGCAAACCTCTTCGCCCTTTCCTCAGCCAAAATCCTTCTCTTGCCTGCGCTGAGATCCATAGGTGCAGGTCCAGTATATCCGGCGACCGTTCCAGCAGGGGCTGCTTCAGGAGCCTTCGAGGTAGGAGGGGGCCTGGGGGAAGCGAAACCTATCCCACTTCCTTTATTCTGGGCTGCTTTCTCCGCACATCGTGGTCGAATTTGGTTGTCCCGCTTCTGGCAGACCATTACGAACGCGGGGAGTTCCTCAGTCATATCGCTATAAGTAAAGGAGTCTTTCATCTTTCCAGACAACCCCATTCTTAGAGCATTCCGAAGGGCCGAGGGGTTCCAATCCAGATCGGCAGCAATAATTTGAAACTCAGCATAATACTGAGAGAACACGCGGTTCTGTTGTTTAATCTCCCGCATTTTTCGTTCGGCGGTAGCTACTCGATCGGGGTCCCCAAAAGCTGCTTCCAGGAGTTGTGTCAAAGCTGGTAGGTCTTCCAGTCTTATCGTTCTGTCTTCCCGCACTTGTGGCAAGATCTGTCCTAAGGCGACTCCCCTCAGGCAATTGAATGCGTATCGCATCTTCGACTGTTCATCGGGAAAGCTGGTGGGTTTGTGTCGTATGACCATCCGGAGTTGAGCAATCCAGCCTCTCAACTGAGTTCGATCCGACTCTGAAAAGTCCGGGGAGTCGGGAAATTTCTGGCGTCTGTCCTTTGGGGTCTGGGGACCAGCCGGAGCCATCCTGGTTGCCAATGTCAATGCATTCGCTAACTGCGTCCTCAAACCTCGGACTTCCTTTCCAGATTGCCGTGCGTCCCGCGTCATGTCATCCAGTTCCTGTTGAAGCTCCACGTTGGTTCCCGGGGCCGATGGTCTCCTCAAGGCTTCGTCCCACTCGTTCTTCAGAGTCTGTATCTGTCGTTCAAGCTCGGTATGATCGCACTGCGGGGGCAGGAACTGTCTCGTTTGTAGGTCTGTGATCTGTCGCTGTAGGTCGATGATCTGTTGTGGATGCTCGCAGACCATCTGCACCTCTCGGATCGGTTGGGAGTACTGTGCTACCCGCATCAATACCTCCTGTGTCTGTATGAACGCCTCCCTCAACTATTCGCTCGCTACATTGTCGTTGTCGATGTCGATGAGTGCCATGATGGTACCCTTATCTTCGACGGATACCAGAGCCGCTCGGGGTTCCGTTGACTTTGGCATTGCAACGGACTAAGCACATCTACCAGTGCCAGTTATATGTGTCGAGCTCGAAGGGGGTCGGGGTCGGGGGTACTACAACAATCAGTGGAATCCCTAGAGAGTTTGCTGTTGTTGCTGCTGCTGCTGCGTGTCCGATTGTCGAATGAGTTCCTGCGCAGTTGTGCCCTTCGCAATCGCACGGTTCTTCGGGATAACACGGAAACCAGGAGTGTGCTCCTGTATACCAAGTCCAATGCGGTCCAAACAGGGGATCGTTAATATCAAGTCCGCCGCCTTCCTTGGCTGCGTCTGTCCAATAGGTATTCCAAGGGGAGGGGACAGCTGACTGTTCCCAAAAATACGCTTCGCGGGGTTCTTCCGTGAAGGATGCTGTAAGTATAACTTCGATACTCTCGAAAGCGTTCAAAGATTCGGGTTCGAAAACAAGACAAGGAATTCCGGCGAGATCAAGCCAATTTGTTCGGGAGGTGCAATTACTGTCGTATGAGTACATCCGAATATGGTGATCTGTAAGGGTACTGGCGGATATCAAGTCCGATAAGTCGTCGTAAATCGTCGACGCAATCGTCGCAAACGTGGATCCAACGATCATTCGGTGCTAGGTAAACCCAATAAGAAACCAAGCAATGTTCAGAACAATACTTACACCCTGTCGAGGGATGCAGGCACATTCAATATCAGGTACGATGTTTTTAAGACTCATTCTACTGTAACAGGCGGGGTCGGACGTAAGTGATATTGGTAAGAATAATGTTTTATCGAAAGCGGGGCAAAAGAGCTCGAGGTTCGTTTCGAGGGAATCAAGACAAGACAAGAGTCAAAGCTGTTTCAAAGTCGTTACTTGCTTTTCTATACAAGAGAACGAGTAAAGAGAGAAGAAAAGGAAATCCTCCAACGCCAACAATACTCTCTTTATTTGCAATTCGTCTGCCACCCACGAACCATTCCTCATGCTCCGATGTACCATCCGAATCTCAACCCATGATCATACACACCACTCCACCATTCCTTATCGTAACAACCACGCAACATCATCCGACGTCGCAACACCTCAGACCACTTCCCTATTGTACTAAATTATACCGCCACTATCTCGCCGCTGCTTCTGCGTCTTCCAACGTTTCCGCCTTTCCGTAACATAATTCTTTCGACACTACCAGAATTTCCCTTCCTTATTCCCAAATATCTCCTTACCTGCCTGCGCCGTGACAACACCCAAACACGACATCATCATAATGGGTAGGTTCATTGGATGCCTTGTGACTTGACCTAGGGTGGCTCCGTGACATGTACTGGCTCCGATCTATCATGTCTCATTCCTGCTGCTAATGAAGAACCCGTACATTAATTGCCATAGATATTGGGCTGTCTGATAAGTACACCACCTCAGTGAAGGTGTAAAGCTTATAGATAGTTTGCTGAAGTTCTATTATACCTTGCAGAAATCTCAGCTTCATTTTTCCAGTGATGTAGTATCCATTTGAAAATATTATCCAAGGTCTGTATAGCTTGCAAATATTCCAATCTAATCTTTATATGCAGTAGCATAGTCATAATCACCATATACTAATTAAATTAACAGTGGAATTCATTCTGCAACTTTAAACCAGTGGATGTGTAGTTTGATATAGACTCTACTTATCTGGGGGCAGTGGCAATTACTTCAGTGGCTGTGCACAATACCGGAGTTATTCAGGTATCGCTATCAATTCAGTTTAGGTTTTTCAACTATACTGTGTAACGTTGATATCATGAATTTAACAAGGACAAGGGAACATGGTATCACAGTTCTCTGCAGTTGGAATATGACATCGTATTTTGTGGTTATTGAGTTGTCACAATCTAAGCTAGCTGTAATTCAAAAATTGATGGTATTAGTTAGTTATATATTACCAATTCGAATCAAAGTCTTGGGTTGACATATTATGCCACACATTAAACTTAGTCTCCATTGGACAAAAACAGTTGATAATTAACTCGAAGGTTAAAATAAGTGCAGTTTGGAATAATTTGACATATGGCATCTGAATAATAACTATATAGTACTGTTACATCAGACTCCAATAGATATTACATCATGTATGTACAAACAAGTTGACAAACACTAGCAGATACTATTATATGACATTAAGAATCAAGTACTATCTTGCACAATATGGTCCCTCAATTGGTGAACAAATACTTATACTGATGATTACATCAATGCAATGACAGAATCGATAAATGGCAGTATGTAGCATCAGTTGGGAACATACTGTGTGTATGTAATCACTACAGTAATATAACATCTCATATAATTGCAATAAGATCTATTGCACATATAAAGATAGAACTTGACTGTAACCAAGTTGTCTGAATCTAGTTACAAGAAGAACCTGAACTTGCAGTGTTAAAGTCCAAAACCCACCTGATTACAAAAAATACACAATATTATAGTTAGTTCTTGTTATTTTATGACAATGTTTTGTGAGAGTATGTATAGTGCAATGAGCAGTTCCATATTTTTAGATAGAATAAGATAAATGCACTTGTTAAAGTTGCAAATCTCATTTAATATTGCCTAAAAAGATAACAATTATTATTCTATGAACACAACAACTGCTCTTCACTAAGTAAAATAGCTTCATAGTAGATTGCCAGAGTCACTGACTAGGTTTTGGGTACTCCAATCAGACTCTATATTTATGTAAACAAAATTGATTGTTATCTGAAAATTCAATATATTTGAAACTACTCTAAGGTAAATTGCAATGTAAATATATATATTTAACTATGAACAAATCTCAGATGCCACATATGAAGAAATTACCAATGGCAGTTGAAATAAAGAATCTGAGTGTTACAGGGGTGCATTTCTCTAAATAAGTATAGTCTTGTCATAGGAACTAGCTACACAGCGGTACATCTTATTCTGCACCACAGTTCTGAATAACGTCATTGCATCTTTCCGAAAGACTTCGGTTTTGGAAAGGTACAGGTGTCATCCAGGCTTTCAGAACGTCCGGAAAAAGTCTTTTTGCCGCGTGGAATTTGCCGTTAGGTATCTAACCTCCGGTAGTCTCCGGTAACAGCCATTACCGTGGATATTGGAATTCAGCCCAGAGCCATAATGCATAATGTGGATACTACACGTGTAATACACAGTAAGTTTACAGTAGTATTCTTCCCTTACTTCTTTACGTTGGCGTACTAACTAGGTACTCTCAGGGTGACAGCGAGAGTGTTTGTGCACGACATGGTGTAAGCAATTATGCTAGATCTGCACTATCGATCGTTTGGCAGAGGCCACCTGTACAATCGCACACTATGGTCAGAACCCATGGTCGGTTGCCCGAGTAGTCGCTGTGATCTTGTCAGAGGCTGCACATGCTGTCGCCCTTGTCTTGTCAGCGCCCATTGTCAGCTGTCAGAGTCCGCACGTATAGTCGCTGTGATCTTGTCAGAGGCTTCTCATCCTATCGCCCTGGTCTTGGCAGAGCCAACCATCAGTTGTCAGAGTCCGCACATATAGTCGCCGTCGTCATATCAGAGGTGTCTCATGCTATCTCCCTGGTCTTGTCAGAGCCCACTGTCAGTTGTCAGAGTCCACACGTATTGTTGCTGTGATCTTGTCAGCTGCTTCTGATGCTATTGCTCTGGTCTGGTCAGAGCCTATTGTCAGTTGTCAGAGTCCGCATGTATACTTGCCGTGATCTTGTCAGAGGTTTCTGATGCTATCGCCCTGGTCATGTCAGTGCCCACTGTCAGTTGCCAGAGCCCGCATCTATAGTCGCAGTGATCCTGTCAGAGGCTTCGCATATATCGCCCTGATCATGTCAGAGGCCACCGTCAGCTGTCAGAGTCCGCATGTATACTCCACGTGTTCTTTGTCAGGACTCACGGTCGATTATCAGAATCTGGACATGTGTTTCACCCATTGCCACTACAATCGTGATTTTAGAACCATTTACACGTGGAATTCAATGAGTCAGTTTTCCATCAATTGTATTCCAATAATAAACCATCAATCTAATATCTACTATATACATGAGCAGCGACATGTCCTCATCGTGAATTACCCTCTCCAGATCCCATATTGTTTCAACACGTGCTTTCCGATCTTTACCATTGATTCTGTCGATCCTGTGCATATGTATAGCCAAGATCTGTTTTTGTATCTCTGGTGGGATACTTTCCCATTGTTCAAATTGATCACTATGTGTACCTACTATAATGTCAGATCCGTGTGTCCAAAATGGTGTTCTGCAAACTCTGGTCTGTATCCACTTCAAATACCACGCGGAGAGAACTGCCACCAGCCCAGTTGTCGAATGAATCCTTTACTGCAGTTGTAGCAAGTAACAAACACTCTGCTGTCACCTCAGCGGTGAAGTGGGACGTATATGGCCGTCGCGGGAAAGTAAGCTTTATGATCTTGAAGAAGGGTTTTACCATCACGCCCGATAGCGAATGATGCAGAAACATCTTTTTCAGTATTTAAGTTGATTGTCAGGACATTAATTGAACCAATGGTGTTGAGTCATATTTCACTGTCACAGTCTGAATGATGATACCAGTATGTGCAAGGAGAGATTAGCCTAGTTAGCAGCTTTTGGTTATCATCGTTCGAAAGGGTCGGAAAGCTTGTGGCATATTGATTAAGCGCAACTTCACAAGCCTGTTCGACGAAGAGCCGTTGGGCAGCTGATTTGCGATCCGCCAGCTTGGTTGTCAGTGCTACTCAACAGGGCTTCAAACATGTGAATACTTGCTGTGTTGATAGGTGCTTTTGGGACTTCAAACTCCTTGATTGCCGTACTCAGAATTTTGTGCGCTTCCTTGTAGCTTTCCTTGGACAGTTTGCCGACATCGACTGCGTAAGGGTCCTCGCTGAGAATTCTGCAACAGAATAGATCTCGGGCAATGTCCCGCCAATCTTTTGGCACCATGATGTCACCAACCCTAGACGTTTGCCGGCGGCCAGTATCGATGGAGGACCTATTCCACTTGTGCATCTAGGTGTAGCCGAAGTCAGAGAGGTTGCACAAAGTCAAAGTCCATAAGGACATGTTGCTCTTACCTGTTGGGCATAGTGCTCTTGGTTCCCTGGAGAAGTGTCATGGGGTGATTGCAACGACTATGAATTGTCAGCTAGAGTGTTTAATATTGGAGGAGGGTGTGGTTATTACCCCCCCCAGCGTTGCAAGGAGAAAGTGTGATCCATTGTGCCTAGGTAGTGTCAGTCAATGCGGGGGTGGACATTTCTGCTTCCACTTGCCCGCTGCTGGTTGTCGGACGAACCAGGTGTTCGCAACTCGAAATCGTCAGTGTAGAGCAGGGATGGTCATTTCTGCTCCTACTAACCCGTCGCTGGCTGCTGGAAGGACTAGCTGTTCGAAACAAGAAATTGTCAATTGGACAGATATGTCGAGCTTGATGCGTCCTTACCTTTCCTTGAATGTTCAAACTGGAAGAATAATAACAGTAACTAAATATGTGGGTTCTTCGGCATGGGTATCGCGGTTCAACATCATCGTCATCACAATCTCTCATCTGCTGGCCTTCCGACGTCTCATTACTGCTATCATCGCTTCCGGATTGGGGCCGTTGTCTGCTATTTTCATGGGGGTGAGTCCTACGGCTACTGGCTCCGGAGTTTTGATGATCATTGCGGCTGCTGCTGCCCTGTGACCTGCCACTGGGATTTAGATCAGAGCGGCCACTGCTGCCTCCTGATTTTCTACAACGGTTGCGGGTGCTGCGGCGGGATCTGGTTCCGCTTGCCATTCTGTGCGTTGTATGTCGCTGTGCAGGTTCGCATTGGGTGTATCGGCTTTGCATGTACACGGAATCCATGGCTCATCACCGTTTATTATATAGTGCATTTCAATCTCCCGTCACCTGAAAACAACCTTCTCAGAGTTGAAAATAGACCCGATAATATTGGTTCCCATGACAGAGTCATGGTCCATGTGAAAGTCGAAGTTATGCTGTAAAAGTATCAGAATCAAGTTGATTGTCAGAGTTGAGATTATACCGTATACATTGGGTCTTCCATATCAGAGTTGAAGTAATTACCGTATAGACGGGGTTGCTCCCGGTGTCCGAGTAGGGTAGTTGTCAGTTAGGGTGATTGTCAGAGTTAGTGTGATTGTTAGAGTTAGGGTGATTGTCAGAGTTAGGGTGATTGTCAGAGCTGGGGTGATTGTCAGAGTCAAAGCTATACCATGTACGTTGGGTCTCCCAAGTCAAAGTTGAAGTAATGGCGCATCATTAGTGAGGTTGCTTCCCGTATCAGAACAGGTTGGTTGTCAGAGCTATTGAAATTGTCAGAGTTAAGGTAATTGTCAGAGTCGAAGTTATACCGTATATGTTGGGATCTCCCAACTCAAAGTTAAAGCAATGCCGTATTATAGGTGAGGGTGCATCCCATATCAGAGTAGGGTGGTTGTCAGAGTTAGGGAACTTGTCAGAGTCGAAGTTATACCGTATACGTTGGGTCTCCCGAGTCACAGTTGAAGTAATGCCTTATTATAAATGTGGTTGCTTCCTGTATCAGAGTAGGGTGGTTGTCAGAGTTAGGGAAATTGTTAGAGTTAAGGTAATTGTCGCAGTTATACCATATACGTTGGGTCTCTCATGTCAGAGTCAAAGTTATACTGGACTTTCCCATGTTCAGAGTAAGTTTTATAGATTCCATAAGTTAGAATTGATATTATACCACTTTGTTAAGTGCAGTAATCTTCAAATCTTCCTGACTATATTCTTGCCTACAAACTACTACGTTGGGCCACACTATGAGACCCTTCTCCCGCAACCACTGGGGGATCATGCTCTGCGGATCCCACCACACAGGTGGATTACGATTCAACACCGCATGGTCTTGACATCGATGGGAGTCAAAGGGGAAGAAACAGTCGTGAATGGTGTGCTCTCGCAAGTCCAGCCAGATCTCTGCAACCATGCTCCGTGGGCAACGGCCGCTAACCCAACCTGAGGGTAAGCAAAATCCAGGCCTTATAATTCGAATATTGCATAGCATGTAGTATAGCATCATGAATCTGCACATGGTTGGAGGTCGATGTGATTTGTAGTGCAACTCTCTAATGTACGGGAGTAGGTACCTACAAACATTCAGGAGGTAACTTGCCCGGTTAAGTGTTGGACGTTGCATATCCCTACCGGTAGTAGTTCGTGTTGGTCAGTTGTTAGGCCCCCATATCCCTACAAAGGCAGCTGAGAAAGGTTTGGTTGGACCCAGCGGGCCGCTCTTATTCCATATCCGGTTCGTGACTGCTAGTGTTCCCGGATCTATAGTAGAGTAAGTAGTTAGTGTCAGCCGTACGAAATTGGCACTGTCATTGTTAAAAGAGTAGGATGTGCTTGTCAGAGCAACCTGTCAGAACAACCTGTCAGAGGGACCGTGTCCAAGCGACCTTGTCAAAGCGACCTGTCTGTGAAACCTTGTCCAAGCTGAGTTGTATTCGATTGGCATAATCTACTCACAACTGGGCCATGCGATTGAAACGGATGAATCAATGTCACGGAACCATTGTAGTTGACTGGGTGGCCCAGGGATTTGGTAGATCAATCAAAGTCACGCACCAGTTGTAATTTACTCTGTGGTACTTCTGCTGATCTTGGCAACTTGATGTTGGGAGTGTGTAGTATATATATAGGTCCTGGAGTACATTGGTACACAGGCACTAGAATTCGTACTCTCGTACGGCATAGAATTCCATTCTCTACCCATGATGTTCTCTACCTAACTACCCAACAATGCCTGCTACAACTGGCCACTTGCCCCAAAGCTTGAAATGGTGCCAGTACGATGATAATATATCGGTTAACGTGAAGCAGAGCGCGGCGGCTACTCGACGTATCATCTGTGCAGCCAAGCGGATCAAACACGTGGCAAGTCAAATTCGTATTCGAAAGCGGTAAAGAATCCCTCATCGATATTGTGAGTGTCTTTCATATCTCCGAAGTGAATACACACTAACTACCAACTTGAGCCTACAACCAAGTGACCTGGATATCTCGTTGGATAAGACTATTGTGGTTCCGCAGTGTATATTTATTTTGTTAGCATCATTATTTCTTCGGCGGTTAGTCATAGCTTTAATCAGTATTAAGGAATTTCGGTATAGTCTAACCTCGTGGTCACGTTTCAATATAGTTTTAACAAGTACCGAAACAATCGTTTATTGTCGCCATGACTGTATAGTATTTGCTGGGCAACACGCTTGAAGAGTGCTTACCAATAGAGATTTCACATTTTTGAATCATAAAGACTTGGTGTTCACCGAGCATGGTCATGGCAAACTCTTTGGAGAGTCGCTGTCAGAGCAGTTGTCAGATTATTGTCAGAGTAGTTATCAGAGGGCTTCTGTCAGAGCGGCTGTTGTCAGAGTGGCTGCTGTCAGAGTGGCTGCTGTCAGAGGGCTTCTGTTAGAGCGGCTGTAATCAGAGCAGCTGTTGTCAGAGGGGCTGCTGTCAGAGTGGCTGCTGTCAGAGTGGCTGCTGTCAGAGTGCCTCCCGTCAGAGTGGCTGCTGTCAGAGTGGCTGCTGTCAGAGTGGCTGCTGTCAGAGTCACAGTCAGGCTGGTGGGCTGTCAAAGTCAGCGACTAAATTACTCCATTCGTCAGCACTAGTCATCGATACAGCTCGAAACCGTCCAACAACAAAACCCTGAGATAACCCAAAAGCGACCCAAAACCCAGCGGGGTGAACCCGGAAACCCAAACTGAGACCAACACTGTCAATCCAAAAGAGAGATCCCGCACCCAAGAAACAACCCAGAAGGAAAAAATGCGCAGACCCAAAATGGAAAGTATAGAAAGATCACAACTTAACTAACGTCCATTATTACGTTGCTATATTGACCAATCACAGCAGACTGGACTGCCTGTGGGGAAATCTTTCCAATCAAGGTATCATATAGTTGATCAGCATCGACATTAATGTCCTCACTGCGAGCGTTGTGGAGAACCCTCAGCGAATATAGCATTGGAGATGGATTCAGCTGGGTGTTTTCAATCAACTGATCGATTCTGGTGAGGTTTACCAATCGAGTTGTGCGTTGCGTTTGCTGTTGATTAATCTGCCGGATACGCGACCATGCCTGATGTTCGATTGAGTAATTTATATGCTGCTCAACCATGACGGAATTTCGGTCAATTGCAATGTACATTCTAGCCCTCATTGCTTGTCAGATAGAACAAGACAAGCACCCTCACCTCCACGCGGTTGATAAATGACTTCTTCACAGAGGCATGCGTATCGGCACTCATTGAGCTATGGATAGCAAACCAATTGTAGCCTAGGAGGTGGCAGCACTGCCCACAGTTAGTATTGTCATTCGAAGAGTTGATGTCAGAGTTAAATATCAGAGTTGATGTTTGTCAGAGTCAAATGTCAGAGTTGATATGAGTGGCAGAAATTGGGATTGCAAAGGAGTGCTAGCCTGTTCGACGAGCCACTGGGTAAGTGGCTAATATACCCACTGAATCACCTTCTCCCTATTGTCTCTCTCTGTCAAGGTGTTCCGGAGATAGTATTTGAGCAAAGCCAACCATGGAGCCCCAAAGCGCAACGCAGCCTCAATCTGATCATACGTCTGACCCTTGACCATGTCAGCCAGAGGTATTCGGTCCGTCTTCCCTGGGAAAGCCTTTGCAAACACAGTAATTACCGTCCCTAGCATGATCAGGTTTGGTCTGCCAGTGTCAGCAGCTCAGGAAGGTAATGTCCATTATCGTTTCAACGAAGATATTTCCGGAACAATCGAGGCACTGCCAGGAATAACTGCTACCGAGATAAGGCTAGTGTTTGCAACAGGTCCGGGTAACCCGCCAGCAGTCCGGGTTTGGACCAGATAAACGGTTTGGTGCGGTTATAGAAGCGTCCATAAACCCAAACCACACCTTCATGGCGGGCCAAGCCCGTACCCGCACCCGTCAACCCGCGGGTTATGCCGGGTTTGGCTAGACCCGGCGGGTTCAATCTCCGGTTCTCCTTTTCGGGTATTTCTATTTATGGTCGTGTTCTGATATCCTAATGTTATGTGGAAAATATTAACTCTAATACATCATCGTCTTTTTTAGTTTCATTGGCTGCCATTATAATCGATATATGCCGAGAGATGCTCCCTGCTACATCCTGAATTTGAGTGTAAACGATCTTTTGTCTTCCATCATTAGTAAGATTTGAGGTACAGACCAGCCATATTGACAGTAAAGGCTGTCATCAAGCCGCAAATGGATCAGTTTACTCCTGCTACTGCGCTGAGAACATTTGGTGAGCTGATGGAGGGATACATGATAGTGTCAACAGAGCATCGCAATGCTACAAGAGACTTCACGGGTTGAAATTGGCCATTTGAGATCAGCACCCGGGAAACCTCAGTCACAAGTAGCCATATCAGCTCTCAAACCCGACGGGGTACCCAATCGGTTACCAATTCAGAAATCAAAATATGTTAAACCTGTAAACCTTTACCCCTGCATGGAACCTCTCAAGCCAATGATAATACAGGAATTGAATTCAGATGAACGTATAGTACTGGCTCGTTTGTCATCTCTACACTACCTGCACAAAATGCGGTTATTGACTACATATCTACGTGAAAAGTAATTCGTGAACCTTGTTTCCTATGTGTCGGCATTTTTTATATTTTAGAGACCAAATTGTGAGAAACAATAATTTGTCTGTGCATGAGCAAGGGTCGTCTGTGCAACACAAACGTTCCAGACTCCAAACCAAGTGGATTGACGATCAATCAACATGATATCATCATGCCTCCTACAACTAAGTGAGAACGCACAATCTATATTGAGGACAAAATTTACTAACAAAATATTGGTCAGCGATGGCATACATGTTATAGAAGGAGTGGTCAATACGCAACGCGAATCAGTAGGAAGGACCACCATCATGTAGCATTCATCCACAAATCGAACAACATCACTCTGCAGTCCGATCCTGTGCACATAGTTAAAATTTTGGAAATTACTTATGGTAGGTCATGGAAATCGAGGAGGAGCAACTGGATAAGGCAAAATACGCAAATTGGGCTCTATTGATGAAACATTAGTATATGGATCAAAATGCGGTAAATTGCCAGCTGAAAGCGCTGAAATATGACCGCGCTACATTATCCATTGCTTGTGGATCATGTGCATCAGTGGATCAGAAATTGACACGCCACAAAACATTTGCATGCAACAGAGTATTCATATAATTTGTACTTTGGCCGCCAATAATGACAATATGATTATTTATACAAAATGATTAACTATATAACAACAGTTAGGACATAATTATCGTGAGCGTCAATGGAGTGTCAACGATTATTGGTCGTGTAAGTAAGTTAATTTGGATGTGAATTGCTTGCTGTTATTCATAATCAACGTATTGACAGCTTTAATAGCCAAAGGAGATTGCGACACGGTAACAGTGACATTCTGATAATGAGCGTCAACGGAGCGTCAACAATTTTTAGTCTTCGAAGTATGTTAATTGTGTCACAATTTGTTCACCGTTATCCATAACCAACGTATCGGCAGCCTTTCTAGGCTAAAGAGCAAGCGACAGGATCACAGCCCCGTTCTGAAAATGAGTGTCAACAGAGCGTCAACGATTTCTAGTCTCGCAATTGGGTGAATTGAGATACATATTCCTCGTTGTTATCCATAATCGACGTATTGGCAGCCTTTATTGGCAAATCAGAAAGCAACATAGTCACAGCGCCATTCTGAAATGGAACGTCAACAGAGCGTCAACAATTGTGGGTGTAGCATCCTGTATAATCCAAGGGCTGTGCTACTGCTTTTACTCATAATGGAGGTATTGGCCTCCTTTATAGGCACTAAGGTTAATGTCGATGTTGCAACACATATTGATCAGTGTCAACAGAGCGTCAACAGAGCGTCAACAGAGAGTCAACAGCGCGTCAGCAAAGCATCAACTATTTGGTGTGTTGCATCTCGTATAATCTAAGGGCCAAACTATAGCGTTTACCCATAATCAATGTATTGGCAGCCTTTGTGTGGAAAACAGAACCTGACATGGTCACAGCCCCAGTATGAAAATGCGCGTCAACAGAGCGTCAACGATTTTGTGTGTTGCATCTTGTGTCATCGAAGGGCTGTGCCACGGCGTTTATCCATAATCGAAGTATTGGTTGGCTTTACAGACAAAATCGCTAATGTCGACATCGTTTCCCCTGACAATGATTGTCAACAGAGCGTCAACAGAGCGTCAACAGAGCGTCAACAGAGCATCACCAGAGCTTCAACAGAGCATCAACAATGTTGGGTGTTGCATCTGGTATGATTCAAGGGCTGTGCTACGGCATTTACCCATAATCAATTTATTGGCAGCCTTTGTTGGCAAAAGGGAAATCGACATGGTCACAGCCCCAATCTGAAAATGAGCGTCAACAGAGCGTCAACGATTTTGTGTGTTCCAACTTGTGTCATCCAGGGGCTGCGTTACTGCATTTATCCATAATTGAAGTATTGGCCGCCTTTATAGGCAAAATCGTTAATGTCGACGTCGCTTCACCTGACAATAAGCGTCACCTGAGCGTCAACAGGCCATCAACAGAGTGTCAACAGAGTATCAACAGAGCATCAACAAAGCGTCAACAGAGCGTCAACAATCTTGGGTATTGCATCGTATATGATTCAAGGGTGGTGCTACGGTATTTACCCATAATCACCATATTGGCAGCCTATGTGCGCAAAAGAGAAAGCGACATGGTCACAGCACCAATCTGAAAGTGAGCGTCAACAGAGCGTCAACGATTTTGTGTGTTGCATCTTGTATCATCCAGGTGCTGCGCTATGGCATTTATCCATAATCGAAATATTGGCTGCCTTTATAGGCTAATTCGGCAATGTCGACGTTGCTTCACCTGACAATGAGCGTCAACAGAGCATCAACAGAGCATCAACACAGCATCAACAGAGCATCAACAGAGCATCAACAGAGTGTCAACAGAGCGTCAACAATCTTGGGTGTTACATCTTATTTGATTCAAGGGCTGTGCTACAGCATTTACACATAATCCACATATTGGCAGCCTATGTGCGCAAATGAGAAAGCGACATGGTCACAGCCCCAATCTGAAAGTGAGCGTCAACAGAGCGTCAACGATTTTGTGTGTTGCATCTTGTATCATACAGGGGCTCCGCTACGGCATTTATCCCTAATCGATGTATTGGCCGCTGTTCTAGGCAAAATCGTCAATGTCAACGTCGCTTCACCTGACAATGAGCGTCAACAGAGTGTCAACAGAGCATCAACAGAGCAGCAACAGAGCGTCAACAGACCGTCAACAATCTTGGGTGTTGCATCTTATATCATTCAAAGGCTGTGCTACGGCATTTACCCATAATCAACGTATTGGCAACCTTTGTGTGCAAAAGTGAAAGTGACATGGTCACAGCCCCAATCTGAAAATGAGCGTCAACAGAGCGTCAACGATTTGGGGTGTTGCATCTTGTGTCACCCAGGGGCTGTAGTACGGCTGTTATCCATAATCGAAGTATTGGCCGCCTTTCTAGGCAATATGGTTAATATCAATGTCGCTTCACCTGATACTGAGCGTCAACAGCGCGGGAACAGAGCATCAACAGAGCATCAACAGAGCATCAATAGAGTGTCAATCGAGCATCAACAATCTTGGGTATTGCATCTTGTATAATCCAAGGGCTGTGCTACAGCATTTACCGAAAATCAATGTATTGGCAGCCTTTATGGGCAAAAGAGAAGGGGACATGGTCACAGCCCCAGTCTGAAAATGAGCGTCAACAGAGTGTCAACGATTTTGTGTGTTGCATCTTGTATCATCAAAGGGCTGCGCTACGGTATTTATCCATATTCAACATATTGGCCACCGATATAGGCAAAATCGATAATGTCAACGTCACTTCACCTGACATTGAACGTCAACAGACCGTCAACACAGCCTCAACAGAGCGTCAACAGAGTATCAAAAGAGCGTCAACCATTTTGGGCATTGCATGATGTATAATCCAAGAGTTGCGATACGTCCTGTATGAATATTGGAAGTTTGGCAGCCTTTATTTGCAATATGGTTAGTGTCGATATCGCTACCACCTTTAACTGCATGTCAACAGAGCGTCAATGATCTTTGGTAATGTAACTTTGGTGATTGGAACGGGATATGCTTTCTGTTATGTATAACGAACATAGTGGCAGCCTTTATCATCAAAAGAGCAAGCGGAACGGTCACCTTGACATTCTGAAAATGATCGTCCATCGAGCCTCAACGAAATTTGGCCTTTTGAATAAGGTAATTGGTAAGTGATTTGCTCACTGTTATCCATAACCAAGGTATTGCCAACCTTCATTGGCAAAAGAGAAAGTTATACCGTCACGGCCCCATTCGGAAATTGATGGTCAACTGAGTGGCAACTGAGTGTCATGAACATCTCGTGATGCATGATGGGTAATGAATGCATCACATGGATATTTGAGCTTATAATTGAACTATTGACCTCCTCCATGGTCAAAAATACTAATTAGTAAAGGAAAAATATGAATTCAAATGTTCTCCATGTCGCACCCTAGAAAACATGCAAATTGGGATTCATGGATGTCCAATAATCCATTTTGATTAAGTTCTATTAACAAATAGCGAACGCACGTGCGGTATATGAATTGACAAATGAACCCGCTGGATGACCCGCTGAAGACCCGCCCATTTCAGACGGGTAGGGAGATGTCGATTGAACCGTACCCGAATCGATAGTTCGGGTTTTTTGACAACTCGGACCGCCAATTGCGGCATGGTTCAGTTCCGACCCGAACCCGGACCCAAAGTGACGGTCTGGAACCGTTGCTAACACTAGATAAGGCGAATAAACTGCCAATGAGGGCCAAAAGACTTCATCTTGCCCACCACTGTAGCCTGCACAGTGGCAACCCCGGTGATTCACTCTCTAAGCCCCTTATCGCTACCGCCTACCAAATAAATGTAGAACTGTCCTGCTCCAGAGAACTTGGTGAGTATAACAAGTTCGGTAGTTAAATGCATAGGAGGGATGTTGATGATGGGCTTTGGGTTCTTGAACGGGATATGGCTCACCATTGTTCGCTGTAGCATTAGTGTGAATAGAATCACAAAATCTTGTGTGCCAATAGTTTCCTCATAGCGGTGCCATCTGTTTAATATATCCGATGTGTGCGCGGCCGTTCTTAATTTCCCCACTTCACCAATTCTGGGCAACGTATAAGCATCCGAAGCCATTTTTGTGCAGTGAACAAGTGATCTGAATTCTGGGGCTTTCTGGTATGGATCTGCAACTGGTGTGAACCCTGCTCCATGTTCAGTACCTGGCACATTGCTCATGTCCGCGATTCAATCGACATCAATGTTGAGAGTATAGTCAATTGTATCTGGTGGTAGCTGTAGGGTCAACCAGGATGAACTCTCCAGACAACGCAGGATCCAACACAAGTCTTCCATGCCATTTACCAATGGGGTTGCCATTAACATCCATTTGTATTGCGGCTCCAGGCTGAGTATACAGGACGCCATATGCATATTGTAATCGCAGGAGTCCATTGTAACCAACGTGCCATTAGTCTTGCTACACTTACCGATTGGAGTCCCGCTCGTTCTCAACCTGTTGCCCTCATCCATCAACCCCCAATGAAATACGCCATGGCCCCAAAATTTCGAACAGTCGGCTTCCTCATGGTTGAACCGGTGGTCGAAAGTCTCAATGTTCGAGATCACGACTATTGTCCATGGTTTACCATGAAGAGTGGCTCGATGGGATGCCCTCCACCAGAGAGAAGTACCGTAATGGAGATGTGGAGTTAACTCAGTGAACTTAGTCACCGCAGCTTCACATTCTACCACCATCGGTTCAGGGCTATTTGAACCTTCGCTTGAAGTCAGTCTAGTGGAATGCATTCCGGTCATACCATAAAATGAATGTTGGAATATAGACCTGACACCGTGGCTTTCGTGGCTCCCTTCCGACCTTCTCGCCCCGTTCAACGTTTTTGTTGTACTTGTTCATGTCGATCTCCCATTTGTCGAATCCAGAAGGTGCATTCTGGATTTTTTGTTCGTAGACATTATCATCGTGACATATTAAAGCTAGTGCTGTCAGAGTCTGATGATTGTTAGTGTGGCGAACAGTATATCTCAAGGGCACAGCATGGTCAAACCTTGCCAGTACCGCAGTCATCGGCCACTAAACCACCCTTCACCAGCTATTCTGCTTGTCTATCATCCAATTCACTGGAATAATTTGATGCAGTTGTAACTGCATAGGTTTGTGGAGTGGCTTGAAAGTTCTGATTTCCATGGTGATGCCTAACGCTGCCATTGACTCCTCCAAGTTTTCTCTCTGAAACTCCTGGTTATCCATCAGCTCCGCTAACCTGCGAGTAAAAATTAGCTTCATTCAACATTCTGACAGTTACTCTGACAGCGGGCTGAGCTCTGACAACAGCTTTGACAACGGCTCTGACAGCGGCTGAGGTCTGACAACAGGTCTGAGAGCAGCTCTGACAGTAGCTCTGACAGCAGCAGCTCTGACAGCGGCTGAGCTCTGACAGCAACTCTGACAGCAGCTCTGACAGCAGCTGAGCTCTGACAGCAACTCTGACAGCAGCTCTGACAGCGGCTGAGCTCTGACAGCAGCTCTCACAGCAGCTCTGAAAGCAGCTCTGTCAGCGGCTGAGCTCTGACAGTAGCTCTGCAGCTTTGACAGCGACCACTCTGACAAGGACGGTGACTCACCAGTCCACATCGACATTATCCGTCTGTTCCTCAGTCTGTGCTTGCGCATCAGGGTCGTTGTCTCCCCCTAGCTCCGTTAGGGCAATATTTTCGAACTCAGCATCGACATGATCTAATTCTTCCGCATTTTGGATCTCGAAATCATGGTCCTCTTGTTCGGCAGTCCGGCCGGAGGAATGACACAGTAGTGCATTGTTAGTAATCGGCATTATCCCTGGATCGGAATTGTCCTGGTCCTCCAGCATCCCTGATAGCTCTGCCTTCCATTGCCCTTCCTCCTCCTCCTCAATATGATCCAATTCATCGCCACTGTTTTCGTCTTCGGAACTGTCCAGTAAGTCCATAACTGAGGTCTCACTATCTTCATCCTCTTGGTTCACCCTAATGGTCGATGTTCATTCCAGGTTGAGGGGGTTGGTCTTAATATGTTCGATTTCATTGTCAGTGTCATCCACCATGACCGGCTTGTTGATGGAAACGAATGTCACGATCAGAGGGCCTTCAATTTCAGCGAAGGTCAGACAGTCGTCCCAGCTTGATTTGTCCAGTGGACTGTCAATCAGTCCAACTCTGGACAACGGAGTCTCAACTTGGGTGGACGTTGTGCTCGCCAAACAGGAGTCGACTGCCCACAAGGAGGTTGCTAGATCATATTGCCGAGTAATGCAGGCAACAAGTTATTCATACCATTGGGGCGCATTAGGATTCTTTGTGAAGTCTCTCAGAACTCGAGGCCTTTTCAACTTTTCCGCAATATCTACCAGGTGATCATCTTCCATCCACATGATAAAATGATTAATATGGTCTGCTCTGGCTTTTTGGGATCCATCTCCAGGTGAGGTGCCTCCCACCACAGATTGAGCTGGTGAGCTGGTGGCATCGTGTTTGAGCCTGCTGCTGCTGAGATCTACGAGTGAAAGTGGTGATGCATCGCGTGCATTATTCAGTCCGAAAAAGGGTTGCTGCAGGGCACTGCCACAGCTGTTGATCTGAAACGGGTCGAACCTAGGCGACTAAGCATCCCCCAAAAGCGCCGAAACCGTATGAGTTGGTACCATTGAGAATACCGCCAATCGTGTAGTGCCTCTGCAAGTGGTACTCCTACCCGGCACTATCAAATCTACCCTTGGTCGCAATAGGGTAGAGCTTGAAATTGCGGGTGTAGTAGACCCTACACGAACATCTGAAGTGCATTTTTTGATTGGTGTAGTAAGAGGGACCAGTATATGCTCTAAAGAAGGAGCTGATGGGAACTTGGGCGCGGGGCTTGATGCGGTTTTTGGCTTTGCGGCGGGGCTCGTTGCAGCCTGAGGCTTTCAGGCGGAGCTTGCTGGGGCTTCCGTGGGTGTGGTGGTGGCCCTTCGGGTGACTCGTCTGCGTAAGCATGAGATGAGTCTTTGCATTGTACGGACATCATCATCATTGAGCTTCGTGACATCTATAAGTCCCAGGAGATCTCAATAGTCATCCACAAGCATCTTGCAAATGTTGGTAAAGTGCTATTTGTCAGGTCAATGTCAGTCAATGTCAGAGAGACTCAATGTCCGAGGCTCAATCTCAGAGACTCAATGTCAGAGACTCAATGTCAGAGACCCAATGCCAGAGACTCAATGTCAGAGACTGAATGTCAAAAACTCAATGTCAGAAACTCAATGTCAGAGATTCAATGTCAGAGTCAGATTTACTAACCAGGTCATGCATCTTTGCTACACCTTGCACCTTGGTGTACAATTTGATATTGGTGTACAAATGGATAGTAGATTTTTCGTGTTTAGTTTTACATCCCTGCACTGCGGCAAGGCCTTCAGTGAATGCAGACCGGCTACTCATAGCATCTATGTCCTGGGCCGTCTTCTTTAGACCAGAGGCACAGAGAGCATTGGTCCGGTAGGCCATCTGCGTCGACCTTGTTGTGGTCCCATAATGATGGTTGTTTGGCGGATATGAGGGTCGCTGAGTGGATATGAGGGTCGCTGAGTGGATATGAGGGTCGCTGAGTGGATCTGATGGTTGTCAAGTTAACGTTGATTGATCTGAGTGAGGATTGTATGTGTTATATGCACACCAGTACTACTCCTCGGTTCACCAAGTTATTGGACAAGTGTCAAACCCTAACCCACGCCGAGCACTTAGAGGAGCGAGTACCAGTGTGGGGTTAGGGTTAGTATGTGTCCAATAACTTGGTGAACTGACGAGTAGATGCGCTCTAGCCGGCGCTCAGTTGAGTGACAACTCCAACACACATTGTGATCGTGATGCGAATATGCAAGTCGATCCAGTTGAGAAAACGCCTCAGATTGAAGGGAGGAGAGTCTGAAGAAGCAAAATGCTAGTTAGTTGAGACAGGTCGGAATAGGTAGTGGCAAAAATGTTGATGATTAATTGGAAGGCTGAACACAACAATGTTCGGATGGAAGTGAGGGGTTCTTGTGAAGAAATGCCGATCAGTGTGTGGCCGAAACATGAACTCACACTGTTCCGTTCAGGGAAGCCGAAAATGGTGCTTAGAAGCGAAACATACCAGCATTCCATACAAGGGGGCTAAAGATAGTATACTCCAAGTCTAAAGATACTAGTGAGTGGTACAACAACATTACGAGGCTAGGCTAGCGTCCAATTCTGGTTAGGGTAGGCTGAATACACAGCATTGGGACACGTGTTAAGAGCCTCACTACGATCAATTTCCAGGGGGCACTCAATTGCAAACTTTCCATCTTCAACAATGAACTCCTTTATTTGCCCTTTATGTGTCTGGGTCATTTCCCGTCAAAGTGGTCTCACTCGTCACTGCCGTTCAACACATGTGCCTCCTCACCAAAATTCTAGCAATCTTTCAACGTCAGATCGGTTAGACTATGAACTAGCAGACGACATTCTCCAATTTGACGACGATATACTCAGCCAGCCACCCGGGACGGAGATAGTCTCCAAAGCAGGAGCCCCAATGGATGACACAATACGAGGTCATCCTTTTGAAGATCATGACTGGGTCCCCCTTGCTCCGTTTGCTACACCACAAAAATGGCAAATTTGTCATTCTATTGTGGATACCAACCTGGGTTAAACGAAACTCAACAACATTATAAAACAAAGACTGATTATACACGACACCAATGCCAAAAACCCTGACCAGCTCTGTCAACTCATTGCGGACATGGCAGAAATGGACGGACTTGTATGCGGATGGGAGTAGAGTTCTGGTAGTATTGAAGGAAAAGCTACTCGGTTGTGGTATCGGAACCCTATTGAAGCAGTACGACATATTCTAGGACATCTCCAGTTTCAGGACCCACTCTCTTAAGCGCCGGTCAGGGAACTGGATTCCAGTGGAAAACGTGTCTATGCAGAGATGTGGACCCCAGATTGGTTGTGGACAACGCAGGCAAGTGTCCTTGTATTGTCAGAGAGCTTGTTTCTTGTCAGATTTTTGTTGTATTTGGGTGAGTTAGAGTGTCAGAGAGAGCATGTCAGAGAGATCATGTCAGACAGATCATGTCAGAGAGAGCATGTCAGAGAGATCGTGTCAGAGAGAACGTGTCAGAGAGATCGTGTCAGAGAGAACATGTCAGAGAGAACGCATCAGAGAGAACGTGTCAGAGAGAACGTGTCAGAGAGAACGTGTCAGAGAGAACGTCTCAGAGAGATCGTGTCAGAGAGCATGTCAGAGAGCGTGTCAGAGAGTGTGTCCGAAATAGTCAGAGTCATGTTGTCAGAGCGGGTAGCGTGTGAAGAATGTCATCTCCAGTGTTGACTGGATTTGTCTAGATATTAGAACCTCATTACTCATTGCTAACACATCTTAGGAATCTTTACCAGATGGATCAACAATTGTCCCTGTTCTACACGGCAATGACAAAACTATGCTCTATACGCTACGGGGCAAAAAAAAGGCTTCGCCGGTATATCTCAGGATCGGCAACCTCTCTAAGGGGAAGAGATGATCGGTTAAAACAAACGGGTTAATACTAATCTGACTTTTAACAACATTTCCAAATGGACCAAAAACCCACACCAATAGGTTCACGTATCATGAATCTAGTGCAACAATATTGCCCGCTCTAGAGGAGCCGGCGAAAAGCGGATTACTGGTTCTGTGTGCAGAAGGTCGCACTCGTCACGCATTTCCCCGAAATGTGTCATTCCTTGCCAACTACCCAGAGCAGTGCACCATAACTATGGTGAAAAATGGATGGTAACCTCGATGCAGGATATGCCCAGATGACATGTCCGACTGCCCCCACAGGCCCAGGCTCCGCCAACTCCAACAGTACCTTGATTTGTCAACAAAGGCTGCTGAGGAGGTGGGGATGTGGAAGTTTGCCGACTGTCCAAATTTCGCCGATGCCCATGCAGGTTGTAATATAGTTAGTTGTATGAATGTTGACCAGTTGCACCAGCTGCGGAAGGGATTAATTAAAGATCACACCTGGGAATGGATTGTAAGTTTTCTGAAAGATATTTATGGCCAGGAAAAGGGTTTGGACCTGATAGATGAACAATTTTCCATAATCCCTCGCTTCTCTACCATACGCCAGTTTGGAGAGACAACCTTACCCATGTGAAATCATGGACCGGTGCCGAGTCCAAGGATATGGTGACAGTCTTGCTTGGACTGCTTGCCCCTCCTCTTAAAGGGCATCCGGACTACTTTAAGTTCATCAAATCTTTCACCGACTTCATATTCATTACCAGCTACCACTCCCACAGCAAAACCACGCTCAAATACCTACAGGATGCGCTTAGTGGCATCAGCAGCAACATCCACCTGTTCCTACCATACCACAACAGCCACAGTATGACCAAGATACCCAAAATTCATTCCCTTCTCCACAATATCGAATGTATTAGGGACATGGGCTGTGCCGTTAACAGTGACCCCGAAAAATCTGATGCCGCTCACCAAGACCTCATCAAAGATGGCTTGCGTTCTTCCAATAAGGTTAACTTTATTCCACAGATGTTACAATGGGAAACGCACCTATTTCATATCAAGACGAGAGTTAGTATTTTACAACATATCATTAAATATGATCCCCTCTTGCCGAAGACAGCTATTTGCAGAAATCTTCTTCTGGGCGATTCTCTGGAGTCCACCAAATGATCACCTGGTTTGATACCACGCTTCAACGGTGTGATGAGCAAATGCAACACGATTGCCACTCTGACATTTCCAGAGGGTATCAGCATATTAGAGTTTAAAGTTGATGCCCTGACATCCTATTTTTCGACATTTCAAGCGGATACGAGCCCCAGTCTAGACCTACAGCCCTCGGGATCCCGTGCATCGTGGGCTATCCGGCAATGGATATACCGAGCGAATGGCATCACAGCCACTTTACAGCAGCACAATAATCCAGATCCAGTTCTAGTTCAAAAGGCAACGTCCGTGGAGAAGTGGTGCGGACAAGGCAATTGATTCAACAATCGTTTGATTCAAGCAGATCGAGCACCGCAAAACAATAGTTGGGTACGTCAACACGGATCTTGCCCTGTCAAACTGTTATACGCTTTTCATTTTAGCGATAGAATCAATACAGAGGAAGCCAATGCAAATGGGAGTGTAATATGGCAGACGGTACATCACGACCTATTGTTCGTAGAGGATTTGGAGTATCTATCATCTGCAATGCCAAACAGAACCCATTCAATAATAATGTGTTGAGAGGCGCTGCAAAAAGTACAACGGATTGTAGATGTGTCCTCAGATCTTATACCTGTGCAACTTGCTCCGAGCAGCGAAGATAACCAATACCTACTCAGACAGTATGCATCTTTGGAATAATATCACATGATATACTTGATCGATCGGATATGTTGATCTGAACAGTGATGCCTAGTATCCAGTGCCGCCTTTTGCACCATGTCAGAGCCAATCAGAGCCCGAGTCCATGTCAGAGTCGCACCTGTCAGTCACATTTATCGCAGCAGGGACTGTCAGATCAGGTCAGAGCGCACTTGTAAGAGCCATGTTTGTCAGAGCCGGGATTGTCAGAGCCATGTTTATCAGAGCCGGGATTGTGAGAGACCTTGTCAGAGACCTTGTCAGAGACCATGTCAGAGCTACACATGTCAGAGCCACACTTGTCAGGGCCAATTTACTTAGTGATATAATATACTCTGTAATCCACAAAAGGAAAGATTCGTTAGATCTAGGATTCAATCGTGGACGCTCTGAAGGAGAGGTAGGTTGAACTGGATCTCATTCAGAGCCCAACAGAGCCGGAATTCATTTGTCGCAGCCGGGATTGTCAGATATTGTTAGAGTGCACTTGTCAGAGCCATGTTTAACACAGCCGGGATTGTCAGAGACCAAGTCAGAGACCATGTCAAAGCTGCACTTCTCAGGGCCACACTTGCCAGGGCCACATTTATCAGATCCGGAATTGTCAGAGACTATGTCCGAGCACACTTTCATAGCCGGGAATATTACAGACTATGTCAGAGCGACATTAATCAGACCACGATTGTCCGAGACCATATCAGAGCAACACTTGTCACAGTAGAGCAGTGATGAATACCAGGTTGTTGTTGCAGTACCAATCTCATGAGAAAGATATCGATCATCTCAGGAAGGTCGCAAACTGCTGATACACAAGTCAAACCAAGTTACCTTCGGTATGTGCACATTGCCATTAGTTGATGAACATGTGGCGAGTGTCCGCTACTCTCCCACGCAATGTGTTTTCTGATTTAAACAGTGACCTGCGAGCATGTTGTAGAGTTGACTTTCGAGTAGTGGCGAGAGCTTTTGCCGGAGTGGTCGAAGAGTCGAGGTTTGTGTTTATATTTAGCTGAATGAATTTTACACAAAACAAGTAGCATATGTCTTGATTAATGATATGATTGCTCTGATCTAATACGTAGTTGTGAGGTTTCGTCAATGTAGGTGAACACCAACTTGTTGGTATCCGAATCGGTATTCAAAAATGTGTGCGTAAGTTCAGACTCTCCTACACAAGATGCCATAATATCTTGCAAACAGTAAAAATGTAACCGAACTTACCATAAAATCCCGTAACTCGCAGAAATAAACCCATAATGTGCCATGCCATGGCAGTAATATCAATAACATATCATGGTCCCGCGCAACGGGCCATAGGAACTCTTGATTACGGTAACGACAAAGCTTGTCCCGAAGAAGTCGCCTAACCTTTTGGGCTTGCATAAGCTGCCTCAGTGTCATGGGTAAAGGGTTCACTCGGTTTGGTTGCCACTTAATTTGCGTTGTTTTAGAATCCTTCATAAACGGTTCGTCAGTATCTGGTATCAATGGAGCACATTGTTCGTCGGTAAGATCTCGAGGTGTTGAAGACACTTCCCGGGCCCTGGGTTCATAGGTACCACTATTTGAACATATATCGCGATCTTCGGCACGAAGTAGTCTAATATTGGACCATTTTTTAAACATATCAATATACGGTACTTATCCTTGTTGTAATCCGATAATCAAGGCTATCCTGCAGATGTTTTGGGCCAAGAATATATACTGAATATCTCTGGCGTAAGAGATGACTTGATCGGGAGCATATATATTAACGTCGTTGTTGTATGTAAAGGATATAGTAATTTGTAGAATATCTCTAGGTCAATGGCGCGGGGCTGCTGCCACAGAAAGCAAATAGATTTTATAGATATTGGTTTCATAAACACGTAATAATACATCAAAGTCTGATTTCGCTGGAAGGTATCTTTGATAGTTTATTTCGCTGCTGCAGCTTATCATCCACATTTCCAGAACAATGTGATCTCGTTATAGTCAGGTCTCCACTAAGAAAACACACTTCTTCCTAGCTTCGTATCTATGACTTACATCCTAAAGAATGCGCGCTTTTCCGAGTATTATTTAAACACTCCCGACTTCAACGGGCTAGCGCTGAATATTCTAACCATTACTCTTTTGCCACGCATCATGACATAAATAATGAGAGAATAACTTCAACTTGAACATATTGCAACCGTAGTAATCAGATAGTGGAACATCTCCTTGTTGATGCTTATCGCAATAAATTATATAACTCAGTTGAGTGATTAATTTGTTCCTTCAGATATTTACTTCAGCTGCCCACTGACACTATGCCACGCAGAACATGAACGCGTCTACTCGCATCAATATACAAGACAGTACTACGATCCAGATTACTCAATCCAATGGATAATGCTCACTTTACCCTTGCCCAACATTATAGTTACCCAGTTCCGTCGTGCTAAGGCCTCCGACCAGAACATGCTCGACTGAATCCTGGCACCTGCCAGCTAGGAGTTACGAGTCCTCTTAATTGCATTTTGACTATCAACTACCGTGCATGACAATCATGCATGACCCATAAAGTATTCAGGCAATGCAAGAAGCTAGATTCCACCAGCACTGTCCATAATCTTGTTTATCATTGCAGTAATGCATGGTTGCTGCAAGAACTGTTGCGAGCCGTGGCTGTCTGCAAAGTTCTCGCAACTAGTGTGAACCCCCGCTAAAAGACACACTACTGGCTACTTCAATTTCATCTTGCATAGGCGTTTTTCATATATATCTAAAGATAATATGTATGCATCTATGGACCTATCAAGTACCATTATTACTCTCATTGGAGAACCCCTAACACTGAGATTATCAATCAGATAAATTATATATCTGAACAAATGTTTGGTTAAACAAGAATTTAGATGCCAGAGCACTAATTAATTAAAGAAAATATATTCTCTTGAAGGTATCTAGCTCTGTTTTTAACTATGTAATAGACTGGAAATTGTAGAATATATCCAATAGTTATGTAGATATTATCTGTATAATATAGCTGTTGTGAGCTTAGCATGAATTGCATTTGTAAATGTACTGATATTCAGGTTACAATTTGATTTAATATGATGTAAACAAGTTAGATCTAATTTGATTGAAATAGCTGCCACTTTGAATATAAAAAATAGGCAACTACAGACCTGATAGCAATCAGTATAGGTGTTTCTGGTACTATTATAGTATACATAACCTCAACTCTATCAGATTAAAATCAGCAACCAGGGAGATGAACACATTATACTATTGATGATTGTCATGATAATGACAGAACAGTAGTTTCACAATATATAAGGTGCTGCACATTGAATGCCAATGCCAACACCAGCTCCCATTGTAATTCGAATATAAATTCTATGATTATTACCAATATATATACAGCATCTGATTGACATTATCTACTTTATGCATATAAGGAGATTAGGTATGGGCCATAAGTTGATAATTAGTTTCCCAGATACTAACTGGTTAAAACAATGCCAACTATTTGATACTATACTAATGGCTAAAGGCAATTGCAGTTAATTGAAACATCACTTTGTAAAAATTATTAAACACACAGTTGAATGCAATACTGGTACATTATAACAGAAATAAAATCAATTAATTATTGAACACCTCATCTATATTACAGCAGTATCATTGAGGAACCACCAGGGTGATACATTCCTAGGCCCACTACAGTAACTAAGTTGATTTTTATTTGAAATTGATCCACGATTGCAAATTGCAATATTATGTAAACAGAGTTTGATGGATACTATAGCCAAATGGTATTCTTTCAAATACAATGAAATATAGTACCATAATCAGTATTTATTTGGTAGGTAACTATTTCTGAACTTAAAAATTACCAAGTATTTAAAATAAAACATATTCAATTCAATATATGATTGTGTCTCTATATATCAAGTTTCTCATAGTACACTCACCTGAATTGCTATACTCGATTATTTATTCCTTTATCATCTAACTTAGGTCAATCTAAATACCATTGCGCATTATGATATCAGTATCAAGAATGGCATACTTCTAAAAATACATTAATCGTGTCATTCGATAATGTGCAACGTTATATAAAAATATACATTTGGTGATATTCAATATATGTCATGATATGTCATCACTCATTCCAATCAATTTACTCTTTTGTTTGTTTTAATCATACTGTATTCACTCTACTTAGAGTATGACAGCCCCTTACTCCCCTTTGCATTGTGATGGGAAAATCTGTTGCTCACTACTACCACCACTCAGTTTTGCAGAGGATGATGCAACACCTGGTGTACGGAGATGAAAGGATAATGGAGACGGACCAGGTGACGCCGAGTGTACCGAGATGCAGGGGTAATGGAGATGGAATGACCCACCACAAGTTTAGATTCAGAAGACCCCAGGGTAGATGAATTGCCCATCTCATCACATCTTGCATCTCAAATCATCTCATTATACAACCAATTACGCACTGTATCTTTTCCATCCTGTGATCTTGCTTGCTCTGTCCAAGACTCGGTGTGGATCCACACAATTGTGTTCATCCTCAGAGCCGGGTAGTATCATATACTGTCACCCTCTTTTTATGCTCCTGAAGCCAGGGTCACTCTTTCTCAGGAATTTCTTTTGGATGCCGTGACAGGTGTGGCTGAGTGTTGATGATTAGCTCTCAACCTTCTACCTCCGCTGTTTCCACACAGCATTTTCTCTATCCGGCAAGATGGCGGTGCTCCACTCCCACTACCTGTTATCCCATTCAACTTACCCTTTTCACAGTATATATGTTTTATATACCACATTCCTATATTTGTAGTACATGGAATTGTTCAATGGCATTAACGAATACAAAAAGATTATTATAGAGTCAGCAACAAATTAACATTATTGCTTCCATAAGAGAGTGATAAACTAATTTGCAGCCACACTCTCAACAGGATTTTTTTTTTCCACGCAAAACACCCTTCTGAGATATATAGTGTATATTGTGCAACCTATAAACAATATATATAGATGTGTGGGGGTGGGTATATACATTGTATAGTTGCTAAATGTCTAACATTGGCAGCTCATCATATTATCTATATAATCTTCATAGATTTATCCTTATTGTTTCTGCTGGCCTGTAGAATCTGAAACTCTGTCGCAAAGCTAACTGGAGACAGTTGTTTATAATGATTGTCAATTGATTCAATACAACAATGCTATCTTCGGTTCTAGGAGGTAGATAAAGATCGCGATCTTTCAACTACGGCCCACAAATCCACTTCCTGTATATTATATCCGTATGGAATTCACAATGTAAAATCATATTTCTCCACCACCATATATCTGCAAACATTTATACTTTATTTTCCAAGCATCCTTTATGTGAAAACTGTCTTGTTGAAAAAGCCTATTTCATTGCACACTACCAGTGGTGTGATGGTAATATTGATCGGAGAGGTTAGAAATGGAGATATTCCAAGGCACAATAATCGTGGAAATTATCAGTTACTTTTCAACCAGATGCAGTATATCTGCCTTATCTCTAACATTTCATGGTCTGATCTTTTCAATTGTAATTATCTTTATTGTATTATTATGACCTTCGCATGTTCATTATGATGGGTATCAGTTGCAACCAATACGAACACTTATGCTTCTGACAAGATTTGGGATATTCCCAATGTGAGTGAGAGCCCACGAAGTTGACAGGTTTTTGACCACCCGCTACCACCCGTGTGTCGGGGACGACGGGTAGCAGGAGGGGAGCTCTATCATGTAGCCGGCCTGCCCGGAGGCGGAGGGGATTGAGGGGCTGTCATACTCTAATTAGAGTGAATACAGTATGATTAAAACAAAACAAAACCACTCCTGTATCACCGCCAAGTGGGGGCTGAATTTGCTAGGAATGCTGTCCGGAGTATAAAGAGCATACATGTTGTGATTTTGTGCTAGTCTTAGCGATTTCGAGTTGGTGGTTACCACGATAGATAGTATTTCTGGATTTACCGAATGCGAGACACTCTCTATGCTCACAAGACGGGCTGAGTTCGTCCTAAGTACATTAAACAGCCTTTAGAAACTGCCTAGCCACCCTCGAGTCGTCTTCCAGCTCGGTAAACATACTCCGGCAGCGAGGGCACTCAATATCTGTTAGACCTAGTCTTTATAGAGTACGTCATCACGTGGCTTGTTAGGGCTGGCAGCTACTGTATAGGCTACATGTCATCTTAACCTTAGACTCAATCAATCGTCTCGACTGAAGTATAAAGCCATCCTCCTCCTACCTCTCTAACCCCCACCCGTATATCTCCTCTAATTCTTAGTCAACTTTGAAGCCTTTAGCTGTAGAGTAGCTCTACTTTATGTAGATGGATTCCGCCTTATCCGATTTCAGCATCTGACCATCGATAAAGCGGAATCTATATGCTAATGGTACAGACACTCTGTGCCTAAGGGCTTCAAATTCGAGCGAGAATTGGTGGAGCAATAGGGAAGTGTGCGGAGGAGGTGCAGGGAGACTACACTCCCCTCTCCATAGCTCCATCAATTCTGCATCATATTCTTTCTACTGGATTACGTATGCTTTGAGGATCGGAGATGTCCAAAAACGCGTCCGTGGGAGTCTCACGAAGTAGAGTCTCAGCAGCTAACTTACAAGATATCAAGGAATTCTGTAATTCTAGCAAGTCCCGATTTGGTGAGTGAACCGGTTCATCTAGTGCGGTTGGTATGAATAAATAATACCAAACTGGGCAGCGTTCTTAAGCGTCTAGTCTGTGGGATTACTCAGGAGACACGAAACGATAGGACGGGATGAACGGCTGCGGATACTGTTTTTTCATCCCCGTGAACAGCGCCCAATCTCAACAAGTATTTTTAGAAAGAGCTTTTATAACTTAAACTAAGCGGCGAAATCACGTTATCCAGATTAGACAAGGAATGTGGTTGATGGCAGATATCGGAAGAATCGCTGTCCTAAGCCGGTCCCCGTTGGACTGCCATCAATCACAACCGAGAACAAAATGCACAGCATTAGAAATGTCCCACCTATCCCTGTGGAATCTAGGGCGGTATAGTAGCCCCAGCTGTCCAACGAAACTGTTAGAGAACACTGAAATCTGAACTGGTTCGCACTGGCCTGAAAGCTGCTTCCTGGTGTTCACTGCAATGTTGAGGCGCCGGTGCTACATCAGGTCCGCCACCTACTTGTGTGAGGTCAACTTATAATAATCCACGAGGTAGCCGTACGTGTGACCTATAGACATGATGAAGGGGAATTGTCACTGCGGTTACCCATACGAACTCCACCAATTAGGGTCGGATTGAGATGATTGTTAGACGCTATTCTGATCAATGATTCCACCAGTCCAGCAATGGACCAGTCCGGACCGGGTCCGTCCAAGTCCAGTCCATGTCTGGGCTTTGCGAGATGAGAGAGTCAGTGAGTTTAGGTCAATAGAGAGATTCAGCACAGCAGACACGACACAACAGTCCAGTCCAGTCCGAGTAAATTTTGGACCGGGATCGGACCAATCCCCAATTCTGTTGGACCAGGACTGGACTGGACTGGACTGGTGTGGATCAGTCCAGCGCTGTGTCCAGGGTTAGGGTATATTTCTCACTGTATCGGTCTTTTAATGACAGAAATATATCTTGATGGTACCGAATATACAGACAGAACTGTCATAATTTCGCCAAGAGTGGGTATTCAGAGGTGAGTGGTTATCAAATGTGAGGATAAGTCATGTTTTCAGTGATACTTGACTATGAAACAATGTCGAAATTGTAAGCGTGTGTGGACTGGTCCAGACCAAGCCCGTCCAGTCCAAGACTGGCAGTATGTGGTCCAGTCCAGTCCAACCTTCCGTTTGGACTGGACTGGACTAAGCCCTACCCCAGACTGGGTCCGTCCGGACTGGTGTAATCATTGATTCTGATACTATTTAATCATTCCTGAACGGTGTCCAGTATGATAACAGTGTTGGCACAATTCAGTTTCAAGAAACGGTCTAAACGGCGCCCACAAACACCGATAACCTATGTTAAGTCATGAAGATGCATCGGAATATTTGGGTACGATAGTGAATTCTTGGGTCTGTGTCACACAAATGCTAATCTTAACCGCTCTACAGTTTCATTGTTCAGCCTTATAACATGAGATAATCGACAAATAATGGTAATAAACGCATAATATGATCATCGGTTCTCATTCTCATTCCCTTCCATAGATAATCGCTACCCCGTCTCCACTTCTCCAGTTCTTTACTTTTCCATCGGGGCAGGGTTATACACAGGCGGAGAAGAAATCTACCCCTCGTCATTAGCAGTTAGTAACTCTTCGATTAGGACCTGAATCACTTACCAGTCCAGCGAAACTCTCAACGGATTTATTCAATGGACTGTAAGAATCATTAGCATCACTCATTTCATGGTAAAGTGCCATTACGTACAAGAAAGCCCAGCTCTTGCGTTTGTCATGTGTTGTTGTAGCGCAGACAATTTCAAATCCATTGAGCAACGAGACACCCGCCTGCTCAAGGAGGAACCCACAGTTGTGCACAATCTTCCAGTTCGACTCCGCATCCAGTTCGAGGTTCCACAGCTCTTCTTCTACAACGTAACAAGTAGCCGTCCAGACATTGACACTACCGTCTGGTCCTCGTCGGTAAAGTATCCGCGACCGTTCGTGTCGCATATATGCCCCTGTAAGTCTGTTCTTGATGACGAAGGTTTTGATCCCTGCTTTATGATCTCCGAAAGCTGATGCATGTGCGAAAGCCCACTGCGTTGCCCAGAACTCGTGATGTTTCGAGAAGGCAGAAGCTGTGGCAGTAGCTGGGATTGCCAGCAGCGGCCATGAAGGGTAGGTTTGGCTAAGGAGGTGACGTGTGTGAATGTTTTGAATTTGAAGCCATCCAGCAGGGACCGAGACCACGGGTTTTAGGAGCTCCCATACTTGTTTCTTGGATTGTGTGATCGGTTGCTTGGTACAGCATTTGACGTCTAACGCATGGTTAGATAAAGGACTTATTATGTTGTAGTATTCTCTGAATCGCAAAGTTAGTAAGTTACAAATTGGTATTTAGGACAAACATGCAGTCGCGAAAGAAATTCTGCCTCGAATGACTGGCTTATGTGCGTCCAGGCATTTATCAAACTTTATACAAAGCTTACACTGAGGGATCTGAGATGAAATTTTAATAAATACTGCTTACCCATCGGTATAAGGTGTCGGCCTTCTGAACTCCCATAGCTGCCGAGGTGCACCATGAGTTTTGAAAACGATAACAGGAGTTTCACCATCCACTTTATGCATGTGCTCGGCAAGCGATAAATCTTTTGCGATGTTGGTGATTCGGTAAAAGGGGCCTACTTTAGCCTTTTCGCCACAGTTGTTCGGGTCTTCGAATCCAGCATCAGCTTCGATCCACCATATCTGCCGGTCACGGTGACGCTCCTCGTCACGCGTGGAAGTCGATACCTGTTCACCATCCCTGTAGCTGTGGGCATGAAGAACAGCAGAGGAATCGCGGTTACGGATGACGTACGCTCCTGGGGATATAGTCTGTGCCATGGTTGTGAGGTGGAGAAAGCGGGGTTAGAGGCTCTGATGATTGTGAAACAGGTTACCCCGCACATACGGTCGACAGATTTTACTATCTAGCAGAAGAAAACCCTAACCTCACTGAAGGGAAGGGGATTGAGGATGTACCAGGAGTCCCCACTAATGGGTACCAGAGCACGAGTTGAGTTGTGGACGAAGAATAGAAAATGGTCGAGGTCATTTATAGATGGGGTAGGAACTTTTCACTGGACTGAATTCTACTGACGGCGATGAGTGCGATAGAGATCCCGCACCGTTTTCAGAGATAATAGGGTTTTATGCTGCGTACAGTGCTGGTACTAATGATTTTCGTCCATTTATTTGGGATGAAAGTTTGCGCCATACTTCTGTCCATCATTCAAGCGCTGTAAATCATCATATAGATCCAGAGAGCAAGGCTTCTTCGCAACGACGGTCGACCGAAATGACTTCTATGCAGACTGCACAGGTGATTCATCTGTTCGATAGCTGCAGCTCGAGAGAGTCCCCACATTTAGTTGTAGAAAGAGCGTGGGACGTATATGAAGCGCATACTCGAATATTCCTAAAAGCAAAGGAGTCTTGGATAGACTTCTGGAAGTTGCCGGAAGTCTTACAACACGAACTAGCTCCCACACGGTGCAATCCGGTTTGTAGAATATGCTGCAAAGAGGACTTTCTACATTCTGCAAGATATGGTTTGAAGTCTTAATGTACTATTTTAATTTAACCTAGTGGCTTAGGTAGCGTGTACCTCCTGGGTTGCTGCAGCACATTCGGAGTGGTTGAATCGAAGCTTCTAGGCTGGTAATGGTAGGCGCTATGTTGCTATTAACTCTGATCATTGATAGCCTAAATCCATGTTCATACGGTGTAGAACCTTACCAATGATACACAATCGAAACCGGACCTTGTCGTGAGCTTAACCACCCTTTATCTCACTTTCGAACAATCCTAGATTAGTAGATATATTGCGGTCGCGATTTTGAGGTTATGAATCTAGGGGCATCACCCGCTATCACTCGCCTGATTGAATATTTCGTTACAATTACGATTACTTTGTAATATTTCCACCTATATGGCAAATCTGTGTAATACCTATTGCATTAATAGATGGGTATTTTTTAGGACATAAGACCTTTGGTACATCACATATATATCGATGTCGCCGGATATTGGAGTTAAATTATTCCATGGTGCGTGCGTAACAGTTTGTTTATGTTCTCCTCCGCGATCCTACCACGGACATGAAACTTTTGATTCTGCATACACTCTTGAACCTGCCTACAATCGCAGAGAATGTTTTAAATATGTAAGAACCATTACTACGGTTATAGACCCCCATGGGCATTATTCACATTATTACGTTCCAAACGCGTGAGGTTATTACAATTAGCAAATTTTCTACACAAATCACTAAAGGAAATTCTTCATCAAAATACGACACTTTTGACTGTACCACTACTCCATCGGGATTAACTACTGTAATTGCATACAAACCAAGGAAGCGTATATTTCTGTTATTTTCTCTAATATAGAACATTTGATATAATTTTGACTATAGGAAGAGTGTTAACGACAGCAATATGTTCATGATCGCCCGGACGATCATAACTCGTTACATGCTATGGGATACATCTGATAACGCGAAGCTGAAGTCGGATGTCTTCACATCTCAGCCCTCGCGGCCGAATATCTGAATATCTGAAAGTGAGTGCGGCAAGGTCATGTTGGACTGATTTTAGTACGGATATCATATGGTATTAGGCTAGGGTTCGTGAGGATCGCTAGCGTGGAAATTCTTGTTGACAAGAGTACGTGGATTCATTGACTTAGACTTCGAATTAATCAATCAACGGACACATATACCACAATTGATTCAACAGGTCGAAAGGCTCAGAACCTGTGACTGCTCGACCAACGCTACGACTTTAAATCAGTACCTATAATCATGGAGCTTGTTAGAAGGCATATAGAGTACAACTCTCTCTTAACCCACTGCCTGAGAGCATAATAAAATGAGCCTCTAATATACCTGGCACCAAAATGACATTATGGTCGACTGCTATGATGAATATGAGGCCAGTGACCGAATCTTAAGCGGCTCGGCAAGCTGGCGGGCTTTTTATATTCTGCCGGTAGGCCAAGCGCGGCCACGATATCGCCAGCCACCCTTGGCGCAGGCCAGGCCGGGCTGTCATATTAAAAGCCTACACTGTAAAGACGCCCGCAGGCTTTCAGATATCTGAGGCCCCCCACAGATCCAATTCAGCTTAGTACAGCCCGCGTCGCCGAGGAACACTTTATGTGGTACCCTGGTGAGATATTAGGTGGTAGATACGAAGATTGGCAGTATAGGTGATTTATACCCCTCGCTATATGAAGCTGTTAAGCCCCATTCACGGATCCATCCTATCAACTGATGAAGCAAATCCGTGAATGAGGACCCTGTTCACGGAAACCGTGAATACAGTGAAACTTCGGTGTAGTGCAACCGTTGTCACTTCCAGCAACCACACTGCAACAACCACTCATTCAAATTAGTCCTCCATCACCATCTCCATAGGGGTTTTCTTTTGCAGTTAGGCCTATAAATTAGATCACTGCTGCCATCATACCACCATCCGCAGTACCACCGCTTATATTTTTTTTTATTTTTTTTAGCATTAAGTTCGGGCTTGCTACCGGTGATAGGAGGTGTACGGATAATATAGATGTGGTGGTGGTGGTGGTGGTGGTGGTGGTGGTAGTTAGCAGAGGAAGTACCTCTTGTGGTCGCAGATACAACCCTGTTGGTGGATTCCGTGGATGGGGTGTCCCATTTAGAGATGACACCAAGCGCCACCTTGTCCGCTGATGGGGTGGATCCATGAATGAGGCTTACTTAACAAAGCAGCAGTCACAGGGCGGCAGGTATACAGGCTTAAATCAACCCCATGTACCATCGAAGTCACTTCTACTGGTGCCCTTCACCCAGAACAGTCCTTGTCAACAGGCTGCAGGGAAATGGGAGTTATTGTTCGACACAATCCCAAGTTATACCAAAACAGGGTTGACTAACAACATATATGAATGCCCGTATTGATACTGCGAATCACGGGATGGTAATGGGAGGGGATTCAAGTTCTATGATTCCATCCCGCATGAAATCCCGGGCGGTTTTGGACGGGATTCCGTGTCGTTTTGTGTTAATTCGACAATTATGACCGGCGCGCAAGGATGGTTGGGGCTATGCAAGATCGGTCACAACGCGCTGATAGGGCTCATTGAGTCGATCATTTGAAGTCTAACAATCGTAGTTATAGGATACATATTCATGGAGATGGCATTGGTGGATGACGAGGATTGCCGGAGAGGATTCCATCAACTACACCATCCGCCCATGCAAACGTCACGAATATTTATTCGACCGAGATAACTTGAGGCTCTAATTTGTCTACTCAATGAGCCCTATCAGCCCGTCGTGTCCGATTGTGCATAGACCCAACCATTCTTGCGCGTCAACCATTTTTGTGTTACTGGAGCGGTAGAGAGTGTCCCGCCCAATTAACATGATTTGGCCAGCACCGGAGAAATGCCGCCTTGACACAAGCACAGGGAGGTTTTGCATCGGATTTTCGCCCCGCTTCGGTCCCGTGGTTCATACTACGCATGGTTCACACTACGCATTGTGTGTGAGCAGGGTGTACAGTGGTAGCGCGTGTGGGTGAACAACGGAAGCAGTGACGGAAGCGTAAAATGGGCTGTGGGAACGACGACGACGGTGGGTATGAATGATAATCTAGATAAAAGGTGGTGGGAGCAAAATAATTCAAATGGCGAGAGAGAATTAGTAACGAGACGGAAGTGGTAGCGATACTATTGTCCAATGCACATGCACGTGTTCTCGCAGCTAGGCATCCTGTGCTAGGTAGGTTAACCGAGATGCTCCAGCAGTTTTCGATTGACATGCTAACAAGAACCGACCCCACGTACATAAAAGCAAATGTCACTGTCGGGAGAGAATTATATCCGCTAACGTTTTCCGCCCAAAAAGATATGTCTGGCTAGTCCCCGAGTGCACCAAGGTGGACAAGGATGCCTGCTCCGGTTTCGACGTGATTGTCCGGGACAACGGACACCGCCAGATTTAGTCAGGGGGTGGGAGCAAATTCCGGTTCCTACTCGTCGGTTCACCAAGTTATTGGACACGTACTAACCGGTTAGGGTTAGTAAGTGTCCAATAACTTGGTGAACCGACGAGTATATCCGATCAAAGCCGCAACCACTTACCCCACCACACTTGTCTTGAAGTTTCGCTTCTCAGGCCCCCTTCTCTTAATTACCATTGATTTTGATTTGATTCTGTTTGATTCGTAGTTCAAGCTTGTAGCGGTACTTATCTCGGTACACTCTCTGCAGCTCGTAAGTACGGCTAGATGGCAGTGAGAGCGAGAGTCCGGAAGAGTCCCGGGTATTTACTTATCGATGTGACTATTACTACGATGTTATATATCTATTGTGGCATATTACCGGTGCTTTATGTCTTCAGGAATCTTATATCTATTTTGTTATTCCAATTATAAACCTAAAGTGTATTTTATAAGGTTGCTGTTACGCTACATTTAGTGCCCTCAGTAACGGCGACGTTCAGTGAAAGTAAAAATAAAGTTAACAACGCGACACGTGGGATGCGCGTAGAGCTAGATGATGCAATTAGGATGACGCATGTATGTTTATAGGGCGCAAGCGAAAAGCTTAATGGGACATAGATTGTATCACACTCAACCTGAACTCTCTAAGAGTGGATTTGAGGATCATATCTGCCATTTTGCCTAGAAACTTGTAAAATTATATTTATACGTGCAGTGGCGCGAACTTCTAGTTAATTAAGAGGGGAACTGCAGATGAGAGACTTCAAGTTTTCAAGCCTCAGGTTTAGTGGGTGTCACACAAAATCACTCGTATAAATTAAGGCATCGTGTTGAAATAGTGATGCTAGAGAAGCTTGATTGTATATTATCTAAGAGAGCCACAAGGCCATATATATATGAGAGTACAAGCGTGAATGCGTGCGTACGCATCTATGTATAGACCCTTCAGGCCGACAGTAATCTCCGGTCATACGAGACTCATCACCGGCCATAAGATGGCAGAGACCTATCATGCAATACATCGATTGTTAAAATGATAGAAACTTCATTCCATTATCCAAAGAGGCTATAAAGGCCATCTATATATACGGTATTTCATGTACAAATACGTACGTGTTCATCTATGTATAGAGACGGCTGAACACGGTCAGCCCGTATGAATACTAGTCTAGTAAATCGTACGAAGGCTGAGATCTATTTATGTAATATCGATTGTTAAATCTGACGATTGATTGTATCTATCAAATCAAGGCCCAAAGGACTGTATATGTACGATCTCCTATATGCATATGTATACACACTTATCTGAGACGCATCACCCTGCATCGTGATATAGGTCTCAATCTTGATATAAGCCATACTCTTATATACGTTAATAAGCTTATAATGATCCATGTATATATGCAACATCGATTGTTGAATATCCGAGTGGCAATGGTAGCAAAAAGTGGTACCGGCATACCCAAGCTATACCCAAAGATTCTCTACATATGCCAATCTTTCTCCGGTTCTTTTCTCTCTGTATCGTAAGTCTACACTAACGGTTCTCCCCTACTCTTCGGATATATAGAGCTGACCGTAAATTAAACTAATAGTAAGGTACCGGTAGGCACAGGTACACAACTGTGTTGTATATAGCTCAAGCCATTTCTCCTTCTCTCCTCGCTATGTACTTTAGTTTCTACACATACAGCTCTCTCATTCATATTGGATTAATTGACTTAACATTAGCAGTTCCTCGCTCCGGGCTGCCGTACGTACTAGTTCCATATATCACCAAACTTTGACCGAAATCTAGCATAAAGCTTCCCCGATAGATAGACAATCATTAACCACATTCAGCAGCCTCTAGTCAGTGGCTATCGAGTGTTGGTGGGTGATCGACATATAACTGCACAGAATTGCTGCTAAATCCTATGGCCGTCACTGCGGTACACGACCCGTACACATAGTAAGTTCTAATTAGAATGAGTACAGCCGAATTCGATCCCTCTAGATTAGCAGAACGTGGGAACGTCTATGCGAGTCATCGTGAAATCCGCTGCTACCTGGAGCTTGACTAGAATGTTGCATTTAGAACAAGTACACATCGATATCAAAATTATCCGGATACGTCAATTAAGCCCCTTTGGCAAGTCATTAAAGTTACAATGACTACCCACCAAAATTTAATGTCGCCATCCGTACTCCTGAATTGCTTGCTATACACGATCACCACAATGCCCGCAATCTCTATACATGGTAATTATTACCACCATTTACTTCAATACTGCGTTGCATATTGCTAGGTAGCGTTGCTATTTCAGTGTCATTTTAACTCTCTTTGTATTGACAGACAATTCGTCGTTTTCTCTCTTCTCTGTTGTCCACATTGATCCTCTTCCCAGTGCTCCATTTTGTCTCTTCATACAAGAGATACCCCGTATGTACCGCCCGCCTCAATACATATCTCGTCCGTACATCCTTAGTGTACCCACTCCTTATCCACAGTCCATTCCTTACATGAATTACGCCATATCTAACAATACTGTTTATAGCATATGGTGCTGAACGTAAAAAGAGTACTTTCCGCTCACACTTCGTTATTCTCTGCCGTAAGAATAAACTTTAACTCCTCCACATATGCTTTGATACCCCACCCATGTAATGTTTGAGTACGCTGGTACGGTATCTTTACTAACATGACCAAGACCGGCTTTTGGTTGCGATTGAAGTCATATGTCGGGTTTACCAGTCTCTTGACTGTTGCTACCAGATGATTCTTTTCATATTCAGATAAAACACGTAGTAGCCCTGGTCGCCCATTGGATATAACACAGTTTGCAGTAAGAAGCTTATGCAGTGGTATTCCTCCAGTGATACTGCGCACACTACTAACTCCTCGCCCAAGCTCTCTTTCTGTTGTATCCCTTGCTATACTCTATTGCCGCTATCTATACCAGTAGTCTATCTAGCAGTGGTATACTCACTCTTATTAGTACTAGGATTATCCTCGCTGCCCTCCTTGCAGTTGCATTTTGTACCGCATGTTGAACCACAACAGAGCAGGTAGTGGGGGTGGGCTTGGTGGGCTAGTGGCCTTGTGCCCTCCATTGAGTAGCGGGAAGTAGGAGAGACGACTTTGCCTAGGAGGGAGGTAGGTGGAGTTTCAACGGCCTTGTGCCCTCCGCCGACTGAAGACCGAGGAAGTTCCGGGGAAATGGGTTAAATATGCCATGACCGTTCGCGGCCGGCCGGCTTTTGGTAACTTAGCTGGGCGCCCCTTAGGGGCGAATGCAATATGATTACAAACAAACAAACAGAGCAGGTAGACTTCGGAATATTGAGTGAACTAATCTCTCGGTACTAGTAGCAGAGTTGCTGTAATGGACAGAGAGAATGAGAAAAACTCGGCATATATGCAGGGAACCTTGGGTATATTAATCTTATTGCTCCTTCCGTTCTCTTTGTAGTATTGGTGTACTTACCTTTAAGGAATTCTGTACGCGCCATTGGGCTTCTTCTTTTAGTGGTGTCGGCGTTACATAAAAGGGGTGGAAGCGAACAAGCTCAATTGGAAGGGATGCTTGCTATCTCCTATCAATCAATCTAAGGGCAGATCCCGTGTCCGGATACTTTTAATATCCGCGAATAGAGTAATTGCAGTAGTCACCACGCAAATTTCAGCCTCATACCCCGCACTTGAATGGTATATCATTTAACCTAAGGCAAAGGAGGTGAGTTTGGATAATATATCACGAACGACTTCTCGCCTTACGTACCTGCCAGTATATTTGATACGATCTTCAATATTGACGCGGTATAGGCATTAATATTAGTATCTGAGTTTCTCATTACCTATATCGCAGTCATGATCACAGTCCCACTTGAAGGCGTCTTCTGCTGGAAGCTCGTTTTCGACTACGACAACTCCAGCAACGCCGGATCTATAACCCACACATACCGCTACAAAACCATCAGAAAGTTCAGCCACAACACCTTTCTCGAGAAAACACGACAGAGTTTATCTGAAACACAAAAGCATTTATCTCAGAAGCAGCGACAGCAGTTGGATGTAAACTGCAAATCCGAAACCGGTGCAGCCTACAAATTCTCCTCCGCAAACGTCGACTACCGGGATGAGGAGATCCATCACTTCTTCTCAACCACCGTCAAAGCTCAGGTTGATACTAGCGAGGAGACTACTTCTGAGGTAGAGCGGAAATGTGTGTACCCACCTCTCTTGTGGTACGGTGATGGGCTAAAATTTGCAGATGTGATTGGACCGCACTCCAAGCTATCGCTGTACCAGCATTACTTTGTCGCACCGGGTATCACTATCGCCTGGGATGTCCACAGTACGACCAAGCGACCTAACCAGCCCGTGAGAATTGATGTCCAAATACAGCCGGTGGAATTTGTTTCGGGAATCCGGGTAGGAGATTTTAGCCACTGCTTACTCGCTAATAGAAGCTGACCGCAGCGGCTATATTGTCAGGTTGTATACGGAGACTCGTTATTTGAAAAGCCTGTTGATTGCCTCAAAGACCTGAAGGGCGGAAGCTCCTCCATTAATGCAGGGTTTGGAGGAAAGTAAGTACCAATATCGGGAGGGAATAATATACGCTGACGTTTCCGCCCAAAAAGGTATGTCTGGCTAGTCCCTGAGTGGACAACGGTGGCCAAGGATGCCTGCACCAGTTTCGACGTGATCATCCGGAACGACGGACATCCGAGCTCGCCGCCCGATTTAGCCAAAGGGGCTGGGGGCGGGTTCCGGTTCTTGTATCCCATCAAAGATACCAGGAATGCAGAGAAGGTTGTGGGTATTGCCCTGCTTCGGTCGCCTAACTCCGGATCGCTTGAGCAAGCGAAGGGATACAATCGATTATCGGATGATCTGAATCGAAACCGTGGGGGGCGTTTTTTACATGTGGTATATGAGGTTGCTGCATACAATGTTTGAGAGCTGTTGCTATAATGAAAATGAAAACTTGTACTGGTATATTGCACTTAGTGTAACTTCTACATGAGTTCTCACTCATAGCGACAAATCGTCATATATATTGAATATCTGGTGGTGGCAAAGGTTGCAAAGGCCGCGCAGCGGTCGTCGAGTCTTTCTCTTTCTGCTTCTCTCTTTTTTGTACCATAGGGTTTGAGAACAATCAAGAAGAGAGACGAACCTGAATTGTCTACCGAACAACGAGACAGAAATAGGCAGGGTTATAAAGAAAGAAAACACTACACTCGAGGATGCCGAGTATCATAACCGAGGTTAGGCCTCCTCGGCGTGACCGATGGGAGCTGTAAACCACCGGCCGCATGCCCGAGAGCCTTCAGCTCCAGCGATCCAGCTCCGGATGCCAAGGAAGGCACCAGGCCAAACTCCAAGTCAACACATAGTCTATGCTCACGGATCTCCCCAACATAACTATCGGAACAATATATGTTGCACATCCGGTAGTGGTAAGGTGGCAAAAAGGCCGCTCAACTATCGTCACTCTCTTGCACTATACATCTCGAGTCTTTCTCCTTCTCTCTTCTCTGTACCATAGTCTATGCACACCGTTCTCTCTTTAATATCGTAACTATATATATTGCATATATATAAGATCTAAGACGTTGAAGACTTCATACAAGCTCAGTGTAACCGGGGCTGATGGTAAGTGTTACGAATGTAAAGCGGAAGAAGTCTATTCTACTGTCTAAGGGAATAGCTCGGGCTTTATATAATGAGAGCCTGGAACTCTGTGGAAGTCTATGGAAGCTCACGATTGCAAATACTAGTGGCGAGTGAAAACTCGTGTATGAGTACAACTACGGGTCCAGTCTGTGAGTCCATTCGGCGATCTCAGTGTATCGACGACTTCCTTTCAGGCCATATAGCAACAGTAAGGTACGCGGCTCTACTGTATGTATCTCGAGTCTTTCTCCTCTCTTCTCTTTGCACCATTATGCATATAAAGACACGACATGTGTCTTTTCGATTCTGATTGGTCGTAATTCTGTGGCTGAGTGGCTGATGTTGTTGTTGTTTAATCATACTGTATTGACTCTAATTAGAGTATGACAGGACCCTGATATCCCCTCCGCCTCCGGGCGAGCCGGCTAGATGGCGGAGCTCCCCCCCCGCTACCCTTCGTCCCCGCTGACAAATGAAAGGTAAGAGAAAGACAAAAAGGACAAGAAAGAAAGAAAGAAAGAAAGAATAGTATAATCCCGTTGCCGCCAGCGCCGCCCCCGAGCCTCCAAGCCCTCAGCCCACTCCATACCGCTCCTTCATTTGGGCGGACATTTCCCAACCTCAGTGGCCGCCAGAAAGTCCATCACCGCCTGGTCGCACTCCTCTATGGTGAAAAGCTCAGAGATCTGCACGTGCCGGCATCTGTCCGCTTTCCAGCCTGTTGTCTGTCCCACTGTTTTCCAGAGTGTCTTCTGCTGGTCTTTCCATCTGCTGCAGTGGCGGAAGAGGTGCTCCCGCGTCTGGGCCACAGTCCCTCCACACCACCACCATTTGTCGTCGTCTCGGTGGCCGAACCGCTTTGGGTAGACTCCAGTGGGCGCATGCCTTGGCTTCAGTCGGTAGAACCTGGCGGCCAGCGGTTTCACACTTGTCATCGGGATAGGTCTCTTGGTCCCCCCCTTGCCCTTGAATCTGTAGCTAAAGTGCTTGCTGCACTTGTCGGCCTCCCACTCCGCCTTCGCTGCCGACCTTCCCTCGGAGATTCGTCTAGCCCTGTTCGAGGCCGAGGTGTGTGGCCGCTCTATCACTGTGCCTCTGCTCGCGTCTCGGGCCAAGTTGGCCTGGCGGTCTGCTTCTTCATTTCCGGGGATGCCAGAGTGTCCCGGGACCCAGTGGATCTCGGTTGCGATGCCGTGGGCGAGGAGACTCCGCGCCCTTCTGTTGATCCGCCTCCACAGTCGCTGCCCTGGGCCCGGCTCCAGGTGTGCCGCTCGTCGAATTGCGGTGTGTGAGTCGCTGAAGACTGCCACCGTCTTCACTCCATGCACCTGCAATGTTTCTCTCTTCTCGATCGCCACATCAAGAGCAAGCCCGATCGCCCACAGTTCAGCGTCGAAGACTTCCATAGGTCCGGTCCCCAAAAAGCTGCGGCGAGACCTCCATTCATTTTCGTGTTTATACACCGCTGCGGCTCGCACTCGGCCATCGTCTGAGCGCGATCCATCTGTCCACCACATCCAGACCCCTGCTCCGATTTTGGCTTCTTTCTCCCTTGCCCAGTGCTGCGTGGCGCATTTGGCTGCAGCAGTGTCGTCCAGTATGGTGGTCCTGACCACTGGTTCTTTGCCCGGGGCCGGCCGGCTCATGCCTTCGCTTGTCCGGCCATGCTCATGCTCTTTCCTGACTACTCTGCATATTGGCTCCCTGGAGGAGGGGTTGCTGTGTAGCTCTTTCAGGTTGCTGCTGCATGTGTTTTCTAGTCTCCCTGCGAATCGCTGTTGTCTGGAGTCTAAGGTCACCGGCACCGGTGTCAGCCCTGACTCTCTCATTAGTGCGCCTCCCGGGGTCGTGGGCAGCGCGCCCAGGATGGACCTGTCTTGTCGATTGAGGAGGAGTTGGAGGTCGTCTCGCCTACCTACTTCCCTGGGGTCCCACCAGAGCTCACTCCCGTATAGTGCGACCGCTTGGACGCACGCCACTTGAATGGCCCGTACGCACTGAGGGACAACGCCGTATAATTTCGTAAGCGATCGGAGTCTGGCCTTTGCTGCCCTGGCTTTCTTCATGCATCGGTTATGGTGCACCTTAAGTGTCAGATGCGCATCCATTCGGACGCCCAGCCAGTATGTCGCCTGCCCGTTGAATCATATGGACCCGTTTCCAACTCTTATCTTTGCTGTCAGCTTTGGCCGGAGGTGTTTCCTGGGGCCCCATCTGCGCGTGAACAGCACCGCCTCCGTCTTTGCAGTGTTGAACTGTAGCCCTCGCCTGCTTGCCCACTCGATGCTCTTTGCTGCGCATCTCTCGAGTATCGAGACGACATGGTTGACATCGCTTCCGGTCACCACCCAGCCGAGGTTGTCTATACAGGATATCCCCTCGGCCTCTGATACATACTCTGCGACCCACTTGATTAGTCCTGAGGTGTAGATGGCAAAGAGGATCGGTGACAGAGGTGAACCCTGCGGGACCCCTGCCTCCACTGGGTGTCTTTCCATGGCGTTGCCCTAGAGTATCATCTCCACCGTTCTCTCCGATAGGAAGCTCTCCGTCCATCATACAAGGTCTCCGTCCATTTTCCTGACCTTCATCAAGTTGACTAGCCTTCCTTTTCCCACGCTCGGGAAGGCTGCCTTAATGTCCATGAGAACCACGCCTGTTATGTGGCCGTTTGTCCACGCTGCGTGAGCTCTGTCAAGCATGATGGCCGCTGCATCACTGGCTGACTGTCCTTTCCTGCTCCCGAATTGTCCCTCGCTCAGTAGCCCCCTTCTTTCGGCCTCCTCTGACAGCAGTTCCGCGGCTACTTTCTCGACCAGTTTTCCCATGCAGCTAAGCAGTGATATCGCGCGGTAGGCCTTCAGCTTTGTATAGTTGTCTTTGCCAGGCTTCCGAATCACCACGCCGCAAGCCTGCTTTCATACTGCTGGGTGTCTTCCCGTGCGAATTGCCCCCCTCGTCGGCCTCACGATCCTCTCGGTGTCCCACTTCCAGAGCAGCTGTATAGCGCCAAAAGACAGCTCGTCTGGTCCCGGTGCTTTCTTGACCGACTGAGAAAACAAGGCTAGTTCGACTGCTTGCTCAGTGACGCGTGTGTGTGCGCTTCCCGCTGGAGGTAGTTCGTAGTACTGGTCGCCGTCGTTCGGGGGAAAGGATTTGTGCCTCACCATCTCCTCCTTCTCCAATGATGTGTTTGTTTGCTTGCCATCTCTGTCTGTTAAGGCCTCCACGGTCGTGCCCGCTCGAGGGTTAGCGTATCGCGCCGCTCTCCACACCTCGGCTCCCGAAGGTTCTGCAGGTAATCGCCCCACATTCTTCTCTTGGACGGCCGGATCGACTTCTGAAGCTCTGCCTTCGCCTGGGCAGCCTCCTCCAAGTGCCGTCTTCTCCTTCTCTCTCTCCCGACCGTCCTTCTTCATTCTTTGATGTCGGCATCCCACCACCTCTTTGACCTGGCACAGATCCTTATTTTCTTTGCCGTGGCGTCAAGAACGCTGCTCATTGTTTCCTGACACCATGCGGCCTCCTGCTCCACCTCGACCTCTGTGCACTCTGCATCTAGTTGTGTTCTCTCCTTTGCCAATTCCATCCATAGCTTCTCCGCTGCTTCCCCGTCCTCCTCCATCATTGCCGCTAAATTCCACCCTACTACCCTCTCATGATCCGCCTCCTCCTGCCTGTCTACTCCCACCTCCCATTCTATGGCCTCATGGTCGGATCCAGTGGCGTGATCATCGGCCAGTATGGTCCACCTTACTATTGGTCGATTTGCCAACGCCAGGTCAATGACCGACTCGCCTTCCTGGTCCTCTCTTGTCCAATGATGGGTTGGCCTGCCGTCATTCCTAATCTCCAGTCCGTTCTCGTCAATCACGCTTTCCCAGAAAGTAACATCTCGCTGCACTTGGCATCTTGGGTCCCATCGTTTGCTGTGGGCGTTGAAGTCTCCTCCGAGGACAGTGCTGTCCTGTGGAAGGACTCTCTGGCAGTCCAACTTTCGCGCTGGCCTCTCTCCTGACCACGCGTCTTTTTGATCATAAATATTGACAATCCTCATAATCTTTTCACCTCTCCTTCTGACGTCTGTAGCGATAACATCGTCATTGGCCCCTCTGCTCAGATCCGTCTGCTCATCAACCACCAAGCCACTCCCCTTCCGTATGGCCATCCAAACTCTTTTTCTTTTTCTTATTTCATATGCCGAATGGCTGATCCCAATCTCTCCTCTTTCTCTCAGTGGCTCTTGCAAACACACTACCTCTGCCCTCCGTTCGACTCCCGTCTCCAGCGCAGCAATGGTCCATTCGTATGACCTTGCGCAGTTGTGCTGGATCACTCTCATCATCGGTAGCCCTGGCTCCCGTTCCAATCTCAGTTTCTGTATCAGTCGCGGTCCTGGTCGCAGACTCAGTTTCGGTCTCGGCCATCGCGACATCTCTAGCCTTCCCCGCTGCCTTCTCTTCTTCTTCGTCCACATCCGCCATCTCTTTTTCCTAATCTCCCCCTCCTTCCGCCACCCCCTGGGTCCTTGGGCCAAGCACCACTCTGTTCGAGCACGTTGCCATGTCCTGAGCTGCACTTGTGGGCGTTCGTCCTGCTAGCCCTATTTTTCTGCTCTGCCGCGCTGCTTCGGTGGCTTCCCTCTTTTCACGCACCTGCTGCTGAATGTGATGTGATTTCTCGTTCAATTAGGGCACTTCTCCAGCATGTGGCCGCAGAGTGATCCCTGCTTTGCAGTGCATCCCACCACATTGCACTTGTGGTCGCTTGTCCTGTGATGGCCTGAGCTGTAGCCACATTTGGGCTTCCTGCCGCACTTGTTCTCGATGTGGCCCCATCCGCAGGAGAGCTCACAGATGCTGCCAGGTCCTTCGTTCGTGTACGTTTCGACTCGGTACCGCACCCCCGCCACCTTGATTCCTTTCTTGACTAAACTCTGTGCCACCTTGCTCCCCTTTACGACGAAGACTACCGACGACACGGCAATTTCTCCGTTCTGCCTCCTCTTCCTGATGGTACGGGGGTTCGCCATCCACCTAACTTGGGTGGGGATCACTACACCCTCGTTCTCCGCTTCGAATTCTTCTCACATTGTCTGTAGGCCTTCCGTGCCCTTCCCCATGTACCATATGAGAGGCGCTGGGTGGATCTATAGCCTTTCCCAGGATTCATTCTATTGGATGTCTACGACTCCCTTGTCGACCATCCTCGCTGCGGTGATGATGATGTCCAGGTACTGCAGAGCCATCTCCGCTGTCGCATTCGGGTGCGTGATTGCGGTAATCGCGCCCTTGGAATTCCTTTTGGTGTTCATGATCCTAATGTGGGCCGGTGCCTTCTGGTGGAAGAGCGCTCTGTTGATCGCTGATGCGATTTCCTGGTCCATTTTATGGAGAGCGGTACGCTCTCGTCTCTTCTTAGTATCAGGCGTCTCTATGCCATGCTTGATCCCGCCGTCAGGGCGGGACCTGGGCCTGGGCCTGGGCTTGGGCCGACGGGTGCCCTCTGACTCTTGGCTCGGGGTGGGACGGTCTCCCACCATCTCGTGGGTGTGGGTGTGGGTGCTGACTTTGGCTTGGGCACGGGCTGCGGTTTTGGCTGCAGTTTGAGCTGCAGTTTGGGCCTGGGCTTCGGTTGCTGCTGCTGCTGCGGCTGCTGGCGCTCTTTTGGTCCATCTTCTCACGTCGTGTCTGCATGTTGGGAGGCCTCCAGCCCCCCACCGTCCGTCCTCGCAGTCACTTCTCTTTCTCTCTCTGTCTCATCCTGGCCTTGTGCTACCCCTTTTATCGTCTTTGCGATCATCCTCGTGATACCCGCCCCCCATACCTTGTCGTCCTTGTAGCGGGCATCCCACTTCTGCTCTCTCTCTGGCATCCACGTGATCATTGCCAGCCGCTGTGCCTCCTCGCAGGCTACCCAGGCTTCCACCAGGTTTGCGAGATGTCCAACTGTTCGGTGCAGCTGCATCAGTTCCTGTGCCTGCTGTCGTATCGTCCTCTCCATGCGGCTCCTCCAGTCGCTGGGGTCCGCCGGGGCTTCGCTCCTCCTTCTCCGTTTTGTGTTCTCGTTTCTCTCCATCGGCTCAAATATGGTTGCGTCCGCAGTCTCCGCGGCGATGGGTGTCGCCGCCGTCGCCATCTCCATCGCCAAGTCCATAGGCGTGTCGCTCCTCCTCTTTCCAGCTTCTCCCGCGTCCAGGACACTCCTCCCGCTCACTCTGAATTCGGTCATCACTTATGTGAACCAAGCGTCTTAGTCCTCGTCGTCGCTTGCTCGTTGGTCGACGCGTCGTGTCAGTCACGTTCTCTGCCAAGCCGTTACGCGAACACACTCCGTTGTGTGAATTCCTGTGCCCGCCCTCCACTTGTGGTCTCGTGGGTGCTGGGACCCGCGCTCCGGGGACAATTCGACGTCTAGAATCAATTGCGGCCGTCCGGTTTTTTAATTGCTATCTTTGTTGTCGACTTATCGCACTGTTTCTGGTTCGCCAAGACTTCATAGGCTTGTGCCGTGCTGAGTGGCTGATTTTGGCAAGTACCTACCACTTAAACTCAGATCCTGCCCTTTTAATTCCATGAGTTTGGCTCTGATTACAAGTATCCTATACAAAATATGTCGATAACTATGTCCTCACACCCCCAAGCCTTAGATTTATGATATTGCTTATATTGCATCAGAAATTGTGAATCAACAGGATTTTGAAGCATTTTTTTACAGCTGCACTTTGAATATTAGTGATATAGTAAATTGGAGACCAGGAAGTGAATGAAGACCTGTTTATGCATAGTTCATGTATAGAACACTTTGTGATCAGAGCAAAACTAATGGACTTAAATGAACTTGAATTGATTGGAGTTACCCAGCAGAAGGCATCTTCCGAGTTGCCAATATGCTTGCTCTAGCCACAGAACCGATAGAGACTCACCCAGACTTAGAGAGATATGCTCACTGGAAGCTGGCCAGGAGATGAACAAACATGTTTTGAATTCTAGGAGTATGTTAGAGCCATATACATCTGGAAGCATAGGAGCTGCTAAAATGGCAACTCTGGGATGGCTGGGCTGGAGATCAATCTGGGCGCCTCCAAAGGGCGGCGAAGCCGCCACCGTACCTTGTAGTCTATACACACGGTTCTCTCCGTACCGCAGCAATATAAATCTTGTTCGATAGCTCGAGTATTTTTGCGTTAGAAGATAACTGCCGGCATTTACTATGAAATGGGGCTTGTGTGTCGGTTCGGACACATATTCAAGGACTCCGGGGGTGTCGAGAATGATTGAGCATCCTGACTTACTTTGACAGTAACGTCAACAGGTCGGACTAGTCCCGGTTCTGAGGGTAAGCGAAACATCTGGTGCGATTCACATGTAGAACGGTTCAAAGCCGGAACCCATTACAGAACAGGATCCAATAATGGTTCCTAGAGTTCGGGTGTGAAATGACTCTGAATGATATAGCCCTGCAACGAGATTTAGATCCCATTTGGGAATCATTGGAAATTCTTGGGAATGCTTGCGTTCGGGTACTCAAGCGTCCATCTCAGCCACTCGCACCACATTTGTATTGTTCTGTTAGATAACTACATAAAATAATGCATAGAGAGAGTCGTAAATGTGTAGTATGCTCATTGGTTCTCATCTTCGTCGCTTTTAACGATAAGCAACCCACCCTTTAGAAACCTTCGGGTCGTTTTATTTACAGGTGGAGGAGAAATCTGTCTCCCATCTTTAGTACTTATTGATGTCTTATTAGGGTCTGAATCGCGAACCAGTCCGGCAAACCTTTCGATGGTGTTATTCGGAGGACTGCAATGATCATTAGCTTTACTCATCGGATGGAAAGTACACTTACGCACATGAAAGCCCAGCTGATCTTGCGTTTGTTAAGAGTCTTCGTAGTGCAGACAATTTCATATCCATGAAGCAACGGCACATCCGCCTCTTCAAGGAGAAATCCACTGTTGTGCACTATCTTCCAGTTCGACTCTGCATCCAGCTCGAGGTTCCACATCTCGCTCTTGCCGCAGCAGGAACGTTGCCAAGCATTAACACTACTCTCTGCTTCCTCTCTGTGGATTAACTTCGACGGCTGACAACGCAAATATGTCCCTGTGAGTCGGTTCTTGATGTTATAGGTCTTGACAGCTGGTGCTTGCGTAAAAGCCCATTGCGTCGCCCAGGATTCATGGTGTGTAGAAAAGGAGGAAGTCGATAGAGTCATTGGGATTGCCAATGGCGGGAATGAAGGACTGGTTTGACTCAGGAGGCGACGTGAAGCAACGTTTTGGAGTCGGAGCCATCCAGCCGGGACGGAGACTACGGGTTTCAGTAGCTCCCAAGCTTGCTCCTTGGAGTTTGTGTCTAGTTGGTGTGTACAGCATCCGTCTTTGCCGGCATGTAGCGTGAGGCCGGAGTGGGCACTGACAATGTTGTAGTATTCTCTAGCAATAAGGTTAGAAATCAGAGTTTAGTAATTGATAAGAAGATGTAGAATGCCGCTGAGAAGAACAACTGCCCGGAATTATTCATCTCGCCGTTGGTGTCATACGAGGAGTTAAATTTCCAACATACACCGGGTAATATGAAATGAACACAGCTTACCCATCGTCATATGATGTCAATCTCATGAAATGCCAGAGGTGCCATGGCGCACCATGATTCTTGTGAACGGTAACTGGAGTTCCTCCTTTTCGGTCACCGGGATTCTCGTCAAGTGATATATCTTTTGAGATGATCGATATTCGGTAGACACTTCCTCCCTTAGCTGTATTGTCGCCGGGGCTGTTGAGGTCTTCGAATCCGGGGTCAGCTTCAATCCACCAGATCTGGCGCTCGCGATGACGCTCCTCGTCGCGCTCGGAAGTCGATACGTATCCACCATTCTCAAGGCCGTCGGTATGAAGAACGGCAGAGGAATCGCGATTGCGGATGATGTACGCTCCTGAGGACATAGATTGAGCCATTGTTGCGAAGTGATGGGAATGCGGGATTCAGGTTACCCCGCACCGTGGTTGGCACATTTAACTATTCAGCGAACATAAAACCCTAACCCTATTCTATACGTAGTGTACTCGTCGGGTGGAGATGTACCAAATAGTGAGTACCGGAGCTCAAGTTGGTCTACAGGAGAAGAATGGAAATTGTTGATGTCATTTACAGATGGGTAAAAACTGTTCGCTGGATCGCATCTCAGCGACGCCGATCGCGATGAGTTCGGAAACGGAGGTACCCATTCGTTTTTCATAATCGTTAGCGATGAATATTTCTGTGCGCCGTACAAGCCTTGTACATCTGACAGGAGTGGTAATTTGTTACAAGATATCCGGTACGCCTTTTATTACCCTTAACCGCTAGGAATCATCAATAAATCTATAAGTGAGAGGGGCGACCGAATGGAGGTGGCCAGCCAGAATAAGTCAAGCTGTTAGTATTGAAGCCCCGGAAATGTGGTTGCACTTTGCATTTGCTGCAGCGTGGGGTGCACATCGAAGCACACCTTTGACGACGGCGGAATCAACACTAGCAGGGGAATGGGGTAAGACTAGCAAACACACTGGCCAAATTTTGTAGAAAATGCCATAAACAAGGATTTCCACATCCTGCAAGCAATCACAGCTTGAAGCAAAGGGGAGAAAACTGTACAAATCTCATACACACAATTTTAACTGATGGCGAGTGGATGAGGCGTCTAGAGTCGCTTGCCCTAGATTAACCAAAAAGACATGGAGATGATGGATGCGAGATGTCCATGTTGACAGATGCGGAAGCAGTTTGTCAAAAGGCGGGGAAGATACAGGCTAAGATCAACGCATATACCGTCAAAAGTCACTTATATGAGTAGCCCTTCTTCCAATTTGTGCTTATCCTCTGTGGGTATGGAATGGCAGTAATGATTCTACCCAATCCCAAGTTACACCAATACAGGTTTTGATCCTAGTGGACTAGCAACATGAATAAATGTCGGCATTGAACGGGAGCTGCGTGTACATGTTGACGTAGTGGATGACATTGCCTAAGATCACGTGATTGGTTACAATATCTGTGAGCCTCTCCTTTTCATTTTTTCTAGATATTTGTAGGTATGAGAACTTAGATAATCGATGGGTTTCTACCCTCACCGTTATGCGTAGTGTCAACAGTACAGCGGGTAGTCGTCGAGGGTGAAGAGCGGAAACAGTGGCGGTAAGTGATAGCAGGGAGTGGGAACGACAGTAGTGGGTAAAATGATAATGATGATGGAGGCAGAGGGAGTGAGCTAATTGGACGCCATCAAGGGCGGTGAAAGGGGAATGGTAGGGATACATATAGTGTAGTAACATCGTCTACTACAGTATGCACGTGTTCTTGAAGCTAGTGTCAAAGGACTAGATGGCTCAACCGAGAAGCTCTCACAGCTTTTTGACGTGCTCGCTAGAATCAACCCCACGTGCATAGAACTGGGGGCCCTTTCCAAGTGCTTAATCGGCAATGTGTCCCGCTCTGTCTGGATCAGGAAAGAGGGTTGTCCACCAAGTACTTCGCTTGGTGTAATTCTCCGGTTGTCATGGTCCGGAGTCTAAAATAGCTCGGTGAGGCTGAACCTGATGACCATTATCTGTCCGACAAGGACGCTTCTTTGATGTCAAATGATCTCCTCGATGAGCTCCATTAGCCCTGCGCGTCCGATCTTGATTTGGCCGAGCCGTTCTTACGCGGTGGCCGTTTTTGTGATTTTTAAGTGGTAGAGACAATCCCCGTAATTTCGCCGGACCGCGAGAAATCCCGTCTTGGCCCTTGCACGGGACGGTTTTTGGACTCCCATTTTCACCGCATGGTTCACACTAGCTGGTTGTGAGCAGCACATGTTCGCGTGCACACGTAGTACAACCTACAGTCTATTTGCACTTTGGCTGATGTGTGAAAGGAGCGATCCTGTAAAATCAGAGGAAAGCAGAAAAGTTAACGTCGACAGTGATTTCCGAAATTCGCGCGAACTTTCAAAGCAGCTCAGAGTTCCGCAATACTCAACTACGTCAATTGTTGTCAGATTAAGATACCTGTTAGATGTGAAATAAACTACTTAATGTGCTTTAACTAATAGAGTTTTCAGGTGATGTATATATTGAACTATTCTGTAAACTATTCTGATGTGGTGGCAAATTTTTGGAATGGGATGCAGTCCATCGCACTGACGGATGAGTTGATTCTGGTGGATCTAGTTGATTCTACTTGGAAGCATTCACTCGAGAGCACTCGGAAGCAAACACTAGAGTGCACCCAGAAGCTTGGAGTTCACTGCACTTCATGGATTTTTTACGTGGCGCTGTGCAAATTCACACAAACTTACGTTGATAAAATTAATTTCCATAAGCGGTCCGCCATTCACCACTTCTGTCAACCACCCGCTTGTACTACCGCCTTCACAACCCCCACCACTGTTAGACAAACCCCCCAACATATTTTTCGTACACATAACTACCCTATGTATCCATATATTGATCTTTTTTTATTCTTGGACATTGACTTTTTTCATTTGACTTTTGACGCTGGAATATTGGTAGTTAGGAAGTTATTGGCTGCTCCCCTGTGGGTTTCCAGCATTCAAAGTTCACGTTCAAGAATTGTAGCCGATTGAGTCAATTAACAGCACAATGCAACCATTAGTGTTTACATGAACTTAGCTGAACTACTCTACAGTATGAACTCTACCATCAACAAAGCGCTAGTCTCTTATAGCCCATATCCGACTGTTCTTTTCTCCCAAAAAAAGCAGAATAATTATGATTCTCACCACTTCTAAAGGCGATGCCCACACTTTCGAGCGAAATCAACTTCAGCAATATACTAAGTGATACATTAATGAACATCAGCTCCTAGTGGCCCACTAGAATAGAAAATTTAAAATAGAACCTGGTGAAAGAACTGAAATGGTAGTATTTCTCTGCTTAATGTGTAGCGATTTTTCGAATATCAGCTAAGAAAACAGGAAATCCGAAACACCCTCTTGAAAGCGCATATAACGATAGCAATGGTGAAAGGTCGGGTGGAAGCGATGCTAGATTATCATGCTTTTGTTAGCGCCACGGTCGAGGAGCAGCCGGATCGTTGCGTGACGCCCATTATCAGAGGCTAGGCTCAGTGGTGTCTGGCGACAGATATCCTTGGCCTCAATATTGGCGCCATGGTCGAGGAGCAACTGGACCATGGAATCATGAGCGTTCATTGCCGCTAGGTGCAGTGGTGTGTGATGTATATGGGACTTGGCCTCGATGTCAAAGCCGTGACTAAGTAGAAGACGGACTGTGGACTCGTGTCTATTCAGTGCCGCTAAGTGCAGAGGCGTAAGTAGTGTTATGCGGGAGTCGTCCTTAGGCTTGATGTTGGTGCCATGGTCGAGGAGCAACCGTACAGTTGCTTCATGCCCATTCTTTGCCGCCTCGTGCAGTGGCGTCTGGTGCAAAGAGCCTCTGTCAGGGTTTGCGTTATAGTCGAGAAGCAGTCGCACAGTGTCCTTGTGACCGTTCTTTGCGGCTTGATACAACGGCGTCTGGCATGAATCATCCATTGCTTCGATGTCGGCGCCATACTCGAGGAGTAGTTGTACCGTGCCCGTGTGCCCGTTTGCTGCGGCGTAGTACAAAGCTGTCCGGAAGGAACGATCTTGGACCATAATGTCGGCACCACGGTCGAGGAGAAGCCGAACAGTAGCTATGCACCCAGTCATTGCGGCCTGGGATAGTGGGGAGTAGCCGCTGGACTCAGCATTGATGTCGGCGCCATAGTTGAGGAGGAGCTGGACAATGGCGTCGTGTCCATTCATTGCAGCCCGGTGCAGTGGCGTTGGGTTGAACAAAATCCCATAACATATCTTCGCTTTGATGTCAGCGCCACGATCAAGAAGCAGCTGGACTGTTGCCTCGTGTCCCTCCAGTGCAGCTATGTGCAGCGGCGTCGGGTGGATGTCGTCCGAAGCATCAATGTTGGCGCCATGGTCGAGGAGCAAACGGACCATGGCCTCATCTCCGCTCATTGTGACCTTGTGCAGAGGCGTCTCACGGCAGTCGTTCTCGGCATTAATATCGGCACCGTGATCCAGGAGAAGCCGGACCGTGGCTATGTGACCTTTTATTGCGGCCAGGTGCAAGGGGGTCTGCCGGGAGGTGTCTCCGGCGTCGAGATCGGCGCCGGCCTCAAGGAGCAACCGGGCCGTGGCCTCGTGTCCACCATTCGCAGCAAAGTGCAGCGGTGTCTGCTTGAAATTCGCAACAAAATTACAGTCTGCATCTGCCGCCAACAGGTTGCCGACGGCAATCACGAATCCATTCTTAGAAGCAATTCCTAGCATATCATTTACTAAAAAGTGATTCATGTCGTCTTCATCGTTGCGTGACTCAGCGCTACGATTCGCTAGCCGTTTCAGAAGGGTAAGTGCCATCGACGGCGGGGAGTTCTGAACGACACTAATCAGATCCGACAGGTAGCGAGCATTGCCAAGGTCTTCAATGCTCTGATATTGTCTGAGGTATTCCAAAGAGTACCTGATAAACGGTCTTTTAGCCAGATATTGGATAAAATTGCAAACATCGTCAGTGCACCATTCATCTTTGGGCTTTTGAAATTTTAGCATTACTTCCTTGTAATGGATCTCTAGATATCGAATGCAAGTTAATTGGATCATCGTCGAGGCTTCCTTTGGATTCCCAACGAGGTACGGAGACCGAGCAACGGCGTCGTGAGGACGGAGAAAAAACTCGCGTACAGTCTGGTGCATGACTTGTACAATTGCATAATCCTGTGTGTCTAGTGCGGATAGTGAGTTTATGTGGCACATAGCGCAGGATGAACTCGAAACTTACTTTCGAGACCCCAGGTAGGTCTTTTTCGGACTTCGATAAAATTGCCAGTGCAGTGGGTCACCCGCTTCCGAATGTCTATTGGCCTCTCAGATTCCCAAGATGAGTTTAACTCGGGTAAAGGGCTGTTGCCAGGAATTGCAAGAGCGTGGTCCAATTCCGCCATCTGTATAGGGCGGTGAGAGAACAGGCAGAACTGAAGAATCCGCCTACCATCTCTAATATCTTCATGATCGCCGCTATGTACCAGTAATTCTTCAAGCATATGAACGTAATAGCTCCCCAGTTCTCTCGGAAGTGATTTGAGAAACTTCATCAATTGGTTCTCGCTCCGGCCTTGATCGGCATATCGCATTAAATCCTCTCGAATCAGAGCGACCCACAAGAAAACACCATCGGCATGCTGGACTATGTATTTTCTGGCTTGCTCCTGGAAATTTTGGGCGCTATGGAACACCCGGTCTCCAAGAAAAGCGTTACTAAATTTCTCGATGTCCTCCGTATTTTTTTCCTGCAGCAGGATGTGGTTGCATGTGTCCGCAAGAGCATAGTGTAGATTATTTATTGGTCGGCTGGCGAGAAAGACTTTTACGAGGCATTTGTTGTTAGTGGGATCCGATAACTTCTGAAATAATAAAACGATATCTCTCCTATCTTTCTCATCGGACTCGTCCATTGCATCTATCACTAGAAAGAGCTCCCTACTTAGTGGGTGGTTTCCACAGGCCAATAGTATGTCCTTTAAATCATCATAAGCCCATACAATGTTGCGACCGCCACAACGCCGAAACACAGTCTGAAAATGAAGGAAGAACGATTCATCCGCCGCAAGGATATCATATAGCAACGAGCGCAGCATGTGATAATGACTCCTCTCTAGTTCTCCCTCTCGGTGACTGTAGAAGAAGTCCGCAACGAGAACTTGATCGCGGAGATGAGGTCGTAACATAAATTGTCCCCGGAAGAACTGATCTCTGAAATATTTCACCATCGTACTTTTGCCGCTTCCTGGTTTCCCTTCGATAAATAGTAGGCTAGAGTGTTCAACTGATTTCCAAGTGTTGTACTCGTCGCTCTTCCAGAGCCACTCAAGTGTATTTTTATGACAAGGCGAGATATTTTCGTACCTTTTATTGACGAAACGGAGTGTGTTGAGGCACTCTACACACAAACTCAGCCTTCATCAAGATGTATTTAGTACTATATGCGGACAATACATACCTTGTCTTTCTGTATCATATTTCAAGCAAACCTCCGAGTGATGAAGCATGAGGTCATCCGTCGTGGGATACGTAACCAGAATTTTCACAGTTGTGAAATGTCGCCTGAGGTTTCGCATGATTGAACGCATAATATTGAACCAGACTGTGCAAGTATTAAAAGGCTGATCATCAAGATCAAAAACAAATATCAAGTGGCGCTCAATCCGGGGTGCGTCCTGCCGTTCGGATTCAGCATGTCCTCTCGACCATTCCAATCTGCTCAGTGTATGGCTGAGAGCATCCCAAAGGGTTTCAAGTTCCGAATAACGCAATAAAGACCGGAAAGCTTCCTCGGGTTCGACAGATGTGATTTTTTCAATGTTGCTCGGAGAGATGAAACGTAATGCATAACTGCAAAAGGACTCAAGAAGATATTGTTGTTGGGGTAGTGGGTAGCCATCGATCAGTTGCAAAAGAATTGTCCACACACACAACAGCTGTTTCCACTCGACACTCGAACCTACCAGACCGGGCAGAGGATGCAGGTATCGTACCGAACCGTAGAAGAAATGAAATACTAGATTATCCTTGAGCGTACGTACAATGTGAGCTGTCGCGTTCTCCAGAGTAGGTGAACCACATAACACCAGGACTGGCATTTTCTGACCGGTCTCTATCCAGTTCTTATAATCCAGGCCGTGGAAGATCCAGAAAAACTTGTAATTATTTTCGAGCGCCTCGTCTTCCAGAAGGGTGTTAAGATAATCATTGTAGTCGCTGTAGGGAGAACGTAATCCTCTCACTGAGTAACTGAGCATTTCGAGGAGTTTATGTTCGCACTTTTGATCTGTAACAACATCAGTATTTTAGTTCAAGTTTTATTATTTGCACCATGCCACCACACACCTAAACATTCCTTCACGCATGTAACAACCGTCTGGAAAGCACTGTTCTGTGATGAATCGAACTTCACCATATCTGAATGATTAGAATCAACTGGAAAGCGGCGTTCCTCCGGAAGGTAAAGCTGTGCCGATAATCTATGTACCATTGGGACCTCATCGCCCTCTCTTCCAAATAACCCTGATTCCAGCTGTTGTGATGTCAGCATTGAAGAGAGGCTGGTGTAACGATAGTAGATTCTTAGGAAGACCCACCTGCTTGACTGATTTTGTCCATCGAGTCTCATAAAAAGTACAGACCTTTCCACGAAAGTGATTCCAAATCCCACTCAAGGACTCTGTTTGGTTCTCTAGAAACTCAGAGCCTTCCTTCAACTGGGCAAGCAGATACTGAACCTTCAACTGGTAATTTATCTTGTCATCCACCATGTCGCAAAGCTCTGTAGTCCTAAGGCCTCGATGCGGTGTCCCAAAAAATATTATTGCCTCAATACTATCCCTGATTTGGTGGTACTGGGAATATAAACACGACTCGATCAACGTCTGCGACAATAATAATGTTAAATCGCAAGTATCTAGGCTTGTGCAAAGTCGGCAATGTTACCTGCATGACCAAGATGCTTCCCAAGCTGTGTCCAATGAATAACATGGGGCATTTCTATTGGTCAGAAAAACCGTGTAAGAATCATATTTGACAACTAAATGCAGCTCCCAGGGTGGGATCGGAAACATTCAGGGCAATCACGCCTAGCGTTTTGCAGACACTGGATGAAGTTCCACCAGTAGTCGGGTGAAATTACCCCATTAGGGTTTCGTTGACTGCAATCATAGCTATATGTCATGATATGCGTATTGGGAAAATACTCTGGCAAAAAATCTCAGAGCAACATTGGGCAATTAATGGGGCGACCTGTTGAAGCCGGACTTCTCCACTATCCAAAAGCATGGCCCCCTAGACTGGTAATTGCCATCGCACCGGACGTAAACTAGTCAAATTCCGATCAAACATTACTCCAAGCACCTGTACTTACTCCACGCTTATTGGTGCTACCGGTTTGTTCAATGTTATATCACAGAAGTGTTTATTGATCGTCAGTTGTACTCTCCTATCAGGTGTATCATTATAAATCAGAATCAGCTTTTCATTGTTTCACCCCAATTTTTGGAAGTACAAGGTGCAGTTGTCGAAGTCAAGCAATACGATCTGTATAGAGTCGCAACTAGTTGGAAATGGTCTGGAAAGATCGACATCGGTAAAATCAAGTTTGGGATTGATAACCTGCAATTTTTGCTCACGGTGAGTAATAGACCAGGCTGAGGGTATTCCAGATATTCGGAAACAAGTCGGTCGATCATGAGATTCAACAACTATCGAAGGGGTGAGGGGAGTTGAAGCTACACGTTGTGCGACATCATCGGCATGTATAGGTGCATTGTCGCCCACCAGTGTCAAGCTGGGCAGTGTCGCAGCTGCTATACGCCGCTGCAAAGTAGGTGAGTCGGAAGGTGTGAATGAAGCTGCTTCAGCATCGTATTGCTGAACTGGGGCCAGTGATGAAGAGTAGCTGAGGCGTTTCTGAGGCCGTTGATTGTTTGCTGGATGGTCGTTTCCCTGTCGCTTGGGCATCGTAGTAGTTAGTGATGATTTGGGGCTAGAAAAGAAGTATGGATTATATTGGGACAGATTTGATGAAAAGCGGGGTTGACTGAGGCTCTTTGTACTCTGCACGAACGATGAAAAAGTGTTCAAGCACACCCAGTACTAATGTATTAGTGCGTTGGCGCGGATGTGCATAAGTGCCAATCAGCAGTGCCAAATCAGCCGAGCTGAAAGAGATAGTGCTAGACTTCCTCATTTCGACACGAATATGGTGTGAGGCGCATTACCAATGGCTGCAATTAGAGTAGGCTAACCGGGCCAGATGAGGACATCCAATATGGTGAGAATTCCAGTTCGAATTATTCTCATTTATACAATACTACATGTGACTGCAAGAATGAAAATTTCTTCTTGCAACTGCGAAGGGTTCCTTGCGCCAGCTTGGCACCGAATGAGTAGATTTCTCGGGTATGGTATCCCGCGATCAAGGAGCGCCCCGCACGTCTGCGCGACCGAGGGTCCATATCGTAATCTCCCACTTCACCCGCGACCAATTTTCCCCAGGCTACTACTGTAGACGTAGATCAGGTTGTACGGGACAGTTAACTTGAACGAAAACAAGCGCTACCCGCACTTGAGCACCGATTCATTGATCACTGAAATCTGAGCTGAAATTAGGCGGTAATTCAATTGTGTCTATGGTCAAGTCTGGGGTTAACTAACGGCGAATTAATAAGCTATACTGATATTTCTATTGTTTATTTCTACCATTTTCAACACCCCTTGAAGGAAGACCCCCTCATTGGATTGTTTGCCTATCCTTTCCCCATCATCGACGATCAATCACCCGTAGCCAGGAGCGTGGTAACTAGCTGAAATTCCAAGACGCCAACACAGTACAAACTTGATACAAATATCGTAGATCTCGACCCGGCGGTTATATCGAGCCTATCCACATCTGATTTGCGTTGTTGTTGTTGTTTATTCATACTGTATTCACTCTTACTAGAGTATGACAGGACCTAATACCCCCTCCGCCTCCGGGCGAGCCGGCTAGATGGCGGAGCTCCCCCGCTACCCTTCATCCCCGCTAAATCTGATTTGCGTTAGAACTGAGTAAATGATAGTTGGTTCAACTCGGCAATTGGACTGGGGATTCATTACAGGCATTTCATCCCCCGCTCACAGCAACTTTGAACTGAAGAAAGCGACACCCATGTATGTAAAAGCGCTTACTGATGGGCCCTGTTTTGTTTGTTTGTTTTAATCATACTATATTCACTCTACTTAGAGTATGACAGCCCCTTAATCCCCTCCGCCTCCGGGTTGGCCGGCTAGATGGCGGAGCTCCACTCCTGCTACCGCTGATGGGCCCTGTTCTGATAGCCAGCTATGGATGTGGTCGGCACATGCTCGACGGATTGTAGCCTCAAGACAGTAATACGACGCAAACGCGGGCTCGGTAGTCTGACTGCGCTTAAAACAGCGACTCGTTCCTACTCTTTTATGTTAGCGACACAGGTCGGAAGGCGGTAGGCCGGGGGTAGTACCTGCATTCTCCCGCCGTTCTTCATTCCCGGTTTGTGAATTCCCTGACTCCGATGCGGCGTAGACGTGCGATAAACGGAGGTTTTGGTAGAGTTCGACGCGGCGACTTTGTTGGGCCTATCGAAGCTTCACAAAATGGGACGGAAACTAGCGGAAACAAACGAGAGTGTACGTGTGGTACCGGGATCGCGGCCTCCATTGCTTCCGCTTGTAGATAATGTCATCGCGAGGCGGACGTGTGAGCGGCGATCGAAAATTGTTTCGTACCTATTGACTGCTCGTTTGAATTAGACCTATGCAATGCCTACGACGAGAGGGGAGGCCGGCAGGGTAGAAGGGCAGGGACGCGACTTTGAACAATACGTACGTGGATCCAGTTTGCGAGCCGAGGCCCAGGGTGTCGATGTACGCACGAATACTGTTCATAGCCAAATGCGGACCAGGTTTCGGGCTGTGGGAATGTTAAGTTCAGTGAACTTGTCGGAGGATGAAGTCGGCTGTCGATCTCAGTGGTATGGATGTGCACGGGCGGCTGTGGGGGCTAGTGCCGATGACGAGGATGGCGATGAGTGCGCGACATGGTCTCGGGATAAAATAAGAGTGTGAATGCGATAGCGATGTGGTGGGCAAGTACGTACATCGAAGTGTATGATAAGATTGAGTACACCTTAGGTTCAAAAATTACCCGGATCAAAGGAACTTAACATGAGCACAATTTTGGCCAGATTTGGAATTTCTACCCGGAGACATTTATATAAGAATCTACTTGGAAAGCTCCAACGTCCTTCATTCACAAGTCTTACATATATTGAGTACCAGTTTATGCTCCGCCAAGATAGATATTAGATAATCGATAAGATTCATCAGATCATATCAAATTAGAGTTTATGTGCCGAGATCTTTCAATGAACCTCAATGAATTCATATTGCAGACAGGTTCAATCCGATCCCTATTACTGCACGACATCACTTTGGGTTGATCCGTTCCTTATCGATTGTCTTTACGCACTGCAATAATTGTGAACAAGATTCATTATTTATCACCCGCCAGAATTACGACAACCAATCCGAATGCGTAAAATATAGTGGCCACTACATGTCGCACCCCATAAAGCACCCCAACAGCGAAAAACATTTTACTTCCTTCTGTTTGGAAACATGTTCAGGAAACCCATATCCGAAGGAGGGTCTGGAGCGCCATTTATAAACTGGAACAGAAAAATCCGGTGGAAGGGAGGACACTCATTCCATCATATAGCCCTCAACACCGAAGACTTGTCACTCTCGAAATGGTGTGTGATAAACGTTGAAGTTATGAAAGTGATGAAACGACTACGAAGCGGTGAGGCGTATATGGCGGGATGTGAATTGTGGATTTGGAGTTAACGACGTCGGGTATAGGAGCCCGGTATTACATCTGATGATGCCGGCAAGTGCATTTAGAAGCAACCGGACATTGAGTATAGCTGCAAGTGCACCAGAGTATGAATATGCCTGCAAGTGCACCTACATCTAACTATGAGTAAGAATGAGCACATGAAACTAAGTTATTCTTTTGCCAGCCCGAATGGCCCCTACAGACGCACACGCCCCCGAACTGGTAGTAGACAACTCAACATAGTTCGAAGTGACCTTGTTTTGATACCCACTTCTCGCCTATAAGTAAATAGGATTACAGATAGGGGAGATATCCGGGACATGGTCAGGGATGGAAACCGTGTATTACACACCAATCTTCAAGGTTAGACAATGGCGGCTCATTCAGGGCTAACGTATTACGTAATTGGAAAACAAGTGATTGGTTAGCTGCAGCTTGCATTATTGAAAAACAACATTGCGTTTCTGGTGAAGTGACAGGGTTAGGAAGCTAGAGACGGACCACAGTACCCTTCCCAGCTCTGCGTATAGTATCCGGCGGATTCCATTGTTAGGACGGGGAATTTCGAGTCAAGGAAGGCAGAATTGGGTAAGAGTCAAAAGAGCTCCCGGCTGAGAGCGAGAGGGAGGCTCGGATGCCTAAATCCTTCGGAGCTTATATGATATATAGTCCGGAGCACAAATATATGGGATGCAATGAACTATCGTCAAGTAGAGGGGTGTAATACTGCCATACTCGAGTTAGGGTGAATGCAGAATGATTAACACAAAACAAGGGGTCTAAGAATTACTATCTACCATGGCACTCCCATATATAAACTTTCCCGCCCCCAGTTCGCCTCCCACGTCTCTGCGACTCCATCAAGTCCGCTTGGCTCTGTTAATTTCCAATTACGCTTGTCGCCACTCTACAGTTAGCTTCCTAGTGCGCTTCCTAGTGCGCTTTCCGTCACTTCCCGACACTAAAGTGCACTTCTTATGTCCCATTCACTCTCATATGCGCTTTTTCTCAGCGGTGAGGAACAGGTTTTCCCACCATCCGTTGGAGTAGTTTGCATACTTTGTCGGTAAACTCTGCCGCCCAAGCTAATACTTACTACACATATCTAAGCACACATGCAATTGAACGCTTCCATACGCTACAGCTTTAGCAAGATCTGGATCATATAGATAAGTGACCATATAGAATAATAACAGATTAGAGTCGATGCCACCTTTTATAGAATATCCAACGTAGTTCTAAACCTCATCTCAATCTTTTTGACGGTGTGAGATAACTATGGGCTGATTTGACAACTACCGATTATCTTAAACCTCTATACACCAAGGGGTAACTAAATTCATTATATATCACCTGTCGGAAGACTGCTCTAGCTGCGGAACTGTGCCTTCGCTTACTATCCATGAGCTTTAGTGTAGCAGTTACATGCTATACTCGCAAGCACACGCTCTTCTTTTAATAAGTGGGAAGCAGAGTTGGTATTTCAAGATTCCGCCGGCTGACCGGCCAGTTCAGATTCACACGCCTCGGTGCAGGGTTCCCAATTATTCAGGCGCCCGCTAGTCTTCTCGGGCCTAGTGACATTGGTCGTCCCGTAGGCCATGAAATCCCTGCCCACAACATCATAGTCCACACCTGCCTACCAGGGACGGACTTTGAGGAGCCCTACTCACGAGTTGGCGAGTTGACCACTCAACAGTGGTTAAAGTAGCGTTACCTCAATTCCTCTCCTACTTAAAATAATGAGAACTAGCCATTGGTGAGATTCCTTGCACATGGGAACACAGACCTCCCAAAGTACGTCTCGTCCAGGTAGAGCTCCTCCTAGCTCGAGATTTGAGATTTTCGGCAGCAAATATAATGGACTAGAAACTAGGGGGTATTTTGTTTTCCATCAGATACCGACTGCTACTATATGGTCAAGAACGATGTCTGGAGAGGTCTCTCTCGGAGTCATTCAGAGTGGGTAACACCCCAATCAAATTCTCACTCATGCCGCTACTCCGCTCGCCACTCAGATCACCGCGTTGACTATCTCAACGATACCTCCGCGGGATCTCTAGACCTTCATATAAGACGTAGGTTCTATTTTTAGATATATTAATAGATTGTATTAGTATTGCACACCTCTGTACTCTCTGTTGAAATATGTAAGGGGAGAACCGTGTGAATAGACTTAAGATACAGGGACTGAAGAGCAGGAGAAAGACTCGAGATATATAATAGGTAGTTGGGTGCCTTATGCCCTACCGGCTGTGTGCCTTGACATCAGCTCAGCTGAAGCTCAGCTCGGTCAGGTTCATGCAACACTCTCAGGTTTTGCCGGCATGAGTGATAATTGGTGATTGATTCAACCAGTAGTCTCAAACGACTGTCCACTAGCGGCACTCGGTCGTGGCATTTTACCACAACACAGTCGGCAATGTCCGGATGCAAAGGTTGAGAAGCGTTGACACGAGAGATTGATTGAGAAGAGAGAAGAGAGAAGATGAGAATGCATTGTCTGTCAATCCGAAGGCGATGGGGGCAGGAGAGGCAGGTGGGGTCAGACAAGGCCAATGGGGGCGGCAAGCTACCTGTCTCATGCCCGAGTCCACCAGCATCGAAGACTAAGGACGCCACTGGGCTAAATCCCTAGTCAACAAGAAGTCTTCTATCCCCCCGCGGGTTGACTGGCAATTTGGGACGAGGAGAGACGGGACGGATAAGAACGACAACATCAATTGGTGCTAAAACCTAACGGCAAGAGTGGATGATGTACTGTACTACTCACAGTGCTTCGGACACTTGCTGGTGCTGACAAGTATTTTTCAATTGGACGGTCGTTGCTGACAGCTCTACACTGACCGGACATGGCGGTGAAGCTTGAACCACCAGTGCACTCAGGCCTCTCTATTCCTTTGTTGAGAGGGTCCCCTTTTCACAGGCATCATCTTCCAATCCTGATTCTTTTCCTGCCAGAACAGGTGGTGTAAAGGGTGGATGCAAGGGAGAAGAACTGCTCAGAATGCCCTTGGCTTGTTAGATAGTACAATGCTGACAGACTTTAACTCACCGGACACTGGCTTGCTGACGCTGACAAGTACATAAAATTGCCCGGCCGGACACCCCCATATGACTGCTGACGTCCGGACCACTGTGAGTAGTACAGTACTTTAGCCCTGTAAAAGCAACCAAAAATGGTGACATCAAAAATAGTGGCATTATGTTATGTTCTAGTCCATTCACGGAGGCGGTTCCTCCGCAGAGAGACCGGTCCATTCGCGGTGTCCCACCATCCGTGAATGGACTGGTTCATTCGCGGAGTGTACACACTGGGTTAATGCACTGCATGCATTTATATGCACACGCATGTATGCACACTCGGCTGTCCATATCGAATGAATTCAATCAGCGCAACTAATGTCACATCTTCCAAATATCGAAACTCACCATCTATATCGCAGTTGATGGTTGTATTAGTTCCTAGCAGTGCCATCTGGTACTGTCAATCCTTAACGGAACAAGACCCAGTCAGAATCAACAGCGACTTCGACTCAGCAAATACACGAGGAGAGGCCTGGGCGCAGACAGATTCCGCTTTAGCTGATGATAGTAACGATAGCGCTGAGGAAAGCACCGGATGCGATTTGACCAAACTGGATACTGAGGAAGGAGAGGTTCACGACGAGGAGGAGGGGGTCGCTAGTGAGAAGCAGGGGGAGGAGGAGGAGGAGGAAGATAAAGTGGAGGAAGCGGGAAACTAGGAAGAGACGGTTTCAAATGATGACATAGAGCACAGTGTAATTGTAGTTGCACGACGACGTTGTGGCATACAGCTCGTAGGGATCACGATGAGGGTGTACAGAATAATTTTTTTTTTGGTTGAGCGTAACTAGCACTTTTGTAAATACACTCGCGAATGAACCAGTCCATCCACAGAGGTGGGTTACACTCCGCGAATGAACCAGTCTCTCCACGGAGGAACCGCCTCCGTGAATGGACTAGAACATGTTATCACGCCACAGAAAAATATGCAGTATCTTTCAATTGATTGACATCGCAGTACACCTCAGGCGAGTCACAACTCCGAAAGCTTCGAAGGCAAAACACCATACCATTGCTCATTGATGCCTTAAGAGAGATAAGAACAAAGAGTTTCGATTGCCCGATAGGAATATACGCGCTGTTCTCTGCATAGTCTGTCAGCATACAGTTGTGGCATACCTCCGTATGAACATTAAAAGGTTCGAATTCTCACCATATTGATGATTATTACAAGAGAAGGGCAGGCAGCGCTGGTGCAATACTAGTGCGGCCCAGCACCGGGGCGACCGCGGGACAGGAGTAGCTGGATCGTAGGCCGGTGCCCGATTGTGGCGGACTTCCACAATGGATCGCGGTAAACACCTCCCCTGGCATCAGAGTCCGCCCCATAGTCGAGGAGAAGCTGAATTGTGGAAATGCGCTGCTCGAGGGTAGGCCAGAACAGAGGCGTTCGAAAGTAATCATCCTGAGCCTCAATGTTCGCTCCATGGTCAAGGAGTAGTTTGATCGTGGCATTCTGTCCTTTCATTGCGGCTAGGTACAATGGGGTCCTCCCAAATGTGTCCTTTGCCTCAATTTTTGCTCCAAGACGGAGAAGCCTAACAGTGAACTCTTGTCCTTTTGAGGCGGCTAGTGACAAGGCTGACTGGCGAAAGATACTCTCGGCATCAATATCAGCACCCAGGCGGAGAAGCAATTGGACTGTGGTCTTGTGCTTATTTGAAACAGCTAGAATCAATGGCGTGCGATAGGAATCGTCTTTGGCCTCGATATCCGCGCCCCGCTTTAGGAGTTGCTGAATCGTGGCGTTGTGGCATTTTGAGGCGGCTAGGTGAAGCGGCGTTTGGTGGGCATTATCCTTGGCCTTGATGTCAGCCCCGAAATCGAGGAGTTGCCGGACCGTGGCCTCGTGCCCGTTGTTTGCCGCCAAGTGCAGCGGCGTCCACCCTGGCCCGGACTTTTCAATGGACTCACAGGACGCAGCTGCTGCAAGCAAATTGCCAACGGCAAAACAATAACCCTTTTCTGAAGCAATCAAAAGAAAATGGTTTAATTGCTGCTGAATCTTGCACGAGTCTGCCTTGCGATCTGCTGGCCTTCTTAGTAGGCAGAGTGCGGGTAAAGGTGGAGATTTCCGTATGCTATTCATCAAGTCCGACAAGGGCTGGGTCGCATAGGGATCCATATCTTCATTTGCTAGTTGCAAGAACTCTAGCGAGTACTTAATGAATGGTCTTAAGTTCAGATATTGGACAAATTTGCAAGCGTTTTGATAGGTGTAATTATCCTCCGATTCTCGGAACTTGAGTACAACTTCGTTGTAATGCAACTTTAGATACCTCACACAAGTTAATCGTATCATCATTTGGGACCCCTGTGCGTTCGCAACAGCGTGAAAAGTAGACCGAACCACAGCGTCGTGCGGGCGCAAGAAAAACTGACGTACAGTCTGATGCATAATTTGTACAACCGCATAACTCTCTGAATCTTAACAGGACAGTAAGCTCAGGTCGCACAAACGCTCAATATCAACAGGGAACCTACCTTCAAGTCCAAGAGTGGGTCTGCTTCTGATTTCTACGAAATTGCCGATGCACTGAGTTACCAGCTTCTGAATGTCGGTCGGCCTTTCATCTTCCCAACACGACAGCGATATCTCAGGCTCAGAGTCCGTGTTATCACCAGGAATCCCAAATGCGTGGTCCAACTCGATAAGTTCAATTGTGCGGTGTGAATACAAGCAAAATTGAAGAATTCGTTTTCCATCATTGATATCATCTTCATTGCCGGTAAGCAAAACTTGAAGCATACGAATATAATAGCTTTCCAGCCCTTTTGGAAGCCCTTTGAGAAATGCCATTAATTTATTAATGTTCCGGCCATGGTTGACAAACCGCACCAAATCTTCCCGGATCAACGACACCCACAGGAAAACACCGTCCGAATTTTCAACGATATAATTTTTAGCTTCTTCCTTGAAACGTTGAGCGCGACAGAATACACGGTCTCCAAGGAATGTATCAGTGTATTTTTCGATATCGGCCCTGTTTCTATCCTGCAACACGATGCGGTTACGTGTGTCCATCAAATCGTGGTGGAGTTCATTTATCGGCCGGCTCGTGAGAACGACTTTTACAACACACTCCGTATTTATAGTAGTAGGAGTAGATAACGCCTGCAGCAGCTGTATAACATCCCTCCTGTCCTCTTCATTAGACTCGTCCATAGCGTCAACTATCAGGAAAATGCTCGTCCTCAGTGGGTGTTTCCCACAGGCTAAGAGTATGCTCTTCAATGTATCATTCTTCCAGACAATGTTAGAACCACCTCCATATCGGAACTCCTTCTGAAAATGGATGAAGAACGATTCGTCTGCTAAAAGGATATCATATAACAGGGTTCGCAGCATGTTGTAGTGGCTCATCTCCGGATCTCCATCTCGGCGACTATAAAAGAATCCTGCGGTAATTGATTTGGCCGGATTTATTTTACCTGCAGTGTGGTGCCTGGAGAAAAAAAACATCCTGAGGTACCGCGCGAGGGTGCTTTTGCCGCTCCCTGGTTTTCCTTCGATAAATAACATGCCGGAGTGTTCATCTAAGTTCCAAGCATTATACTCTGGGGCATCCCAAAGCCATTGAAACGTATAATCATGATGGGTAGAGATAATATCGTACTGTTCGTTGTGGAAGCGAAGGGTTTGAAGGCACTCTGCAAGACAAAAATCAACTATTCGGAGCGCAATCATCTATCAGGCAATCGCAAACCTTGTCTTTCAGTATCATATTCAAGAAGAACCCCAAATCCATCAAGCTGAATTCGGGCACCCATCTTCGGAGGGTATGTGACCAGAACATTCACTGCTGCGAAAATTTGCCCCAGATGATACACGGTCGGACGGATGACAGCGAATAGCGATGCAAAGTCCTCATCAGGCATGTGATCGAGAGCAAGAATTAATGCTATGTTGCGTTCCTTCCATGGGGTTTCAAGGTCCCTCCACTTCGGTAGCTCCAATAACATTAGGAGTACGTGTATGTTCTAGTCCATTCACGGAGGCGGTTCCTCCGCGGAGTACCTAGTCAGTTCACGGAGGCCCACCTTCCGTGAATGAACCGTCCATTCACAGAGTCCGTACCCCACCTTCGTGAACTGACTAGTTCGTTCGCGGAATCAGTCAAAATTTACAAATACTCTGCTCTGCACGCATGTGTGCGCATGCATTGGCATGTACGTACTTACTGGACTCGCTCTTCCCTCGTAGGTGCTTTATTCACTTCATATACAGATATTTTTCCCTCGCTGGAACAGTCATGAAAGCAAAAAAGAAACCAGAACGAAAACAGTAAACGACGCGTAAACAGAGGTGCCGCCTCGGGGGGGCGGAGGCCGCCGCTCCACCTGGACTCTCCCATTCCTGGCCGGAAGCCATTTCATTGGGTGTAGAGTCAGGAACATATAAAGCTAGCCCCGGCATATGTAGGGATGCGGGTGGGCGGGTTTTTGTGAAGCTGAAGGCGCTGCTTTGCCATAACCACTGCCGCTTCGCTCCTCTTATATACCTATTTCCCTCGCTCCTGGCCTCCTCACTTCCCTTCCACCCTCGGGCTCTGGCCCAATCCTCGAGCTCGTGCACAGGCTCTTGCCCAGGCTCAAACTCCCGTTCGGCCGTAGCTCTGGCTCAAGCTCTAGCTCTAGCCCATGCTCTGGCTCGAGCTCGGGCTCGGGCTGTCGCTCAAGCTCTGGCTCTAGCTCTAGTTCAAGCTCTAGCTCGTGCTCGTGCTTTGGTTTCTCGCTCCAGCCCAGGCTCACGCTTTTGCTCCAGCTCACACTTTATATTGCATAAACAGGTCTCAGCCAGAGATGTCTCGTATGGCCGGAGGCGGAAATGTCTCGTATGGCCGGAGACGGAGATATCTCGTATGGCCGGAGACGGAGATATCTCGTATGGCCGGGGACGGAGATGTCTTGTATGGCCGGAGACGGTGATGTCTCGTATGGCCGGAGATGACTGTTGACTCTGGTACGAGCTGATGGCATTCACTCGTACTTGTACTTTCATATATATACTGGCCTTGTGGCCCTCTTAGATAGAATACAATCAAGCTTCTCTATCATCACTATTTCAACACTTTAGCTCAAGCTCAAGGTTTCGGCCGCCTTCCCCCGTTCCTTCCGTCGGCCAAATTGCTCGCCCCTGTAAGCCGATGGTCAAAGAGGCTCGCCCCTAGTAGCCGTCGGTCAATTCCCCCCCGCCAATTCGCTTCCACTAGCCCTCAGTCAAGCTGGACCATACTGAGCTGGTTCTATGCAGCTGAATTCAATCAGCGCAACCGCGTACGTTCAGCGCAGCGCAATTGAGTACATTCCACGGATTCTATCGTATTAACAATATGGACCGCCTTACATCTACCATCCCACATCAAATTCCGCCATTCAAAAAGGGTAGCCATCGAGAACTTACTTTTTGAGAAGCTGCTCGTCTTCAATGCCCTGCTGAGCTCATCCAAGTACATTGGAGGTGTAAAGGCAACCGCACGACTGTTCGTTGCAAGTGTTTCAAAGCAAAAGCCGAGTGCACACTTCATTGCCATGGCCGAGATGGTGGGGCGCAGTGCATAAATACTGGACCTTCTACTGCGCCATCAGGTACTTTCAATCCCGAACGAAACACAAGATCAGCTCCACCGATGGAGCACAGTGTAATTGTAGTTGTATCAGGATATCCAAGAGGCATCTGATTGTAGGGATCACGATGATGTATAGATTATTTATGATTTTTCATTGACTCCGTGAATGAACTAGTCAGTTCACGGAGGTGGGGTACGGACTCCGTGAATGGACGGTTCGTTCACGGAAGGTGGGCCTCCGTGAACTGACTAGGTACTCCGCGGAGGAACCGCCTCCGTGAATGGACTAGAACAGTGTATAAGAGCATCCCAAAGGTCGAGTTGCAAGGAAACGCCTAATAAACGTTCAAACACTTCCTCGGGTTTATTAGACAATATTTTCACTTGCTCGTCGTATTCAATGTAATCTAATGCCCGAGCGAAAAAGATCCGAAGAAGATATTGCTGTTGTGGGGGTGGGTAGCCGTCGATCACCTGCATCAGAAGGGTCCACACGCATGACAAATCCCCCCAATCGCACTTTGAATTCCTGGATGTGCGATTTGGTTTTGCAGCTATTGCTGAGTTGTAGAAGAAATGTAGTACCAGGTGGGTGGATTCGAGTTTTTTCACGATATGCTGCGCGGCTCGCTCCACAACTTGTGAACCGCCACACACTAAGAGCGCCAGTCCCTGTTTTTGCTGAATCCAATTCTCGTACTCTGGACTGCCGAAGACCCACATTAGACCTGGGGAGTGTTCCAAGTTATCCGTCTTCAGCAGGTTGTCTAGGTAAGCTGTTTGGTCAACATAATACCCACGAAATCCTGCACCCGAGTAAGCCAGTGATTGCACAAGGTCTTCCCTGAAGTTTGCTATTCGAAAATCAGTATTTCAATTCAAATAGTACACAATGTTAATTACATACTCAGGCAATACTTTATATTGGTGATAACTGTCTGGAAAGCAGTATTTCGTGATGAATCGAACTTTACCATGTCCGAATGATTGGAGTGAACTGGATAAGGGCGTTCTATTGGAAATGCAAGCTGAGCTGAAAGTCTTTTCACCATTTGGGTATCACAGCCCTCTCTTGCGAAGACTTCAGGTCCAATCTGTTGGCGTTAATACCGAAGATTATCAAAACCTGACACTTAACGTCTCCATGGTAACTACCCTCCGAATTCATCTACACAACTCAATGGTTCCGCTCATTGGAACATTTTAGGGTTGAGTAGATGTATGCGGCACCTACCACCAGTAGTGGGGATATGTTTAGAACGCTCACCTTTTTGACCGATTTTGTCAGTTCAGTCTCATAAAAAGTGCAAACTCTTCCTCGGAAATCGCCTAAGACCCGACCCAAGGCCTGTTTCTGGTTCTCCAGAAACTCAGATCCTTCCCTCAATTGCGCAAGCAGATCTTTGACTTTCGCAGAGTAATCCGAATCCTCGTCTACCATTTCCCAAAGTTCTGTGGTCCTGAGTCCTTGATGTGGTGTTCCGAATAAAAATATTGCCCGAATATAATTATGGAGTCCATATTCTGCAGGATATAGACTTGATTCAACCAAAGTCTGCTCTTGTTACCTATTAATACAGTGGTTCGGAGTAAGTGCGCTTATACCTGTACAATCAAAATCCCTCCTAAGCTATGTCCAATAAAGATGATCGGACGCTTCTAGATAGTTTAGAAGAATAGTAAGCATACTATCAAACCACGCGACCATTCGGTGGAAGCTGTGGACATACCGAACAATGACGTCTTGCGTTTTGTATGCACGCAGTGAAGTTCCTCCGATAGTCAGTTAGATTACTTCCATTCGCCTTGTGTAGGCAACTATCGTAGCCGTATGTCATAATGCGGATGTTGGGAAAATTTTGCGGCAAAAAATCACGCAGCCACATTGGACGATCAATTGGGCGTTTTGTCGATGCTCGGCTTCTCCATGATCCAAAGGCATGGCCTGCAAGACCAGTAACCGCGATCACGCTAGATATATAGGAGTTAGTATGTGGAACAGGTTACCAAAAGAGATCTCACTAACTCAGCAGTTATTGGCGCCTCCGGATTGTTCATTGGCGTCAAATCATAGAAATGTTTGTCGATCGTCAGTCGTACTTTTCGATCAGGCGTATCTTCCCGAATCACAATCAGCTTTTCATCGTTTCGCTCCAATTTTTGGAAGTATGCCGTGCAGTTGTCGAAGTTAAGCAACGCCGTCTGTGTGGAGTCACAGCATGATGGAAACGGCCCGGAAAGATCGACATCTGAAAAGCTGAGGTTCGGATCTATAACCTGCAATTGCTTCTTGAGGTTATCAATAGACCAGTCTGAAGGTATTCCAGATATCCGGAAACACTCTGGTCTCCGTTGGGGTTCAACAACATTAGTCGGGGCGCAAGGTGTCGAAGTGCGGCGTGCTGTATCCTCGGTAAGGCCCGGTGTAGCGTCGTTCATCGGTGTGAAGTCGGAGAATGTTGCGGCAGCTTGATGCGGCAGTGTGGGTAACTCGGTAGTAGGTGTCAATCGAGCCCCTTCTGAATCATGGTCCGCTGATAAAGATTGTGTGAAGCGTTTCTTGGGAGGCTGTGTGTTTGATGGATCGTCGTCTGTCAGTCGTTTGGGCATCGTTGAGTTGGTGATTTTCTAAAGCTGGATTGAAAATACGGGTAGCAATTAGACTAGTTAGTTAGTTAGTTAGTTAGCTGTCCTTCGATGAATTGCCAGGTTCCGGTAAGTGAGACCTACAAGATATATTTTTCTACATAAATCAGTACGATGAATGAGATTGTATAGCTTTCACCGAACAAATCGGATGGCGAAGCTTCCTATGCTCCACTAACCTATTGCGATACCCGACCACGTAGTTGTGCTAGCCAACATTCTTCGGTGCAAACTTACAGGGAAAAAAATTCTGCATGCGACAGGGAAGGAGTTCTTATGGCCAACTCAGTGCCCATCAGCAGAGCACGGACCTAGAAAACAGAAGCAACAGTTCCCAAATCTTTCCATATCTCGGTCATTGCACTTTAGGAGATCGCCTTTGTGCTCTGGTGTTTTGGGTTTTGTCGTCTGCCAGTACGTTCGTGTGGAACTCGACGGACCATTCACGAGTTACTCCTAATCGGGAATTGGCTATTACTTCCAGAATCCAATGTGGGCTGAATAAAAGCCAGTCCCTATATTCTCTGAGGGGCAAATGCCTAGTCAGAGTATGTCTATACCTGTTGTGATAGACGACGAGGAAGCAAACATCCTTGACTAGATTTGTATGAATCATTCCCGGATTCTAGAGAACATAACCTGTTTTGCATCTTCAACACTGCTAGATGACATCTTATTCAGTAACTTTCTCTGTCCTAAATTAAGCAGCATCCCGACTATGCGTTCGAATTAGACCCAGGACACGTATCATCGCTCCGTTGGGTTCCAACTACTGGGGTCACTTTGTTGGTTCAATCTATCGGTCAAGGCAAGGCCTTCAACAATTTTCATGTGCATATGTATTAGCGCTCATTTTGTGCAGTTGAAACCCATCCGCATGTATCAGACCTAATACGTGCCGGTATTCTCATACATGTCTGTAACTGGACTATCCTAGAGTAGGTATGCATGCAACAACTGGCCCCCACTCCCACCACCATTATTGGTCTGCACCCCGTCAATGGCACTTCCAGACGAAGCAACTCTATTCGGATTTATCCCGGAAGGAAGGCATTGGTGCTAAATTTTAGCATTATTCTTGTAAGCTGTTTACGGAGGTAATATACATACTACAGCGACATCTATCCATCACGTGAATGAAGGCTAGCATATTCCGTTAACTGTGAATTCGCGACCTGTGACGGACATTACTGCCATATGTTGTGAATTGTAAGAGGGTAGCAAAGGAATGCACAAGAGCAGGGTCACGGCGACTGAGACATGGATTGTAAGTTTTGACAGGAAGGTGGCCGAAGACTTTGTAACAGTCAGCGGCAAAGCACGGTTCACGGCAGCCGGGATATCCAATTACGTTTCAGCTACTACCAAATTAGAATACAGTAGCCGAGATGTCCATTAGTCTCAGAGTGTGGTACACCCAAGGATCCGAGACTAGATGTTCATCAGAAAATAAAATACCACACAGCCATACATTCATTATGTGCATTCTACCACTATGAGATTTAACAAATCAGATGGCGGACTGTGTGTTCTAAATAAACTACATTAAAACTCAGTAAACAGAAGTAGTAGGTAAGTCCGAGGTTGAGTAACTGCATCCCCACAGATTTTCGCATTGTTAGTTTGAAACTCCGCTGACTCCAATCCGCCGCAAGCGAGCAATACAGAGTGACCTTAATAGTCTCAATGAAGCAACTTGTCAGGCATATCAAAGATTTATTAAATGGAACAGAACATGTGCATGCTACGGTAGGTTTTCACTATTTCACTCAGTAGCGGCAAGCGGAGGTTTCGTACTTCTCAACGATTCATTTAAATTAGAACTTGTGCAAGAGAGAAAGAGTCATACCGCCCCACTACCGGACAACTATTTGGTAGCTTTTGGGCTCCCAAAAGTTTGGAGATATGCTTAACCCTAGGGCATTTCGCTGCACAAAAGCTCACTGAGAGTATGAGGGTTAGGGATAGCAATCTGGAAATTTCTCAGCAAGATTGACACGCTTGGGAGGGGCGACCGGCCCACTTTCACAAGTTTATTAAAGTAAAGAAACGCTTCTTCTTTAGTAGTAAAGGAGAGGGTATAGGTTTCATCGCTATGGTGATGGAAAAGACTGAGAGAAGCTTTGCAGCGGAACCTCAGCATCACCGTCTACAACCTGAAGCACTGCTGCATCTCCTTACATCACTCTGCAGGCCAAGCTCCGGACAACTGGCAGCAGCGGAAAAGTTGCAAAAAAGTTATCCGGCAGCAGGGCGCTACGACTCTGCCAGTGATCAACCTCCCGATTTGCGAAAGCCCCCCAGCTGCGAATCTAATAATTTTTCTTAGTTGAGTCTGTTCACCTGACCGTGTTGCAACTGTTCCGCCCCATTCACGAATGGAATACCCATTGACGGAATCAGTGAATGGGTAGCAACACAACAGCACATCGTGGTCCTGACGATTACAGCCATCAATCACCATGCCCATATCGTGATGTGATCAATAACAATGGAAAAAGCTACTAGTACTCAAGAGTTCATATCTATATACCAGACAATTATCTTTCACTACTATTGTAAGCGATAAGAAATTGGGAACGAGAGCATCGGTTTTTGCCATGAAGAATTAATTTTGTAACATTGTGTGTTGCGCAAAGTATTGTTGCCCGCTGCGTCCCGAATTTTTCATGTGGTGAGAAATCGCTACCCCATTCGCAGTTTCCGTGGTTTCACGGATCGCTCCAACTATTGCCCCATCCGCTGTCGGGGTGATTCCATGAATGGGGCGAGAATGGGGCGAGACACAACCTTTGGTTTGTATGAGATTCCCAACTGGACAGTTTTTAATCGGGTAGCTTGCACTGGTACAAGGGGTAGAAGGGCCGGGTACCCAGTTACTCAACAAGCCAGGGGTGTTGGAGGAAAAACGTTAAACTGACGGGGATCGCAGGGGCGGCGGTGATTGCAGGGGCGACGGTGATTGTCGATCTCAGAACCTTGTAAGCACAAGCAGTTGTGATGCGGATGACACCGATCGAGTGTATGCAACAGCTGAGTAGAAAGAGAGGTAATGACGTAGGAACAACGGATAACTACAGCAGAAGGTTATCACCATAACGATGTTACCAAGTTATTCGATGTTTTCCTCGAGTAAATTGATAAATAAGAACCTTCTGAAAGTTGACAATTCGTTTTATTTTCGGTTTTATGCATATTGTAGTTACATGTCAATTTGCATCAAAAGATATAGATTAGATTGATGATATTGATCAGATGAGATTAGATGAGATTAGAGATGCGGAAGATGGAATGTTCCCGAGAGCTTTAGCTAAATCTCGCTATTCGGTATTACTGTGTAATGATTTAGTGGCGCGGAGCAGTACAGACGCGGGAGCATCTCTTCCGCCACTGCAGCCGATGGAAAGACCAGCAGAAGACGCTCTGGAAGACGGTGGGAAAGGCCACAGGCTGGAAAGCGGGCAGATGCCGACATGTGCAGATTTCTGAGTTGTTTTCCATGGAGAAATGCGACCAAGCGGTGATGGACTTCCTGGCAGCTACTGACGTCGGGAAGTTCCCGCCCAAGCAAACGGAGGAGCGCGGGCAGGAGTAAGGGTGTTCGGCTCGGGGGTGGTCTCTCTTTTCGGTGATCTCTTTTGTTCTTCTCAATCTTTTGCGCGGGCTGGCTTGCTTTCTTTTGTCAAGAGGGGACGATGGGTAGTAGGTGGGAGCTCCGCCATCTAACCGGCTCGCCCGGAGGCGGAGGTGGTGTATCTAGACTCTGTCATACTCTAATTAGAGTGAATACAGTATGAATAAAACAAACAAAATGATTTAGTGGCGCCTATCGATCTCCTCTTACCACCACAACAATGAACAAGGTTCGTGATTTATCACCCGCTCCATCTCCCTAAACTGTATACAACAAATCTGCCTATTTATTGCATGAATACCAACGGCACAACATACCATTTATCAACTGAACATCAGCCTCATCATAATTCAGCCTTTCCACTCTCAAAACCAAACAGTCTAGATTCATACTCGCAGCCGTTAAACTTGAGGCTCGGATGTTCCACTGTTCCAGCAGCTGTACCCATCTACAGATCCAGAACAGTGCCCATATAACGAAGGCGAATATCTAGCTATCACTAGTGATATCCCTGGAAATATGTGAATTAAAATAAAAGAATGTCGAAGAAGGAACTCAAATCGCTGTACGTCTCTCCAGTATTGTCAGCCAAGATGATGGATGTCAATTCGAACACAATAAGCCTGGGGAAATCGTTTTCTCACCATTGATCAAGAGCGTACGAAATGCGATCTCGTGAGGGTAGACTGAATGATATCAGCTCCGCGGTCGACGAGCAGTTGCACAATATCCTTGTGCCTATTCCAGACAGCCAACTGCAGCGGAGTCCGACCGGAGCCGTCTTTGGCCTCGATGTCAGCACCATAGTCGAGGAGCTGCTGGATAGTGGCATGGTGCCCGTTCCATGCGGCGACATGTAGTGGAGTCCGGAAGAAGTCGGCCCTGGCCTCGATATTGGCGCCGTGCTCGAGGAGCAGCCGCACTGTGGCCTGGTGGCCAATCAGGGCAGCTAGGAACAGTGGCGTCCGGTGGGAATTTGCTTTCGCATTAACTTTGGCCTTGCAGTTGAGAAGCAGTCGGATTGTTGCCGCGTGCCCGTTCGAGGCGGCCAAGTACAGCGGCGTCCTAAAAGACTCGTCTTTGGCCTCGATTTCAGCCCCACGATAGAGGAGCAGCTGCGTAACGGTTTCATCCCCGTTCCAGGCTGCCAAGTGCAACGGTGTCTGCCGAGTGTTGTTCGTGGCCGCAATGTTGGCACCGCAATCGAGAAGCAGTCGGACTGTTGCTTTGCGGCCATTTTTCGCTGCAGAGTGAAGTGGTGCCTCTCCGTGCTTGTCAACAGAGTTACAATCTGCAGCCGCTGCTAATAAGTTGCCGACGGCTACATAATAACCGTTTGTTGCAGCAACTGAAAGTAAGTGATTCACTTGCGCCTGAACGTTGCCCGAGTCCATTCTGCAATCTGTGAGCCGTTTTAAGAGACACAGTGCTACGAAAGGTGGAGCATTTTGAAGACTGTTGATCAGGACTGAAATTGGCTGAGCGATGTTGGAACTGATATCACTGTTAGGTTGTGTGAAGTGCTCCAGCGAGTACTTGATCAGCGGTCTCCTGTCCAGGTACTGGACAAACTTAAGGTACTCTTCGCAGCTCCAACTATCTAATGTATGTCGGAAATTGAGTTGGGTTTCTTTGTAATGGAGGGTTAGATAGCGGACGCAGGTGAGTTGAATCATCATCGCGGCCTCTTGTATATTTTCAAGGTGGAAAGGAGACTGAATCACTACGTTATGAGGGCGGAGGATAAACTCGCGCACCGTCTGATGCATAACTTGAACAATCGCATATCTCTCTGTCTCGAGAGGATGATAAGTGCATGTCACACATGTCATAATCGACTCGGGACTTACCGTCACTTTCCATGGAATATCTGTATCTGATTTCCACAAAATTTCCAGCGCACTGGGTCACTAAATTCCGAATATCCGTTGGCTTCTCTTCTTCCCAGGATGACACATCTGGCTCGGTGTCCAGAATTTGATCAGGAATCGCAAGAGCGTCACATAGTTCAACCAGCTCTACTGCGCGGTGAGAGAACAAGCAGAAATATAAAATTCGTCTGCCATCTCTAATGTCATCTTTATGACAATTGTTGCTAAGCAACCCTTCTAACATACGAATGTAATAGCTCTCAAGCTCTTTTGGAAGCTCCTTGAGATATGCCATTAATTGGTTAACGTTTCGGCCGTGATTCGCAAACCTCTCCAAGTCCTTCCGAATCAATGCCACCCACAGAAATACCCCATCCGCGTGCTGGAGTATATATACTTTAGCTCGTTCCCTGAATCCTTGTGCCCGTTGGAACACTCGGTCCCCAAGAAAGGTGTCAGTGTATCTTTCAATATCCTCTCTATTTTTTTCCTGCAACCTGATTCGCTTCAACGAGTTTGTGTCCATGAGTTCATGGTGAAGTTCGTTAATTGGCCGGCTGGCGAGAAATATTTTAACAACACAACGTGAGTGCTTAGAATCAGACAACTCCTGCAATAAGCGAACAATATTCCTCCTATCTGTCTCCACAGATTCGTCCAGAGCGTCAACAATCAGGTAAACCGTCCTCTTCAGGGGGTGTTTTCCGCAAGCCACGAGTATGTCTTTCAGTAACTTGTATGGCCAGGAAATGGTGACACTACCACAACGCCGAAACGCTTCTTGGAAGTGTACGAAGAATGACTCATCTGCGGAAAGAATATCATAGAGTAGAGAGCGTAGCATGTTGTAGTGACTCCTCTCAAGCTCTCCATCCCGGTGACTGTAGAAGAATCCCGCAACAATACCATCGCGAGATTGTGAACCAAAACTGTCTCTGAAGTACTGCACAAGGGTACTTTTGCCGCTTCCCGGCTTACCTTCAATGAACAGCAAACTTGAATGCTCTGTAGATTTCCAAGATTCGTACTCAGGGCATTTCCAGAGCCATTGAAATGTATATTTATGATGGGTGGAGATATTCTGACGGCGTGCATTATTGAAATATAGAGTCTTGAGGCACTCTAAAGTGTAAATCAGCTTATTGGAACCAGCGCTATTTGCTACGTTCGATCAGCACAAACCTCGCCTCTCTATATCATAATCAAGCAGAACCTCCGATTCATGCAGTTCAAGGTTCTCTATTATTGGAGGATTTGTGACTAGTACTTTCACAGCTGTGAAGTGTCGTCGCAGGTTTCGTATAATTGGCCGGATGCTATTGATCAGCAAATTGCAGCTTGCACTGCTCATGTCATCGAGGTCGAACACAAACGTCAGTTTGCGTTTGTTCTGTGGCTTTTCCGGCAAATCTGAATCTCTGCCGAGTGCACCTAGGTCCTCAGACTTATTGATAGCTTGCGCAAGCGAGTTCCAAAGGTGTTGCAACTCACAGAGACGTACAAGGGATTGGAACGCTTTAATAGGTATATCAGCCGACATTTTTTCGAATTCACTGCCGTCAATAGATGCTAATGCCTGGCTGAAAAAGGCAGCAAGGACATGTTGTTGGTGATGCAGCTGGGTGTCATTGACCACCTGTAGAAGAAGTGTCCACACACAGAACAGATGCTGCCAATCATAAGTCAAACTCCCAAGGTCGTATATGTTGAACATATGCGTTGTTGAGCCGTAGAAGAAATTCAATACGAGATTAGTGAGCTTGTTATCCTTCAACCCATGTACAACATTGGACGCAGCAAGTTCCAAAACAGACGAACCACGCAACACTAGAACGGGAGATTTCTGCGAAGTATTGACCCAGCCCATATATTCCACGCTGTGGAAGATCAAGAACAGTTTGCCATAATCCGCTTGCCCGCGGGGCTCTGGAATGGAGGCAATGTAATCATTTTGGTCAATGTAGTAGTCACGAAATTCTGTCACCGAGGAGCAGAGTGATTTGATAAGCCCTTTCTTGCTCGGTTGGTCTATCACATGATGTATACCATCAATCAGTATCTCAGTTTTTATTCCATCTGAGTAACAACTCGATGAGCTGGTCACACACCGAGACACTCCTTGATATATGTAACAACTGTTTGATATGCTCTGCTCTGAGGGATATCGAACTTAACCATGTCTGAGTGATTAGAATTGATTGGAAAGCGACGTTCGTTTGGAAGGTAAAGCTGAGCCGACAATCTCGGCACCATTTGTACCTCATCGCCGCCTCTTTTGAAAACTCCCGGTGCCAGCTATCCACGTTAACAACGCGAATCAATACTCCGGAATATCTAATACCCACCTTATTTATTGATCCCGTTTTTTCGGTCTCATAGAAAGTGAAGACTTTTCCAGAAAAGTTGTGCCAGATCTGACTCAAGGCCTCTTTCTGGTTTTCTAAAAATTCGGACCCCTCCGCTAACTGAGTGAGGAGATTTTGAATTTTCAGATGATAATCTGACTCCTCGTCAACCATATCGCGAAGCTCTGCGATCCTAAGGCCTTGATGTGGTGTCCCAAAGAAGAATATTCCTCGAATACAATCACGGATGCCATCATTACCACTTTCCCTGGCATATTGACTTGCTTCCATTATTGACTACACCAATCAGTAGCTGATATCACTGGTTGGATGGTCCTCGGGCTTCAACCTGAACAATGAGTATCCCTCCTAAGCTGTGCCCGATCATTATAATTGGACGTTTCTAGAGTGTGCACAAAAATATAAGAATTATATTCCTGACTCCTCACTGTAACACTACACACCAAGTGCAAGGATGGTTCACAAATATACCTGGCAATTGCGTCTCGCATTGGATAAACACTCCCTGAAATTCCGCCTATAATCTGTCAAATTTGCTCTATTTTTCGGGTCCTTCAAGCTGCTATCATAGCCGTATGTCATGATTCGAGTGTTGGGGAAATCGTTTGGCAAAAAGTCCCGGAGCCACATGGGGCGATCGATAGGGAGATCAGTTGCCGCCCTACTCCTCCACGAACCATACGCATGGCCACCGAGACCGGTAATGGCAATCACGCTTCATGTTTACCGGTCAGCCTCATCTAAACAGTAGGGACCTAAAGCGATAACACTTACTCCGCAACTATCGGCGCTCCCGGTCTGTTCATTGGTGTCAAGTCATAGAAGTTCTTGTCGATAACCAGCCGGATCTTCCAACCATCTGTTCGAAGTACTATGAGTTTGTCTTCGTTGCGCCCAAAATTCTCGAAGTACTGTGTACAGCGGCCCAACGTGAGTAAGGCAACCTGGGTGGTATCAGAACAAGCTGGAAACAGTTCAGAAAGTTCCACTTCCTCCAGCTTGAGTTCGGAATCGATTTGCTGCAATGCTTGCTCAAGGGTATTGCTTTTCCAGTCCGCAGGTATTCCAGATATTCGGAGACATATTGGTTTATCATGGGATTCTACTATGATCGAAGGACCGCGTGTACTATCATCGACATGGCTACATATGTCATCGTTCGCGAGTGCAAAGTTGGGGAATGTTGCAGCCGATATGCGTAGTGACGATGTGGGCAACTCGCTGGTAGATGTGGGGTCATCCTCTTCAGAGTCGCGTTGCACAGCTGGAGTCGGTGATGATGGCCTACTAGGGCGTTTCGCAGGTGGCTGAGTATGCACTGGATGGTCGTCGCCTAGTCGCTTGAGCATAGCTGCGGCTGGTCAATGTTCCAAGCTAGATAAGTAGTATGGGTAACAGTGAAGCTGGGTAGTTGGTGTCGTTTTAATCGCGGTTTGATTTATGTGATTGCGGGGTTAGCAAGCATCTCCTTTTGTGTGCATGAAATAATTTGACGAGTGGAACTGCGCAAATTTTGTGACAGCTGACCATACTATGCTTGCTTAGTTCTCGAATCAAAAATCTTTGATCTGCTGGGATGCGTATGGTTTTATGCATATAGTGCTCTACATAAATATGCCTGTCTAATCACAAAGCGGTGTCATATTTCTTTAGCCATTTTTTGCTGTTGGGTCTCAACATTTGATCTCGACTACAAAAATTACCTGAAATGGTAATTATTAGCCTAAAATGGTGTATACACAAATGCCTGTATGTATCTGTAAAAGGTCTCTTGCGTCGAGCCAGTAAAACAAAGAGAGAAATGAATTGATTTTGAGGCGTTTCTAGGTTGTTCATTTACGTATTCTAATTTAAATGTACTCGATCAAGTATTTCAGTTATTCTCTGACCGAACCACATATACTTTCATGATTTGTCACTCGATCGCGAACCATTCAGTACTGTTGCATAAATAGATCTCATACGGGCTGACGGGGCTGGCTCTCATACGGGCTGACGGGGCTGGCTCTCATATGGGCTGACCGGGCTGACTCTCATACGGGCTGACGGGGCTGGCTCTGATACGGGCTGATGGAGATGGATCTGATACGGGCTGACGGAGCTCAGCCGTCTCTACATTTAGATCAGTACGTACGTGCTTGTACCATATATATATGGCCTTGTGGCTCTCTTAGATAGAATCAAGCTTCTAGCAATCAGTATTTCAACAGGTTATGAGCCCGGCTATCGCTACCATATAAAAATCCTATTCTCACGATTTCTAAAAAAGAACCCTAAACCTCGAGAACCCTAAACCTCAACACCATCTCCACGATCTCACGATGTCTTCCTCGATAACTTCCTCCGAACCCGCATTCAACAAAACCAGGTGGGGCGACATTCCTAAGCTCACTCACGCAAACTACGACGAATGGAAAGACGACATGATACTCATCCTGGCAGCCATGAAAGCATACGCAATCGTCACCGGAGATGATCCTGAACCGCAGCCCCTTGATTACGACCACGATGACAACTATGATGATTGGAAGGGTAAGGAAGCCGAAGCTGCGTCTATGATCAGACTTTCTTGTTCCCTCGAAGTACGGCGCATCGTCAAGGGAATGAGAAACCCTCTCGAGATGTGGAATACACTAGAAACCAGCCTGGACACCGCCGGATCTTATATCGGCAGACAGAACATCCTTCGCCAGTTCCATGGTTGCCAACCCAAGGAGGACGAACCACTTAAAGCATACTTCACCAAGCTCAGTAACTACCGCACACAATTAGACCATACGGACGATGCAATCACCGGTCGCGATTTGCGCACGCAAATATTCACATCATTGCCATCACAGTATGCGATGATATTAATGGTCCTGAAGCATAGAAGACCCTTGCCCAAACCTGAAGAAGCCATGCACGACCTCCTAGAAGAAGAAACTACAACTGGCCTTACCAAGGAACTTGGAGATGCCTCCACGGGAGCCGCCCTATTATCCCAGCATGGCGGCTACCGTGGCCGAGGCCGAGGTCGAGGCCGTGGGCGCGGTGGACGCGGTGGATGCGGTGGGCGCGGTGGAAGAGGTGGAAGCGGTGGAAGCGGAGATAGTCACGAGAGTAAGTGCACCTATCGCAAAATTGACAGCCATACTACAGATGCATGCAGAAAGCGGAAACGCGCTCAGGAAGGAGGAAACAGCGGAGGAAACGACGAGCGCATTTGCTACCAGTGCGGGCTCCCAGGTCACGTCAAAGTCGATTGCGTCTCCTACAAATGTAAAAAGGAATGGTGGAGAGTGAAGAAAGCCACTGCTTGTTAGGGGTCCCCTCCTAGCAGTGTGACTGGTTCAGTGAAACCCGAGGGGTTATCACCATGTGGCCTGATCCTTTAGCGGGGACGTGCTAAGCACATCTCGATTGGATAAGTCCAAGAGACTTAGCGGAGTCATTGAAAGCATAGTGCTGCGGCAGCTGATTTAACGATGCAGCAACAGCCAGGTACATCCCGACGTGCTTGTTGTTTCCAGCCAGATTCATTCTTGGATACTATGCGGTTGCACGAAGTGCACGGCAGTTGTGATTAAAAGGGTTCTGCGGTTTCCTTAATTCGATGCGTGGCACACCCGGGTTAAGGAACACCTACGCACACAAAGACTGAGGGAATAATGGTGTTTGCTGGCTGCCTAAAGCGGACCTCCGGCATTAAGTTGAGGAGAGGATTCTGCAATGATGTTTTTTAAGGCTCAGGGCTTAAATCAGCACGCATAAGTCCTACGTTGGCATAGCATCGTATATTGAGCGGTTTTAAGACTATGAACTACCGGAGATGATATCAAAGGAGAGACGTGCGGGGCACGTTCCAAATACCAACCACCACCCATCGTTACGAGATGTTTAAGTTGAAGTTATGGTCTCATTAAAGAGCGATATGATACGTGTCTCCTATGGGGATGCGCGAGCACATCCGTCAGGCGCCAACAAATAAGTCGCAAGGATATCTACCAGGCATCGCCAATAAGACCCACAGATAAGTGGCTATCATTGAGGGATTTAATCATAGCGAGGTGTCAAGGACTTGGGCCGAAGGTAGTAGGGCACCAGCTATAAAAAGATCACATTGTTCCAGCAATGAAGAAGACAAGCTCGAATAGCTAGAGAGAGAAAACGATACCTCCCAGCGGAGAAATATCCTTATTTATTATTGAGTTTTTATGATACCTATACCTATTATATCTATACCTAGAATCTATTAGCTTTGTGTAGCGGCAGCCCCGCACCTTATTATCCAAAGCAGCTTATGACGATTAACTTCGAAAACGACAACGACGTTATCGTATACGCCCTTGAGAAGATTATTGCATACGCCAGAAGTACTCAGCAGATCTTCGTGGCCCAGTGTGTTTGGTGGCTAGCTTCGATTATCGGATTGGATAAAGGGTTGACTATCCATATTGATAACCTCTGAGAACGAAGTAGCGACGAACAAGATATTAGGCAATCCCGAGAAGTTTTGGCGATTCTTCGAGATCTTCAACAAGACCCCAGATCCAATATTACGATAGGGAAGATCCATCTGGATAGAATATCTCAAGTCTGCTTCGAAGATTCCGACGTTAGCGAACTTGAACTAGGAAGCCCGAAGTTCGATCGGCAATTTCAAGTGGTGCAGGAAACCCAGCAGTTCCTAAACCAATCGAAGAAAGAAAGGAAAGCATTCAATAAGCGGAAGATCAAGAATACATTGTCTCGAACGCAGTCAGGGAAAGTAATTTCTAAACCAGCAAGGCCTTTAAATAATAAGCAGTTCAAATATCTGCAATCGATCCCTAAGGATACGATAGTGGAATACATTGCGAAAAGGAAATAGGATCTAAGGCCGTACGCACTAATTACATATACAAGCCAACAAGTATATTGTCAGAAGTGTTGTTACACCCGTAACAGTATAATAAATAACTACTACCGCTCTTGGGTTATTTATATCAACTTTGAGGGAGATTACGCTTGAGACGTAATATTGCCAATAGTGTCTGAACGCCAGAACTATTAAGGATATTTGGATGTACTGTCAGTATTGCATTACACCACGATACGATTTGGTGGCTATTCACCTAATAGCTTCCGATACTATTATTCAGATTTGTCCCTGTTGCGTATACGACCTTTACAGATTATCCGTTAGGTTCATCTGGGTTTACGCATAAGGAATATATGAATAAAGAAAAGCTACGAGCATATATAGCGCTATACGAAGAAGGAGCCTTTTTCTTACACACAGAAAAAGATTGGGCAGCACTATACGCAGTAGCTACCCCAAGGCATAAGATTACTAGCCGACACTTATTTCAAATACCTTTCGCCGAGTCGGCGTATAATTACGGCTATAGGAAGACATCAAACAAAAAGATATACGAACAAGAGTTGATATCGATATCAGAAAATAAAGTTTGGTGCAGATTCATATTAGGCAAATCGCAACCTTTGTCAGAATCTGATGGCAGGATACAATTTCGAGGAAAAAATTAGTTATATGATTAATATCTTCGATCTTGCCGTATATACGCCTAATTTATTTGAATACGAGCTCCTTAATATATACGGCTGGATAAATTCGATTTTATCTGAGAAACCAGAAAATGATTGGAATGATCCAATATTCCACGCGGAACCCGAGACGCCTAAACCTTGGGTTGAATACTATCGACAATCAGCCATTAACGGCGAGTTACTTACGATTGACGATCTGGTATTCAAAGATCACTGGAAAGAATATCACTTGTGGGCCGACGAGTGGGATTGCGCCTGCAAAGAAGACGATAAAACCGAGTGGTGTTATTGCGAGGACAATAAATCATCTGCAAAATGCAGCCAGTGGTAGATTTTACCTGTCCTCCAATGGAGCGACTTTATGATATATTGATCATTATTGTCTTATCAATTATAATGATTCAATTACGAAATGTTATTGAGCAATCAATGCTCATGCGATACTATACATTCTGGCAAGATAATGTATGGTAGGCACCTCCGGAATGGATTCAACAATTCGAAGAATCTATCCAGGTCGCATATGCGAAAATTGATAAATATACACCTCGCGACTGGAGGATATATAACGAAGGAAAAGATAGCGCTTATACCAACGGTTATAACCAAGGGCTCTTGGAAGGGCATGAAAATGGCTGGGACGAGGCCAAAGAATATTATCAGAAAATATTCAAAAGAGAGCTTAGAGAAGCAAAACAACAATGGAAGGAGGAAGGTGCGAATAACGAGTATTCTGAGGAAATAGCAGAAGAATACGAGCAATCATACGTAGATGACGAGTGGTCATCATACGGACAAAAAAGAGACTCCAATCAGACGGAGTCCAGGGAATGGTTCAATCAGCCCGATGATGAGCTTAGAGATGCCATCGAGCGTGATTAATAGCCCGATTGAGATCGAGCGAGTGTTGTTCTAATGCAGATTATGAGATAATTGCTTTAGACGTCTAGGATGTCACTTCAATGAAGTTATAAAAATTCATCAATTGACGTTAAAGATCATGGTGCGAAGTAACTTTAATGCTACCACCACCAATTCCACGGTGGTTGCATATTAGTTTAATTAATATCTTCGACATTCTTCGCCGATATTACCTTCGCATATTACTTCGGTAATTACTTACGTTATAGTAATTAATATCTTCGACATTCTTCGTCGATATTACCTTCGCATATTACTTCGGTAATTACTTACGTTATAGTAATTAATATCTTCGACATTCTTCGTCGATATTACCTTCGCATATTACTTCGGTAATTACTCCTCGATAGTATTATCTTATAGTAATTAATATCTTCGACATTCTTCGTCGATATTACCTTCGCATATTACTTCGGTAATTACTCCTCGATAGTATTACCTTATAGTAATGAATATCTTCGACATTCTTCGACGATATTACCTTCGCATATTACTTCGGTAATTACTCCTCGATAGTATTACCTTATAGTAATTAATATCTTCGACATTCTTCGTCGATATTACCTTCGCATATTACTTCGGTAATTACTTCTCGACAGTATTACCTTTTAGTAATTCATATCTTTGGCATTACTTTACTGATATTACCTCGCATAAATGCCTTGGTAATTATGTCAGGATATAATATTAATAAACCATGTCTTCAAAATATGATATGGAGAAAGGAGTGATGTTAAATCATTACCTTTAGTAATAAGGTACCTACGATACTATTTTTACTAATGATTTTTTACGATGGTGTCTGGAAAAACACCCTACAAGAAGGGGGTAAAACATTGTTAAAACAACATCAGAAATATTAATTCGGTAAAAAATACGGCAATTCATTAACAACGAAGGCTGGAATATTAATTCTGAATAATAAAAGCTCCCGTTGAATACGGTATACACCGAGAGAGATCCATTTCGAGGGTGAAGAGCAAATAAAATCAGAAGCGGTATTTTGGTTTCGCTTGGCTATGATTTACCTTTTAAAAATTACAAATCACATAAGGGAACACCTTCGACAAAGAGAAACGAAGTTATACAAAGTATGCTTCAGGTATTCTCATTTACATTTGATAACTTTTGATAAGGAAAATTATCTTCTATGAGTGAAGATATTAAAAACGTTAATAAATACGTTAAGATTTAGAATGCAATGTTGTTAGACTTGATGGTTGTTCTTAACGGAATAACAGGATTCAGGTTAACCAGAATTACATAGCTGTGTCCCACAGTTAAGTAAGGCTAGTGTTAATATCATTCTTTCGAAAGATATTTTGATTCTCAGATCAACTTATTAATCTTGATATATTAGGTTATATGTACTTTCGAATATTTGCAAGTGGGGACTTTAACCTGAGGGTGAAAAGACTTGCATATAGTTGAAAGAGTAAATGAGCAATGTGAAACGATAGTTATCATCATTATTCGAATCACCGTCGACAAAGAGAAACGAGGACAAGCTACACTGTGTTCAGGTATTCTCATCATTATTCGAATCACCTTCGACAAAGAGAAACGAGGACAAGTTACGTTGTCTTCAGGTATTCTCATCAGTATTTGAATCACCTTCGACAAAGAGAAACGAGGACAAGCTACGTTGTCTTCAGGTATTCTCATTATTATTCGAATCACCTTCGACAAAGAGAAACGAGAACAAACTACGTTGTCTTCAGGTATTCTCATCATTATTCGAATCACCTTCGACAAAGAGAAACGAGGACAAGCTACGTTGTCTTCAGGTATTCTCATCATTATTCGAATCACCTTCGACAAAGAGAAACGAGGGCAAGCTATGTTGTCTTCAGGTATTCTTATCAACATACGACATATTTCGATAAGGAAGGAACGAAGAACATGTATGATGTCTTCAGGTATCCTTTATTTATGGAAATATTATAAAATTAAGTATTCAACATATTTTATTATGAAACTTAATTACAGTTATAATTAGGATGGGTTAGAATATATCTTCGTTACCAGTTAACAAAGCTAAGTATTTCCTACCTAATTATGATACGTAATTACATAAATTATTAGAAATACTTCAATTATAAGAGACGGACATATACTATGTAATGTCCAGGTACTCTCGTATATGAGGACTTAAGATTCCATCTCTTATTTAACATAGTCTAAAGAAGCAATCGGTAATAATTCAATGAACGCCTATGTCCAGTACCTCTGGGTTCTAAATTGATTATCCACGGTTGTGGGATTATTGTATGGGTCAAAACTTAGGAAACATAACTGAATGATTTTCGGGCGCATTCTAAGCTGTCAGACCTGACCCTCTTGTGGGTGATACCATCAAGGCGAAGGTCTTCGATGGCTTGGGATGTTTCTTAGAACATTTGGAGATATTTCCGAAAGCATCTAGAAGTATACGCTATATGTATCCATCGGAGTAAGATAAGTCGACAGTTCTGGAGCTTTTATGTTCCTGCATTGCGCTTAAATGAAACATGGGAGTAAATGGACTATGCTTCGAAAATGTTAAGTTGAGACAAAATCCATGTACGAGTATGGTATTCAGTTGGACCTTTGCCAATAAATGATTGATCATATGTACCCAGCGATTGTGTGAACCGTTGAAAGCTGAAACACAATTGTCGTCAAGGGCATTAACCGTTGAAAGCTGACGCGCACTTGACGTAGGGAGTAAATGATCATGACTATATTACCATCGAGAAATCAGAATCTCGGCAACGACTCGATTTTGCGCTACAAGTTATTCTGATCACACTCAGTGTGGTTTTGGAATAAGTATTCAAGCAATTGATTACTGTTCCTAGTTTTAGGAATAACTTGCTATGTGTGGTTCACAGAGACTGCAGGCAGCATTGGGGTCACGCTGCTAGAGAAGGGGGTGATGTCACGGGTTCCGAAGTCAAGAGAAGGATCAAGAGAAGGATCAAAAGAAGGACAAATTATACAACAGTTATAAAATAGTTGTTGTATAGAAAAATACAAAAGTTTGGCGGGCTGCAAAAGGCATGAATAAGTTATAAAGATAAAGGGGTATATGAAAGAACTAAGAATTTAGAGTTGACAGAGGATCATCTATTAGCGATGCTAAGCCTGTACTGTCGGCTCACTGAAGGAATTCTAATGAGTACGGTAGGGGATCATCTATCGCGATGCCAAGCCCGTACTATCGTATTCATGAAAGAGAAACACACTCGTGATGTGAAGGATAAATATGAAGTCTACTTCTTATAACGGAGTATCGTTGGGTCACCGAACTTAGAGAAGGGGGTGATGTTAGGGGTCCCCTCCTAGCAGTGTGAATGGTTCAGTAAAACCCGAGGGGTTATCACCATGTGGCATGATCCTTTAGCGGGGACGTGCTAAGCACATCTCGATTGGATAAGTCCAAGAGGCTTAGCGGAGTCATTGAAAGCATAGTGCTGCGGCAGCTGATTTGACGATGCAGCAACAGCCAGGTACATCCCGACGTGCTTGTTGTTTCCGGCCAGATTCATTCTTGGATACTATGCGGTTGCACGAAGTGCACGGCAGTCGTGATTAAAAGGGTTCTGCGGTTTCCTCAATTGGATGCGTGGCACGCCCGGGTTAAGGAACACCTACGCACACAAAGACTGAGGGAATAATGGCGTTGGCTGGCTGCCTAAAGCGGACCTCCGGCATTGAGTTGAGGAGAGGATTCTGCAATGATGTTTTTTAAGGCTCAGGCCTTAAATTAGCGCGCATAAGTTCTACGTTGGCATAGCATCGTATATTGTGCGGTTGTAGGACTATGAACTACCGGAGATGATATCAAAGGAGAGACGTGTGGGGCACGTTCCAACTACCGACCACCACCCATCGTTACGAGATGTTTAAGTTGAAGTTATGGTCTGATTAAAGAGCGATATGATACGTGTCTCCTATGGGGATGCGCGAGCACATCCGTCAGGCGCCAACAAATAAGTCGCAAGGATATCTACCAGGCATCGCCAATAAGACCCACAGATAAGTGGCTATCATTGAGGGATTTAATCATAGCGAGGTGTCAAGGACTTGGGCCGAAGGTAGTATGGCACCAGCTATAAAATGATCACATTGTTCCGGCAATGAAGAAGACAAGCTCGAATAGCTAGAGAGAGAAAACGATACCTACCAGCGGAGAAATATCCTTATTTATTATTGCATTTTTATGATACCTATACCTATTATATCTATACCTAGAATCTATTAGCTTTGTGTAGCGGCAGCCCCGCACCTTAATATCCAAAGCAGCTTATGACGATTACCTTCGAAAACGACAACGACGTTATCGTAGACGCCCTTGAGAAGATTATTGCATATGCCAGAAGTACTCAGCAGATCTTCGTGGCCCAGTGTGTTTGGTGGCTAGCTTCGATTATCGGATTGGATAAAGGGTTGACTATTGTTACAGGGGTGCTACCCTAAGTAACTTTCTCCAAGTATCCACTGATACTAGGTACTCAGGTTCACGGCCGTAGATCCTATTTCCAATTCTCGAGGTAATCCGCAATTGTATCTTTAGGAATACACTGAAGGTATTTCCTCTGTCCTTGGGTCAAGTGATGCTTAAGCACTTTTCCTGACCTCAGCTGTGATAGCTGATCCTTTGCCCTTTGCTTATTAATTTTCCTCCTTTCTTTTCTGGATTGGTTTAGAAACTGCTTAGTTTCTTTTACCACTTGATCTTGTCGGTCGACTTCCAACTCGGCTTCAGGAATTAATACTTGCTCTGACTCGTTCAGATCCAAGTCATTAATATCGCAGTTTGGATTATCCACCTGCTGTTGACGATCCGGATGAATGAAGTTCCAGTTCGTATCTTTCCGAGGATCTTCTTCTCTATCTCGAGGTGTGGGAGATATAGCTCTCTCCGCTTCGTTCTGCTTCGTTTGATCAAGATAGACGTTTCCAGAATGGTTTCCTGAGGCGGCTACCATTTTGCGCTTCCGAAGATTATCAATATGGTTAACCAACCCTTGCTCTAAACCGATAATCGAAGCTAGCCACCAAACACACTGGGCCACGAGGATCTGCTGAGTATTCCGTGCTATCGATATAATCTTTTCGAGGGCGTAGACAATAACGTCGTTGTCGTTTTCGAAGGTAATCGTCATAAGCTGCTTTGGACAATAAGGTGCGGGGCTGCCGCTACACAAAGCTAATAGATTCTAGGTATAAATATAATAGGTATAGATATCATAAAAACGCAATAAAAAATAAGGATATTTCTCCGCTGGTAGGTATCGTCTTTTCTCTCTAGCTTTTCGAGCCTGTCTTTTCCATTGCCGGAACAATGTGATCGCTTCATAGCTGGTGCCCTACTACAGTCGGCCCAAGTCCTTGACACACTCGCTATGATTAAATCCCTCAACCATAGCCACTTATCTGTGGGTCTTATTGGCGATGCCCGGTAGATATCCTTGCGACTTATTTATTGGCGCCTGCCGGATGTGCTCGCGCATCCCCATAGGAGACACATATCATCGCGTTCTTTAATCAGACCAAACTTCAACTTAAACATGTCGTTCCGATAGGTGGTGGTCGGATAGTTGGAAACGTGCCTGCTCCCTGTCGGAGAAAGACATACGCCCCTCCTTTGATATTATCTCCGGTAGTTCATAGTCTTACAACCAGTCAATATACCATGCTATGCCAACGTAGAATCTTATGCGCGCTAATTTAAGGCCTGAGCCTTAAACCACATCATTGCAGATCCAACTCCTCAACTCAAGGCCGGATGTCCGCTTTAGGCTGCCTAGCCAACGCCATTATTCCCTCAGTCCTTGTGTGCGTAGGTGTTCCAGAACCCGGGCGTACCGCGCATCCAATTAAGAAAACCCCAGAACCCTTTTAATTACGACTGCCGTGCACTTCGTGCAACCGCATAGTATCCAAGAATGAATCTGGCCGGAAACAACAAGCACGTCAGGATGTACCTGGCTGTTGCTGCATCATCAAATCAGCTGCCGCAGCACTATGCTTTCAATGAATCCCCTAAGCCTCTGAGACTTATCCAATCAAGATGTGCTTAGCACGATCTCCGCTAAAGGATCATGCCACATGGTGATAACCCCTAAGGTTTTACAGAACCATTCACACTGCTAGGAGGGGACCCCAAACAACTATCCATATTGATAACCTCCGAGAACGAAATAGCGACGAACAAGATATTAGGCAATCCCGAGAAGTTTCGGCGATTCCTCGAGATCTTCAAGAAGACCCCAGATCCAATATTACGATAGGGAAGATCCATCCGGATAGAATATCTCAAGTCTGCTTCGAAGATTCCGACGTTAGCGAACTTGAACTAGGAAGCCCGAAGTTCGATCGGCAATTTCAAGTGGTGCAGGAAACCCAGCAGTTCCTAAATCAATCGAAGAAAGAAAGGAAAGCATTCAATAAGCGGAAGATTAAGAATACATTGTCTCGCACGCAGTCAGGGAAAGTAATATCTCAACCAGCAAGGCCTTTAAATAATAAGCAGTTCAAATATCTGCAATTGATCCCTAAGGATATGATAGTGGAATACATTGCGAAAAGGAAATAGAATCTACGGCCGTACGCACTAATTACATATACAAGCCAACAAGTATATTGTCAGAAGTGTTGTTACCCCCGTAACACTGCTACAGCAGCTCTCGCTACGACCAGAGACTGCGATACACTCTGACTATCTGCTTGTGCTCTCGCTGCCGCCGTCGCCGACGCCGTCGACGCCGCTCCGAAGTGGGTCATTGACTCCGGAGCGTCACACCACATGTGTAATGACCACAGTAGTTTATCAATGTTCAAAAAGCTCTCACTTCCTATAGTAATCGAACTCGGAGACAACAACTCAGTCACCGCCATGCATTGTGGTTTCGTCAACGTCATACAGGGCTATCAAGTCGAAGCCCTCCATACTCCTACTTTTCGACTTTCCCTTCTATCGATCAACCAATTGGATTTGGGCAGGCATACGACTATATTTCAGAACGGAAAATGCTCCCTAACTTCTAAATGCTCCATAACTTCGCCATCTTCCTGCACCCTCGCCGGAAAACTAATCAATGGCATATATATCATAGTTCCCGCAACTGCACTCCTATCATCGACTACCGAAAACGGGAAAAAGAGAAAGAGAGAAACCTCGCCTCCAAGAGCACCTACCGCAGCAAAAACTAAGTCCACTCGAAAGTCTCTCACAATCTTAGAATCAAGACTATGGCACCGACGATTAGCCCATATAAATCCTACAGCCATGAAAACTCTGATTGGCGGATACACACACGATGATTCAATGTGCACAGTCTGCATCCAGGCCAAGTACAAGCAAAGGTTCATTAGAGTGCCAGTCAAGCGCACTACGAAGCCTTTTGAACTTGTACATTCGGATGTGTGCGGTCCCTTCTCTACACCAACCTTCGGAGGCAATCGATACTATATACTATTCATCGATCACTACACAACGTACACATCCGTATGGCTGCTCCCAAATAAGAAAGCCTTGACCTGCACCTCTGCCTACCAGTCATTTCAGGCCCGGGTAGACTCAATGGGATACGAGATCAAGCGATTCCGGTGCGATAATGGACAGGGAGAATACGACAATAAGACCTTCTGATATGTCCTCGCGGCCCGCGGTACTACAACCGAGCCATGCCCTGTATATGCTCATCATAAGAATGGTGTTGCAGAACGAATGATCAGTACAATCACTGAAAAGGCTCGGGCGATGATGATCGACTCCCAGGCTCCCATTCAGTTCTGGGGAGAAGCAGTCAATACCGCAGTCTATCTCCATCAGAGATCACCGAATGAAGGCCTGAAAAGAAAAAATGACCACGATGGCTATCAAGCACCGTACGAAACGCCATACGAGATGCTGCATGGATTTGGCAAACCGACGCACGATGCTGACGGCAACGAAATATCATATGAAGCCTCTCTTCACAACCTACGTCGATTCGGATGCTACGCCAGTAGACTCATTCCCGAAGTTCAACGCCGCCAGGGCAAGTTCGGCCCAAGGTCCAAACGCTGCATGATGGTAGGCTACACACAGGATTCAAAGACATTGTGGAGGATATGGGATCCCGAATTCCAGAAGGTGAAAGCCCAATCAGAAGTCATCTTTGACGAACAAAGAAATGGACACATGTCGTGTCAGCATGGAAGCAATGAAATCGACATATTTGGATTACCAGAAGATGAGGAATATGTTGACGAAATAGATACCGGAGATGAGCCTCTCCGAGGACAAGATACCGGGGATAAGCCTCTCCGAGGACAAGATAGTCAACCTACCCAGATAGGTAAGAGATCCAGATCTCACATGCATGAAGCTCCTGACGAGGAAGCAGAAAACATTGCCCACAGCCGGCGCCTCCGCCGAGAGGATCGCGTTCGGCAGCAGATGCAGAAAACATTGCCCACAGCCAGCGCCTCTGCAGAGAGGATCAGGCTGCCCGGCGCTCGGCTGCAGTAATCAAGAAATTAAGCCAAGTACCGCCAGTATCTCCAGCTCTAGCTCCAGCTCCAGCTCCGCCGATAGGGAGTCGTGTCACAAGAAGTCAAGGTAAAGCCTCCGCAGAAGCACTAACGGTCTCCGAAGCCACTGGAGATCCATACACCTACGCGGAAGCTATGGAAAGCCCTCAACGAGATCACTGGAAAAGAGCCATGGAGGAAGAAAGCACATCGATCCTGCTCAATAATACCTTCTCCGCTCTCAACTCTCGGGAAGCACGGCAACTACAAGTTAAGCCGATTGGCTCTAAGTGGGTTTATAAGACTAAACACAATCCTGACGGGTCCACACGGTATAAAGCACGGCTAGTCATAAAGGGATACGAGCAGACGGATTTCGGTGAGACTTATGCCCCTGTTGGGAAGCTAACCACGTTTCGGTATCTCATCTCTCTCATCGGGAAATACGGGTGGAATATGGACCACTTGGATGTAGTCACCGCTTTCCTAAACCCCGAAATCCACGAGGTCGCTGCTCTTTCTCGTTACAATTCGCGGCCATTCACCAGCCATATGACCGCTGCTAAGAGAGTTCTTCAGTATCTCAAATCTACAGCCGATTTTCGACTACACTTCACCGGCAATGGCATCGGCATCGGCATCGGCATCAGCATCGGCATCGGCATCGGCATCGACATCGACATCGGCAATAGTCTCGCAGGGTGCTCGGATTCCGATTGGGCTAATGACAGCGCGGACCGCAAATCCCAGGGAGGCCATGTGTTTCTCGCAAGCAATGGAGCAGTCTCGTGGCAGTCTCGGAAGCAAGGCCTCATCGCCATGTCAACTCTCGAGGCCGAATTCATCGCCTGTTCGGAGGACTCCAGAGAAGCGAAATGGTTACACCAATTGCAAAAGGATATTCACGGTTCTCAGAGAGACTCACCACCGCTGCCAATCAACTGCGACAATCAGGGTGCTCTCACTCTAATCACCACGGGAATCATCAAAGCTCGATCTAAGCACATCGATGTTTGCTATCACAATAGTCGAGATCTGCACAAACGCCGAATAGTGAACTACTCCTACGTACACACGGACGATAATGTGGCAGATATACTCACGAAAGCACTTACAAAAGATAAGCATACGAAATTCACGAAAGCAATGGGTTTATGGTAATAGAGGTCAATTGGAGGTCAAGTTAAGGTTTTAAGGTTGTTTCACTTGTCTTTTGGAATACGGATTTTCTTTGTTTATATATGGATGGCCATCCTCAGGCTACAGTAGTACTCTTTCCCTGCTCACTTCTCAAGCAGGGTTTTAAGGAGGCTACTATGGGAATCACAAGTTGCGCATCATCTTTGTTTGTTTGTTTGTTTTGTTTCTTGCTCCACAGCGCGTAGCAAGAGGGGGGAGTGTTGCATAAATAGATCTCATACGGGCTGACTGGGCTGGCTCTCATACGGGCTGACGGGGCTGGCTCTCATACGGGCTGACGGGGCTGGCTCTGATATGGGCTGATGGAGATGGATCTGATACGGGCTGACGGAGCTCAGCCGTCTCTACATTTAGATCAGTACGTACATGCTTGTACCATATATATATGGCCTTGTGGCTCTCTTAGATAGAATCAAGCTTCTAGCAATCAGTATTTCAACAAGTACTGTTAAAATATGGAGGGGAGAACCGTGTGAATAGACTTAGGTACAGAGTGTAAAGAGAGAGAAGAAGAAAGACTAGAAATATATAGTACAAGAAAGCGGTGTGCCTTGTGCCCTACGGCTTACAGTCAGCTCCGCCATCAGTCAGATCTATTTATGCAACAAGTACTGTTACGATATGGAAGTTGGGGAGAACCGTGTGCATGTATTCTATGGTACAGAGAAGAGAAAAGGAGAAAGATCGAGATATATGGACGAGACATCAGCCCCTGCAGCAGTCACCGTGTATCAGATCTGTAACATATCTCCGGCACAAGTATACCTGTAACAAGTACCTTGTTTGAATATCAGGTATCCGGTGGCGAGAGTGGCGGTGGTAGTACTGGCATATCCGACATATACACGATGATTCTCTGTATATATACCGAGTCTCTCCTTCGATGCCTTGCAGATGACCTAAAGAAGCCATTTAATGTAAAAAGTCTTAAGTTTGTAATCCTATCATACATGAATAGATAAAGAGTAAAGAGAAAGCCTAATTGATGTCCGGCTACATATGGATTACATCTCGGCTAGTTCCTAATACTAGAGTCTAGCGGTATCTGGGCAGCTACGGCTGGGAGGAAGTAACTTTGTGGGAATTACGTGGAATAATTCTGTATGTTAGGATAGAGTTAGAGTCGGCACTTTCATTGTGGTCGACGTGGTTGCCTGTACAACTCGAGATAGATCCAATGTTCGAAACGAGCCCGGCCGGCCCGCGGACTTTTCTCGGGCTTTAGCGGGGACTGAGCCGGGCTAGTAATCTCAAAGCCTACCTAAAGAAGCGAAAGGTGTGGTAGTGTGGTAGTAGTAGTAGCAACCCAAATCACTCGGCCCGCAGGCTGGCCGCGCTTTTACTGAAAAAGCCCCCACTAAAGGCGGGAGGCCGGGCTTGAAATAGGCTGGTCCGGCTCGGCACGTTCGAACACTGGATCACAGATCGACAAATGCCGTTAAGCGCAGAACGGGAACGTTAAAAACGGTAGTGGATTAGAGCAAGGGTTTCGGTGAGGGTAATCTCACTTAGTTTTCAACAGACAGCTTCTCGATCCGATCTACGGTAAATCGACGAGAGCCAGTTTTTCGCGGTTCAGGGGGTGTGTAGAGGGCTATCGTTCCCTTTAACCATGTGTGTTGCAATTGTATTCACTCACAACGGTTACTTCTCTCCATCTCTATATAAATTTCCTTCTCCAGCACTAGGTTTCTTCATATTATCACTCTGGCTAGAATGACTGCTCTGGTAGGAACCGGATGAACAAATGGCCGAGCACACTGGTCCCCGCTCCCGTTCGCATCTCGGCCAACCCTGGCCATAATCAATCCAACTCCCGTCAATGATCCCCCCCTCAAAGACGAGCGTGAAAGCACTTAAGATGCTGACGCAAGGCGCGCACTCGAACCAAGGGACTATAGCCGGAATCTAGAGACGACAGTTGATCGACATAGGCATGCGAATCGTAGTCTAGCGGCAGTAGCACGCCTTAACAGTGTGCTCGGCAGTCCGACCGTGCGTTGCAGTAGCCAGTCATCGCTATATGCATATCAAGACTGAACGAACTTCAGCCAATTAAGAAGGTGGGTCGGTTCGGGGGTCTTCACCGCCTCCGCCATTCTTCATTGCTTGTTTGCACCCTCCTCAACTCCAATGCGTTGCAGACACGCGATAAACATTAAGTTTCATAGAGCTCGACGTGGCGACTTCGTCAGGCCTCAGAGCTTCAGCGAATAGGACGGAAAAGGGGTGTGGTACCGGAGGTCTGTCTCGGTAGCATTAACCAACATGACGGCGCTCTCGGCGAGCAGGAATTTGGTACCTGGTGACGGCTTATTTCAATTAGAACTGTGCGAAACGGGGGGTAGTAGTGTGGGATAGATGCGTGGAGGACGTCGGCGCACCTCGCTGTGCAATACTAGCGTAACTATGTCCAAGATGCGAGCCGAGGGTACCTACGGAACGGCTTTCGGTACGCTAGAGTGATTACTTCGGTAAGCTCATCGGTTTCGGGGTTTGCAAGTGTGCACACGCGCTTGTGGTAAGGCGGCACGGGTGGGTTCGGGACATAGTGCTAAGTAGAGGAGCAGGAGCAATTCAGGTTGCATGATGATGTAGACAGTGAGCTACCCACGTGCCATCGCCAACCACCAACCACCAACAATTACAACATGCACCAAGTTTTAGAATTACGGCTGGAAGATGTTTGTATAAGAACTTATTGAGAGTTTTGACTTTCTTTATGTGCATCTCCAACAAGATCTAGATTTGATTGATAAGATTACGTATAATGACACACATCAGATTAGATATGGGCCTTTCCCAGTATGTCCAACCCAGAATGAAACCTTGCATCCATAGGTTCAGCTCGACCCCTGTTTTCGGTGTGAGATTACTGTGGGCTAGTTTAACATCTATCAAACGCCTTCGACCGATACACTAAAATCGAGAATAAAGTTCATGATTTGCCATCCGCCGGGAGTCTCTACCAGCTACGGAACCGTGCTTTCACCTTCCTACCTTAGCTATTACATGCCACACTCACAAGCGCACTGACGACTGAGTCAAACGGGAACGGACCAACGAAGCAGAATCGGCCTTTCGGCCAGGCGGACTTGGTTTACAGGCTCACGCACTTTTGAACTGACGGGTCGCCGCTCAAAAATGGTTGAAAGTAAGTTTGCCTTAATATCCACTCCTACTGCTTATGCGATAACAGAACCAGGTATTTGGGGAGGATGAAAGCGGCTGTCCAGCACCAGTCCCCTAGTCCGGACAGCGGCAGGTTAATGCAGAGCTAACACCGAGCGTAATATCTTCTAAGCGCGGTGGCTAGAACTCCAGATAACGGGACTTCGGGAAAGACGGAACGACTGAGAGCGTTTTCATCAAGGTGCTAGTCATCGAAAAAGTGGTTGCGCACTTTAGCCCCGCGAAAACTACCAAACCGTGACATTAGGTAAGATACGTTTCGGAGAACAATCAATACAGTGATCACATAAAACCAAAACCAACAACTTTTAGACCGAATTTGATCGGTTCGGGCTTATTACATTCATGTTTATGATCTCTTCGACCACGCAAGCCATACCTGCAAGCCCCCAATAATAATCGATGCAAAACCAAAAAATAAAGTCAACAAAAACACGACTATAGCTATCCAAATAGTATACCAAGTCTGTTTGTTCCGCCTATCGTACCAGAGCTGGGAAAGTGAAATAGGATTACTAGAGTTCAAGGTCTTACTCAACGTCGCAAGCCGTTTTCCGTAGAACTGGAAATCGGGAGGCACGAACGGGGGTTCCATCACGGGTGTAGAACCCATGGGACGGCGTCCGAGATCTTCGTCAAATTTCAAATCCTCTTGTAATTTCCGGAGATATTTTGTGCAATCTTGACGGATGGGTGGGAAAAGTAGTTTAAATGTTTGGCGGGTTTCCAGCAGGAATTCGTCATCAAAAACATTTCTATTCAGGGAGTGTGAATACTAAGGCTTACGTCAAATGGGCTCACGATCGTAGGGGTAAAACATACGAACAATGTGAAGTCCGCCTTAATAGTACAAACGTCAGAAAGTACCCGCAGCGAAAGATAAAGAGCCGTCTATAACCGGTTTCTTCGTCAAGGGATAGATAGTCGGCCAGGTTATTAGTCAGTACAAGTTCGATATCGGCGAGACGCTCAAAGTTGAGTATGTTGAAGTTGCTATCCAGGATTTCGTCTTCGGTTGCGAAAACTAGACTTCTTGTTGCAGGTTTGCGTTGTGGAGCTGAAAGAACAGGTGCTGTCATCTAACGTAACAACCCTCGTGCCGGTAACATTGTCGGTCACGAACGTTCAGCATCAACCACAGCCGCAGACACAACATTATTCCCATCTTTTTTACCCCGGTCGATGCAGCACTGAATAAAGGAAACCCTGCGGATAAAGTCATCTGCAGCTCATAGAAGGATTTATGGCGTTCATCGGACACCACACAGATTGCGTTCAGTACTTGTCGATGTGTGGTAAAAGGAACGCTGCCGGAGGGATGCCAGCACTCCCTTTCATAGTACTGAAGGTATACAGTGAAACTAGGTTCATTGTCTATAAACTGCGCAGAGTGGGTGAACTGCTCGCCCCATAGTGTTTCGATAATGATCTACTTTGCCATCGGCAAAACTCGAAGTCTTGTTTCGAGAGGAATATCCAATGGATCTGCCGCCATATATCGTTCGGTTTGTCTTATTTCACGCGTCAAAAGTAAAACATCCAGAAGCCGTGTACATAAGCTACCGACACCGAAAAGAGAGGATACGGTCTTAAGGGTCGAGGAGGAAACTAATAGCACAGAGGCCCGCCTCCGACTTTGAACACTGTGAGAGAAGGGGCGGGATCGAGCTTAACAGAATGGCAGCGGAAAATTTAGCTCACCTTAACCGCTATCTACCACATCCCTAGAAAAAGGAATTGGTTGGTTATCGCTTTCCTTTTTTGAAATTGCCAACATTTATGCTGAGGGGTGTTTTGAACCAACTTCGTACTCTACACTTCTAGCTGAGATCCAACAAATACCTGGTTTCTCCACTCATCTTGCCGAAATGTTCCCGGTTCAACTTGCGGACGAGTGAAGAAGGGAGTGGACACTGGCGACTTAGCGCGCCTCGCCAAAACGAACATCATGCATGTGGGTCGCTAGCTTGTGTCAAAGGAATGGTCCCAACTCGCTGATAGCTGCTCGCTTAGCATGTAACTTTCTTTTAGTAAGTCTTATATGTGTCGCTATCATGGTTGTGGAGTAATTGCATTGGAGAGTGAGGTGTGCTAATATGCCGGTGTCCTCTCACTTATTTCACTCGTCCGTTGCCATCTGGGTTACTGTTACAGGGATGAGTTCCCTCTCGCGACGGAGGAAACCCATACAAAATCTATATATCACAACAACCACGCAATAGAGAGATTCCATAGTAATACAGTATAATATATGCACTTTGCTGAACTTAGAACTGGCCTTAAAACAGACCGCCACACATCACGGTAAATTTACCCCTAACTATGAAACTACGCGAACTGAGAACCTTTCCGCGACATGAATAGCTGGTGCGAACAAAGTGCGCACTAAACTCGCAGAGCCTCCTTTAATCTCTATCGAGAAATGAGGGCACTTGTAGATTCTTAGAATGGTGGAGGCCTTACGTATTGGCCAAAGTCATCACCATTTCGCAAAGGCATTCCTGGATACAATGCAGTGTTACAGGTATGAATATATATAATTTCAGCCGCACCAGTACTGCAAATGAAGGTGGAAAGAACATAGTTCTCGACGCCATACGTCTAAATCACCATATATGTATAGCGGCGACTCAGTGGTAGGTACGGGACCAGAAGTCCCACTACTCTGGCTTTACAATTCCGTACCTATCATTCTATTCTCTCTTTGACCAGTTCTGCACCCGTGTCCATTTGCCTAAATAGAGTAGCATCAGCAATGGAAGAGCCTATTCCGAGGCCGAATATAATGGATACGGATATTGCGAGGGTCCATCTACGCATAGCTCAACTCCTTGTTAAAGTCTCGCAATCAAAGCTAATTTCGAATCCGCGATTTCGTATTCAGCAGCTTTTACGGCTACGGGTGCCCCAATACTCGCCCGGCGACAGGCCACCGGCAGATGGGACGATATTACAGGGTCAAACAGCTGAAAACATCACTGATACATCCCCCATCCCAGTAGCAGCAGTAACACTTGCATCACCTGAGGCAGATCCGGCCATTGATCCTTGGTACTCGAAAACCACCCACTGTCATCAGAATGGGTATTTGAAGTTTTACCCACCCTAGACAGAATGACCAACCTCAAATTTAAGGCGGGGGAAACAGTCAAAATTGAAGCACGGCCTGGATCGGTTCCCGAAAAATTAAAAGTTGTGATAAGTTTCAGGGATCCCAGGAAAATGAGAAGAGCGGTCGAAGAAACAAATAGCTTGGACCCTAGGAAGTTTGACGTTGAATATCTAGAAGGAATCGATTTGCGCGAGTTGGCCCGCTTTGAGGACAACCCTGTGCGTGATAGCCATCCTTACAGCATCCCACATTTACCGGGATATGCTTCCGGCATGCCTATCTATTCAGAGCGAGACGGCAAGCCACTGAGGAATGCGCTGATAGGAGGCGTTGTGATGATCGAAAACCAGTTGCTTAGTATCGCCGCATTTCATTTTCTTACGCAGCAGTGGGGAACCAACAATACCGCGATCAGCTCGGAAGCATCCAGCGATCCGAGCAACGTAGCCACCATCAAAACCGCCGATCATGCAAGCACAGCAATCAACCAATCTTCGGCCTCTAAACCATCTCAGGCCATTACCAGGTTTTCCATCAGTTTTCCTATATGCTTTTACGCTCCTAGTCGGTAGGACTTCTTGAGAATTACTGCGGAATTGTAATCATACAAAAAGGTTATGTGAACATAGGAGATCACCCGCGATATTTAGCATTTAAAAGGGTAGGTTCCATGACACCCCCGAAAATAGCGTCACTGTGATTTAATATAGGATGGAGAATGCTCACTATACTCCATTCCAAATCGGAACGTAATTTGGACCAACTGAAACTCAAACTCCATCTTGACACATTGTTGGATGAACATCAGGTCTTTGGCGGATCAGTATTCAATCCAAGATCTTAACCAGATTTCCAGTCACTGTTTCAAGATACATTTTAGTATCCAGCAAGCCAGCATCCAGCTTACCGGGACATAAGTTCTCGCTCACATTACCGAAGCTATTTATGTTCTAAAGGCATTGCACTAGTCCCGGTTTCTAATTTACGCCGTACCTCTTCTTCAACGTGACAATGAGGGGCTGCTAGGCCTAGGCCCGTGTAGATGGAGATGGATGTATTGCCCTCATGTCAATATGGACCAAACTATGGATTTGAGAATGGGTTGTCTTGTTCAACGAGCTCGGTCTGCACATACTATTTCTAACATAGACACAGAATATAGTTGTCTGCAGAATATAACTGCCAGTTTTAACGACGTAGTTCAGTCCTCTTCCAGCAGTGCAGCCCCTGTCCAAACGGTATCGCCTGTTGTTTACCTAACTATGCAGTGATATTATATCCAGTAAATGATGGTTGGGATTCGGCCGAATTTACGCTGCGCGCTTGGTAGGGTAGACGTGATTCGTACGATGCTGTACCAGTATGCAACACACACACAGTATCACTGGCTCTATGATTTCGTTCTGCTGTTATGATATGGAAGGAGAGAACCATGTGCGTGGACTCTATGATACAGTCAGACATCACCGAAAATATTACCAATTTAATTTTGAACGGCACTGACAATATCTACTTCACTGTTCTCTACAGCGGAACGTAATCTTGACGTCCGTTTGAGCTCCCCAACTAGCCGGCCATCCGGAGGGGGAGGGGAATCTGTTATTGCCATACTCTAATTAAAGTGAATTCAGAATGATTAAAACCAAAAGAAAATAAACATACCTAATTTTGACATCGGTCTATAGGCCACTTCTCTCGACAAACACCCATCAGGTCCTCAAGGTAGTTCGGTATTGATTACTGATCGGTTTTATCATGGCTAGGTATCTTCGATCCGCAAGTCGTTGACAATGTCACACTATACTTCTTGTACTCCGAATTGTGAGTTGTTACTCATTGATCTGGGGATATCGTGAGCTGGAGAACGAACTCTCGCAACACAGCCAAAATACACCAAGAGTCAACTTTCTGATGTCATAAATAGAGAATAAGCAATAAGATGGGTGCTTTCCAGTAACATCTCACAGAATGGTTCCCTCTATCACCAGGACCGTGCGATTTCACATCCCAGCTACAATCAGACTTGCAACAGTAAACTGTCCCATAACTAGCTTGGGTTAGGAAGTTTACCAGTTATCTATCCGTCCATATCCAAGCACATACATACCACAACCGTTGCTGTCGCTTATTGTTCATAGTTTCCGAATAAAAGTCTCCAAGACTCGGCACCCACCGCGGAACATCAATTCGCACTCGGCTGCGGGGCCAAGAGGCGGAGATGCGGCCAGAAAAATAGCACGTGTTGCAGTAGGTCAGCCTTGTGTCACCTCGGCTAATACCACCCACCCAACACATCCTTTCTTACCGTTTTCAATAGTTTTTACCTTATCCGTTGCATTCCACCGCAAGTGGTGCCTTATCGTGGGACCGCCGGTGATGCTGAATCAGGAAGCCCTGTTTATTCCGCCGGCACATCTGGGTTCAATAAAAACGTATCATAGGAAAGTAGTCAAACTGTCAGGTTCTGCCATTCCGCGAGGAGATCAGATCAAATGTACGGCCAAATGAAGACACAGTTGCAAACTATCTAGCGATCTATGGTATGAATCAAGTGTCGGATTTATCTGATTTGGCTGCTGACTGATAAATAGTGTATTAGGTGGTATCATAAGGTGACTATGTAGGTACACAACAGCGGTCGCCTTTAATTAGTAACACATGCTTCAATCCCAATCAAACTACTCCCGCTTCCAAGTAACTCCGGTCCGGTGACCCACCTTCTACTAATTCGTATCCGAGACTCATATGACGAGATAAGTCGTCTGCGGAGCAACGATATTCAAATGGGTTGGACGACCGTAGCTCCACGAATATTTATCTGATAAGGATAATTGTATGACGCCAAATGATCTATTGAATAAGCTCTATCAGGCTGTGGTCTTCAAACTCAATTTGGCTGAGTAGTTCTTACATGGCTGTTACTTTTGTATTTTGGAGCTGTAGAGACAATTCCGTTAAAATACCGTGATTTGGTCGGGCCCGGGTAATTACCGTGTTGGCACAGACACGGGACGGTTTTTGTACGGGGTTTCCCCCCCGTTTTATCCCGTGGTTCACACAAACTCTAGTTATCTGTTCCATCCATGAACGTTCGTATACAGATTGCTTAAATGTCTAAAGCATGTAATGTACGTTACATTGTTTGTTTGTCTGTCTTTTGTTGTAATCATTCTGCATTCACTCTAACCAGACTCTAGAGTATGGCAGTACCCAATTCCCCTTACGTAATTTCCATTAAAAGCAGCATATATTTACCCAGCGAAGCATAATTCATACAAATATCTAGGTACTACTCAATTAGCGTGTTGATCTAAGCTCCCAAGTCCCATCATATCAGCCAGGCATGGCAACGGTCCATCCTGACTGTAGTCATTCGGGGGACTAGCGTGCAGTCCAGCCCAAGCCACTGTTTTCTTCGCCCTAGGGCGTCCAGTTCTCAAATCTCCAGGACTAAGGTAGTGCTGACAGGACTGAAGGTACCTGCCAAGTGACATCTCGTGCTAGTGGGTTTCAGTTGGAGCCTTTGTTAACTCTCATCGCGCGGTAGGGTGTAGGATTTTACTGTGCTGTGTCTCAAGGAGATAGCGCGCTAACTTTTGGTTATCGCAATCATATTATGGTCATCATTGTGGTCGTCATTCGGTCATCGCTTCATCACTCGCGATCACCATTCCATCACTCGTAGTCACCGGCGTATCACTTATTACTATATGATCTGTAAGGAAGTCGCCTGCACTGAGATCACCGAATTGACTCACAGTCGTAGACTCATCCACGAGTTTTCACTCGCCACCGCCACCGGTATTTGCAATCATGAGCTTCCATGGACTTCCATGGTGTTCCAAGCTCTCATGTATATAAAGACAGAGCTTCTCCTTAGATAGTAGAATAGACTTCGTCCGCTTTACATTCGTAACATCACTTGTTGCATATATGGTCCACCTCCCGTAGGTACGGCTTATGGGCTTCAGCTGGACTGATGGGGATCATGATCTCGCGATGATGATGGTCGTTCCAGACTCAGCTGGAGATGCCAGCTGAGTGCGCATGTATTTGTACAAGGCATACTCTGAATGCCGTATATAAGATCAAAGGAACTCTCTTGTAGTTTATAATATACAAGCTTCTCTAGCAATCAGTATTTCAACATCACTCGATATCCTGCAGGGCCCTATTGTTGCATGTATATATAGAGCTGACCACTAGATAGCGGTGCAGGTAGTAAGGGGCACACTTCTCTCTCATATATAACTCGCGACTTTCTCCTTTTCTCTTCTCTCTGTATCTAAGTCTGTACACGCACATGGTTCTCCCCATCTTCTCAACACCTATAGGTTGACGTTCTTACTTTCCTGAAGACTGAAACCCCCAGTCCAAGGTGAAGGCGCTCCGAAATTCATAATCCGGGCCAGGTTGAGCCTTCGGACGGACAGGACGGACTTTTTCCATCTCTGATATCAGTCAATGAAGAACCATCAAGCCAGCGCCCTAACATGTACCATACCCTAACTGAACACCAGCCTGGTAACAATCAAACCTTCGATTATCTTACCCACCCCTCCAGCAGTGATTGAATCTAGAAATATTTATCTTCGTAACATTACGGTATGTTGTGGTTGCTGTTGACCCGTGAAATGTAGCAACCTATGCCTTATATAAAGGGGGTCGGAAATTCCATGCAGATTGCTCGGAGATTGTCGGATGCGGTGATCGGAGTGACATGTAAAGAGTGGCAAAGTGGAGCGCAGGGTCGCAATAGTCGGTCCGCCCGTAGTTTGTCAGTATTGACTAAGGGATTTAGCCCGAAGGCTATTGGAACTAAAGCCGGCACTAACTTTAGCCCGTAAGCTATTGGGACTAAGGCATGCTCAACATTCAGGTCCCAATGTCGTCGTCCAGTCTCAGGAAAGACTAGGGCCCAATCAGGGTGACTGAGGGTGACGCCTAGGGCTGGGGTTACTGATTCACCTGTAATTATGCAGTTATTTCGACCGAGACACAGTGATGTGAGCTGTCCAATCTGTGGATGATCAACTGGATAGGATATAGTGTGAATTATGTACCAGAGACACGGCTGGGGAGGCATATTGGATATCATCACTCAGTGACGACTGGATTACTCGCATCATATGTCCATCTCTCGGAAGACCGCTGGCACCTACAGTCCCGCAGTCTAAAAGCCCCCATGACGGAAAATCATAATCCGGACAGGGCAAGGTTTTGCCCGGACGGGACGGAATTTTGCGACCCCTGGTAGCGTATGTATCATGAAAACTGGTGTAGGTGTGATCGGAAAACTCCGAGAGACCTCTCTAAACCTCGTTCTGGACCTTATAGTAACAGTTATAGCAATAATCTGCTAAGAAATACTCGCAGTCCGAAGTTTCGAAAATGTATACAACGATTCCTGGGGCGGGAAGCTGGTGGAATAGCAGTGACATTATTGTCATGGGTTGCAGGCGCGGCGATCGTGAAGCAATTAAACTATGGTATTGTGCTTGTTGGAGATGACCAGGCTTAGCAACGTATGGTCTTATGTCTGCTTCACGTTTTGTTTTGTTTTAATCATACTGCATTCACTCTATCCTAGAGAATCGCAGTGCCCACTTCCCCTTCCCCTCCGAATGGCCGGCTAGGTAGAAGAGCTCCTCTCCTTGTACCCTTCTTCCCTTGTAACAAACGAAAGTAAAATGGATGGTGGTGCACAGAAACAAAGTTTTCTCGTGCCCAGACGCTCTGCCCCAGCTCGTAACTCGCTAGTGCAGTTGCCTGGCGTAGCGCCTGCGAGGAATTGAGGCTCAACAAACGCGCTACGCTAGCCACCTAAGTCTGGGCACGAGAAAAGAAACAAAGAACAGAAAGAGACAGACAGCTAAATACACTCTGCTCAGCGACGTGGGGACTTCACGACCTCTGTGACCTCAAGGGAGTCCATCACCGCTTGCTCACACTTCTCGATGGAAAACTGCTCGGATATTTCCATGTGCCTTCATCTTCCGCCGGTTGCCTGCCGGATTGCTTTTCAAAGTTTCCGCCGCTTTGTTGTTGCTCCACGTTCGAGAAACAACCGGATTATACCGTCATGTCTGTCCACAGAAGCCTGGTACAGCGGCCGCTGGCAGGAGATGTCCTCGGCTTCGATATCGGCGCCACGGTCGAGGAGTAGACGCACCGTATCCTCGTGCCAGTTTGACGTGGCCAGGAACAGCGGTCTCTGGCGGGAGACGTCCTCTGCCTCAATATCTGCGCCGCGGTCGAGAAGCAGTCGAACCGTATCCGTATGACCGTCCAGGGCAGCCAGGTGTAGTGGTCTTTGGTGAGAGATATTCTTGGCCTCAATGTCAGCACCCCGGTCTAGAAGTAGCCGTACAGTATTCGTGTGCCCTTCCGATGAGGCCGTGTGCAGTGGTGTCTGGAGGAAGCTGTCCCTAGCTTCACACTTAGAGCCGTGATCAAGAAGCAGCCCTACCGTGGTCTCGTGTCCATCCGAAGATGCTAGGTGAAGTGGCTTCCATCGGTAGAGGTCTACTTCGGCCTCGATGTCGGCACGCCAAGAAATGAGCTCCCGGAGCGTATTATCATCACCATTCCATGCGGCCCAATGCAGAGCCGTCTGACGGGTATCAGACTCAGCATGAATATTGGCGCCCCGGCTCAAGAGTAGTCTAACCATGGCTTGCTTCTCATTCCACGCAGCCATGTGCAGTGGTTGCCAACCATAATTATCTGACATCAATTTTAGCGCCACGATGGAGGAGCAGCCGGACCGTATCTTCGTGCCCGTTCCAGACCGCGAGGTGCAGCGGCACCCAGTCTGTGTCATCCCTAGCCCTGATATCGGCACCGCGGTCTAAGAGCAACTGGACTGTGGTCTGGTGCCCGTTCGATGCTGCTAGGTGGAGTGCCGTCTGAGCGGAGTTATCTTTGGCTTCGATGTTAGCGTTGTGGTCGATGAGGAGCCGCACCATGGCTTCGTGCCCGCCACCCGCCGCCAGGTGTAGCGGGGTTTGTTTGTACTCGGTGATGAATTCGAGAGCAGCATCTGCAGCCAACAAATTGCCAGCGGCAACAACGGATCCTGTCTTTGCAGCTATGCGCAGAAAGCAATTCAATTGGTGAATGAGGTGGTCTGTGCTAGTACTGGTCAGTTGTTTCAAGAGGCACAGTGCAGGAAACTCTGATGACTCGTGGATTCTACAGATCAGGTCTGAATGGATCTGAACGACTTCCGGGTTGATATTATTCCTTTGTCGCGTTAAACACTGCAGCGAATATTTGACGAATGGTCTATTGTCTAAGTATTTGACAAATTCGCAATCACCGGCTATAGGGCACCAGTTGAAGTCCACTTCTTGGGAGATAATTTCGTCAAAATGAAGACTTAGATATCGAACGCATGTTAATTGGATCATCATCTGAGCCTCTTGAATATTGGCAACGTGAAAAGGAGACTGAACTACGGCGCCGTGCGGGCGGAGAAAAAACTCACGCACAGTCTGATGCATGACTTGAACACTCGCATATACGCTTGTATCTTGAGCGGACAGTATACTTAGCTTTTGGAAACGGTTTGAGATCGATAGTGGACTTACCATCATGGCCCAAGGTGGGTCTATTCCTTATTTCCACAAAATTGCCAGCACAGTGAGTGACTCGCTTTGAAATGTCAATTGGCCGTGATGATTCCCACAGAATGTCAGGTTCAGGGCCTAGAAGTAGTCCAGAAATTGCTAGAGCGTCGTTTAACTCGACAAGATCCATGGCACGGTCAGAGAACAGACAGAACTGCAAAATCTGTCTACCTTCATAAATGTCATCCTCATCACCGTTATGTAGACCTTCTAACATATGGACATAACAACTTTCAAGTTCTTTCGGAAGTCCCTTCAGAAACTGCAACAATTGCTTAATGTTGCGGCCATGGTTGGCATACCGCACTAAGTCATCTCGAATTAATGCCACCCACAAGAAGACTCCGTCTGCATTCTGGATAATATATTCTTTTGCTTGCTCCTTGAATGCATGGGCTCTGTGAAACACTCGGTCTCCTAGGAATTCGTCTGTGTACTTTATAATATCCTCCTGATTTTCGTCCTGCAGTAATATATGGTTACATGAGCCCATAAGGTCCTGGTGCAATTCATTTATTGGCCGGCTGGCAAGAAAGACCTTGACAATGCACTGTGTGTCCGTACTGTCTGATAACACTTGCAATAAGCGAGCAATATCTCTTCGGTCTTTTTCAGTGGATTCGTCCAAGGCATCAACTATCAGGAAAATTCGCCTCCTCAGTGGGTGATTACCGCATGCCAGCAAATTGTCTTCAATGTTTCATATGGCCATGATATGTTCCCACGACCGCCGTGGCGAAATGGCTCCTGAAAATGGATAAAAAACGATTCGTCCGCCGCGAGAATATCATAAAGCAGTGAGCGCAGCATGTTGTAGTGACTCCGTTCGAGTTCTCCATCTCGACGGCTGTAAAAGAAAGCTGCAACGATGTCTTGATCAAGGTCGCGAGGTCGTAAGCAAAAATGGTCTCTAAAGTATCGCACTAATGTGCTTTTGCCGCTTCCTGGTTTTCCTTCAATAAATACCAAGCCCGAGTGTTTGATAGAGTCCCACGCTTTATACGCCGGATAATTCCAGAGCCATTCGAATGTATAGTCATGGTGGGCTGAGATATTTTGATACCGTGCGTTATTGAAATATAGGGTCTTGAGGCACTCTGTCGAAGCAAAATTAGCTAAATTCGGGCGCATTATATGCTAACACGAACCTCGTCTCTCTTCATCATATTCAAGCAGGACCTCGGACTCTTGGAGTTGCAGGTCGCCTGTAAGTGGAAGATTTGTGATCAGAACCTTCAGTACTGCGAAGGATCGCCGCAAGTTACGCAAGGTTCCCCGGATGCTATCAATCAACATTCTGTAAGTCTCAATCGACAAGTCATCAAGATCGAGAACGACTGCTAAGTTGCGCTTTATGTGGGTAGTGCTCCGTTGCATGGCTTCGATATCTCCTAGGCCCAGCTCCTCCGATTTTGCGAGCACTTGCGCGAGGGCAAACCAAAGGTCGTCAAGTAGGGTATGGCCCAGTAACAATTCGAATGCTTTAAGCGGGTCATCTGGCGGCATATTTTCAATTTGACCGTATTTCATCCGGAGTATGACCTGATTGAAGAAGGCCGTAAAAAGAAACTGTCGCTGAGACAAGGGGTAACCATCAATCACCTGTGTAAGAAACGTCCAAACGCATGACACATTACGCCAGTCGTACTGTAGATTAGCAAAGTTGTAGGGTGGTACCATAGATTTTGTTGAACTGTAAAAGAAATGCAACACCACATCTGCGAGTTTGTTGTTCTTCAGCGTACGTACAACGTGCGACGCAGCGTGCTCCAGAACGGGTGAACCACGCAACACCAGGACGGACAGTTCTTCCTTGGACTGAATCCAGTTCTTGTAGTCCAGCCCACTAAATACCCAGAACATTTTGCCACTATTTTCTACTCCATGGGCATGAGGGAAAGAGTTAACATGAGCATTTTGATCATAGTAGTAACAATCAAACTCTCTCACAGCGCTGCTTAGTGATTCCACGAGTTTTGTTATGCAACGTCGGTCTGCCCTATATCAGCTAAATTCAATTACAGCAGCTACACCATACATGTCACACACCCAAGGACTCTTCCATGCACGTTACAACCGTCTGAAAATCTCTGCACTGTGATGAATCGAACTTCACCATATCAGAGTGATTAGAACTGATCCCGAAGCGATGTTCGTTTGGGAGGTAAAGCTGAGCCGACAATCTTTGCACCATTTGAACCGCATTACCCTGTCTTTCGAATACTCCCGACGCCAGCTGTAGATGTCAATATTGAAGAACATTAGCAAACCTATGCTCAACAGACAGTGTTTCCAACTTGTTCAGCGGCAGCCTAGCTTTTAGGCGCCTAAACGTCAAGGCCCGCATTCTCACCAGACTCTCTAAGCGCATACCAGGCCCCGGCCTGTACTTTCGATGTCTGCGCTGCTGAAAGCCCGACATTCCACCTAACTGACATATTCGCCCATAGATCAGGCCAGGCTGAGCTGACCGCATAGAAATACTAGAAGATAGAGTGCCCACCTTTTTAACCGGCTGTGTTCTTTCAGTTTCATAGAATGTGAAAACATTTCCGCGGAAGTTGTTCCAGATCTGACTCAAGATTTCCTTCTGATTTTCTAAGTACTCGGAGCCTTCCTCTAACTGCGCCAGCAGATTGTCAATCTTATGGTTATCATCTGTCTCCCCCTCCACCATCTCGCGAAGCTCAGCGGTTCTCATTCCTTGGTGCGGAGTTCCGAAGAAAAATATCGCCCGAATACAGTCGTGGATATCATTGCGCTGCGGATACAGACTCGATTCTATCAAAGTCTGTAATAGTTAACAATATGTCGGGGTTCAGACGAAATTTGCTAACCTGAACAATCAAAATCCCTCCTAAGCTGTGTCCAATAAAGATAATCGAGCGGTTCTAGAGAGTTCACAGGGCGGTAAGAAACCCAGCTACCGGAATGCTCCAACTCCTCTGGTGGGATCAACTGGCCGAGACATACCGGACAATCCCGCCTAGCATTTCGTAGACATTGCCTAAAATTACGCCGATAGTCGGTGAGATTGGACCTGTTCGGGGTTGTTAAGCTGCTATCGTAACCATAAGTCATAATGCGAGTATTAGGGAAATGCTTGGGCAAAAAATCTCGCAACCACATGGGGCGATCAATGGCACGATCTGTCGCAGCTCTACCTCTCCACGAGCCAAACGCATGGCCCCCAAGTCCGGTAATCGCGATAACGCTAGTTGTGCTAGAGTCAGCAGTTGCGAATGTAGTTACCGTACGCTCTGGTCAAACCCGCTACTTTGGGAGTACATGCAGCTTGCGTAAGCAACTTCTGACTTGCCTAAACATTTCAGTGCGGATGAGACCCCGTATTCGCTCACCTACGCAAGCTACATGCACAATAAAAGTAGTGAATTCGAAAGCGAATACAGTCCTCAAGGTGATAGTACTGACTCTGCGATTATTGGTGTCGTCGGACAATTTAGTGGCGTCAAATCGTAGAAGTGTTTGTCGATAGCCAGTCGCACTTTTCGGCCACTTTCTCTAATTACTCTGTATCGTTCTTCATTTCGTTCAAAACTTCTAAAGTAGGCCGTGCAGTAGTCGAAGTTAAGTAAGGCTATCTGCGTGTTGTCGCAACAATCTGGGATCAATTCGGAAAGCTCGACGTCGATAAAATTAAGTTCCGGATCGATAAGCTGCAAAGCGTTCTCGAGGTTATTTGTAGACCAATGTGGTGGTATTCCAGATATCCGGAAACAGATCGGCTGAGGACGAACACCAGTAACAATCGAAGGGGTGAGGGAAGTCGAAGAGCCCGATGCGATATGGTTGGCGCGACTCGGTGTATCTTTCGCTGGTATAACTGAGGACAAAGCTACGTGGCGTGGGGAAAGGATCAATTCGGTAGCCGATGTCGACCCAGTGGCTTCCGACGAGCGTTGCCGGAGTGGATCTGGTGATGGAGGCCGGTTGGGATGATTCCCAAGCTGCACAGGGTGAGTTGAAATGTCATCTCCAGTTCTCTTGAGCATTGCAGCAGCCTGTTATGACTTAGAAGAGGTAGGAGAGATGATCAGCGACGGAACTAAATACCTAGCTTCGCTTGATTGCTTTCGGTTGCGGTTTGACGGTACGAAACCCGGCTTTATAGGCTTCAGCTCTCATCGACAGCAGTAGCGCCTTTGCGGCTGAGGTTTGCCTAGATCAGGCGCTTACAACCAATTTGTTTCAGTACGTTCTAGCTACTTGCATTGAGTAGTTCTAAATCTTACTCCGGTAGTGTGTGTGCTCGCGAGAAGGAAACCCTACTTTGCCGACCACATACGTCATCCATATGCACGCGACCTAATAAGAATTGTTCCTTCCGAAATGTTTTGAAATATTTTATGGAAGGCATGGAATGGTCCCGTTTAGGACAAATTTGTCTCGGGCTTCGGATAATCTCTGGAAGGAAATTCTGCTAGCTACACCTTGGCTTTTTTTTTGACTCATGCGTTCTTAAAACATTTTCCTTATATCAACTATAATTGGAGAGTAACCAACTTTGTCGACCCAAATCAACTGACCCGATGTACCTGATGATTTTCTATAACTTCCGTACTGAGTGGGGCACTTTCTTCATGGAACGCAACCTGGACTGGGAGACTATTAGTATGAGTCAAGAGCGATCGATTCCGTTCCGATATTGGAAGGATACACGTGAACCTAAGAAGCTAAGCCTATAGGAATTTCTTAAGGCCAACTTTGGACCTCCTACACCTGCTCCCGTAACTTCACCGACTCACACAACTACTCTGGTAGCGGCACCTGCTCCTGTGGCCGAATCGACTTCACACCTGTTTCCGTCGCTGCTCCAGCTCCCACACCTGCTCCTATTTCCAGTCTGGTCTCCGCACCTACTTCCGTAGCTGTACCGCCTTCACACCTGCTCTGATAATTCCTCCGGCACTGGAACTTGTAATTGCAACATTTCCGCCACCACTGGTGATCAATACTGCCTCTGAAGGTGACGAGTGATATACGGAAGCGAGGATCACCGAAGATCCAGAGCCAGATATCCGTATGATAGAGCGAAATTATCTGCCGAATCACGAGCTGAAGGTCCCATAGATAGAGGAACATGGATCTGATCATTTACTACCGCCGCTGCCACCGCCGCTGCCACCGCTAAAGCCACCGATTGCAGATCTTCCTTATAAGCCCTCAGATTACGAATCTTCCGAATACGATCCTCAATCTCCGAATCTCAAGACAACCATCCAAAGCAAATAGATGATACCGCAGATAACGAGACGAATACACACCTTAATAGTAGTCAACCGACATATGACAATGGGGGAGATCATTTACCATCGAAGCCTCCGCGTCCTTCGATTCACTGTATGGGACCTCCAGAATCACGAATCCGAATGCAACGGCCTGCTATTGAACTTGCTGGAAACATGATTGAACTGGCTAGGTCTATAGTCATTTCCACCTGAGACCCCCGACTTTACCGCCAAATCAAGCCGATACTGTGGGCCTACGGAACTGGCAACTGCTCTTCGATATCTGAGACAAGCTGCGAAGCTCAAAAATATGTTCCGACCCATACGTCAAATTTCCCATTGGCCAACAGGTCAACCGATTGGCAAAGCGGTCAACCTTTTGGCATACAGGTCAACCTATTGGCCAACGGGAAGATTTTGCATATGGATCAACCCACTGGCCAACCAGGAAATATGGTGTATAGATCAACCTACTGGCAGCGTGGTCAACTGGTGTACCAAGTTCATAATGCTAATTCCTTCCACAAATTACTAGTATACACTCCCAGCCAACCACTCAATCTATTCTTCCTTCTGTCTCTGCGCATGCCGTCCCATTGTCACTCTTGCTATACTTTGTTCCCCAACTGTTGTATTGGTTCTCTTCTTGCACTCAGTCTGCTAGCTGCCCCAGCTCACTCTGGACCTAGGGTTCAATTTGCCCAGGCAATTTCAGTCTGGGTGGTAAGTAGTGATAAATTTCCAGTCATGCTCATCAGCATGGCTATACACTATGTACTGAACTTGATTCTTTTTGTAAACACAGGAGTGGAAGTCAATGTAGTCATTGTTTGCTGTAGGCGAGGAAATTTTTGGTGGAGTTGGAAGAAGAGAATAGGATAGACACGGTGATAGAAGAGTAGAATAGATACGATAATGAAGTAGGGTAATGTAGAAGTTCAACAGTTGAAAAAATATGGTGCTTTATTGCGCCTTCCCAACCTCGTACTTGGCACATTAGTCAGTACCCTCAGTTGGTGTAGGTTGACCTATTCACCAAGCTGACAATTTGGCATATCGGTCGACCCGTTAGCCAACGAGAAAATTTGGCGTATGGGTCGGAACACATACCTTGTACCACAGGATCACGTCTCCTTAGATAACCAATATAGATTTAGAGGGAGCAGTGGGAACATGCAACTCAACACCGGCATTTCGTTTCAACTTACCGTCTTTTGGCCTCCTTGAGCCCCTTCCTTCAAGCATACATTCTCTGTGAAATCTGAGGCATTTAAGCTCTGATTGCTTCCATTTTTTCCCGGTTGAAGTGAATTCTTTTTGTCTCCATGCTCAACAAGTTATGTACACTTTTAGTAGCGAGCCGCCTTTTCTATCATTTTCATGGCTACCGTTCACACTCTGTATTTCAACTTTTGAGTTTTTATCGAGCTGCCATTTTCTACCGCTTTAGAGGCTACGTCCCACCAACCCACACGCTGTATCCCTACTCCTAGGTTTTTACTAATGATTTTCCGTTTACAAGTATGAGCACACGAGAGACAATCGACGAGTTTCCACCTCACCGCTTCGCGGACGTGTCAACAAAGGGAGCTGGCTGGAGCTGGTAGAGATGGACTTCCGGAGAGATGGCCGGCTAGCTCTCAGTGAATGGATCTCCAGCTGCGGTTATTTCCACAACCACTCACTATACTTGGGATATTGTAAATCCGAGGCTGGGAAGTGAAAGCGGGCCTCTCTATGCATATTTTTTGTATAGTACGCTTTGTGATCGGAGTAAAACTTGTAGATTTAATTGGGCGGTTCTCAGATGATCAGTACTTGCCACAATTCGCTACGACATCCGACCAAAGAATCAAAATGTATATCCATTTATATAAAAAAGAAATATTTGAGATATTCCACCTAATACTATTTTACCGAGCATGTCTACAAAATTACAAGTATCTCGCTTCGCTCAAACCTTAACGGTCCCCAGACATTGTAATAATGTGAGGCCCACTCCGATCATTGACAGCCGAGCACCAGTGAACCCGGCAATGCATGTATGTACTAGGTGGTGTCACAAGGCGATCCTAGAGATACATACATTCAACGACTGCTACTCTAATCGGTAACACATGGTTCAATCACAACACTCCGATCCCGAAGAATACCGGCCCGGCGTCCCTGCTTTCGTTTGATGCATACCCGACCCACGATTGATTGCTATCACACCTGACCGGTAAATGACAGCCAGGCAGGTGCGGAAGCCCGGCTATACGTGGGGCTCTAGGTATGCTATATTTAATAACCATTGTGTCCTTCATTCGAGACACTAGACCACACTTAGCTACATCCGCTCCAAACTCAGTGCTAGTACAACGGACTAAGACATCATAAACGTAAGTTATACTGAGAGCAAATATGACAACATATGTTGACCGCTGCTAATACCCCGAATACAGCAAAAACCAAACCATGACTTCTCACGACGCACCGCCGTGCGGGAGTGAGTGTAGCGAAACCGAGTGCGCAGGAAGGAAATCATGCCGTAAGTTTCCCGAGCCTTATTTTACCTTGAAGACAGTACGCAAGACAATCCGGACAAGAAGCGCAACAGATCCGTACAGAATCTGATCCTTCCCTCAGTCCACTGCCACCGATTCCGCCGATTCCCGCCAGAATCCCCTATCAACCGCCTCATCGAGTTCAACAAAGCGTGGGCCCACCGAACGCGGACAGAAAACCCCAAAGTCTTCACCACACCTCAGGCCCCGCCAATCCTCTGGTTTGGCTGCTCCGACTCGCGCGTTCCAGAGACTACCATCCTAGAACTCTTCCCCGGGGAAGTCTTTGCGCACCGCAACATCGCAAACTTGCTTCCAGCTACCGACGCGTCGTCGCTCTCTGTCCTCCAGTTCGCCGTTGAACATCTAAAGGTCGGGCATATCATCGTCTGCGGACATTATAATTGCGGCGGTGTCAATAGCGTCTTTAAGGGAACGCTGCCAGGTCATCTTGGGACTTGGTTGGCTGGCATTCGCGAGCTCTACAAGGAGAATAAGGAGAAGGTGGACAATTCGAGCAGGCCCAAGGAACTCCTGACTGAACTCAATGTCGCCCAACAGGTGCAGTCTTTGTTGAAGAATCAGAATGTCCGGGATGCTATCAAGGGGAGAGGGTTGCAGGTTCATGGTTGGGTTTATGACGTTGCCACCGGGTGTTGTAAGGACTTGAAGGTGCTGCAAAATGTCGACGATTGTATCATGGCGTGATTTGGGGCTCTACGGGGAGGGTAATACTTGGTTAGTTACATAACCGTGGCGATGGGGGCTTTATTTTTCCAGTGGGGAATTCGCGATTGAATGCTTTTAATCAGCTGTTACTTTGCATTCATTACATATAGTTGATTGGGTGGTCACATACGATGTGCAGAGTCGTGCTTTTCCCTCGATGATGATTTGCATATACTATCCCTTTGCCGGTAGCGGGCCCACGAAAGGGTCCGCTTTCGCGTGTGCTGCGCCTTGTCGCTTACCACAGCACAGCCACCCACTTAACCCCCCCCTGTAGAGTATTATGAATTGAAAGACAACAAGTAGAAGCTTCTATTTGCGAATTCTTGTGGCAGTGTGACAAATTATGGGGTGCTGAGTTGCATATAAATAGCAGTACGTTGGAGATTGTGAGAGTACGATCCTCCAGCCCAGCAGCAACCACCTTCCCACTTCCCATCTACCACACCACAACAACCATGAGCAGAGAAGCCCTCAGGCTTTGGAACCTTAATGTCTATTACCTACCCCCGCCACTTATACTCTCATCTCCACCATCCTCACCAAAAAATGTCGAAAAACAAACTGCCAAGTGCCGCATCATGGGTGATCTCTCTGGCCCAATGCACACTTCCTGCAGACCACCACCACCATGTTTGTTTTTTTTTTTTTAATCATACTGTATTCACTCTATTTAGAGTATGACAGCCCCTGACTCCCCTCCGCCTTCGGGCTAGCCGGCTAGATGGCGGAGCTCCGCTCCTACTACCCATCATCTCCTTCTCACATATGAAAGAAAAGCCTCTGATGATCTATATTAACTACAAGGAAAATGTGATAAAATCAGGGAGAGCCCGCCGGCTCTTACTCCTCCTCCTCCACTGCACGTTTCGGTGAGAAGTTCCCGATATCGGTAGCTATCAGGAAGTCCATCACCGCCATATCGCACTTCTCCATAGAGAGCAGCTCAAAGATTTGCCCGTGTCGGCATCTGCCCACTCTCCATCCCGTTGCTTGCCCCACCACTTTCCAGAGAGTCTTCTGCTGGTCTCTCCATCGGCTGAAGTGGCGGAAGAGATGCTCCTGCGTCTGGGCTACTGTCCTGCCTCCACCGCTGTACCACCAGCATTTGTCGTTGTCTCGGTGTCCCAATGATTTTAGGTACGTTCCCCCTGGCGTGTTTCCTGATTTCAGTTGGTAGATCCTGGCCACCAGTGATTTCGCACTATTCTTCGAGATGGGTCTGTTGCTCCCAGCTTTCCCTTTTAGTCTGTAGCCGTAATGTTTGCTGCAGCTGTTGGCCTCCAATTGAGCCTTCGCCACGATCTTTGCGTCTGAGATTCGTCTTGTCCTGTTCACCGCCGAGGTGTATACTCTCTCTCACACTGCGCCTGATCTGCTGCCCTCTCTTGCTAGATTCGCTTGCTGATCTGCTTCCTCATTTCCAGGGATACCAGTGTATCCTAGGACCGAGTGGATTTCTGTCTCTATGCCGGCTTCGTGAAGAGTCCTCACACTCCGGTCAATCCACCTGCCCAGAGGCTGCCCTGCTCCTGGGTACAGGTGTTCCGTTCGTCGAATGGCCGCTTGCAAGTGGCTGAAGATGGCTACCTTCGTCACTCAGTATGTCTGCAGTGTGTCCCTCTTCTTCAGTGACTCCTGTAGTGCAAGTCCAACTGCCCACAGCTCTGCATCATAGACCTCCTTTTGTCTGGTGCCTAGGTGGCAGTGGAAGGCTTTTCACCGGTCTCCGTGCGTGCACACCGCAGCAGCTCCTACTCTGCCGTCATCGGATTGCGACCCGTCCGTCCACCACATCCAGACCCCTGCACCCACTTTGGCCTCTCTTTCTCTAGCCCAGTGGATCGCCTCTCTCTTAGCCACCATGTCTTCGCTCAGTATGACCATCTTGACAGCCGGCTCTTCATCAAGATTAGCCCAGCGCGTGGTCTCCGCTTCTGGGCCTCGCTCGTGCTCCTCTGTGATATCTCTGCATATTGGTGCGCCAGATGTGGGGTGGTCATGCACCGCCTTTAGTTTTGAGCCTTTGCACCCGCTTGCGAGCCTCGCTGTGAATTGTTGCTGCCTGGCGTCCAGGGCTCCTGGTGAAGGTGTGATCCCCGACTACCACCACCATGTACAGTGGTACAGCTTTGATCTGTCTTTATACCTGATATGTCTTCACCTACTACTAAAGCTCCACTAGCAATATTCAATGTTGAAGATAATTATAGCTCCTCAGATGAAGCATATATTGAGCCAGCTGAGGCAATCACGGCTGTTCACTCGGCCCTGTGTTGTAAGAAAATGTTGCATGTGTACCTGCATTGTGAGCCTCACAGCTTAGGTCCAGTTGATATACAGTTGGTATATGAACATATGCCTTAGGAGAGCGGCTCCAATCAGTACATAGCAGCTCATATCAGTGCAAACGGATGAGCAAATGGAGATGGATATGGAGATAAATGCACAGACGAATATGGCTGAGAATATGGGAGACAAGTGTCTATATTTACGGGCCTTCTGGCCTCGAGAGATCAGTCAATCACATCAGCAAAAGTTCAAATTGACTATAGACTGCGCTATACCTACATCACCATACGCGCAGCTCATTGCAAGCTTCCCATGAATCTCCGTACAACGTGCAGCCAATAGTCATCTATAGTCGATTCATAGAGATGTGCAACTGCACCTATGGAACGATATACCACTGGTGGCCAGAGATGAACCTAAACCAGTCTTCACTCCCTGCAGTCTTCGCGGCTATACCAGCACTTTACAATATTGCTGAGAGTCCGCTTCAGTGCCTGCTTGAGAGGCTGCTTGAGAGCCGTTTTGAGAGAGCCTCGCATCAGGAGGAGTAGAGTTTTCCACAGGAAGCCTTTGGCCGATGGAAAACCCTGAGTTTGTGGAAGCTTTGGCTAATAGAAGGCTCTTAGTCTGTGTAAGCTTTGGCTACGAGAAGGCTCTAAGTCTGTTGAAACTTTGGCTACAAGATGACTCTGAGTCTGTGGAAGGTTTGATGCTAACATTGACGTAACCAATCTACTCGTCTAAGTGGTTCTGATACTATAATCACCATCACCGACACCATCATCATCGCCATCATCACCATCGCCCTCATCACCATTGCAATCATCACCATCAACCCAGAATATGCACACATACACCCACAATCGGTACGAATTGAGCCGTAGATTCCACTGGACAATCTGAGTCACAGAACTGCTTTCCCCAAGATCCAAATGTCTACCTTTCGTGCAGATTCTGGCTGCAACTGTCAACACCATGACCATGAGACATTGTGAAATCAGGTCGTAGTGGGCACACTACAGATAAGGTTCAGACTATGATATCGACCGACATCATGATTTTGCCCACCATACACTGCGCTCTGCCCACCACTCGCCACCTGCCACATACCACATGCCATACGCCGTACACTATTGGAAATCCGCACAACCCCACACCTGAGTCTGGCTGATGGCGGAGTGGCCAACGTGGCCTTGTCATTCGGTATATAGAGAGACCGTAAGAGGAGAGAGAACGACATCACTTTTGGACATTCTCACAGTGCCTGCTAACATTTCCAACCCCCACCAAACACTTCATGCCAATAGACACATGAAAGCGACAAAAGTCTTGGCGAAACAGAAACAACGCGATAAGTGGACAACAGCGATAGCAACTACAAAATGGACAGCAGCAATCGATTCTGGACGTCGAATTGACCCCGGAGCGAGGGTCCCAGCACCGGCGAGACCGCAGGAGGAGGGCGCGCACACGAACCAACACAATTGAGTGGAGTGGCGTAGAGTCTTGGCAGAAAACGCGATTGCGCGACGTGTCGGCCAACCAGCAAGCGACGACGAGGACTACCCTAGAAAGAGATGTTTGCCCCACAGGAGTGATGACCGAAGCCAGGGGAAGGGAGAGGAGCGACCTGGACACGGGAGAAGCAGGAGACAGGAGGAGCGACGTGCCTGTGGACGTGGCGATGGAGATGACGACTGCGGAGACACCCACCGCAGCGGAGACTGCGGGCGCAACCATGATTGAGCCGATGGAGAGAAACGAGAACGGAAAGCGGAGAAGGAGGAGTGAGGCCCCGGCGACCCCCAGCGATTGGAGGAGCCGCATGGAGAGAACAATGCGACAGCCAGCCCAGGAGCTAACGCAGCTGCACCAAACTGTTGGACACCTAACAAACTTGGTGCAAGCTCAGGCAGCCCGCGAAGAAGCACAGTGGTTGGGAATGAGGACGTGGATGCAAGAGAGAGAGCAGAAGTGGGATGCCCGCCACGAGGACGACAAACTGTGGGGGCCGGGTATCACAAATATGATCGCAAAGATCATGACAGGAGTAGCATCAGGCCAGGAAGCGAGAGAGAAAGAAAGAGACGAGAGCACGGGGACGGACGGCGGAGGGCCAGAGGCCTCGCAACATGCAGATACGACGCGAGAAGAGGAACCAGAGAAGCGCCAGCAGCTGCAGAAGCAACCGAAGCCTAAACTGCAGCTCAAACTGCAGCCTAAACCGCAGCCCGCGCCCAAGCCAAAGTCAGCGCCCACACCCGTAAGACGGTGGGAGACCGTCCCACCCCGAGCTAAGAGTTAGAGGGCACCCGTCGGCCCAGGCCCCGCCCAGATGCCGGGATCGAGCATGGCGGAGAGACGCCTGATATTAAGAAGTGACGGGAGTGTACCGCTCTCCAATAAAATGGACCAGGAAATAGCGTCGGCAATCAACAGAGCGCTTTTCCACCAGAAGGCACTGGCCCACATTAGGATCATGAACGCCAAAAGGAATGCCAAGGGCGCGATTACTGCAATCACGCACCCGAATGCGACAGCAGAGATGGCTCTGCAGTACCGCGACATCATCATCACTGCAGCGAGGACGGTCGACAAAGGAGTCGTGGACGTCGAGGAGAAGGAGTCCTGGGAAAGGCTACAGATCCACACAGTCCCTCTCGTACAGTACATGGGGAAAGGCACGGAAGGCCTGCAGAAGATCCGAGAAGTATTCGAAGCGGAGAATGAGGGCATAGTGATCCCCACCCAAGTGAGGTTGCTGGCGAACCCCCGTACCATCAGGGAGAGGAGGCAGAACGGAGAGATTGCCGCGTCATCGGTAGTTTTCGTCGTGAAGGGGAGCAGGGTGGCACTGAGCTTAGTCAAGAAAGGCATCAAGGCGGCGGGGGTGTGGTACTGAGTCGAAATGTACACAAACGAAGGACCTGACAGCAGGTGTGAGCTCTGCTGCGGGTGGGGCCACATTGAGAACAAGTGCGGCAGCAAGCCCAAATGTGGCTACTGCTCAGGCCATCACCGGACGAGCGACCACAAATGCAATGTGGTGGGATGCACTGCAAAGCAGGGATCACTCCGCAGCCACACGCTGGAGAAGTGCCCCAATTGCAAAGGAAAACATATCACGTTCAGCAGCAGGTGCGTGAAGAAGACCGAAGCCACCGAAGCGGCGCGGCAGAGCAGAAAAATAGGGCTAGCAGGATGAGCGTCCACGTGTGCAGCTCGGGACATGGCAACGGCAACGGGCGCGAACACAGTGGCGCTTTGTCCTAGGCCCCAGGGGGTGGTGGAAGGAGGGGGAGATGGAGATGAAGAGGAGATGGAGGACGTGGACGAAGAAGAGGAGGCAGCGGGGGGGGGAAGAGACATCACGATGGCCGAAATTGAGACTGCGACCAGGACCGCGACTGACATCGAAACTGAGACCGAAACGGAAGCCCTGGCTACCTATGATTAGAGTGATCCAGCACAACTGCGCAAGGTCATACGAGTGGACCATTGCGGCGCTGGAGACGGGAGGCCAACGCAGTGCGGATATTTTGTGCTTGCAATAACCACCGAGAGAAAGAGGAGGTATTGGGATCAGCCATTCGGCATATGAAATAAGAAAAAGAAAAAGAGTTTGGACGGCGATACAGAGAGGGAGCGGCTTGGTGGTTGATGAGCGGACGGATTTGAGCAGAGGTGCGAACGAAGATGTCATTGCCACCGACCTTAGGAGGAGAGGGGAGAGTATAACGAGGATCGTCAACGTTTACGACCAAAAGATCACCCATTGGGGAGAGAGACCAGCGCGACAGTTGAAGTGGCAGAGAGTCATTCGGCAGGGGGGCACTGTCCTCGCAGGGGACTTCAACGCCCACAGCAAACAATGGGACCCAAGATGCCAAGTGCAGCGGGATGCTGCTTTCTGTGAAGACGTGATTGACGAGAATGGACTGGAGATTGGAAATGACAGCAGGCTCACCCACCATTGGACAAGAGAGGACCAGGAAGGCGAGTCGGTCATTGACCTGAGGTTGGCAAACCGACCAATAGTAAAGTGGACCATACTGGCCGATGACCACGCCACTGGGTCTGGCTATGAGGTTATAGAATGGGAGGTGGGAGTAGACAGACAGGAGGAGGCGGATCATGAGAGGGTAGTAGGGTGGAATTTGGCTGCAATGACAGAGAAAGACGTGGAAGCAGCGGGGAAGCTATGGGCGGAATTAGCGAAGGAGAGAGCTCAATTAGATGCAGAGTGCACAGTGGACGAGGTGGAGCAGGAGGCCGCATGGGGTCAGGAAGCAATGAGCAGCGTTCTCGACGCCACAGCAAAGAAAATCAGGATTTGTGCCAGATCAAAGAGATGGTGGAATGCCGACATCAGGGAAAGAAGAAGGACGGTAGGGAGAGAGAGAAGGAGATGACGGCACTCAGAGGAGGCTGCCCGGGCGAAGGCAGAGCTCTAGAAGTCGATCCGGCGGTCCAAGAGAGAAATGTGGAGTGATTACTTGAAAAACCTGAGGGGAGCCGAGGTGTGGAGAGCGGCACGATACGCGAACCCTGGGGCGGGCTTGACCGTGGAGGCCTTAACGGACAGAGAGGGCAAGCAAGCAAACACATCATTGCAGAAAGAGGAGATGCTGAAGCACGAATCTTTCCCCCAAACGACGGCAACCAGTACTACGCACTACCTTCAGCGGGAAGCGCACACACACGCGTCACTGAGCAAGCAGTCGAGTGAGCCTTGTATTCTCAGTCAGTTAAGAAGGCACCGGGACCAGACAAGCTGTCTTTTGGCGCCATACTGCTGCTCTGGAAGTGGAACAAAGAGAGGATCGTGAGGCTGACGAGGGCGGCAATTCGCACGGGAAGACACCCAGCGGTATGGAAGCGGGCTAGCGGCGTGGTGATTCGCAAGCCTGGCAAAGACGACTATACGAAGCTGAAGGCCTACCGTTCCATATCGCTGTTTAGCTGCATGGGAAAAGTGGTCGAGAAAGTAGCCGCGGAGCTGCTGTCAGCAGAGGCCGAAAGGAGAGGGCTACTGAGCGACGGACAATTCGGAAGCAGGAAAGGACGGTCAGCCATTGATGCAGCGGCCATCATGGTCGACAGAGCTCACACAGCTTGGACAAACGGCCACATAACAGGCGTGCTTCTCATGGACATCAAGGCAGCCTTCCAGAGCGTGGGAAAAGGAAGATTAGTCAACTTGATGAAGGTCAGGCAAATGGACGGAGACCTTATACGATGGACGGAGAGCTTCCTGTCGGAAAGATCGGTGGAGATGGTAATCGAGGGGAATGCCATGGAAAGACACCCAGTGGAGGCAGGGGTCCCGCAAGGCTCACCTGTGTCACTGATCCTCTTTGCGATCTACACCTCAGGACTAATCAAGTGGGTCGAAGAGTATGTATGAGAAACCGAGGGGCTATACTTTGTAGACGACCTCGGCTGGGTGGCGACCGGGAGCGATGTCAACCATGTCGTCTCGATACTTGAGAGATGCGCAGCGAAGAGCATTGAGTGGGCAAATAGACGAGGGCTACAGTTTGACACTGCAAAGACCGAGGCGGCACTATTCACGCGCAGACGAGGCCACCGGAAACACCTGCGGCCAAAAACTGACAGCATGGATAAGAGTCGGACACAAGTCCATACGGTTCAACGCACAGGTGACCCGCTGGCTGGGTGTGTGGATGGATGCACATCTGACGTTCAAGGAGCACCACAACCGATGCATGAAGAAAGCCAGGGCAGCAGAAGCCAGGCTCCGAACCCTTACCAAGACATACGGCGTTGTCCCTGAGAGCGTAAGGGCCATCCAAGTGACGTGCGTCCAAGCGGTCGCACTATATGGCAGCAAGCTCTGGTGGGATCCCAGGGAAGTAGGCAGGCGAGACGACCTCCAACTCCTCCTCAATCGACAAGCCAGATCCATCCTGGGTGCGCTGTCCACGACTCCGCGGGGTGCACTAATGAGAGACTCATGGCTTACACCGGCGCCAGTAATCTTGGACTCCAGACAACAGTGATTCCCAGCGAGAATAGAAAACGCATGCAGTAGCAAACTAAAGGAGCTACACAAAAACCCCTCTTGCGGAGCACTGATATGCAGAGCAGTCAGGAAAGAGCATGAGCATGGCCGGACAACCGAAGGCATGAACTGGCCGGCCCCGGGCGAAGAGCAAGCGGTCAGGACCACCATACTGGACGACACCACTGCAGCCAAAAGCGCCGCGCAGCGCTGGGCAGGAGAGAAAGAAGCCAAAGTCGGAAAAGGGGTCTGGATGTGGTGGACAGATGAATCGCGCTCAGACGATGGCCGAGTGGGAGCCGCAGCAGTGTGTAAACACGGAAATGAATGGAGGTCTCGCCGCAGCTTTCTGGGCACCGGACGCATGGAGGTCTTTGACGCCGAACTGTGGGGGATCGGACTCGCGCTTGACGTGGCGATCGAGCAGAGAGAAACATTGCAGAAGCATGGAGTGAAGACAGTGGCAGTCTTCAGCGACTCGCAGGCCACAATCCGACGAGTGGCACACCTGGAGCCGGGCCCAGGGCAGCGACTGGCGAGGCCGATCAACAGGAGGGCGCGGAGCCTCCTTGGCCACGGCATCGCAACCGAGATCCACTGGGTCCCGGGGCACTCCGGCATCCCCGGAAACAAAGAAGCAGACCGTCAGGCGAACTTGGCCCGAGACGCAAGCGGAAGCACTGTGATAGAGCGGCCATACACCACGGCCTCGAATAGGGCTAGACAAATCTCCGAGGGAAGATCGGCAGCTAAGGCGGAGTGGGAGGCCGACAAGTGCAGCAAGCACTTCAGCTACAGACTCAAGGGCAAGGCGGGGACCAAGAGACCTATCCCGATGACAAGCATAAAGCCGCTGGCCCCCAGGTTCTACCGATTAAAGTCCGGGCATGCGCCCACGTGGGTCTACCTAAAACAGTTCAGCCACCGAGATGACGACAAATGCTGGTGGTGTGGAGGGACAGTGTCCCAGACGCAGGAGCACCTCTTCCGCCACTGCAGCCTGTGGAGAGTCCACCAGAGAGAACTATGGAAGGCGGTGAGAAAGGTGACGGGCTGGAGAGCGGGCAGATGCCGGCACGTGCAGATCTCTGAGCTCTTTTCCATAGAAGAGTGCGACCAAGCGGTGATGGACTTCCTGGCGGCCACTGAGGTCGGGAAGTTTCCGCCCAGTTGAAGTAGCGGGATGGAGCGGGCTCAGGGCTTGGGGCTCAGGGGCGGCATTGGAGGCAGCGGGGCTATACCATTCCTTCTTTCTTTCTTTCTTTCTCCCTTTTCGTCTTGCTTTCTGACTTTCTCTTATCTTTCATTTGTCAGCGGGGACGAAGGGTAGCGGGGGGGGAGCTCCGCCATCTAGCCGGCTCGCCCGGAGGCGGATGGGATATCAGGGTCCTGTCATACTCTAATTAGAGTCAATACAGTATGATTAAACAATAACAACAACACTTCATGCCACATGCCATCTGTGTCACACCTCCCGGTGCCTGGTGTCTGCAACTCAGCAAGTGTCTAGATCAAGCATGCAGATGTATATTTTGAAGGAGTAGAGTTTTCAATAGGAAGCTTTGGCCGATGGAAAACTTTGAGTTTGTGGAAGTTTTGGCTAATAGATGGCGCTAGGTCTGTGGCAGCTTTGGCTGGTAGAATGCTCTAGCGACAGGGAGAATATATTCATTAGACCCTGTGGTAGATCGATCTCATCTCATATCATCTTATTATATAGCGAATTACTCAACCTTTCCCATCTTTTGTTCTCACTCGCTCTTTCCGAGATGTCATGGATCCTCACCGCCTGGTAGTATCATATCATCTCACCCTCTTCCTACGCTCCTCGAGCCAGAACCACTCTTTCTCACAAATTCTCTTTGGAATGCCGCAAGAAGTGCGGTGATGTGTTGATGATGGGCTCTCTGCCTTCTGGCGCCGCGGTTTCACCACACCGCTGCCCGCCGCCCGCCATTCAGCACCACCTCCCTCCCACCTCCCGGTGCCTGCAATGCAGCAACTGTCAGAAACGAGCATGCAGGAGTATATCTGAGAGCAATTGTCGAGTGAGATTGGAAGTGTCTTCCCTCTTGAGAGTGTAGTTGGGAGCATAGAGCCAAGTAGGCTGCGAGTGTACCATCGGCTGCAATTGGGAGCGTATTTGAGAGCGACCTGAAGGTGTACTTGGAGTGTACTTGGGAGTATCTTGAGAGCGTACTTGGGATCGTATAAGCAAGCAGGCTGGGAGTTTGTCATCAAATGCAATGAGGAGTGTACCTGAGAGTGTGCTCGGGAGTGTGCTTGAGAGTGTCTTGAGAGCTTACTCAAAACTGTACAGTCAAGCAGGCTGGGTGTGTGCTATCGAGTGCAACTGGGAGCGTCCTGGAGAGCATGCTAGGGAGTGTGTTTGAGAGAGTCTTGAATGCTTACTTGGGATTGTAAAGTCGAGCAGGCTGGGTGTGTGCCATCGACTGCAAGTGGGAGTGTCCTTGGGAGCATGCCCAAGAGTGTACTTGAGAACGTACTCAGAGGTGTACTTCGGAATGTACTCAGAGGTGTACTTGGAAGCATACTTGGAGTGTACTTGGGAGCGTCTTGAGAGCTTCCTTGGGAGCGTAAGTCAAGTAGGCTGGGAGTGTACAATCGAGTGCAATCAGGATTGTAGTGCAGAGCATAATTGGTAGTGTGTAACAAAGTGCATTTGGCAGTTTTATCGAATGCAGTATGATGTATAGTATCAAGCGCTCATAATCACATGTGTATCATAGTAATCTAGTCAACTTGCAGGTTCATATGGCCTTATAGTGCCATGCGTCAAATATGCTATGGATTACCAGCCGGTTAAGAGCTTCTCTATGAGTTACGCATCCCGTAAGGTCATTTTTACTGGTGCACCAAGTCAAAGAAGCATCCAAAGTAACCGAAAACAGTTAAAAAACCAAATCACTATTTGACAAATATACCTGAGCTTCCCACAATCAATCCTTTACAACTGATTGCCCCTCCCGAGTTCCCACAAAGTATGGAACTAATAGCCCATCTTGTTCTCTGAGCTGAATGTTACTCCAATTCAAATCCTAAATTAATTTCAAAGTGGAGTTGTTAATGATGGGGTTGCAACCTTGCTATGGATGGACTGTTCACCTGTTACTATGAAGTTAATTATCCACCCTCAAACTGGTGTGGATTCAGAGGTGTTGAGAATGAGAAAGTAACCGGACAACAGCAGTATCTATATAAGTGGAGCATATCCCACATTTCTCCCTGCAGAACTCCATACAGAGCTTGATATACCAGTCAATGTTGATGCCTACAACTAGCACATGGTGTGTATGGATGTTGCTGACCAGTACTGAACCAAATTTGATGCACAGCTTATATCCAGATGCAATTGGTATGTAATATTTTACTCCATTCTGGAGATAGCACTGCTTATTAGCCTTATAAGCTATTGAGATCTTCCAGAAAACAAAGAGTGCACTCTAGAGCACATTGACTTCCTTCTCTTCTTTGTATGTGACCGTCGTTGTTGTTGTTGTTTAATCATACTGTATTGACTCTAATTAGAGTATGACAGGACCCTGATATCCCCTCTGCCTCCGGGCGAGCCGGCTAGATGGCGGAGCTCCCCCCCCGCTACCCTTCGTCCCCGCTGACAAATGAAAGGTGAGAGAAAGACAAAAAGGACAAGAAAGAAAGAAAGAAAGAAAGAAAGAGAGAGTTGTATAATCCCGTTGCCGCCAGCGCCGCCCCCGAGCCCCAAGCCCTGAGCCCGCTCCATACCGCTACTTCATTTGGGCGGAAACTTCCCGACCTCAGTGGCCGCCAAGAAGTCCATCACCGCCTGGTCGCACTCCTCTATGGTAAAAAGCTCCGAGATCTGCACGTATGTGACCGTCTGCATGCTGGAAGTCCATCAACAATGTGAAGTTCCTCACACATTCAGACTTCACAAAACATCACTCAGCCAGCTCTGGCCACACAATCTACCTTGCCCCCACTGCCTACCAGGCTATTTACCAAACACACACCCCTTCCCCTCCGCCAAAAGGTTCCAGGAATGCATTCCCCACTTTGGATAGAGAGTAGAGTAGATTGTTTCATTTGCAAGTGGAACAGAAGTCAGGGTGGTAGTGGAGAAGGCATGAAAGCCAGTATAAAGTGTGAGGACTGCAATGATGCTTTGTATTTCACACCCAAACAATTTTCTTTTATGAATTTCACCATCTGTAGACTGTTATGTATTCTGGGGGCATTTAGCCGGATTGTGGTTGTGTGCTGTGTATTTTAAAAGCGGGCCCGTCCATGGGCCCAAACCCGGTTACCGGCAAAGGGATAATCTAGCCCCGAAATTCACAACGAATGATTGCAGCAGTCCAGATGATACCAGTCTTGAATTGGACGATCCCGGTCCAGACCAGTCCATGTAAACTCGTATTTTTTGCCTAGTTTAGGTAAAGCATCCTTGCGAAGGATCACCAAAAACAAGTTTCACACCCACTTTTAACGACCACCCACACCCAAACTCTCAGCCGGAGCTATAATACAGTTCTTCTGCCTAGATATCCGTTGCAATCGGGTATATTTCTCCCACTTTCGACTGAAAAACGGCAAATATAAACCTAACCCTGAATACAGCCATAGGACTTGACCAGACCAAGCCTGTCCTTGGTCCGGTAGCTTCTCAGACTGGACTGATCGCGGCCTAAAATTTCTTCGCACTAGACTGGTCTGCACAAGGACGGTTAGTCGGGACTGGTCCATTACTGGACTACTGCAATCATTGTGTAACAATTGGTGGCAGTTGCGATCTGCAATTGCCGGCGTTGCAACCTCCAAAAATTTGATGAGTTACCAATAATGTATGAGCATGTACGTGTGTGGAGTGCTTCTGTCTGGTTGGTAGCGCTGCAAACTTGCTTTGCTGCATTGGATCGATGATCTGCCTTGGCCCGTAATTTATATTATCATTCGCTAGAAAAACCCTTTCTAGTGCGACTTGGTAAAGCCACTAGCTAAGAAGTTAATTCTTGAGTCATAACTTAGTCGCTTATCTCCGCTGCGGGGAATTAAAAGACCACAGAGAAAGTCAAAGTTTCGACCCTGTCGCATATCCAGTCCCCACTACACCACCTTGCTGTACCTCAGATTTTCACGTCAGAATACCTGCGACCCTTAAGAACCGATTCTTTTTAATTGGGGTGGCAGCTATCCCACACCACGATCCCCTCGATTCGAAGACATGTACGTTTATAGAGGAAAGCTCAACTGGGGTAACTTTGCAGTCAACGATGCTTTGACAATCATCTTTCCTGGAGCTTTCGGTCACGGGGAGCCGGTCTACGCATGTTGGCAGTGGACGAAAATTACCACTGGAGCTACCAAAGTAAATGTGTGCGCCCAAGGGTCCATAAATAGCGTTACGACAGTCGGTGATGAGTGCAAGATTGGGTTCTTCTACGAACGCAATCACAGATTCGACGCGGTGCTTGCCCCAGATGTCAAACAGATTACTGTCACAATGAGCAACAAATCCAACCAGCGTTCGAGTCCAACAACCCTGCAGCATAGTTATTCGGTACCCTCTATTCTGCCCCAGTCTGCTAAGTGCCTCGTTTACACTGGGAAGCTAAGTTGGTTGAACTACGCCGCCGACGAAATGATTACTGTGGTCGTTCCTAACTCTTTTGACTGGGGTGAACCCATCTGTGCATATTGGCAATGGACGATGAATGTAAAAGGGGTCGAGAAATTAAATTATGATGCAGTAGGGTTTGTCGATAGCTCTACAAAAGCCGGAAAGATAACGTTCCACACCAATAAACACTACTCATTTGAAGGCGAGGTGGCCAACACTGGGGACAAGTTGACTCTGACTATGAGGAACCCGAAAGGTGATATATCTAAGCCCGTTCACTTAGTGTTGAGCTCGTCAAAGTTTTCCAGGAAACAGGTAGGAAACAGGCTCTAGCCTCTTGTTTAGACATCAAGTTACTCACGCGGGACCTCACTGACATTTATCGTGGTCTTATAGGCCCTACTTGTCCGCTTTGGATTTGGGACTGACTCCGGCATCTCCGACGTTAGAGATATGCTTACTAAGACCCTCGGTTTTGACAGTAGCAATGTGGACATGTTATACTACGACGTCGAGCCAGAAGGAGGCCCTAGTAACTGCCTACACGGACAACAAGCGCCAACTGCAAGTCGCTTTAAAGCGAAATTCACAAGCTTGATCAAAAGCGCAAAGCCTGGAGATGTACGCTTCTTGTATGTTGATGCCAGGAACGTATCTAGTGCATCTGGAGAACCCGGCCTCGACGACGGGTGGAAGCTAGCGAGGCGAGACGATGGGCAACAGATTGAAATTGTGTGGGACAGCTGGATAACGAAGACTATCCGCCAGGTTAGTAAACTGCTCTTTGTTTAATACCGTTAATCTAAAAGTATATCCGCAGCATCTGAACGAGAAAGTCAACTTAACGATATTATGCTCCTCCTGTCTAGGGGGAGGCTTGCTCGATATTCACAATAAAACCCCTGGCATCATGCTTGCCGCCTGCCATCCAAACCAAATCAACGTTAAAGCGTATAAGGGGAAAGACCCGTGGACTGTAGCTGTCATTCACATAATCAACAGACGCAAAAGGCGCGGGAAGGCCATGCCATCATACCTCATGCTATTCAATGAAGCGAGACTATATGTAAGATCGCTGATGGACTCGGAACAACTCTCGGCGGGATATATGGGACCCAGCCTGAACCCGGAGAAGCCGATTCCTCGGATGGCGCAAGACGAAATGGTTAGTCACCAGGACCCGCAAGTTATTTGTAATGGTTCGTACATCGATCCCGAGACGGCAATCTTTTTGGAGCCCTTCAATCCATTCAGTTCGGCGTCTAAAATCTCTGGACCGATCCGGTATCCCGACACCGAACTTTGATCACTATCTCCACTGTAAGGATTTGGGCGTGAATTGTGTGCAGTTGTGTCATGGAGTATAAGTTCTGACTGTTGTCCGTTTCATTATTTGTCACTCCCACAAGCATTGTCTCTTCGGAATATTGTATTGTTTATTTTGTAGGTGAGATCATCGTAAAGCGGTGGAATATAAGTTGCATTTCTTCAGTGGTTTTACTTTTCGGTAGACATTGGCCAACGCACTGCAATAATGCTCTCCTGTGCCGCTTTTTCATTTTCAGTTCCTACTGTACCATTCACTGTGGTTGGTACGTCACCGGTCTCCGGGTGGTGTCCGTCCAGGGTCTTGACGGATTTGTCACCATCACTACCTGGTGTCCGGCAGTCAAAGTGTTACCGGCACATTGCTTGAATGTATAATTGAAACCAGTCCCAATTTTGTAACGTCCGAAGACCATTTCCAATTGCCCTGAGGATGGTACAGTATATACATATGTAAAATTAAATGAAGCATTAACTTTAGCAGCCTGGGTACTGAAAAGGAACCCTTAAGTTATCACTCAGTCTCGTCTACTATACTTAAACCGTGTCACCATTAGTCGTCCCATACCAAATATGCCGTCACCGGCCGGTGGCATCCCAACCACAGTGAATAGTACAGTATAATCCATGGGTACGGAATCTAATTTCTGTTTTAGTTTCATGTTTAGTTGTGGATTTCGAGCGTTTTGTTGAGACGCTATTGTAATGTGTTTCCTGTACGTCCGTCAAAAATATCCAGTTCTCAGATTTCGGCCATTTCTTTTAAGCACATGCAGGGCGACGCGTACTCTGTGCCTTAACGCAGCTCTCTAGATCCCAGGTCTTACAGGGCGGCAAAATATATTGGTAGAATCATGCCGGTGGAACCTCCTAGCCTATTTTTAGAGTCGTGATTACCCCATAACTACTACCAAACTCCAAAAACTACCGGGCAAACCGAGGCTATCGTATTAGGCCGTTTCATGAGCACATCTACCTACTCACAACACTTCGGAACGGCTTTCTGAGCGTACAATCTACTCACTCAACGTCTTAGCTCATCCAGCAGAACATAGCGCAGCTAGGTGCGCGATAGTGCTTTCATGAAGAGCGAATATGATTGCTATGCGTTGCCCGATGCAAAAGTTGGAGGTACCGGAGTCAGTATGGAAGTGAGATAACAGTGCGCATATGATCAGTGAGATCATGTGTGCATAAAATCTAGATTAGCGTATCTGCCCTATTTCTTCATCAATTTTTCTTCTTACATGTTAAATTTTTATACTTACAATCCTATTCCAAACGGTTTTTTATGATTTAGTCCCACCCCTGCCGGGGTCTGCGGTTCATTGTGGCTACATAGTTTTATATTGCTTTATTTGCTTACGGCTCTTGGTACGGCTCTTGGAGCGGCTCATGCTGAGGCTCATACTGAGGCTCTTGTGGAGGCTCTTGTAGAGGCTCTGTTTGGGGCCCTTGTTGGGGCTCTTGTTGCGGCTCTTGCTGCGGTTCTTGTTGCGGCTTTTTTTGAGGCTCTTGTTGAGGCTCTTGTTGAGACTCTTGTTCAGGCGAATAAAAGACGAAGACTGGGGTGTCACAGTATCTTATCATATCTTATCAGTCAAAATCTTGTTGATCTAATCAATGACTCCTCTTCTCCACATGACGAAATACTCCAAAACACAATGATACCCGCCTACATCTCCTCGCCGCATCACCATATTCACGACTAATATCACCACTACATCACGGCTAATGTCACCACTATATTCGGTCTCGTAAAACCAGCGCACAGCTAATTAACAAGCATCTCTCTCCCGCTGATTCCTTTGCTGCGACTCCGAAGACGAGTCCGACCGCTCTTGTCGCATCCCGCCGCAGCGCAAGGCGCCCCCCCACAATGACGACAGCTACCCAAACTTGCATGGACTGAGCATGGGGATACCACCTCCGAGCCCGCCCTCAGCCTCCGTACTTTTCTAGCGAGAATAGCGTCTCTATTCGTTTCGTTCTACCCTCCACAGGATCTCGCATGAAGGCCGATTGACACGTACGCACGTGAATGTCGGTCAGCTTTTCTTATGATTATTTATTATACTACTGTCTCCACGGCTGTTTTCTTCCACTGACACGTCGATAGTACACCCTCTTGCCGGCAACCCCCCACACCCAGCCGAACGAATACCAAGTCTACAATTTTCGGCGAAAACACATTACCTAACCTTTCCCGCCGCGCGACCTCCGCTTCCGAAGTCGAATTCTCACCTACGTTTCCCAACCACTCCACGCCCATGTACTAAGCGCTCAGGCTTACCCACCGCCACACAGCCGCGAAATCGTTCAGTTGTCTTGTCGGAGACGAAGAGGTGACCTCGAAGGCGGTTACGACTGTCGTCGAGATATTGATGAACGGATATTATTGGCTGAGACAGTGTCGTTAGAGAGGTCGGCGGGGATAGCGAGGAGGGTGTTGTTTTGTGGCGGAATGCATGTACATATCAAAATTGCCGTTATGGAGAAACGATTACGCGGAGAGGATTAACAATAGTTTGCCCTTTTCGAGGTTTAATTGCGGTTGGCGAAGGACCGGTGGGCGAGGGCGAGGTTCTATAATCACAGTTATGATGTCTTGCGCCACACTTCCGGTCCATACGCAATGTAACGCCGCCTAGTCGGGATAGGAGGAAGAAAGTACTTGTACTTATATGCCATGATCAGTAATAGTCAAATGCATTATAATTAGAAACAAACAAACAAACATACAAACAAATAAACGCTGCCCAGTTCTACAACCCGGTCAGAGAATGCGAAGATTGATCTGAAGACTTAACATCATGCACATCCGCCTTAAACTTGATCAGGATGTCTCGGCAGTGTCTATTAGCCCGTTGGAGTGGTGTCTGACCATCCAAATCCCTTGCATTGACTTTGGCTCCATTCTTCAAAAGCACTCGGGTAACTTCAATATCGTTTTCGAACCTATCAATAATTTCCTCACCTTCCATGTCATACTCAAACCTATCATGATTCCTAGAAACTGATGCGTGTAAAGGCGTATGACCGTAGACATCGGTAGCGTTGACGTCCGCACTATTATCGAGCAGCACCTTTGCTCTGCTTGAGAGCTTTGCCATGTGCAATGGTATCCGGCCATCCGAATCTCTTGCATTCACTTCGGCTCCGTTTTTCAAAAGTACGTGGGCAGTGGAGTCGACCTCAGCTGATTCGGGGAACTCAGCTGATTCGGAGCATGCATATGCGTGCATAGGTGTACGGCTGAAGACATCGGTGGCATTGACGTCCGCACCGTTTTCGAGCAGCACATTTGCCGCCTCTGGTATCCCAGCCATGTGCAATGGCGTCCGGCCATCCGAATCTCTGCCATTGACTTCAGCCCCATTTTCCAAAAGAATTCGGATAACTCCAGGTTCGTAGTATGCCAAGCAAACAGCGTGGGTAGGAGTAAGACCGGAGACATCGGTGGCGTTGACGTCCGCACCGTTTTCGAGCAGCACCTTTGCTACATCTGAATTCTTAGCCATGTGCAACGGCGTCCGACCGACCGAATCTCTGGCATTGACGTCAGCCCCGTTTTTCATAAGAATCCGGGCAACTCCGGGTCCGTCGCAGAAGAAGGATCCCAACTCAGCAGCTGTGTGAAGTGGGGTACGACCGGAGCGATCCGTGGAATTGACAGTCGCACCGTTTTCGAGCAGCACTATTGCTACATCTGAGTACCGAGCCTTGTGTAATGGCGTCTCTCCGCTCGCCGACTGAGCGTTCACGTCAATTCCGTGTTCGATAAGCACACGTGCACTACCCCCACACCGACTATAATGCAGTGGCGTCATTTTTCCGTAATCTAAATTGTTCGGGTCGGCTCCAAACTCAAGCAGAAGCCGAGTCACACCTTCGGTCTTAGCGTAGGACAGTGGTGTTATCCCGTCCTTATAATTCATAGCCTCTACATCGGCCCCATTCTCGATCAGAAGTCGCGCTACTTCCTCCAGACCTCTCAGACTAGCCTCCATCAAAGGTGTTTGTCCAGAAAATTCACTGCTATTGACATCGGCTCCGTGCGAAATAAGTTGTTGCGCAATTTCTGGACATCCTACGTAATGCAGTGGCGTCGTATCATGTAACATCATGGTGGCGTTGACGCGGGCGCCATTTGCTATCAGTAATGCTGAGATCTCTGCACTCCATCGGCAGGTTATATGCAATAGCGTCTCGCCAAATAGATCTGGTTTGTTTATATCTTCGCCGGCGGCAATCAGGAGTTCGAACACCGGTCGGGGAAGCATGTTCTTCGCCGCTATGGCGAGATAGCTCTCTTTTCTGTCGTTGAACATTTTGGCCTTATCTAACACTGCCTTTAATTTGTTGACATCCGCACCCTCCACCGCTTCGACTAGAATTCCCTCGTACTCGATTTTCGATGATGAGAAATAGCTGCGCATATAAAATTCATTTGTGTTTGGGCCTCGCCCTTTTATTTGAGTGATTTCGCGGACAATGTGAATCCGCTGAAACACATCTTCAGAGCGGAGTGGGCGGTTCTGTCCCTTGGCTGTGGGGCTTGTTTTTGCAGTATTGAAAGATCTGGTAAGCCTTGGATAGAACGCTGGGTCCCGTTTTGTAGTGGGATCTCTGCGTACAATGGGTGGCTTCTCGGGGAGTTCAATAACCCTCTCTTCGTTAAACACCTGAAACGTTACTTGGCATGAAGGACTGGAAGAACATCAGTGAGGGATCGGTAAAGTCATGTGAAGACTCACCAACGCAGCCGCTGGCCAAATAATAGAGGACCTGAACACAGAATGTCGCAGCGAGGACATGCTCTCTCTCTTACCGAAGACTTCCGAAATACCATACTTAAGCTAATGGACATTCCCGGCTTGACGACCTGTGTCCAGTTGTCCATAGTAATCAGTGCTCCACCGGAATCTTCATCCGCTAAAAGGTACTCTTGGCGAAGGATTTTGTCGTGTCCAGGCTGGCTTTTGTATATGAGCTCAAGAAAGCCGTGGAATATCTAGCAATTTACTTAGTAAATTGAATCATAGAGGGTGAAAGTTTTAATACACACATCAATAGTACCAGTGAGATATATGGGAACGTCAAGCTCCCTTCCTAGGGCATCCAATAGGATCAGTGGCGCCTCCGGTGAAACTAAACCTGCTGTGGGTCGCTGCACGGCATATTTCAAGATGCTGTTCTGGATACTTTGGAGTAGTTTCTCAAGCCGTTGGACTGATATTGAGACATCTTTCAACGCGACGGAGTTCGTATTGACACCTCGTCCCATAACCGTCAGTTCTGAGGAGTTCGAGGCCGCAATATCCCTCAAGATCCGACTATACTCGAATTAGCGCCGCCGTCTTCGTACTAGAATAAACATACCACCGCAACTCGCAACTATATATATTGATCGCCTTCACATGCATCTCGAGGTTCCGTTCTAGCGCCACCGCATCATCGGAATGAAACATGCACCACTTTATCTTCGCCAATTCCCGCTTCACCCTACTCCCCTTCCCGTTTATAATCGACTGAGTATACTTCTCAGAGTCCTTCCAGAAATTCTCCAGCAGCCGTTTACAGATATTGTGTTCCTCAGCCAACGCGTTGAGGGTGTCTTTGTTTGACGAGTTCGGATAGGCAAGGTCCCACTCCTTAGCCGCTTGAACCGCATTTTTGATGGCCTTTTGCAGTGACTCTAACCCTGCGGAAAGTCGCTGAAGCTCTACCGAGACACCACGGGTTTCGCTCAGGGCCGTGGAGAGATCGATCGCTAGCTTAAGGACGCCGAGGAAGTCGCCGACTGAGTAACCGAACGACATGGTGATGGGTATTCGTAGTCTGTGAGCCTGCTGATGGTGGAGATTATGTCGTTCTGTCGTTCTGTCGCGTTGGCTGTAGACGTCTGAGCCCCGCTAGGCGCCAAGTTTTTAGCTGCTGACCCCTGTTCCCTCAGCCACGTTGCATACATCAGTGCTGAACCAGTAGGGAACCATACCTTACTCCGCCCACGTTTAGGCTAGAAACGTATGCACCACTCAATAGTTGCGCAAATAGTACCGACAATAGGTTACATAACATAGCGCTACACTTCAACAGGAATACCTGAGTGATCTCGAGTGCAACTTTTGATTGAGACAACCTAGAGTATATCACACGTATTGCACCCGTTCTGGCCTACTTACTCGTATTGAGCGGCGTTAGGTGCAGCCTGAAATGCATCTTTAAACAGTACCCTAAACAGCATGAATAGAGCGTTCATCTTTCTAACTCAGTCATTTTAGGACTCTACAATTTGCCACATATAACCTTTGCGCAATAGCAGATACCACTTTGCGATATTCCATAATATGTCCATCGACATATACACCTTCCTTCACTGTTGTGCCCGTATGCATTCTTTCAGGATTACATCCCACGGAGAGGGGTCATCCCTGCTGCTGATCCCAGCATCTGGTGCTGTCAATATTGTTTAACACGCTAGCAGGGACCCCTCACACGCTACGACAGGAGTTCCTAGGTTAGTCGTTGTATACGAAGCTCTTTTATACTAAAGTTGACTTCTGATATTAACTTCAATTGCAAGATTTTGATTCCTAGCTTCCATTTTCAGCGCCAACAGAATCTCTAATAAATAAAACTCCATAAACTTCTGACCCGCTGCAGAATCTGACAATTGATACAACGGTCGATTTGTATGGGAATGTCCGCCATCATAAATAGGTTCGCGAACCACAATGGGGGTGTTGTCGGGAATCACCTGCGAATTGCAGGTCTTGTCTGGCAGAGGTCAAAAGTATAATGAGCCGTGGTTAGTATATCCTCCAATAGTTACCCGTTCCTAATCTTATAGGTTCCAATATAAATACTCCAGACTCTCCCTAGTCCTCTTCAGCACATGCCCTCCTCTAAATCTTCAAAAGCATTTCTTTTTCGTCGACTACCGACTCCAGCTCCTCGTCAGCATAAATTTATCCAACTACATCTACCACAGACACAAGCGCAGGAAAGTCAGTGAACATGCGAGTCCCCCACCATGCTTAACTAAGCTGATACAAAACGGACATCTACTTTCACATTGTAGCCAACCGCCAGGTAGTTTCCAGACATATATTTTCCTCTACTCGAACTTTTGTTAAAATCTCGGCAAATGGATAAGATTTCTGTTACGATATGTAGGTTGGGGAGAACCGTGCGCGTGTATTCTATTGTACAGAGAAGAGAGAAGGAGAAAGACTCGAGATATACGGACGAGACATCAGCCCCTGCAGCAGTCACCGTGTATCAGATCTGTAACATATCTCCGGCGCAAGTATACCTGCAACAATTTCAAGAAGTTGAGAAGGCGGGTGAAATTCCGTGACGTGACCGGCTTCTCCTTCCATAAGTACCTATCACCACTAGGGGGCTAACCCTCTATATGTTACTATATGGGGCGCTGCACACCTGCCCTACAACTCCTAAATGAGGCGTACAGAGGGCATCTGCTCCCCACCAAAAATTAGGCAAGATCCACGTACAGTGACATCCATCAATGTAGAGGCCCATATGCGCACGTATGGCTCACCAAGCAAATCTTGGCAACGTAAAGCACCTGCACCCTACCAACAAAATCAAGTGAACTCCACATATATTTTCATCCACCAATATAGATGCCCATATATGCGCATACACTCACCTTGAAAATCTTGCCCGAGCCACAACGACGCCAGTGCCTGAATGCGTCGTACATGGCCATCTAAGTCCATACGTATCTATACATGTATGTAAACATCCGACTTTATATTCACCAGGACCGCCTTGCACAGAATTGAGTTATCATACATTTCCCTAATTGGGCGCCTGTAATAGCCCAGAATGCGCTGTATTGGCCTATATGTACATGTATATTCAAATAACGTATTACCCACGTTACCCGGCATTCTACACCACCACCACCACCACCACCACTACCACCACCACTAATGCGTACATCAGTCAACAGGTTACCTTTCCATCTTTACATCTCAAGGAACGGCATCAACTCTATTCGGTAGTGGGATCACAGAAACCATTTGCTGCAATGGTGTCGTCAGCCTGCCCAAATTGCTCCCTACAATTTCCGACTGCTCTGCATCCTAAAGGCATCCCCAACTGCAAATGTCTGACGACGAAGGCGAACATCACAAAGGGGTGGAGGATGATGATGACATCCCAACAGTTTCCGATATCTCAGATCCGATTATCAAGGAGTTTATTGATGAAGTTCTGTTACTGGCGCAACGAAAAGCCAACAATAGTACGAAATACTCGGCCCGCGATATAATCATGGCCGCCAAACTTATCCTTCCATTGTCAATCAGAAGGATGAAGAAGGGAGCTGTTACGCCGTTCGAATTAGCGCTGAAAGAGGAGAGGAACAATGCTGCTGTCCACAGCTTGCAGCTGCAGCCCGGAGTGAGGAACAATGGAAAGCCAGGTCTAGATGGCAGGTATGCCAAGTGGGTAAAGACGCAGTTCGATCTGGAGGAAAAGAACACCAACTATAGAGAGAAGGCAAAGATGATCAACGAAGACCCAGACCGAGAGGCTGCCGGGTTGATCGACATGACTCTACACCAGTCGAGGGGCTTACGGGAGCTTGAGATGCTTGTATGTTTGAAGATATGATCCCTATCGATTGATACATCTAAGCTAATCAGTTCTAGGTTGTCGATCTGGTGGGAAGAGACATACACATCATCTGCTTGGCTACACCAAGTGAAAAGCTGAAACCATTCCTCTACCGAACTGGTGGGCAGGCCGAAAACTTCTGGCACCTCTCGACAAAGGATAATCTGAATCACGATGACTTTGTCAGTGCTACAAGAGGAGGTTTGATCAATCGGGACGGGAGGAAAGCTGGCGCCGAATCTTCTGAAAAGGCGAAGAATCGTTTCAATATGAACCTTGCTCGAGAACAAGAGGAAGGCAGTAGGATCTGCGACAGATTGCAGAAGGACCTTCCTGGAAAGCTCTGTACGTTGATATGTATGTACCCTCAATATCTCCGGTGGGATACCCATCAGCTAATGGACCGGTATAGACGAGTATAATATCACAGCCAATATCGTTCCGTTGAAACAGCTACCAAGGAAGGTTGGTGCACTGAAAGCTGCGATGACGGAGAGGAAGATGAAGTGGAAGCATCCATGCGCCAATGACATGGATCTAGAGAAAAGGTTGACATCCACCGACCTCGAAGATATGAAGCTTGTGAATACTGCCCTTAAGGCTTCAACTCTCGAGCCCATTCACCTTCGTAGATAGATTTCATCGCAGATTGCTTCTGCAAAATAAAAATGGATTTGTTTCTCTGGTGGCTATTCTTAACAATCGTCGATATGAGTCTATAAATACAAATATGGCCATATATATACAATTATATCCACTATGCACTAAACCAGACAAGTTCAGCATATAACTGCCTGTATTTGCGTATATGTGCGTATAAATGTATTTAGACCCTCTTGCACAGAAACGCAACAACACAAAAACACACAAAGGTTACATATGTATATATAAATGTATATATATGTATGTAGCACTTCCTACAGTCATATTTCAGACTCAGAAAGTTGCCGTAGCAACACCCTAGTGTCGTCATCAACGCGTTGCCATCATAACGCGTTGCCTCCACAATGCCCACCAGTCGTCCTCAAACGACCTTATACATTGCCTTCATAACAACTCCATATCGGCCGTCAAATGCGGTACAGCACATACGACGCAATGGCACCAAAAAGACTCAGCACCCCTCCACAGAAAATGCGCAGACGAGGGGAATATGGAGCACGTGTGGTGACAAGCGGTCCAACAATGAGGAAGAAAGTTTTGAAGTTGAACGAGAAACAGTCAAAAAAGTGGGCAGCAGACGAGGATAAACGGCCGAGTTCAGCCTTCTGGGTAAAGAGAGGTGGCAGAGAACGGCACCAGGAAGTGCATGATCTCATCGACTTCAACCTCAACCTGTACAACGATCACGAAGAATACTTCAAATGTAGAGACGGCGGCATACTGCAAGATCCAGCTGTTCTTAATTTCAGAGTACAGCGGCAGAGGGTGCAGGAGAGACGCCGGCTTGCAGAGAATTGGCAGAAAGCGGAGCGGAGGCTAGCGGATATCATCACTGGCCGCGGGCTCCCACTGTGCACCTGTTCATCGAGAGAGAGCGTGGATGTAAGGCACATTGATCTTGGCCGTACGTATATTGATCTGGATTAACTGGCCATCATCTAACATCATACAGTTGATTTCTTAAAACCAGTCTCTTACTGGGTCTGCGGATCAGCGAGCGCGCAACTACTACAGGATTCATCATTCTTTCCATCAACACCAGTCAAACCTCGGACGGTCTTTGCGATGAGGTTTCTGCAAGTCATCCACTACCAATGCGTACGCGGTGCAATATCCAAATGGGCCTGGGCAGAAGGCTGTTGCGAGGTCTTTGAAGAAAAGTTGGGCCGGATTATCCCCAGCTTCCACCGAAACGTATGCATACTACACTATTGTCGAGATTAACAGCTAACATCAAGAGTTGTTAGAGGCGTATCACCACTGGATTGCAGTTGATTATGAACAGATGACGCGCCTATATGAATGCTTAGAGGCATTTGAGAGCGATATGATACCACCGCCGCCAGGGGAGCCTCCCAATGCTGATATCTCTCAACAACCTTTACCGCCGCCGCCAGGGGAGCCTCCCGATGCTGATATCCCTCAACAACCTCTAGCACCGCCACCGCCCAGATGGCAGGAAGAAGCGCTAGAGAATGTATGCCCGTGTTGCTTCAACTGTCGGGAGTTGCCTAGCGATGTCTCTGTTGCGATTTCAGTTGATGGCAACATGCAACATAAGCGGTTCTGAGACCGAAGTCCATGGGAGTTTGAGGTATTGAGATCGAAACTGTTTGTGCGCATCCAAGAGCGAAGCTTCTCACTGGCTGCCGACGCCCAGAAGAAGATCGCAGAGCCAGACAATGCAGTCACGGAAAGAGGCGGCGGGTGCACGAGCACCTTCACGGCTGCGCAAGGATGGAATGCAATGACTACAAAATGCGCTTGGAAAGCAGCTTTGGACGATTCTTGTTTTGTAGGAGCAGTGTGCCTCCATGGCATCGGATTGCGGTTCTTAAACATTCATGGCACAGGAAAGCGTCATACACATGTTGTCGCAATCCTCGAAGAAATGTATAATGAGCGCTGCGATATTGACCGCATACGGCTTTGCTACGATGTAGGATGCAAATTTGAAACCGCAGCGAAGACACTGCTCCCAGGAATGAATATCACACCACGCATTGGACGCTTCCATCTACTTGGACATGGTCTTTCGTGCCAGGTAAACTATAACACAACTAGGACTACTGGATTTGGCTTGATGGTAGGCGAAGAGTTGGAGCAACTCTGGTCGTATATCCAACATCTTATTCGATCCGGCAGAGTCTCTAGTTCCCCAAGAAAGCGGCAAAAATTGGATTCATTCTTGCTGTATCTAGCACAAAGGATGAGGGAGATAATGGGGCTCAATTTACAAAGAAGATGGAAAAGGATGAACGAGATACGAAAGGATGCCTTAGATGATCTGGAAAAAATAACCGGAAGGCGTTTTCCGACTAGGACAGATGACGATGGTAGCTTCAGGCCAGAGAGCACGATTACCAAAGAATCCCTGGAGTAACAGTATGGCCAGCAAGTGCTGTATTACAGAACGTACAAGTATGTATGATCTCAGACAAGCAATAGCAGTGCTGACGAGGATCCAGAAAGCCCGGAACAACACTGCAAGACGAAATCCTTGAAGCACTCAAGAAGGAGGAAGAACTATGCTTTGATCTGCGAGAAGCAATGAAACGACGCCAGCTTGCCGAAATGAGAACAACAATTGGAAATCGGAATAAGAGTGATTCAATATAACGCACGAAAATTCGTCAACTAGCTGCCTGTCTAAACATCGACGAGCTTGCAACATTTACCAATGGACTGGAGGCCATGAATTGCACCAATCGCCTACTGGAAATGTATGAGACAAATCGCGATGACTGGGGTGTCGATGGTGAGCTATGTGGCTTCTATCAGAGGAGATTCATTCGAAAAGAGCGTCACAAGCTACGGGGAAAAATCATCCATGTGGTCACAGAACGTACGGCGGAACAGTCGATGCTCCATAAACATATCAGAGGACTATGAGAGTCAAAAATGTTTCTGGAGAGTTTGAACAAACGGTGGAAGCAGTTGGACGACACCGTTAAAAAGTATAACGACAAGGCTACAAGATTGGAGGGGCTAGGAGTTCGAGATATCCCACGAAAACTTAGTTCCAAGTCATTAAAACAGGATGGCCTGAGAAATGAAGGGATATGGGATTTGGATCACATGCAATCACGGGCAGACTGGGTAATCCATGAATACGTCAGAGAAGGAATCGACTCGCATTTCAGGCTGATGAGAGTGGAGAAAGAGCGCGTGCAACTGCAGCTCCATTACGGAAGGATGAGGTTATGGTTAACGCGTCACACCAACATCATCCTGCTCTACCAAGATGCAAGCCCCCAAGATACCTTAAGGAGGAAATCCTTTATACGCTTACTACTCCATAGGCTTCGGGGAGTGGCATCTGTTATAAGTATGAAGCGGGTTCCGGTACCGCCACTCAGGGGCAATGATTTGGATAGTTCGTATTTTCGTTCATATGATCAGTAATCAATGGCATATGCTGACGTCAGTGAATAGACCTTGCCATGAGAATCAAGGCCCGATTATCTGCATTGACTGCAGCTGCTGACACTCCGAACCTTGACGAGGACATAGGTGAAGATGATGGCTTGGTGGAGGGCGAGGAGGATGATGAGGATAATCTACCTGGCACACCCGAAGAGAGAGACCTGGACGATGAGCGCGAGGAGCAGATTGCGGAAATGCGGGAGAAATTTATAGAATCTCAGGACGAGGAAGATGCTGAAGGGGATGGAGTTCAACGCCGGCATTGAGAGCAGAACAACGATCTAGAAGATGCGGACTTGGGCGGTGGAGATGCCATGGATCTTAGTCCCAGTTGAGAATGATGTATGGACGTATGGTGGATGCATCAGCAAAAAGTGAAATTGGTTTCCGAAAATGGACCCCACGCACCGATCCTTCTCCACATTCTCCACAAATAATCCGAGCGACTTATTTGCAATCTTCCACCACACTTCGAAGCGTTCAATGATGTCATCGCGTCGTCGCGACATCTCAAAACATGTTTAGTCATTTAAGCTAATTTATTGCACTTGTTTCTTTCACATTGGTCATCTAGATTTTAATCGTTTCGACGGTTTTTTGAACTGTTCCATTGATTTCAAGAATATTTTTAACTATTTAATCCCTTGAGACATCGATTATACACAAGCTTGCACAACTCCCATTACAAAAATTAAGACACCCAGAGGAAACACATCAGATTCCTATATATCGCTGCAACGATTACTTCAAGCATCGAGTCGAATAATCTACATGTAAAACAAATTGAAAGCATTCAAGTCAATCCTGTTGCTCAAGTACCACCGCGAGCTATCTGGCTGCGGCGTCAGCGGAAGAATGTGTACAGCTCCTTCGATCGCGCTTATAGGGACGATATAAGTGGTTCCGACGGCGAAAAGAGGCTTACGACGGTACCTTCCATCGTGCAAGGGTTGCATCGGAGGTTGATGCCTCTCCTCGACAATCACCATACCAGCAGTCTGACGTATCGGCCCTGTTGCAAACGTCTGAACCAAGGCAAGAAGCCCTTTAACGCTCGATTCTGCATCCTCGACGACGAAAAGACACTTCAACCGTGCGGGAATGCGTCCTGCAGTCGACTTAAACTGGCTATCCAGACTCGTCCCCATCCAGAGAAGCACTGTATCATTTCTTGGTGGCTTATGCTTTCTCCACCTTGTGGACCCAGTGCAACGAACCATATGAACTGCTTGCTCATCGGATTGAAAAGACGTCACCGGAATTGCTACTGCGTTGTACCGAATGTAGTTTGCATCGTTGAGACGACTGAAATACTGATCGTGATCGACGTAGTCTATGAAGTCGGCAAATCTCTTGAAACACCAAGCAATGTGATTCTGTAGCTCCCCTTTTGGCATTGCACACCACTCGGCCAAGTCATCAAGGGTCTTGATTTCTGGTTGCGGGTTTTTCATCATTCGCTTGATAGGCGCTTTGGTTAGAGGCATCTCATCGTCGCGACGTTGTTTTGCAGCGTTTGCATTCAGCTCTCGATACTGAAACACCTCCTTTCGGGCTTTCGTTCGCAAAATCTGGAAGGCGGCCTCATGACG
>Ga0307514_10000205_pt1 | contig 163720 bp, 133 predicted proteins | sample 16_EM_MG_FD_203088 | JGI IMG/M metagenome (GOLD analysis project Ga0307514, IMG submission 203088) | Populus trichocarpa ectomycorrhiza microbial communities from riparian zone in the Pacific Northwest, United States - 16_EM | ecosystem: Host-associated > Plants > Roots > Unclassified...
GATGGCCGGCCAGAATGCCCTCCTAGGGTCTGGTTCTCTCCTGAAATTGACGCTTCTAAGTTTACACTCCGCCTCCTCTCAGACACTCCTGGAGGCTCCCAGTGACTAAAATACATTTTGCTGATGTACTGTGAGATGAATTCAGTCAAATCCAATACGATGCTGCTTCTCATTCGTGCTGCTTCGTGGTTTACATATCATTTTTAAACATGCCTTCTAGGTCATATTTGGAGTGGCTGAATTGGGAGCGTCATGGTGCACTGACTTGTGTCTGCAGTGTTGCTGTGTCTCACTAGGTGTTACATTGATTCAAGGGCATGTCTTTTGACTGGATTCAGATCCGGTTGCACCTTGCAGTGGCGTTTGTGGAGATATCATTTGCTGTTGTGGATATGGAGAAGAAGATGATAAACCGAAGCAGTGGGAAGTCCAGAGGAATATATAGTCAGCTTAAAGTACAAATGGAATGACAAACAGCCAACTTACACATTCCACTCCAAATGAACCATGCTGTATATAGTGGCAGGTTGTAGAAGTTTCCAACGGTCTGGCAATATGCAGTAAGGGAGTTTGATATAGCCTGTTTGTTGACTAAGAGATATACTGGGGAACGACAGCCGAAATCACTTGTTTCGTGAATATTAAAGTGCTATTCCAAAATGGAAACGACGTCAGTTGCTATTTGTCTAATGAGATCCCCAAGAGTTTTCATCAAATAGACGCTAAAGATTACATCGTGTTGTATGGTTAACATTGCTTTTCCTAATGAAGTGATGGTCCAAAGGCTGATTTTGCTTTGTTTAAGTTGATCCAGCATACCAACTTTGACATGAAAGATGCAGCTTGCCTTCAGGTGGTCCATATCTTTCAACATCCAACATTCTGCCAATTAACAAAGTCAACACAAAATAAAGTAACAATGCCGGACATTATGGTTACTGTAGTTGTTGATGTCCACCTATCCTGATCAGAATTAGCTTGAGTTCTTGATCGCAACTGCTGCTGAAATGCATACATGGTCAGGGAGTATTCTATCCAGCAGAGTTTGCTGATGGTGCTGCCGAACTGTGGCACCAGCAGGCTGGTTCATGTGATGTATATGTGCCGTAGCGCATGGCTGGACATAACGTTCCATGGAATATGAGCTGCATTAAATTCTAACATGAGGTAGCGATTCCAGGTGTCTTGTTGACATTCAGCAGTTACTAAGTCCTTGTATGCCAGTTTGGAGAGTTCTGCCTGTCAATGCACTGAATTTAGATAAGAATTAAATGTCGACTATGTATTTTCTTTGTGCACTTTCTTTTGCAATTCCTCAACGTCCTTGTCTATTGAGTCTGGGCATTGCTGTTGTATCCACCGTTGAAGTACTCAATTCAGTAACTTCTAAATAGTTTCCAGACGTTACGTCCTCTATCGGGCCACCATCATAATCATGAGATCCAATGCAAATAATTGCAGATCATGACCTCGTGTTTGACATCTTGCTTTCCATTCGTTCAGTAGCTAGGACATCTGACGACCTTAGTTATATCAGTTCTTATCGCAATATAATTTAATAACTCTTCACTATTAATTCCCTCGCTGTGTTAAATGGGCTATTTGGAATTCCGTCAGTGATTTAATCGGCGACCAACCGATACTCTCCCAGCATAGATTATGAGACAAAAACCTCATATTTAACTCGAGTATGACGTTGCAATACATACGGACTTCCTTCAATAAGCCGTTTTGCATCTAGCCTCTTCTCTTCAGCCAATGTCATTAATCCCTCAGACACCGCATGCTTAGGTCTTGACCTTGCGTAGACTAGGGAGTGCCGCAAGTGTTCTTACCGCTTGGTGGGTGAGCTTGCAGATCCCTCGGACTCACCTATTGCACTATCATCTGCTGCACACGTAATTCAGCGTAATCGCAACCTAACTATGTTTTGCCCCACTAGACAAGGTATAATAGGGGTGGTCAAGAATTGTGCGCATTGACGAAGATTTTTCACTTCCCAACCGTGGCAATATAATTGCATAATCATTGTTGACTCTGCTAGTGTGACCATAGTCGTCACTAATTGATCGACACCTGGCACAGGTGTAGATCCCCTAAGACCCACTTGAGTGACAAACATGATCACGTATTGGCTGGTAGGTGCTTTGCATATGATCATGATTACTGATTTTGTCACGGGTACCTGCTTCGTTCAAACATGTATCATTACCACTGCTTAGGTACAACCCTAACATCGTGGGATGGAATACATGTTAGGGGTTTTCCATTAGCGGAGTATATCTAACATGGGATAACCAATGATGGGTACTTGTCAGTGATCTCCGGGTCATCTGACATGCAAAACGACTGCCCTAGGCATCCTCAGAACTTTCAGGGCGAAGATCTTTAGCGGGGTCTGAGCGGTACTTGTCTCGATTCAATAAGCCTCGCCTTAGCATAGTCATTGAAGCATACGCTGAGGCAGCTGATTTGATGATGCAATAACACTGCCAGATCGAATGGGCCAAAACCCTGCCAAGCGTGTTATTTTCAACCAGATTCATTCTCCAATGTTAGAGTGATTATGTCTGACCGGATAGAGCAAAGGAGTTCGCCCCGCAGACACAGGAATCGTTAATTGCAGCTATTACGTGGGATCTGAAGACCGGCCGTCTTATGTGACTGTGGAGCACTGGGCACTCCCCAGCGAAAGGGACTTGTCCCGGCCTGAGCAGCGGCCTGATTGAGGGATTATGACATTGGCTGTTGTTGTAAGGCCTATTGCAACTCCGCACGTTGCCGCGTGTGGAACGGCAACTGCAAGAGCCTTCCGTCCAGGAACGGAAGTACGCGTCTCTTTTAATCTACATCGGCATAGTAGTGGGTGTCCTCCACGTAAACCTATGATGCAATTATACAGTAGTATTGATTAGCTTGAAGACGCAATACGCTATGCTGGCAGTCATTCACGATTACGGACCCATACGAGTGTGAGATGTCCAAGTTGAAGTGATGACCTGATATACGATATCGTGCGGGTATGGGCTGATTCTTATCGGTGGCGTAACGCATTAATACTGCACACGCATGAACACGATAACCTTGGGGATTCGTGGCAATTTCTACCACGCACATTCTGTGTCGACTTGCCTAAGCATGGATGCGGACGATACGGAATGTAAGATGCAAAGCACTTTGATATCAGAGTCATGGAAAGGAAACCTGGGTGCACATGTGTAACATCCAGAGGAACTTTCTATAAAGAGGTCACATTGTTCCGACAATGAGAAGGACAAGCTCTAGCAGCAAAACAGTCAGCGATACCTACCAGCGAAGAACGATCTGAAATATTATTGTGTTTTTATGATACCTATATCTACCTATTATTATATATATAAAATCTATTAGCTTTCTGTAGCGGCAGCCCCGCACCGAGAAGTATTATCCTACGAATGTCCATTACCTTCGAAAACGACAACAAAGTTATAGTATATGTGCTTGAAAAGATTATAGCCTACGCCAGAGATAATCAGTGTATTTTCCTGGCTCAAGGGTTTGGTGGATATGTTTGATTATCGGATTACAACAAAGATTAGTTATCCATATCGATAATCTTGAAGCACAACGCTATCCTAAGGAAACTTCGTTACCATCTGACTCGCCAGCGGAGAAGTCCCTCAGCACCCTGAAGGAAAGGACATTTGATCTTGAGAGAGAAGATTGTCATGTACATCCAAGCCAGTTTGCGCAGATACAGGAGTCGGATAGCTGTTATTCTGGTTCTGATGAAGAATCGATTAGTATAACCGAAGATGACTTGCATAACGAGATAATCGAAAATTGCAAGTTAGACTTGGAACAGTCTAAAGAGGAGAGAAAAGCTATTGGGCGCGGAACTCGTCAGAAGAGTAGGATCCTTAAGCGGAAAGCCAAAAAGGCCATTAAAACATTCGGTATTCAGACCCAAGGAATAGACGGTTCCGAGTTAAGACGAAGGAAAGCAGCTGGAGAGCATCAGCGGTGTGCTTGGCCAAAAGATAGGAAAGGAAGCCATAAGAAAATTGATTGCTTCCATTGGACATGAACCGAGAAAGGAACGGCACCTTTCCCCAAAAAGAATCAGTACAATAGAGATTAGGATCTAGGGTTGTTCATAGTACCTATACTTGGGTTATTAGAACCCCCCTAACTGTTTCAGTATTTGTTTCCCTGTCTACCTTTCGCTTCTTCACAATTTACGTTCTCAGGGCATTGCCTATGGCCTTCACCTTTTTGTTGGCCCGCCCCAGTAAGACAACATCATTGAAGGTGTTCAAACGACGCAAGGCGCCTTGCATCTAGCTCAATGTAGCATCATTGTGGGATTTATGTCGAGCATACATATAGAATTCTGACAATGTCCATTTGCACTCAATTGCATGATTTGACTATGGGACACTGAGCGGGGCTTTTGCCTGGTAGAGCCTGGGTTACAACTCCATTCAGGTACCGGCTCATTTCCTTCATCTCCTTCCCATTCTGTTGGGAAACTTCTTCATATGACTTATTTTTGGTCTGAGGTCATGGTATGCAGGCATGGATAAGCTGATGGCATTGTACTTGTCGAGCCATTTGTGCGTCTTTATGAAGTGTGAAATCCGCTTCTGGAGGTGCTCAAGCGTGCCGATCTGCATTGTATCGAGGAGGTCGGGCTTATGGAGGGCACTCAGAATGCAGGGAATCTGTCGAAACACGTTGCAACCTCAGTGAACATGGTGCAATCAGAGTTCGGCATTGGCTGCCTTAGTGCTGGCATCGCTGCGCATATGAAATTGGTTCTGATCCCACGGGGGATATTGCATGTCAGGAGGGACATAATCTCCAAGTTCGTTCTACGGACACTTGCAACAAAAACAAACATGCCGCTCGAGATGATTTTTGTCATGATACGCAGGGCAATGTGCAAGTTATACTCGTACAACCGGTTTGCAATGCCTGAAGTTACCATCTGCACTGAGAATAATGTGACACCCACTCTCAGCGCCAGGATTGCGTCTAATGGTGATACGCTGCAGTACCTGAGGCAGAACTTGATTTAACAGCTCTCAGTTTTGTTGCCGCTGCTCATCCCACAGCGTCGGAGGAATATTGCAATTCGAGATCAGACTCAGCCGGAGAGGGACCATTATGACCCTGTGCATTGAAGGCATCTGGCGGATCTTTGAAGATAGATTTTCAATTGTCATATATACAGGCCACTGATGCGTGTTGCCGGCAGAATTCGAGATATGTGTTCCATCCGACATGAAGATCAAGGGAAACAGTGTATTCCCCACTCTGAGTGTTGACCAAGGTTTGATTCGCACGATATTATCCTCGAGTATCTCTCCTTATCCGTTTCTTCCACCACCAGTCCTCAGTGTTGGGTTCGGTATAGTGGCGTTTCGGTGGTGTATCTCTGTAAAAGGAATGCTGGGGGGCATACATGAGATGCTCGGCGTAGGATGGCTGCCCTATCAACTATCTTATGAATTTGATGATGTCTCGATTCCAGTATTTGATAGGACTTTGGTGATTGTCATTGCATCTCATATCGTTGATAGTTTGTAGTTCCCACACCTCAAGCGCCTGATTATCTGGCATTCTAGCCATGAGCTTTTGGACCACATCTCCAATTTTGAAATTTGGAAAACGCAGAGCGGAGTTTGCTTCCTTCAGCACGATGTCATAGTATGTCGTCATGCCATTCTTCCTGATCACACTCTAGATACATTCCTACTCTTCACTTGACGCCAATGGATTGTAGGGATTGGATTACTGGCTTGTCTGAAGGCAACCCTGAGCGTCGCATTCCCAAGGCTCAGCAATGTAATTGATCAGGGGAGCGCCGGCACCGGTGTATATTTCTGTGCAGGCCAGAGCCGGTGGCGGTGGTTGTGACTCCGAGTCTGGGATGTTTTCACTGTATTCCAGGTAGGGAAACACCTCGAAATCTTTAACTGAATCTTTGTTAGTGTGCAATTCACAACGCTGAGCGGGTTCGACGCGTCACAGCGCCCTGCGAATATTCAGATTGCTCCAGTGGGCAACTTGAAAGTTTTGAGGATGATGTAATTTGATATGTTTAAGTCACCAGCTGTCTGAGGTGAACTTCTTTCGGCATGACAATTGGGGGCAACAGATAGGTGTCATCTGTAGCATTGTCGACAACATGTGAGGAGCGGAGTATGCCCTGTAGAAAGGGATGAAAGTTGGTGTTGAGCCTGTGTAGCCTGGTTTGTAAGCTCACGATACTTGCTGCTAACTTGTTGAGACTCAACATCATTACAAGAATGTTTCTTACACGCCAGAAGTTACAAAAATGCTGCATGTGCGATGTCCCATAATACTATGAATATAATACAACCAAAAAAAATGAAACAAGAACAAACCCTACAAATAAAATAAACATTGAGCGATCCAAAAATCTCGCGACGCGTGTCACAGTTAATACCTGAGACAACTAGATTGCACCAAATGAATCGAACAGGACAAGAACCCGACCTTAGCCGGAACACAACAACCATCACCCGCTCTGCAATGGGAGGATAGCTTCACTTCTGCCCTACCGAGCCAACCAGGCGTGGATCAGGTACACACGGATTGGGGAGAGGGACATCTGCGAGACTGACGCTGCCAACCGATTCGCCGAGCAGCTGCTGATCCACATCCACATCGGAGGTCTTTCCGGCTCCCTCGGCTTCTTACAAAGTTGGCACCACCGGGCGATTTTTTAATGCCAACACAAGCCAGAAATGCTCCATATGACTAAGAGGATGAGTCTCTGCAGTTCGTGGTAGTTGGCGAGGATCCAGCGTTTGTGGCCACAGGGCAGGTGCTGAACGTTTTGCCCTTGGGGTATACTCGCGCATCTCTGGGCCTTGCTCAGGTAGCAAGATTGCCTGATCATCTCCAATTGGATCGGCATCGTCAGCCGAAGAATTTACCATCTCTCCCTTGCCAATCGTCCGAGATTGTCTGCCATCTTTCTCATCCGTATCCTCATCGTCATCCTAATCCTGTTCCTCATCGTTCTCCACCTTCTCTTCCTCCTTCTCATTTTCCTCCCCTTCATCTTCCTTCTCTTCATCCACACCGTCCCTTTCCATATCCACATTGCCATCTAAATCCACCTGGTCCAGTGCGTTCACATCATCCTCCATGCCCATATACCCATCAGGATCAAGTTCTGGGTCATATTCGACGTCTGACTCTGTATAGTTGGTATCATCATCTGAGGAAATTGACACAGCGGGCAATTCTTCCAGCTATAAATATTCCCGCTTTAGCTAGCCCTCTGTGTCCGACCGTGCCTCATACATTTGCTTCTGCAACTGCAAACCAATGGCACAAGAGATATCATCTCGCCCTGATGTTTGTTTAACAATACATTTCCCTTTTTACCATTTCCCTTCCACTTTCCTTCCCCGTCCCATACACCTTCCCATCCTTTGTTCTGGTCACTTTCCCGGTCCCTTTCACACCACCATGAGTGTCCTCCTCACCCTCACAATTGTTATTGTCATTGGCATCTCTATGACGGCTCCTTCCACCGCATGGCGCTCTGGGATCCATACTGTTCTCATCATCATCATTCTTATGGATCGTCTCATCCAAATTCAGCGGTCTCAAGGCCAGGAAGTCGCCCTGCTTGTACTCCCGGCAGCTTGATGGCTCAATCACTGCCCTGAGGTCCTCGTGACAGTACCAAGAGACACGCACAGTGGTGCATTTATCCATCCCCGAGCTGGCTGTCTGCAGATTGGAGCGATTGACTGGATCCCCGAAGACACGGGGGTTCTCTTACCTGCAAATGTTCATGTGGTGGGGCGTTTTATCAAACATTCAACCTATATCTGAGCAGAATGCTGCCCACCAGTCCCGAAAAGGCGAACTCCTGCTCCTGTGGTACGGTCACATTAGCTACACTTGTGAAAAGTGGAGAGTTGTGGCAGGATCCAGAAAGCTATTATCATAAACAATGTTCCATCACCTCTCACCCTTGATGCCCCAAATGTAGTATATCTGTGTGAGTCCACGTATGTGTTCTGGGATGAATCCCTTGATATCGTCCCTATCCAGTGACCGGTGTCGATTCATAACTGATGTTGGCGTTTTTGTTCTAGCAGTTGCCTTCCGCTGTCCATTGCAGCTGCGGTTTGGTGCCGTTGCTGAGAGCTTAAAATTGATTTACATCCGAGGCATTAGCACTATGATACAGTTGCATCTAGCGGAAGCATGCCCAAAGGGAATGTATAATGTTGTGTAGATTATCGGGTGTGTTTTGGAATGGGAGGAGTTGTTTCGTGCAACTCAGTTGACGTTGTGAGAGTCGAGGATGCTGGCGGTGTATTAAATCAGGGAGGAAAAGACAATGGAGGTGAAGGTGGGAAGAAGGATGATATATACTCGAGTTCTTGCGTTTTGTTGGTTAATGAACACAAAAAGGCCCAGCATTCATCTTGCACACCCTCCAGCCACTTTATGAATCAGGAGCCTTGAGACGAGATTTAGTACTTGCGGTGAGGAGAGTTTGCAACACCGCGCGATGCATTGGTATCTCTTACAACATGTACCTCTCAGACCTCGTGCATCTCGTAGCAAATTGAGTTGTTCTCAAGTTGTTCCAAATGTGCAACTGTACAACACGGATACCAATGCCTAGCGGTGGAAAAAGAACAGGCACCTGATGTTATAGGATAGTGAATACATTATTGTTCACTTTACGATGCTGTTAGCTCTACCCAAGGTGCATTTCCATTGGGAAGCTGAAGATATACACCATCGATGGGTCCAAGTATTGTGCCAAGAACGACTGTAATTCTATGATAACCACGTCAAGAAGGCATAAACATCCCTCAAGCGGTGCAAATAGGCCTTCAGACGATGGTGAAACTGTGAATATCATTGCTCTGTTTAATCTGAAAGGAGTTAACCCGATAATTGAATGCTTTTCAAGGGATCTCGTCGTCGAGTGTTGCCTCGGTTTAGATTCTAGAGGGGTCAACACAGCGCCTCCCTTTTTTGTTGGAACCCTCCCTGGTCACTCAAATAGGAGTCTAGGTCGTGTCTCATTGCATATGCATGCACAGGTGACCATTACTACATTCTTAACCTCGAACATCTATATCAGACTATGCCTTCACAAGTCCCTCAGCCTGACACAACTATGGTCATACGAAATGTTTGAAGTCTTGCTAATCGTCAGAATCAACAACAGCATGGGCCTTTGGGGAATTCTCAAATTCCGCCTGCAGATGGACATGTTTCCATACTGGCAGGCAATAGCGATTCCTCTTAAGGAGGGAGTTTGGTATCATCCACAATCCAAGGTCCAAACTCCACCCCCTCATTTTCGCTGAAACATTCTCTTGTTGCAGATCTCCCTCAATTCATGAATTCAACCACGTCCGCTAAGCAGCGACAGTCAATAACAACTCCAAATGCCACGCCGGTTACAAGGAGTTGCAGAACACCAGCACCCGGAAAAACCTCAAAGTATAGCGTTGTATCCAGACCCGCATCTGGCATTGCTTGTACTCCCACTCCTCTCAGCGGTCATGAGAACCTGCCTACTCTCATCCTTCAACCAGAAGCTCGCGTGATCACTACAAATCCACTGCGAAAGCGAGCTGCCGAACAGAACCAGCGACAGATGGAGTAGCAACTGCAACCAAAGGTGGTGTCTACTAAGCTCGTGTACCAGCCCCCACCCCGATCCAGGGGGGGGCTGGACGATTTACATCCCCGAATAGGTGATCAGTTTTACGCTGCAACTCCGAAGGTTGAACACCTGAACTGAACGCCGAAAATCTAAAAAGATGTTTTTGGTCACAGACTATGTAGACAATAACTACTCTAGTAGTCTGCCTGCACTTGACTGAAATGTTTTGTGTATGGTGGACGTGTCCTCAGTGCTGGCCGATGCTTCACTCATAGGCAGGCCGAACTTGGGTCTATCCTGCATGACATTAGGGGATATGGTGGAGTACCTCCACCACACACAAACAATTTTGGTCATGTGCAGGCAGACTACTAGAGCAGTTATTGTCTACATAGGCTGTGAATGAAAACTTTTTATTTGATTTTCGGTGTTCAGTGAGGGACCTCGTTGCCTCTCCGAGCCTCGCAGTAACACCGACGACTAAGTCTTCCAGTCTCTCCCTGCGGCAGGTATTCATTCCCGCACCAGGAATGGGCTGGCATGCGAGCTTAGGTGTCTACCCCTCGATCAATAGTTTCCGGCAGTGTCAGCATCCATCGATTTGGTCACTCAGACATGACACATCTGGTGTTTGCAAAGGGCAGACTCCAGGAGCTCAACAGGAGCAACAGACGGCCGTTTGTGAGTGCCAGCGAATGGGAGATATTAAGGTATACAACACGACACAATTCAAAAGCATTGTCTGAAGCACCACACTGACACATAATAGAGACGTACTGGAACATCGCTATGCAGCAAAACAACATTTCGTCCATTGCATGTGAGGGGTGCACAAAGAAAAACCTGAATGAGGATTGCGGAAGCAACTGCCCACAGTGAATATTACATGCTCAGGCCAGCACCAGGTTCGTCCACAAGTCAATAAGGCTAGATCCCATTTCATTCAATTAGCAGAGGAGAACATCGCAGAGCTTTATGATCTCCCCCGCATTGAATCTGCCACAGAGCGTTTGGAATTCATTGATTCCCTTCTGGCAGACAATAAGTATCTTATTTCTGTAGCATAGCGTGTGGAAGGTGGTGTATGCAGCCCAAATCCAATGCAGAGAGAGTCGAAAGCTGATAACAAATGGCCAGTGTCCATCTTGCTTCTTGGGGGAAGCAATCCCACAGATTATCTACATCAAATTTTATTATCTGGCGAATAACTGATGTATTTATGGTGAAGGATTTTATAATTCCTTGATTAATGACAAGGACGGTTATATAACCTTGCAACTGATCATGTTTTGCTGTACTGTGATGCGCCATGCTCTCCTGGAGTGGCAAAAGTACAATGTTGTTCATCCGAAAGCTTCGAAGTCATAGCTGAAAGCAGACCGACCTGGTCGCTCGAACTACTTCAATCATCAGAATGATGGTGGTACTAAGGCATCCTGCTGGGCTGCGACGTGTCGCAAGTTGTTATTCTCGCCTGGCGTTGCAGAGATGTATACATTCTTGATGAATACTTGGAACACACTACCCGACAGTTACCATCAGAGGGGCTATAAAATCACTCTTGCTACACTCAAGTGTCAGATCCAGCAGGCGGAGAATCCAACCCCTGACGTGGTCATTTGTGTGGAAGTAGAGCATGTTGTAAATGCAACTCTTCTTGACTATTTGACCTCCGAAGTGGCGCATGTTGAAAATGCAACCCATCTTGACTATTTGAACTCCGAAGTGGTGCTTGAGGAGATTGAGATACGAATCACTGACCGGAACATCCCAATAGACAAAAATAGCACAGATGCTGAACAGCATCTCGCAATGCGAGGGGGCAGCAGGGGATTTGAAGATGAAGGTGACGAAAGGGACGAGCTTGATGCCATCCCCACCACGTGCCTGCGACGATGGCACGCGGCTGAACTCGAGAGGTGTGACCTGCGAACCAGGGATGTCGATGGGTGTGAGGGCAAGGATGGCGCCAATGTGGATGCGGATGCGGATGAGGAGGGAGAAACATCACAAGCCGATGATGGATCAACATAGAATGTGGAGGACTGAAGCTATAGTACAAGGGAGTGTTAAGATTGGACAATGTATTTCGGACATGTAAAATATGAGAATGGCAAAGCAAATGCAATGGCAGGCGATGAATCCGAAGCGAAGACTGTTTTGCAATCAGTGACAAAATCTCAAAGATAAACATAAATGGGAGTACGGCATATGGCTATCGGCCGAAGAGAGGCAGAAACATTGCCATGCGATTTGTAAACACCTACAGCATATGTGCAACACCTGTGAAGAGTGTAACACATGTGTGGTTCTGATGGTGTGTACAGGTCATCGTATTCCGCGGGCAAAGTAACTGATGTAAGTATGCAATGCGCCCACTCGCCTGGGCGACGGGAAGGGTGTAATTCTCTGTCACAGGGTAAGAGGTTCCATTTGAGCCGTCAGAGACATCCTGAACACCCGGGTGTTTCTGACAGAAACTGGTGTTGTTGCTGATGATCATCAAGTGTTACGGGGGTACCAAACCCTAAGTAACTATATACTTATTTCGTTAAGTACGTACTGGGCGTACGACCGTTGATCCTATTCCTTATAATGAGTCGTCGGAGGATTCCGTGGAACTAGTCTCCTCTAAACTATAGTCCTCAACAGTAGGTTGCTGATGACCACTCTTTTGGTATCCCTGACTATTGGGGAACAGCGCTGATCCTTTGTCTAGCTTGATCGGCCACCTGCAATCGGCTACCCTATGGGAACCTTTCCGATTTCCGGGCCAAGCACAACGGAGGCACTCGCCTTCTCTTCTCCTCCTTTGGATCTCAGCGTTATCAATCCCCTCAGTCTTCGGGTGACTTGGCTTTGGATTAATTCGGTTCCTATTAACTCGATCCTTCTTCCGCAATTGCTTTTTGGAGATGGGTGTCGGATTGATCAATCCAGTAAGAGTTCTTCCCGTAGCTTTAAGGGCGGCGATTTCTCGTAGCCGTCTCGAATCCTTAAGGTATTCCTCGCACTCGTCAAGTATCGTATCGGTTCGTTTATCCTCCTCAAGATCCCTAGGAGTGGACGATACTCCTCTAGGAACTTTAACTTCTTCGTATATTGGATTTTCCTTTCCCGTGGCGTTCCGTCGTTCGGGAATATAATCCTGCTCAGGTAAGGGTTCCGCTGTATCGATGGTTCTTCCGTTCAGGTTATCGATATGATTAACTAATCCTTGTTCGAGACCGATAATAGAAGCTAGCCACCAGACACACTGCGCTACGAATACTTGCTGTGATCTTCTGGCGTAAGAAATGATTTTCTCCAAGGCGTATACGATTACGTCGTTATCGTTTCCAAAGGTAATCGTCATAAGCTTTCCGTAGATAACAATGGTGCGGGGCTGCCGCTACACAAAGCTAATAGATTCTAGGTATATAGATAATAGGTATAGGTATCATAAAAACGCAATAATAAATAAGGATATTTCTCCGCTGGTAGGTATCATTTTCTCTCTAGCTGTTCGAGCTTGCCTTCTTCATTGCCGGAGCAATGTGATCTCTTTATAGCTTCTTGGACATCCTTCCAACCATTCGGATTCCAATCGGAAGCTATGATTAAATCCCTCAATGATAGCCACTTATCCTTGGGTCTTATTGGCGATGCCCGGTGGATATCCTTGCGACTTATTTTCTGGCGCCTCTTCGGATGTGCTCGCGCATCCCCATAGGAGACACGTATCATATCGCTCATTAATCAGACCATAACTTCAACTTTGACATCTCGCTTTCTTTGTGTTTGTTCGGTAGTTAAACAGGCTTATCGGTATACCAGTACCGTGCTGCAACATAGAGTCTCTATGACACATAATAGTTGCGAGGTACACCTATGCAAATCAATGCAAGGTAATCGCTTCTGGTTTTTCACCAATGCCATAAATCCCTCAGCGACGTCCAGCTTAGGTGGAGGCAGTACTCTTAAAACACCGGGGTGTGCCGCACTGGGTATCCTGCCATTACGGTCAGGCAGTGAAGAGCCCTCTTAATCGCGTAGACTAACGGCTGCCGTGCTTGCTCACAAGCATGTCCCGCATAGTATCCAGGAATGAAAGAAGCCTCTCATGATCTGGCTCTGCATAGCCACTGACCAATTTTTGAGCTCTTCTCGTGACTGATATGAACCCCCGCTAAAAGGCATATCACTGGCCGTACTTGCAAGTCTCGGCATGGTATGTGCTGTCTCTGACTGCCAACAAGTCCAGTATCACTGCTAAGGGAGAACCCCTAACATCAAGTGAATGAACGCAAGAGTTGTGCCATGGCAGAAAGGCTCTAAGACCTGGGATGATTGCGCAGCTGGCATTCCAAAATGAAGCATGCAGTGATCGAACCTCATGAAACATACTTTGTACTCAAACAAGAGAGAGGGCAATGGATTGAGGATTATGTTGAATGTGAAATGTTTGTGGCAAGAACGAGAGTTGGAAACCCAGACAAAGCAATGAAGCAGGAGCAGGATGATACAGGGAACACAGAAAATACGGGATTAACAACCAGCGAGCCAGAAAAATTCTTTTCCAGAAATATTAAATGATATCGGTGACAGTATAAGCAATCGGCTAAGTCCAGATAATGACGAGGATGCAGAATACGGGGATGATGAACACACTGAGCCGGGCAAGGTGAGGGAAGTTGAGGAATCCGCGTAGGTGGTCAGCACAATCTCCAAAATGGTACACCACCGCATGGCGAGTTTTAGGCAAAAGCAGATGAAGATTCATGAATTGACACAGTGACGATGCTAGTATGCAATCGACTGCTTCTGTTGAAGAGTTAAGATGTATGACACAGCAATAGTGAACCATTCTGCAGTCGTCATGCTGCACCCAGATGATGGTGGTTCCCTATTTGCACCAATGTTGTTTGCAGCACTTATGGAATGGCTTGTTATCATCCCCAGCAGGTCGCAACTACCGCATGGGACTTTTCGACCAGGATAGAATCAACTCAGGCTTGGTTTCAAGAAGCTGCAGTCAACCAAAGCCATAGCATGACTTTCACAGGATGTGGAGGCTGATTCATCACCTATTTAGAAAGCGAAACATGTTGAACCAGAAACCTTTAACCCTCTCATTGTGCATCGCAGGGTAATCACGCATTAGCCAGCAGCTCCAGATGAAGAAATGTTAACGGATCCTGCATCGGGGGAAGAATAGATATGCAAATTGAATTTTTTGATCTCACAGCATGCTGAAAAGTAATGTCTGTACCAATTTTGCTACCTGTCCGCATTGTATTGATTTCAGTCACTGCATTGTAAGACACAATAATTTGTCGGTGCATGTGCAAGGGCCATACCCACCAAGCGAAAGATTCATGACCCAAATCAGGTTATAATATGACCAATAAACTGGATATCGTCTTGCCTGTTACTGTAACGTGAGAAAGTAAATATTAAACTAGTAATGAACTTTATAAACAAAATTTATTTCAGTGATGTCATAGCAGAAATGGAAGGAGCAATTAGTGATCAATATGAATCTGTCTGAATGACGACTGTGATGCAGCATTCATCCATGTATCCAACTACATTACTCTCTGTACAGACCAGGTGCCCCTAGTCGAGAATTTTAACATTACTTTTGATATTCCAGCGAAATTGAGAGGAACAAGCTTGATAAGCAAAGGTGAGCATAATAGACTGTATTCATCAAAAATGCGTGGTATGATGTATATGCCGTATTTTGCTGGGAGAAAGTGTGGTAATATGCCAAGGTCTTGTCATCTATCACTCAGATCACATTGATCATTCATGATCTGACATCGAGAATAGACAAACATTCTGGATGGAAATGGGTCTACAGAAAAATGCAATATCTGGTGTCAATTATGACTATACAATTCTTAGCGAACAATTGCTGAGAGTAGGATGAGTATTTTGATGTGTCAAATGTGAGCGTCAATGGAGCATCAACGATTTTTCGTATAACACGTTTGGCAATCGAAGAGCTGCATGGTCACATCCGGCCAAAGTAAATGTATTGCTGTGGTGAATATCAATTAGAGGAAGCGAAATGCGCGTTGACATGTTATAAAAATGTGCATCAACAGATCGTCGATGATATCTGGCATTACATCATGCATAATCCAAGCGCAGTGCTACCACATTCATTTACAACCAAACCATCTGGTCCCTTTCTAGGCAACAATTTTTACGATGAGATTGGTACTACATCCTGATAATGATCATTGCCAGCGTTTCAACAACTGTTGGTCTTGCAGCCTGCATGTTCGAATGGCTGTGCATCGACATGCATCCATAATCAAAGTATTGGCTACCTTTAGCTGGTAAAATGCTAGTAACAAACCCCTACCACCTCCAACAAATAAGTGTCGGCGGAGAGGTAAGAGATTTTGTTGCACTCAGTAAGTGTTGCTGCAACATCGGCAAAATTTACGATGGACCTGAAGGAATGTGCAATCCTGACAGACACTCCGGATGACCTCACCAGTGCGTCTAAGTACCTCCCGATCCGCCCTGACCTCTCTGGAGCTAAGCCCTGTGTTCTGAGACCATCCAGGAGCATTATCAGGATGCTATGAGATTTAACTGATCAGATAGTCAAATTTTGGAGCTCCTGAAATATCTGCTCAGATCTGAGGGAGACTTTGGGAGAAGCTGAGACCACTGCACGGCGCTTTGTGAGACTTCGAGAGCAGCTGTCGCCGCTATGCAGCACCACGTCAGACATGGTGTCATATTCTTACAGCTGTGGTTCTTAGATTACCACAAAACATATCGTGTGTGTTACAGTCACAAGATTCAGTACATCCTAATATGGGATACCTTATGGAAGCCTTTCTATATATAGACGGACCATGAATCTGGCAGCAAATGGTAGTTCAGTATAATTGGAGGAGTACCAGGACACGCCCATTGAGAGTGCTTTGAGATGCATCACTTGGAGGCCTTTGTTGTGAAACCATCCAGGTAGCAGGCAGAGCGCCCACATTCAACACTGTGCCACACTCCCACGCCATCCAAACGGAATGCCTAGGAAACAGCGGTTCTCATTGGAGGCGGGTAGGTATCGGGTGAGAAGATATCATACTACCCAGCGTTGAGGATACACCCAGGACCCATGCAGTTGCGCAGATTCGCGAAATCTAGGACAGAGAGAGTGACAGCAAACGTCGAGAAAGCTAAAGTGTGTATTTTCACTGTATGATCAGATGAGAGGGAAATGAGATGATGTCTGACTACTTGAGCGTCTACCGAATATATACTCCTCATGACTCTGTTTACCTGCGGTACCCCTGTATCAATGTCCAGCTGCCGTCAGTCATTACCAATGTACTTGGAGGCCTGGATTGAGGAACTTCGGAGGTGCACTTGGAGAATGGAATCGAGTGAACCGAGAGAGGCGCTTGGAGGCCAGCATAAAGCGGGTTTGGAGATGCACTTGGAGACCGAGAGTGAGTAAACTCAGAGATGCTCTTGCAGGCCGGGAACGAGCGAGTTTGAAGATGCATTTGGAGACCAAGATTGTGTGGACTCAGATATCCACTTGGAGGCCTGGATCAAGCAATTTCGGAGATGCATTTGAAGGCTGAGATCGAGTGAACTCTGATATGCGGTCGGAGCACGTGATTGAGCGTGTTTGGAGATCCACTGAGGTAGAGATTGAATGAGCTGGGAGGTGCACTTGGAGCCCATAATCGATCAAGATTGGAGGATTAAATCGTGAGAGCTTATCACGTGGTGAGTGATCTGAAGGGGGCAAATCTGGAGACAGTGAATCTGGATGCGGCAGATTGAAAGGCATATGTGATGGAAGCTGAGACTCTATTCATTGGCTAACTCGTAATTGTGGGAATATAACGAATTCAGTACAACACGGTCCGCTGAGAGCTGAGATATTGGCTGGGTGAGTGAGAAAGGAAATCATGGGATGATGCAGTACGCGGTGTATGCAGTGCTCTGCGTAAAGAGTACTCAGCGTATACAGTACTGGGAGTATGCTGTACTGGGAGTATGCTGTACTGGGAGTATGCTGTACTCGGAGTATGCTGTACTCGGAGTATGCTGTACTCGGAGTATGCTGTACTCGGAGTATGCTGTACTCGTAGTATACTGTACTCGGAGTATGCTGTACTCGGAGTATGCTGTACTCGTAGTATGCTGTACTCGGAGAATGCTGTACTGGGAGTATGCTGTACTCCCTGGTTACTATTGATCATGGCATGGAGAGATCATCAGTAATGTTCTAACATCCTCTGTGTAAATGATGGTAGTGTCGAGGACAAGAAGAAGCGAGATGAGAGATGATGTGGCAAATCATCAGGAGACAATGGGAGCTAAGAAAATTTCATCTGAGTGTCAATTTACGTTCCCCGATACTGCAGGTACGATTCCCGTTCTGGCATGTAACAACACCGATGCGAGGTCTGCCTAACCCAACCATACAAGTGTAGCCCCAGATGGCTCATATTTGCTTGTCTCCTCCACATGGTTCTGATCGTCATCCCCCCTCTCTCTCTTTCTCGTTCACAACTTCTACAATCACCGCAGAACCCAAAGTATAGTCATCACTCTCTCTCTCTCCATGACTTGATAATGAGTTGACACCAAGCAGAAGCGTACAGCAAATACATGCAAACACCGAGTACAGCATACACCGAGTACTGAATACACCAAGGACAGCATCTACCCAGTACTGTATACACCGAGTACGGCATACCCAAGATTGTTTATCTTCTCTTCATAGTCATGATTGCAAGTTGACCACTGAATTTAGCTTCACCTCCTGCCGTACATCATGAAAACCTTCAGTGCAACAGTAACCAACATATATTATCACTGTGACGACTGTGTTATGGTTGCTTCCTATAGATCTTGACTGCGTACTCTGTACTTTGGCCATTTGAGCAGAGTAATGGGAATGTTATGCGGGTGTTACTGTATGTAATATCGAATTACAGAATGATGCAAATGTCTCATACTGCATGCATTCCATCAACCCCCTTTTTTCAATAGTCATCTCCACCACCACCATCTCCATCACCACCATCACCATCAACACCATCACCAACACCACCATCACCATCACCACCGACACAATCACCAGCATCTGCTATTTTACACCTCGATTATTCTTCCACGAAATCGTGTTGTTCCCTCCTACCAGCGAAGCACAATCCACCGCCACCAGCTTGCTCCGAGTAGAGCTAGATCCACTGCTGACGGCGAAGCTACTTTCAACCCTACCAGCGAAGCCAGATCCATCGCTGCCACCTTCCTCCCAGCGAAGCCTGATTGCCAGAGAGGTGAGAGTGAGCATTCCACCGCTACCAGCGAAGCCAAATTGTCAGAGGTGAGAGTCAGCATTCCACCACTACCAGCTTACACCCAGTGAAGCCAGATTGTCAGAGGTGAGAGTGAGAATTCCACTGCTACCAGCTTGCTTCCAGCGAAGCCAGATCCACCGCTAACAGCATGCTCCCAGCGAAGCCAGATTGTCAGAGGTGAGTGCGAGCATTCCACCGCTACCAGCTCGCTCCCGGTGAAGCCTGATCCACCGCTACCAGCACAGCCAGATCCACTGCTACCAGCGAAGCCAGATCCACCGCTAACAGCTTCGTCCCAGCGAAGCCAGATTGTCAGAGACATGGGACTCGAGAGTGAGCATTCCACCGCTACCGGCTTGTGCCCAGCGAAGCCAGATCAACCACTAACACCTTGCTCTCAGCGAAGCCACATTGTCAGAGATGTGAGAGTGAGCATGTCAGAGCAGTGAGACCAAGCATATCTAAGGTTGGAAGGTGAATATGTCAGTTCTGTGAACATGCAGATCAGTGTTGAAAGTGAGCGTGTCAGAGTTGGAGTGGGAGTGAGTATGTCAGAGTTGTTAGAGTGAGCTTGTCAGAGTTGTGGGAGTGAGCTTGTTGGAGTCATGAGAGTCAGAGTGTACACATGTCACAGTAGTTAATAAATAAGTAACTCTTGAATATATAGAATTATCCATAAATTGAAGTATAATTCATGCACTATAGGTGCATTACGGTAATTATTTAGTTATGCAATCGGTACATTACAAGTGTACTATTGAACATTACCGAAAACAGCTCTGGGGTGTTTTCATTCTATGGTGTTATCGGGGTTATGGGAGGTTATGGTACGCCATATAGCCTGTGGTAGAGTACACGTGACAATACATGTTGTTCCTGACGTACCTCCGTACATGATCTACTACCATCAGCCAGCTCGCCATGACAGCTCAAAGGTAGAGTCACCTGGTCACATGCCCACGTATGCAAGTCAGTGTATCGCTAAATACGCTTGATTACCACCTCAAAGTGCATCTCTAAACTCACTCCATCATGGCTACAGAGTGTATCTGGAAATACGCTCAGTTAACACCTCCAACGGGATCTTTAAACTCGCTCGATCATGGCCTCGGAGGGCATGTCTGAGTCTCCTTGGTCAGCATTTTCAGACGCACCGCGAATTGCTCTCAAGCTCCTCCCGCAGCCTGTCTAGATATACACTGTGTAGATGGGTCGCTACATAGATGCATAGATGAGAATACACACTGCAGACATGAGAGGAGAAATTGGTTGAACGATGAGTTGTAGCCATGATTTTCTGGCACACATCCAACGTTCCCAAAGATGGCATTTTTCCCAGACTACTTTACAGTGATTCGAGGTGCTTTCATGTTTGATGCTGGCACTACCAGGCTTGTCGGTGGCCCTCGTAGGTGCTCTTAGGTATGTCGTCGGCGCTCCGCCGGTGCTTCCAGGTGATCTCAAACTTATCACAATCACTCCCATGGTACATCAGCACAATGTATTTTACTCATTGGAAGACTCCAGGAGTGTCAGAGAGGATGAGGAGTGTAAACTTAGATGCATCAATTGCAGGAGAGTATCAGACCCTAGGAGGGGATTCCGGCCGGCCTTCAGAGTAACTGGGATATCTGATGACTGCAACAGGAATACCATGGGAGTGAGTGTGATAGGTTTGGGAACACCTCTGAGCACCAGAGAGAACGTTGGGTGCACCTGGGAGCACCTCAGAGTGCCGGCGATAAGACTGGGAGCGCCAATAACAACCCTGGAAGCACCAGGGAGTGCCGGCATCAAGTTTATGTCTGCCAGCGACAAATCTGGGTGCGCTGGCGACATGTCTGGGTGCTCCGGCGACAAGACTGGGATCACCTCAAATCACAGTTTAGCAGCCAGGGAAAAACAACTTTTTTGGAACGCTGCTGGTGCGCCTGGAAATCATAGCTACTACGTATCGTTCAACGATTGTTAAAACTTATGTATTCAGTTCGGATTCTCATCTATGTATCGAGATAGCTGCCAATCCACACATGGTATGTCTGGATCGGCTCCAGGCAGCGCTTGAGAGCATTTCGAGGTGCGACTGACAATGATGATCGATTCAGCACAGAGATACACTCCGAGTCCATGATCGATCGACTTTGGAGAGGCATGTGGAGGTGGTAATGAAGGGGATTTGGATATACACGTGTAGGACGTGATCGAGTGAACGTAGAGATGCACTCCGACATTGTAATCTAGGGTGTTTGGAGATGAACATGATGAGGCCATAATCGAGCGATATTTTGGACATTCAGTTGGTGGCCATAATTGAGCAAGTTTGGAGATATCCACTTGGAGGCCATAATTGTGCGAACTTGCAGGCAGTAATCCAGCCAATTTGGAGATGCACATGGAGGCTGTGATCGAGCGGGATTGGAGGCTGTAATTGAGCCAGGATGCAGATACACTTAGACGCCGTGATTGAGCGAGCTTGGATGCAGTAATCGAGCGAGTTTGGAGACACACTTGCAGGCCGTGATCGAGGGAAATTGGAAGCTGTAATCCAGTGGAATTGGATCAGTACTTAGAGCTGGCCGATGGACAGCGCACCGGGTGCTCAGACTCTATTCATCAGTTACTTACCTTCCAAATGTACGATTGCGACAAGGTGATATTTCCTTTGAGCTCTCATGGAGAGTTGGCTGATGGAGGTCGATCTGTGTAGGGAGGCACGCCGGAATCTCAAGCTACATTCAGGGGTCTTCTCATAATTAGTGTTAGCAACGATTCCGGGTTACCCGGCTGCGGTCCGGGTTTGGAACCGGACCGGCTGGTCCAGTTCGGGTTGTAACCCGGAAAACAGGGGTACCCACCGGGTTTGGGGACAGGTTGGAACCGGACTGCAGTTCCATTTTACGGTTCTTGCAACTTTGGCTCCAATTATGTATTTGAGTTCTGATCGTATCGTGACATAATTTATACGTCAAATGTGCAGATTGATGCCCTATTTCAGCTCCTGTTCTCAGATTTGCGATCGGATCAATATTCATTGAGTCGCTTTGAAATTAAGCTGAAAATCACGCCAAAATGACCGGGTTTCCATTGCGACTCAATGACTATTGGTCCAATTGTAAATCGGAGAACAGGAGATGAAAGAGGGCATCAAACTGCATATTTCCCGTATAGATTATGTCACGATACGATCAGCACTCAAATACTTAATTGCAGCAAGAAATGTTGAATGTTGAGGAGCTGGTTTTGCCTGGAAACCCGTTGCAACGGTCCGGACCCGAACCGGGCATTTCGACCCGTTTCTAACACTACTCATAATCATGAGAATCAAGGGAAGACAAATAATGTTGGGTACTCAGTGTTTGCTGTTACTTGGTGTATGCTGGACTTGGTTTATGCTGTACTTGGTGTCAACTCATGATCATGACATGGAGAGATAGAGAGGGATAACCCGACTTTGTGTTCTGTAATGATATTTGAGTTCTGGACGAGAAAGAGACAGATGGGGGATGCAGGTGATACCAATGTGGACGATATGAGCAGAAATGAGCATTCAGGGGTACAACTGGCCCGATTGGGTTTGGCAGACCTTGTTTTGGGGTAATTCAATGCTTGATTGGGACTCGTATCTGCCTTGGGGATGGTAAATTGACTCGCACACGTACTTCTCTTAATTCCCACTTCCTATGATGTTTTACCACATTTCCTTTCTTCTCTCTCATCTGCGTCCGCAAGGCTACCATCACCTAAAAACACGTAATTAAGTTATTACTCTCTCTCTCTCCATGTCATGAGCAATAGTTAACACCCAGTACAGCATACACATAGTACATCATACACCCAGTACAGCATAAAATAAAGTACTGCACACACAGAGTACTGCAGAAAGCGTCCCCTGCATCATCCCAAGATCGACTGTCTTCCGGTCCCATGAAGTCTCTCATATCTCGTTATACCATGTTGTTCTCGATTCTCTACATGTCCACAATCAAGAGTTAACCAATGAATAGATTGTCAAGACCTGTCACGGCTGCCACCCGAGCTACCAGCTCTAGATTGCCAGTCTCCAAGTACTTCACCAAATTGTCTCAATCACGGCCTCCATGTGAATCTCGAAACTCGCTGGATCATAGTCTACAAGTGTATCTCTATAGTTGCTCAATTGTTGCCTCCAAGTTAGCTCAATGAAAGCCTCCTAGTACATTTTAAAACTTGCTCGATCGCAGGCTCCAAGATCATCTTTCACTAGTGAGGCCTTGTGTACGAAGATACAAACGCAATGGTGATGGATAGAGTGAAGGGGAGTATATATTCGGCAGACCCTGGAGTCAATAGACATCATCTCTTTTTCATCTTATCTTGTCATTCGATGAAAATACACATTCTATCTTTGACAATATTTTGGTCTCACTTGCTCTGTCGGCGATATCATGGATCCACGCAATTGGGTGGGAATCTCTGCATTAATTAGTATCATATCTTCTCACCCGATTCCTGCACTCCTCGACCCATATCCACTCTTTCGGATGAATTCCCTTTGGATGTAACAAGTGGTGCGGCGGAGTCTCAATTGTGGGCTCTCTGCCTGTGAGCTCCATCGTATCAGCGCAACGCTCTCCAAATGGTGCATCTCAAATACGTTCTCTCAATGGGTGTGGCCTAGTGTTCTTCCAATTATGATTGAGTACCATCTGCGGCCAGATTGACGGTATGTATATACCAAGCGAGACTTAAATAATGCATGCCATAATATATTGTATTGAATCTTGTGACAGTAACAAAGATGACAATGATATGATGAAATGCCTTGTGTGTATGTAGGAACCATAGCTTTGAGAATACGGCATGAAGTTGCCTATAGAGCAACAAAGCTGTCTCGGCCGCTCTTGAAGTGTCCCACAGAGCTGTGCTGAAGTGTCAGCATCTCTCCAAGTGTCCCGCAGATTTGTGCATAGGACTCATGAGCTCCAAAATTTGACTATCCTAGATACAGCATCCTCAATGGCCATCTATAATGACTGGTGCGTTCCGCAGCACCTTAGAATGCTCTTGTAGAGTCTGAGTGCACTTCACATAGCGCCAGGGGAGTCTAGGAGCGTCTGTTAGTACTTAGAAGGAGTGGTGCATCAGCACAATGTAATTCGGTCCGGAAGCAATATGCAAACCTGTCAGACACTCCGGTAGCCATCACCAGTGCTTCTAAGTACTTCCAGATGCTCCCAGCCCCCTGTGGAGCTTTGCAACATGCTCTCACACTGTGTAAAAGCATTCTCACATGCTCCTGAAAGCACCTGGAGTGATGGAGGTGCATTCAGGATGCGACAAGATGTGCTTATTAGGATAGTCCAATTCTGGAGCTACGGAGACCTCATTGCAGGTCTGTGGGAGACTTGGTTCCATATTCTCACTCCGGTCAGTCTTAGGGTTCCATAACTACAAATCATTTCATCAATCATATTGGTCTTTCTTACTGCCCCAAGATTCGCTACATCATAATATGGCATGTCTAATCTAAGTCTCTCCATATATATATATTCGGAGATAGTGGAATAACGGAGATGGACTCAGCATCAGGCAGTGTATATATCGGAGACCCTGGGGTAGATCGACATCTCATTATACCAAATAAATACTCTATCCAACCCAGCTTCGAGGTGCGTCTGAAAATCACGATCCAGGAACTCAGGGATACACTCTGAGGCCGTGATCGAGCGAGGTTGGATATGCACTTGGAGGCAGCGATCGAGCGAGTTTGGAGATGGATTTGGAAGCCGCGATCGAGCGACTTTGGAGATGCAGTTGGAAGCTGTGTTCAAGCGACTTTGGAGATGCACTTGGATGCGGCCACGATCAAGTTGAACTCAGAGATGCGCTTGGACACTTTCTTAGAGTGAGTTTGGAGATGTACCTGGAAGCTGTGATTGACCAATTTTGGAGAAACACTGGCTGGCCATGATCGAGTACAATGCTTCATTAATTTTGAGTTGTGAAAATTGGCTGATATTCACTGTATTTTGGGTTTTGGTGCCACTTGGGTGACAATACCTGTAATCTGAAGGTGTACTGGAGCAACTCCAGTATTGAGTTCCCATGCATCATCACATCCATAATTTGATGTGGCACGATGCAGACTTTGGAATTTTGACAGTCATTGATCTCCGTTGGACGGCCAGCTGTCAAAGTAATAAATTCAGCAAGCATTTTCTGCTTCATGAAGATTAGTGTCAGGATAATCAAAAAATAATGATATACGGACTTTCTCAATTATCATTGCTACACCTGGTCTAATGGCTGACACCTTATGGATTCTAGCATTGCCCTCTTTTTGAAGTCTTTGATTCTTCCCAATGTGTAAGCCATCGTTCTCATTAAATTGCTGTTCGCGCTCATGGGCTTCCGAAGACTTTGTGCCGCCTTCTACACAAGGACGGTTCATGAATGGTCATAAAGGTAGCTGTATGAAGTGTGCCATGAATGGTATATGATCCCTCAATGCAGTCCACTGGAGTCGAGAGAACTCAAGTGTTCATTGCACCTTTCGAGTCATCCAGCAATTTGATAAAGCATTATCCATCTTAATACCAAACATACAGTGATCAGTAAGCCAAGAACGCATAAGCATTTGCTTGAACTGTGTGGCGAGCCTTGCCACAGTATGTTGCCTCATATCGTATCATCTTTAATAAAATTTCGAATCCGGACAAGAACGGTCCATCAACCTCCTCAATTGCCATGTTAAATTGATGCAATGCACAGGTCCATTCCATATAGTATGCAATGAACGACATTATGGTGAATTTGTTCGTTGCTGTCCATCTATCAAAAGCTAAACTAACTTTATATCATGACTGCAATTGCAACTCAATTGCATCCACGGTCAGTGCCAAATCCTGCCAGAAACTGTTGCCAAGGGTCATTGCAGACAGCAGCACTATATCATCGCCTAATGATTTCTATGACCCTCATCAATCCACATATGAGATATCGCTCTATGAAATTTCAGGGAAAACTAAATTTAACTTAAGGTCGTGAATTCACCTGTCTGGGTGAAATTCGAAAGTTTGAAAGACCTTAGCTGCCAGTTTGGAATGTTTTGGCTCAAATTGCAGGCAGTATGGATTAACCAAGATGTCAAATATGATTTTCCTATGCAAACTTACCTTTGAGACTCCTAAACTTCCGAGTATCTTCGTAACAGCCAATGCTGTTTCTTCGACAGTCGAACTGGTTAATGCAGTAACTTCTGCGTCTGTTAATTCATGTCGCTTTGTGACGGGACTGTTTACCAACAAGGGTTTCCCAATTGAGGTAGATGCATGTTCTGATGCAGGGCGACGAGTTCCATCACAAACGCTAGATTTGACCCCAAGCATGCTGGACCTCTAAAATCAGCAGTGATAATAGAATTGCCACAGATGCACATGTCTTGAAGTATTCCAAGCAATCGGCAGGTTTGAGCCAAGATACATTGAAGCGCACCAACCATCGAAGATCATTTTGAATGAATAGTCGGTGAATTCAACAATATTGACTAATTTTTCTTTGAACGATATTATAACCTCGAGTAATGAGGTCTTCAAAGATTATCAATCCGTCATTGCAGTGCGAATTAGCATGCTGGGTCATCTCACTCGAGACACTGCCGAAAATTGCAATACTGTATAGCACGTTGTGGGTTCTTCAATATTTTCTCTACAGCTAGAAATAAAAACATCCGATCTGGAAGGTATTGCATGCATATTGATGACGATGTATACACGGAAAGATTGCACAGACTGACTTAGTATAACTCAAGTGAGAGCCAGAGCAATGCAGTTCATTGTAGGGTAGCATTTTGAGCCTCCACAAATGTGCCGACCCTCTGTGGGAGCTCAATCCTAGGAAGCAGACACAATATCGTCACTAGACTTTGTGCCAATTCAGGCTGCCAATGAGTGCATTGTGGCTGATCTGTGTTCCATTGCTGTTAGATCAACCAGGAGCCAACATCGAATATTGTAGACGCTCCATCGACGTTCAACGTGGGAGATCTTTATCATCGTGTTGTCAGTATATTTGTCAGGAACACACGGGGATAGTTCAATCATGAGTGAATGTCGCCGCACAGGCCTGGCATTTCTCATGATGGAAGGCCAGTAGTATCTGGCACTCCGTTGACTCTCAGTTTTGGGCCATAGTAGCGATGCTGCCCTAACATTCTTGAAGACGGGAGGTGGCGAATGATTCGACTATCGCTTGATGTCGCGTGACAGCCCTTGCATTAGCCATGAAGCATAGCGAAAATTGGTTGACACTCCATTGATACTCATTATTAAGACATAGTAGCCATGTTGTCGCAATCATATCTAACTAGAAAGGGGGACAGTAGTTCGATCATGAAATAATGTTACTCCGAAACCCTCTGTACTTCCCCTGACGCAATGTGAAATATTGTTGACGCTTCATTAACCTTTATTCTTAAGTGGTATTACAGATATCTATGACGCATATTTTGTTCAAAATGGTGGCCGAGAGAATTATTATGGGTTACTGTAACTCCCTAGCCGTTACATTATCCCAGATGCAAGACCAAAAATCATCAAAGCTCAGTTAACACTCTTTTTGAGGAGGTAGTGGTGATATCGTCTCTAGTATTTTTGGCAAAACAGGTCGGCAATATTCTGATTATAGCTATATGCTCTTGCACAGCCCAGAGATTATCCCTGATGCTAGTCCAGAAATCGTTGACGCTCAGTACTATGATTGGGCAAGGAGGATGATGCTTGCCATTGTACCTAGTAAGATGGCCAATACACCTTCTTTGGACGGATGCGACTATCCACGCAGGCGATTGCTGAATGTGTCAGAATATAAATCGTTGACTCTCCATTGACAATCACCTTTGAGCTCACGTTAAAAACAAACTAACAGATATTGGGTGCTCATCAATTGGAAGAACAATGCATACAGTCTGTATTGGCAGCCAGTATACCCTGCGTTTGAAATATCATCTGAATTCAACATCATCCAGACATCACAGTTTCTGAGCGACTACTATACACATATGTTAAATCTTGAATTACTTAGGTCCATTGAGTTTCAGCGCTGATGGCTGGTAATTTACATCATAAAAATCCCCGGACTAGGTTTAAATATTCATCGCCTGATGTCCTCACCATTCCTTATCCAGCTCATACTCCTCAATATCAATGCTGTACCACAAGCAATTTCCAATGTCTCAATAATGTGAATGAAGCCGGAGCGGAGAGCTGTGTAGTTGGCAGGATGGATTAATGCAACCTGACAGCTGTCATTAGTCCAGGTTTTGGATGTACTTTGACTGCTCCTTCTATGGGGCATATGACATCACTGACTTAAACTTTGTGAGTTGATTTCGATTCAAATTTAGGCTTTGCTTTAAGATTAAACCGTAACAAGCAACGCCATATGCAATTCGTTGTCTGTCAAGTAACACAATTTCGAGTCTAGCAGATGCACATGACCCATATGACCCATGCACACTCACTGACGAATAATAATGTCTTACAATCTGGTTACCACTATCAAGGAATAGGTGACATATAACAAAGTAGATACAAATTTCATTTACTTAAGATAATTGGTAAATAATATGTATTTAACTATCTACTCTTCGGGTTGCACAGGAGCCTTCTCCATGATTTGATCCATATTCAATTTCTGTTTGGTAATTATCTTGGGACGCTATCTGCATGGGTCAAAGCTTACTGGTCGAACTAGCATCGAAACCTCAATCTAAGACCAATTGCGCCTTGCGTAGGGCGTGAAACTTGCAATGTTATTGACTGCTTGGGGGTTCTCCGAGCCAAGCCTTATTTGACTACTCCCAGTCGAGATGTCAGTTGCAGCATTTGCGATTGTCTGGAGCAAGTGTCATGACCTTGTTTCCGTCCTCCAAATGTTATTGGTAATTGTGTGGCGCCAGTTGTATCTATTTGGGCTTTCAACCCTGCCAGAATCTGATATTCAGTCAGCCTGTACTTCATATCCTGCTCACGGGAAGAGGTGGATGCATCCCACTACTCTTGTTTAGTCTGTCCGTAAAGCCTCATATTCTTCGGCGGGGAAATTTTCACGCAGTACTGTACCATTTTGAAAATTGAGTCCATACATAGGTAAGCTTGTCATCTTAGCTCAGCTTCCCAGAAGCTGTATCTTCTTCACCATGAGCCTCATCATCCCCTGGTGTGAGCAACGGGGCCGGGTAACCCAGCAACTGTGCCGAAGTGGACCGGAACAACAGTTCAGTTTGGGTCCAGAAGCATCCCAAAACCAAACCCACTGGGTCTTCGCGTACCAAACCCGCACCCCTACCCGTCGACCCACAGGTTGTGCCAGGTTCAGCATGACGAGTCTGTTCAAATCTCTTGTCCTGTCATTCGGGGTTTCTTTACATGATCGCATCTGCATATCCTAGTGCTAATCCTACAATGTTGACTTTGGTATGCAATTGTTCTTTTCGGATGCATTGACTTCCTTTAAAATAAAAAATATAACTGACAGGCTTCCTGTCCCATCTTTAAAACGAGTGTCAATGGAGTGTCATCAATCGTTGGTGTTGAATCTTTGTAATGTATCAGGCGATAACTTGCAAACATCCAAAAATCCAGTAGTGCCCACCTTCAAAGCAAAAAACAAAAGTGACACGATCACTGCCCCATTGTGAAAATCAGCAGCAATGGAGATTCCCCAATGTTTTGTCGTGAAAGTCAGGTAATTGAAAAGTGACTTGTTGATTATTCTGCATAATCGTTGAATTGCCCGCCTTTAAAGGCCAAACAGAAAGCGATATGCTCCCTACCCGATCATCAAAATGAGTGTCAACGGAGCATCAACCATTGTTGTACTTGAATGTGTTACGGGGTGCTTAGGTGTGCAATGTAGATACTAGCTCAGCCGTATATCCTATTTCAGCCATAAATACTTAAACAGTATTCTTGCTGACACAAGAAAGGTTTTGTTTTCTCAGAGCTTTGGCGTTTTTCTTCCGTGCTTGCTTGGATGATCCTTTCGTCCGAAGCACCAGTTGTTCCTTTGATGCTATAATAATATCAGCTTCATTATAGCTTGCTTCTTCATTCGTCCTACTATCCTCTTGCAGGTCCCTTGGTGTTATGGATCCTTTTCGGAAATTCTCACTTGTCTTTTCCTGAAGTGTGTCAATGTAAATATTCAAGCCAAGATCCAGACCAATAACACCGGCTATCCAAGAAGCACAATTGGCTACAAACAAATACAGATTTTCCCTGCCAGAGGATATGATGATTTCTAGAGCGTATATGATGACGTCTTTATCGTTTTCGAAGCTTATCGTCATTCCACGGACTACTGGATACTTATTCGTACGGTGCTTCTGTACTAAGGTAGTATATTGATATATATAATAATAGGTATATGTATTATAAAAACTCAATAATAAGTAAAGGTCTTCTTTCACTGGGAGGTCTCTGACTGTTCGCTGCTAGAGCTTGTTCTTCTCAGCGCCGGGGCAATGTGATCTCTTTATAGTCATGTTCGAGGGACTGTATTCTTATTGCCCATACATCTATGGTATGATGCTGCTTACTCCATAATCGCAGAATCTTAGTTGCGTCTTACATTCTACTGAATGTGCTTAGTTAAGTGCTGCCACAAATACCTTTGGTTATCGTGTTTATATATTGTGGTTTTAAGAAGTTACGTCCCTGACCACTGTCAGGCAATCCAATATATTAAATTATGTTGAGGACGTATCAGATCATAACTTCAACTTTAACATATCGCTCTTCCGTTTGCTTCAGTAGTTGGACCATTTACGACTGACAGGTAGTTCTGCGTAATCGCAATTTTAACTCTGTTTGATGTTCAAAATGCTTTAAATTAGCAATATAAACGCTTCACCATAATTGGCTATTCAGTATTGCTATCAAAGATTTAATCAGCTCCCAACTGATACTTTGCCAATGTAGATTTTGACAGGTCTTACTATGAAGTTGCGATGCATATGATCTTAATTCAATAAGTCAGTTCCCTTCAGGCCTCTTATCTTCAGCCAACGCCGATAATCCCTTAGACACTCCATGATTAGGTCTTGACCTTCGTAGACCGGGGAGTGCCGCACATGATCTCATTGCTTTGCGTATGAGTATGAAGATCCCATGTACTATCATATTGCATATCGTCTGCTGTGTGTGTAACTGTGCGTAATCGCAATTTAACTATGCATTGTCCCGCGAGATAAGTTACAGTAATCTTGGCCAACAGTTATACACATCTAAGAAGGGTTTTCACTTGCAGAGTAGGCAGTATAACTTCATCATCATATTTGAATCTGACAGTGTGAGCGTATTGTCACTACTTCATCGACTTGTGACTCAAGTATAATCGCGCTAAAGATCCCTTGATTGACAAACATAACATCGTATTTGAAGATAAGGGTTTTGCATATCATAGGTTACCCTATGACATGTACCTTCTCGATCTGTTATATATCATTATCACTGTTAGGGGAGAACCCCTAACAGAATGTTGGGTAAACAATCTGCGAGATGGCCACTCATGTCAATATATCAAGTGTAACCAGTTTCGAAGGCTAACACATTCCAGATCCCTCAGTAGCAGCATTAAACACCAGGTAAGTTGTGATTGTGTCGGAGCCTGTCGCGGGACCATCTCTTGATTACCAGCACATAACAGCTTCCAAAACCTTGTTTATAGATATCTGCGATCATGTACCACAAAGGTTACACAAGATTCATGACCAACAATCATTGTCGCTCTGGTGACAATCATTGTCAAAATGAAGCACGGTGAGTGTTGCATTCTGACTGGTATACACAGGCGGTGAAGGCGATGACTGCAGCTAACAATAACTAAGTCACATATTAATATACTGACTTACAGCCCAAAAAACAGTTGACGCTTTGTTGACCCTCATTTTGCAACAGGTTTATCCACATTATGCAACTATTCACTTTGGCATTGAACATCTATAACTGTGTTTTGGCCTTTCTATCCTCTTCATGTATGTTTTTATTTATCACTACATTGTTTTTTAATTGTGGATATATATATAGCCTTTAAAATATAATTCAGAGTGTTCCGCTAATTGTAGATACTGATGTTACTCAAAACTCCGGTTTGTTTCAATCTAGTCTCGTCATTACAATCTTATGGACCCAAAAGGCTGATGTCATCTTCCAAATCGATGTCAGCGGTATTTCGACCCAGCAGATAGTGTACACAGCAAATCCGGATTAACATCCTAATCGCGCTTGGTATCGTTGGCAGATACGTTATAAGTGAAAAATTGTGTGTTAGGATGCGGCGGATGTATACACACCCACCTGGAAGGCATACCTTCTGTTGCATAACTTTCACTTCCGTCAGTGTTATTTGGGGGCCCAAGTGGCCTTCTTGGTGGAGGTAGCTTTGCACCCAGAGGTGACGCCAGTTCTGGTCGAGGTGTGCCTGTTACTTTGCGCCACTACCATGTCTGTGAATTGTTTGCTGTGCTATGATTGCATGCAATGCCACTGTCCATTTCACTTTCATAAACCATGGCTGGGTGTTTTTATATCCCTACCCTCACCTGTCGATGGCCCAGAAACTCAACTACTCAATTCATCTCAGATCGGACTGCCGAAGAAGGTTCGTTAATTTTTAGTTGCGCTTTCCTTATTGCAGTGCACGAGAAAGGTCCCCATGCGATTTTGGCCATACTCAAAGCAAAATGCTTGCCTGACTGTTCATGCTGTACCCGACCTCCTTACCTTGCCATAATGGTAGTCATGTTGGACAGCTACAAGACATTAGTTGCTGCATCTAATAGACAGATTTGGCAATTACCTAAACCCTAGACGACTCTGTAGCCTTCTGGAACGTTAATGAAGTGTATAATGTCCACTCCCAGGAACCTTTACAATGAAAGTTGTCCGCACATATCCTTGAGGGAATGACATCATTGTTCTCACTTTCCTGGATTGAGCGGAAAACTCTCTTCATGGTCCATAAAGGTGTGACATTCCCAGGTGCAGTGAATGGTCATGGAGCTCTGTACGTACAATAGCTGTTCCGTATATTGCTAGTTGACTGCCTTCTACATCGATATAGTGCTACTTACATCCGATTGCATCTTGGTTTCCATCATTGCTGACGCTGGTTTTACATGATGTATTTAATTGTAAGTCCTGGGACAGATTTTCAGTTGGTGAAATTGCAGCGTTGTGGTGGACTAGCTGGTGTCTGTGTTGCAGCTGAGACCCAGCTAGGGGCACAGTTGATGAAGAGACTGTCGTTTAGCTCAATTCAGACATACTCACACCAGGCTGAGGTGTTTGTGGAGCCGTGAGTTGCTGCTGTGGAAAGGTGAGGAACATGATAATGAAAAGTGGAAAGTACGGAGAAATTCATTGGAAGCTGCATGTAGTGTTTGCAACAGTTCCGGACTGTGACTTCAGGTCCGGGTCGGGGTCAGAACTGAACGATTGCCAACTTGGCGATGATGGTTGTCAATTCACCCAAACCATCAATTCGGGCATGGTTCGATGCAAATCTCCCAACCAGTCTGAAATTGCCAGTCTGTTGGAGGGTCGCCCTGCCGGCCCATCTGTAGGCTTATATGATGTTCATGTTGTTGCTGTTGGATAATTGTACATTATGAAAATTAGGTATTCGATAGCCCATAAACTCTGTTTGGATGATTTTGAATCTGCGTCATTGATCTTTTTGGAATGTGTGTTTTTCCTTCTCTCCATTGCATTTTGGGCTATACAAGCTGCCAATAGTTCTGGTATGTGCGCACAAAGCCTTCATTTCCGAGTATGCATCACCAGATAATGTTGACACTCCGTTGAGGGTCATTGTCATGATGGGGAAACGTATGTGTCATGCGCTACATCAAATCAACAGGCTGGCACGACATCGTCTATGAATTATTACCTCATTGCGACCCTTTGATTACCCAAGATACAACACCAATAATCCTTGACAGTCCATTGACACACATTTTCAGGATGGGACATGGAGCGTGTCACTATTATATTGAATTTTAAAGGCAGCCAATGCCTTGTTTATGAATAGCTGCAACCGATCACCAGTTAGGCCATACAAGATCCACTTTCAAAAATAGTTGACGCTCCATTGACTGTCATGTTCAGGCTGGGGTAGTGACAGTGTTTTATAGTGGGTTTGCAAAAAAGGCTGCCATTACATCAGTTTGGAAGAGCAGTGTCTTGGTGACTTTTCAAACACCGTACTTACAAGAATAAAAGTTGTTGATTCTGCATTGATGCTCATTTTCAGGAAGGGACAGAGAGACAGATACTAGTATTTTTGTTTTGGAAGACAGCCAATACCTCATTTATGAATGGCTGCAACCAATTGCCACTTAGGTTAACCAAGATGCAGAGTCAATGATTGTTGAAGCTCCATTGAAGGTCATTTTCAGAATTGGGCAGTGATCGTGTCATTTAGTCTTTTGCGAAGAAATGCTGCCAGTATATTGGTTATGGATAGTAACAACAATGTAGCTATTAAATTACTGTACTGACATGACTGAAAATCGTTGAAGGTTTGTTGATGCTCAATTGAATGTACGGTTTAGTCAAGATCTGATGCCATTAATAATTGCAATCGTAAATATTTGACCTTTGTGGATGCCCTTCAGCATTATCAGGACTTGGCTCTATGGCAAAGCTGAGCGAAATATTATTCCAGCAGTGGTCGCTCTCATCCGGTCAAAATTGATATGTTAGGCCAAATACTGCATATTGCCGTCTCTCGGTCTGTTGATTACCCAGTATTCTAACGTGACTGGTCAATATTCTTCCATGATAATTCTCTAAAAACATTCTTGGTTAAAAAACATAATAAACTTAGTGATAATAAATTGACGCATTCTGTCCTACTGATTTAGATCCCCGTATTTGTCCTCATTTCCAGGATACTGACCATGGTCAACGCCTTTCCAATCTTCTTCTTTAATTGTCGTATTGGCCAAATCAATCCAGGAACATTCCGCACAGCTTTCACATTCCGCACCTCCTGGGTTTCTCAATCCTCGCTTCCTTTGTCCAGTTCCATATCTGATGCAGTGTCTGCTCCCCCGTCATCTGCACTGTCCTCTGGATTATCCGAGTCCACATTCCAGGTAAACTATTTTTCGGTGTCTGAAACGCTTTCAAGTGAGCTGGCTTCATCACTGTCAGCAGGATAATGATTGATTCATTTGTTTCGGCAGACATTCAATACTTGAGTTCGTCATTACACGGAGGTCCTTGGCCGACAATGCTGCAGGCACAGGTGATTTTGCCGACAATTCAAATCCACCCACCCCATCAAGAAGAATGTTTGACCAGTATGGTTTGACGATCTCTTCAGTATCTGAAATGTATCCTACGGCTGTGAACTGTTTATTTTGACGGTGAGATTCCATCTGTGTAACTTGTAGGCTTTGGCTACCCTGCCACAGCATCAAATAGTCCTGGACCTTGGCCTTTCGGTGAAACTTCTTTTTCTCTGCTTCTCTTTTCATCTGGATGTTGATATCAGCGCTGTCTGGATTCAATACAGGCACGTCGCTAGCCAGTAATCTGGTATGGGCTCAGGAACACTGCCTTACAACAACATTTTCCCGATAGGTCTCGCCAGTGGTTTAAGACTGCTGGCACCCAATCATATTTCGCCCAAGGGAAACACTGGCCTCCACGCTGACTCAGTGAGGTATGATAGAGAATATGGTGCATGTCCCAATGGAGACATTGGTGTACGTTGAGTTGGTTTCTTTCTGCTGGCCCCACCTGTCGGCAATATCCGGTAATGAACATATACTACTAATCTCCATTGGGTCGGAGTGGTAATGATTAAGATTCGGATTGCGTTGCCATCAGTTCAGGCGTAATTCACAAGATGAAATCAAATTGAACCATCCAGCTGTCAATAAGGGTGATGCATGATACGTTCATCCGGGTGTCATTTTGGCTACACTGTTAGCCATTAAGTATTCTTTGTCATCTCTGGACAAATTGTATAGATCATTAGAAGATTGAACAGATCTACACACCATTGCCAAGGAGCTGAGGGGGTTGTTCAGTGTCTTTTCGGACATAGGTACCGGCAAATGTCTATGTTTCGCCCGGTTTTCATTCTTCAAATACTTCAGAGTGGCCTCGTGGTATTGGGTAGTATAAGAAGTCTTATCTTGAGGATTAGTATCAACTCCCTTGCCCCGCTTCATAAACGATAACAACTTCAGGATAGAATCATGAATAAGCGTTGAAATAGGGAGCATACCAGTCGCTGGAATCTGTTCAGTATACTATTTGGACAGCTTTTGCTGCGCACACTTCACAGAAAGATTAAGTCTTGCTTTCTTTGTGTCTTTTTCTTGGGCAAAGCTCGAATCACACCATGCATGTGTGCAAACATGTCATTTTGGACCACGAAGACATGATGTGGAGAAATGGTATGCCGTACTGCCAGTGTTGGCAACGGGTCTGGACCGTCACTTCGGGTCCGGTTACGGATCGGAACCGAACCGGAGGCAGATTGGCGGTCCGGGTCTTGAATAACCCCGAACTGTCGATTCGGGTACGGTTCCATCGACATCTCCTTACCCGTCTGAACTGACCGGGTTCCCAGTGGGTTGTACAGCGGGTCCATCTGTAAATTCATATAACATGCTTGCTTTTGCTATTCGATTGTAGTACACAATCAAAATCGATCATTTGACATCCAGTAATCACACTTTGCACGTTTTGCATAGTGTGTGATCGACAATATTTTAATTCATGTTGTTCTTTTAATGATACGTATTTTTGACCAGGGAGGAGGTCAATAGTTCAATTATAAGCTCAAATATCCATTCGATGCCTTCATTACCCGATCTGCATCACCAGCAATTGATCAACGTCGGATGATGCTGAGTTGACAGATATTCCCAGAATGGCGCCGTGACCATGTCACTTGCTCTTTTGCACATAGTTGAAGGCAATACATTGGTTATGGATAGCAGCGAGCAAATAACTTACCAATTACCTTATTTACAAGACCAAACATTGTGGAGGCTCCATTGATGCCTGAGGTGTAGTGGCATTGACACAGACTGTATTGCCTATAAAGGCTGCGAATACTTCGATTATGGGTAAATGCCGTAGCACAGCCCTAGGATTATACAAGATGCAACACACAAAATCGTTGACGCTGTGTTGACGCTCATTTTCAGACAGGTGCTGTGACCATGTCACGATTGCATTTGCACAGAACGGCTGACAATACGTCGATTATGGACATATTCCATAGCAGAGCCCTTGGAATATACATGATGCAACACCCAAAAGCGTTGACGCTCTGTTGACACTCAGTTGACACTGGGTTGATGGTCTGATGACGCTCTGATGATGCTGTGTGGACACTCTGTTGACGCTCATTTTGAGGTGTAACGTATCGACAAACACCATATTGCCTATAAAGGCTGCCAATACTTTGATTTTGGATAAATGCCGTAGCACAGCCCTTGGATTATAGAAGATGCAACACACAAAATCGTCGACGCTCGGTTGACGCGTATTTTCAGACAGGTGCTGTGACCATGTCACGATCGCATTTCCACAGAACGGCTGCCAATACATTGATTATCAACATATGCTGTAGCAGAGCCCTTGGAATATCCATGATGCAACACCCACAAGCGTTGACACTCTGTTGACACTCAGTTGACACTGTTTTCATGCTCTGTTGATGCTCTGTTGATGGTGTGTTGACGCTCTGTTGACGCTCATTGTGAGGTGTAATGGTATCGACAAATATGATATTGCCTATAAAGGCCGCCAATACTTCGATTATGGATAAATGCCATAGCACAGCCCTTGGACTATACAAGATGCAACACACAAAATCGTTGACGCTCTGTTGACGCTCATTTTCAGACAGGTGCTGTGATCATGTCACGATCACATTTGCACAGAATGGCTGCCAATACGTTGATTATGGACATATGCCGTAGCAGAGCCCTTGGAATATCCATGATGCAACACCCAAAAGCATTGACACTTTGTTGACACTCGGTTGACTCTATGTTCATGCTCTGTTGACGCTCTGTTGATGCTGTGTTGACACTCGGTTGACGCTCATTTCGAGGTGTAACTGTATTGACAATTACCATATTGCCTATAACGGCTGCCAATACTTCAACTATAGATAAATGCTGTAGCACAGCCCTTGGATTATACATGATGCAACAGACAAAATCGTTGACGCTCTGTTGACGCTCATTTTCAGACATGTGTTGTAACTTTGTCACGATCTCATTTGCACAGAATGGCTGCAAATACCTTGAATATGGGTCTATGCCGTAGCAGAGCGGTTGCATTATTCATGATGCAACACCCAAAAGTGTTGACACTCTGTTGACACTCTGTTGACACTGTGTTGATGGTCTGTTGACGCTCTGTTGATGCTCTGTTGACGCGGTGTTGACACTCAGTTGAAATTCATTTTGAGGTGCAATGGTATCGATACACACGATATTGCCTATAAAGGCTGCCAATACTTCGATTATGCATAAATGCCATAGCACAGCACTTGGATTATACAATGTGCAACACACAAAATCGTTGACGCTGTGTTGACGCTCATTTCCAGAGTGGGGCTGTGACCATGTCGCGATTACTTTTGTTCAGAACAGCTGCCAATACGATGATTATGGATATCTGCCGTAGCAGAGACCTTGGAGTATACAAGATGCAATATCCAAAATCGTTGACACTCTGTTGACACTCTGTTGACACGGTGTTGATGCTCTATTGACGCTCTGTTGACGCTTCGTTGATGATCATTTGGTGGTGTAGCAGTATTGTCTCACACGATATTGCCTGTAACGGCTGCCAAAACTTCGATTATGAATAAATGCCATAGAACAGCGTTTGGATTACACAAGATGCAACCCATAAAATCGTTGATGTTCTGTTGACGCTCCTTTTCAGACTGGGGCAGTGACCATTTCACGACCGCTTTTGCCCAGAACGGATGCTAATCTGTGGATTATGGGTCCATGCCATAGCAGAGCAATTGGATTTTACATGATCCAACACCCAAAATCGTTGACACTCTGTTGACAATCCGTTGACGCTGTGTCGATGCTCTGTTGACAATCTGTTGATGCTCTGTTGACGCTGTAGCAGTATCGACACACACGATATTACCTATAAAGGCTGCCAATAATTCAATTATGGATCAATGCCGTATAACAGCCCTTGGATTATACAAGATCCAACACCCAAAATTGTTGACGCTCTGTTGATGCTCATTTTCGGTCTGGGGATGGAACCATGTCGCTTTCTCTTTTGCCCATCAAGGCTGCCAATATGTTGATTATAGATACCAGCAAGCAAATGGCATCCCAATGGACTTACTTACAAGACCAAAAACTGTTGATGCTCCGTTGACACTCACTTTCAGAATGTGCCAGTTACCGTGTCGATTTCTCTTTTGCCTGTAAAGGCTGCCCATACATTGTTTATGGATAACAGTGAGCAAATCGGTTTCCAATTAACTTACTTACCACAGCAAATATTGTTGACTCTCCGTTAACCCTCAGTATCAGAATGTCGCTGTTACCGCGCCGCGGTCTCTTTTGCCTACACAAGCTGCCCGTCTGTTGATTATGACCAGCAGCTAGCAAATCACCTTCCTATTAAATTGCTTACATATCCAAAATTCATTGACGCTCCGTTGACCCTCATTGTAACAATGGGGCTGTTCCCATGTCGCTTTGATCATCATATATTCATTATTGACAGCCAATGAATAATTTGTACCAATACTCAGTTGCATGCAAAAGCTTTATGGCGTGTCAATGTCTGATCAACTGATACAGAAGTTCTCTCAGCGATGGATAACTTAGCGCAGTGACATTTCAGCGCTTTCAGTTGGCAATTCACTGCATGTAGAGCCATACCTAATTTTCCATTGATATAGCCCAACATACTCAGTTTGCCATATCCAGTTCGATCGGCTCAATTTCCATGACGTACCATAAGCAATTTTCACAATTCTCACTATTTGCGCCCGGTCTAAACGCGGTGTAATGTAGTTGGTTGTATGAAGGAATGCAACATGATAGTGGTCATTTATCCAGATTCGCGTCGTGCAATGACTGCTTCTTCTATGACTCGTATGTCATCACTAAGTGAAACTTTGTTAGTAAATTTCATCTTTAGTTTAGATTGCGCATTCTCACTTATCCGTAAAAGGCAGGACGATATTGTATTGATCAGTTGTCAATCAACTTAGTTTGCAGTTTGGACCGTTTACATGGCCCATATGACCCTTGCACATGCACAGACGAATTATGATTTCTTTCAATATAGTCAGTGAAATCAAAAAGATTCTTTGACGTATCGAAATAGATACGCCAACTACTTTTTGCAGAGCTATGTCATCAATAATCACATATTGTGCAGGTTGTGTACACATGACTTACGAGCCAATACAATATGTTCACCTGAATCCATTTCCTGTATAGTACGTAGGTATGGAGAACATATGCAGGGGTAAACACTTACGGGTTTAACAGGCTTCGATTTGTTAATTGGCAATGAATTGCGTATTGCGTCAGTTGTGCGAGCTGATATGCATATGTGGGACGGTCATTTGCGGCATGCGATTTACATATGGCTACTCTATCCCGGGAGGTTCCTTGCGGCATTACGATTTTCCGCTGACACTATTATGTATCTCCAACAGCTCTCAAAATGTTGTCGGCGCAGTCGCATGTGTAAACTGATTACATTCCGGCTGACTGACTGCTTTAGCAATCAATATGGCTATTCTGGACCTCAAATCTTACAAATGATGCAAGATGAACACTTGATCACACTCAACATCAGGATGTAGCAGGGAGAATGTCTCTCCTTGTGTTGAGTTTAAAGGCTGCCAATGAAACCAATAAAGAGAATGATGTACCAAAGTTAATAATTTACACATAACAGTAACATATATGACTGCCACCAGAAATAGAAAAACCCGAAAAGGAGAACCAGAGACTGGAACCGCCGGGTCTAGCTAAACACGGCAAAACCCGCAGGTTGACGGGTACAGGTACGGGTTTGGCACGCCAAGGAGCTCTGAGTTGGGTTTTTGGACGGGTCTGGAACTGAACCTAACCGTTTTTCCGGTCCAAACCCGGGCCGCTGACGGGTTACCCCGACCCGTTGCTAACACTATGTACTGCCATGCACAGGATCAAGTACCAGAATTGTGTTATATTCTCCATGACCTACTTGACAACAGTCAACTAATGCAGGGTGGTGAAGAGTGGCCGGTAATCCCTATGTTGGGGGATTGAACCCACTCCCCTGTGAATTAAAGCAATCGGTAGGCGCCCTCAAGCAACTCCAATCTCCAGTTCCAACATATCTCCACATCCATAATCGGTAGTACTGAGATCCAGAATTGGATATTTGAATGTGAATGAACTCGTTTCGACATCCAGGAAGCAGCATAATCAATCGAGCAAGCATTTGCTGCTATATGAAGCACAGTTTCAGCAGTTTAAAATATGTTGAAATACGTATTTTCTCAATTATCTTTGCTAAACCTGTTCTCATGGCCAACACCATATGGATTCTAGCATTGCGCTGTTTTCGAAGTCTTTGACTCTGCCCAATGTCTGTGCTTCCATTCTCTCCAAATTGCTGATAGCGCTCATGGGCTTCCCAAGACTTGGTGCGGCCTTTTCCACCCAGCATGCTGATGAATGCACCCAAAGCTAGCTGAATGTCGTGCGGGATTCATGGTATGTGGATTCTCAGTGTGGGCCACTGGATTCCGGAGGCTTCAAGAGTAGTGAGTAGTTTGCGAGTCATCAAGTAATTTAAGGATGGATTGTCGGATCTAATTGCAGGCAAAAGCCCATCAGTCAGTTCGAAGAGATCAAGAACTTACTTCAAATGTCCGGCGAGCCATGCTCCTGTATGCTGATCTCGACCCACTAATCCTTGAGAAGCTTTGGACATAAGAAATATGTAGACTATCACCGTCATCCAATGCTAGTTGTTCTTCAAGCAAAGCACAATGTCGATTCATATATTACGCCCTGACCGAAGTTATTACTAATTTCTTCGTCATTATTCATCTGTCTGAACCTACATTAACTTTGTTTCTTGACAGCAATTGCTTCTTCATTCTATCCTCTGTCAGTGTGTATTCCCTCCGGCAAATATTACACAGGGTGCGCGCTGACAATAACACCAACTCACTGCGTAATGCATTGTCTGACTTTCGTAGCTCAAGATTCGATATTGGGTTCCATGAAATAGAAGCTAACCCAAATCTCACCATGAGGTACCGATTACCGGTATCTTTTTGAAATTCGGCACTTTGAAACTCCTTCGCTGCCAGTTTAGAGCATTTTGTCTGTCAATTCAGAAAGTATACCTAAAACCTGAATGGTAAATATGATTTTCCTTGGCGAACTTATAATCAGAGTAACTCGACTTCCTGGCCACTGAGGTATGGGCGAACCTAAATAATTCACCATTGAATTAGTCATTTCGGTTAGCTCGGACAATGATAGTTTGGGCAACTTTGCGATACGCGCTTTGGCCAGCAACTGTTTGCCCAGGGTGCTGCTCCAATAGGTTGATGGATGGGGCAAAACGTGATGACAAACAATACATATGATTCCAGGGCAGCCAGTCTGTTCAATTCTACAATGCAAATATTAATGAGATGAAGGCGTACGCCTAGAGTTATTCCAACCAATAGGCCTTCTCTAGGTAAAATTCATTGAAACCCACCAGGCATGGATGATGATTTGTAAAGAAAGGTCACTTAAATCATGAATAATGTCACAATCATTGTTTGCTGATATCATAACCTCTTGCAATAAGGAATTTAGAGATTTTGTATCTGACATCGGGGTAAGAAATTGAACTCTGCGTAATTTGATCTGGGTGAATGTTAATGGATACCTTATAGTCTGGCAGAATGCTGGTTCTTAAAGATGAACCTCAGAGCTACACACAAGAAAAAGTCAGACCAGTGAGACATCGAATGCATAGTTATGAAGTTCAATACAAGTGCATACACAGACGAGCCGGTTCCGATATCAACGCTAGAAGTTTTGGCAATCACTGTGGCCGATAGTATGAGTATGGCACAAAACTACTGCAATGCTGTCTGATGACCGAAGATGGAAGCTCAAATATTGTTGACACTCCTTTGACTCTCATTTTTAAGAGGTAGTAGCGATATTGTTAGTGGCTTTTTTACCTAAAAAGGCGGCCCACATTATAATTGTGTGTGTATGCCATTGCACACCCATTGAATTGTCCATTATGCCAGTACAAAGATTGTTGACACTCGGTTGACGTTCATTTTTGGGAGGTGGTAGCGATTCTGTTATCGGACAATTTGCCAAAGAAGGTGGCCAATTAAGCCATCATGGTTTAATGATGTCGCACAGCCTTGGCATTGCCCAAAATACAAGACCAGACATGGGTGAGACTCCATTGACGCATATTTCTTGGATTGGGAAACGAGCATGTTGCTTAGCATTTCATTTTTAAAGCCAGCCAATAACTACTCTTTGGATTCAGGTGAGTATGCAACCCTTTAATTGGCGAAAAGATTAAACTAAAGTTGTTCATGCTATGTTGATACTCAGCTGAGAGAAATACCAACAGTTATTCGGAGCGTATTCATGTTTCTTGAAAGTCAGACCATCATTGTTGACAGCCAATATGCGGTTTCTAGGTATAATAAATTGTCTTGAAAAGCATTGAGGCCTTTCAGTTTCTGGCACACCACTATCCACGTCATCAGTCCGATCAATGACGTACTTGCGTCGCATGTTAGTGCTTTTAGCTGGTCATTTACGCCATACAGATCCATCAACTAGTTTTAGACATATAGAGCCTGACTTCCTGACTATGATTTTTCCAGCTCGTTTTCCTCAATTTCCATGACTTACTGTAAGCAGTTTTCAAAATCTTTACCATGTGTCGCAGGTCTGAGCAGACAGTTATGCTGTTAGCTGAATGAACTAATGGCGCATGACGACTGCCAGTCATCAGGGGTCACTGCCCACTGACTACTCATCCGATGACTTGTCTGACATCACTGAATTGAATTGTGGTACTAAATTTTCTCTCGATTTTAGGTTTTGGTTTCTAATATAACCATTATAGGCACGTCGATATCTTGTTTGCTGGCCATCTATCAACCAGATTTGGAGTCTAGAACATTCGCAAGGCCAGTTCGACTCTTGCACTCACTCTGATGCAATATGATGTCTCTGACAAGATGGTTACTGACATTAGGAAACAGCTGACAGGTAGCAATGTAGGTACCGAAAAGGCTTTTCTGAGGGATAGGTCTTCAAAACAAACCATTTGGGTATTTGTGCCTACGGTGATGTGGGAGCCGTCACCATATCTTCTCTGTATCCGACTTCTGTATGGAGATTGATTAGGGATGCTTCATGCAGGCGTAAGAGATAACGGGTTCAACAGGCTTTGTATCTGAATCGTCATCTAATTGGTCGCTGTGCCTGGCTAATGATGTGGCAAGAATTCATGTGACTGTAGTTTCTCCAAACCCAGCCTTATTTAACTACCTCCTGGGAGAGAAGTCACTACCAGCATATCCGATTGTCCCCAGATGATATCACAAGTCTGCATATGCTCTCCAACCAGTGTTGGGGAAGGTGTGGCTGCAGCCCTGTCCATTTAGGGCTTAACAACTGGCAGAACCCTCATTTCGGCAGTCCTGTGCATCATACTTCTCTCACGCGAGATGTTTGCGGCATCCCGCAGTGCCAGTTCGGTGAGCTTGTCAAGTATCATCTGCTGCTGCCGATAACTCACCATGCGGTGTGTTACCAGTTCAGATATTGTGCCTATCACGCTGGCAGGATCATCATCCTCACTGAGCTTGCCGAGCTCCGTATGTTCTATGTCATATTCCTTGTATTCCTCATCCTGGATATCATCGGAATGTGCAAGATCACTCAGATGGACTCTGATAGTATTCAACATTTCTTCAAATGTTGTTTCTGGCTTTCCGGTTCTTGCACCCACATTGTCAGCAATAGTCCCATCTTGCATAAACACTGTCTCTGAGTCTCGAACTCACTTTCTTACCACAGCGGTCTCTCTCTCCACACAATCATCAATACATTTCTATTTTTCTTCATTGCTTAAACAGTGTGTTTTCGGAATTTTCTTCGCCGCAAGCTTCATTTTAGATCGAATGCTGCGCAATGCTCCTCAAGCTGCAACCCTTTCTGTGACTAAACCGATCTTGCCTTCATTTAGTTGATGACGTCTATATGTGGACTTCAATGTATTCCTGCAACCAAACACACAAACATCTTTGGACTGACTTACTGCAAATCTTAGGACCATTGGGCTCACCTCCAAGTTGCAGCAACACTCAGCAGGATGTAGCTTGAGTAGAACTTTCAAGTTGACAGTCATTCAGTCGCTTGTGAACTGTAGCTTACAATGTGTTACTCAAGACATTACACTTTTCGTTATGATCTTCGTCACCATTTCCACAACAGCAAACCATAACTCAAGGAGCTCCATGGACAAGTGTGAGTTAGTCTGCATCAAGCCGACCGATGGGTGCTTCATTCATTGCGCCCTTGGCTGAGACACAGCTGCAATGCAGACACCAGTTAGTCCACCACAACGCTCCAATTGCAGTCACCGAAATTTTGGCCCAGGATCCACATTAGAAAAAAATACATCACACTGGACCCTGAAATTATAGGCAGGAGCATGGAATCGGATATGGGTAGCTCCAGAATGATATCGAAGGTGGTCAACTAACAATACAATGTACAGCTCGTGCATGTGGAGAGCTCTGTGACCAAGTTAACCCAGGCCGCAATGGCAAACCTCCCTGGTCGACGAATGAAGTTACCTGCACAGTCCGTGAATTCAAACATCATGATGTCGTCAGCACTGGCATTGTCGTGGACAAATTTCGTAATAAAGGTCCCCTGGAGTGAACATAACAGGGTTGAAAGACTCTGGAGGAGGCTATAGAGTCACATATGGGTGAGGTAATAGGGGAATTTTCCTGTTAGAAGCAGCAATGAATGTGTTGTAGGTTGACAACATGTCAGCTACTATGGCAAGACAAGGACGTCGGGTACAGCTGTAACAGTCCAACATGCTCCTTGCCTTGAATATAGCCAAAATGGCCAAGGGAGGGTTTTCGCGCACCAACATTGAGGTAACGCAACAACGAATTAACAAACCTCATGCCGAAGTCCAAGTAGTGAAGCACTGAGGTATTGAGTTTTGTGTGCACACGAAGGTGAAGGCTGCGACGCAAAGAAACCTGGCAATAGTTTAAAAATGTCATAAGGCCGGTTACCTTCCATGTTGAAATGGTACCGCCAATAATTTGCACATACAGTGGAGGCGCAAAGGGACTGCCACCAGTCCACCAGAACCGGCGGCACTACTACCTGGAAGGCCATCTATACCTGGAACGCCACCTGCGCCACCATGTGGTACTGAGGGAAACAATAGTTATGATACACACGGTCTGCCATCCAGGTCTGTGTGTATAAATTCTCCAATTCCAAACATTCAATTTTTCACACCTAGCCCATTTGCCATGGATAGCAAGTGCGATAAAGATTTTTTACCAGATTTGCTGAGTACACTATCTGAAGCATGGAAATACTGCTGACATTGATTTCGATGACGACAACAGCCTTTTGGGACAATCTGATGGTAAGGATGAGAATTGATTGAAAGGAATGGGTAGGACCCTTTTCAGTATATTTTCAAGGCTATATTTATCCATACAAATAAAGCACAATGTAGTGATAATGAAAACATACATGAAGAGGATAGAATGACTGCCAAAACACTGGAATCGATGAACTCCCCCAAAGTAAATGACTGAATATTGTGGAATTGCTGGTGGCAAAACGAGCGTCAACAGAGGGTCAACGATTTTGTATCATGGAAGGCAGGTTATTAAGATGTGGATTAATCGTTGTTATCTATAATTGTTGTATTTGTCACCTTTTTAGGCAAATGAGAATGCTGCAATCACCCTGCCCCATCTTGACAATGAGCATCTACAGAGAGACAATGATTTTTGGTCTTGATCTTAGGTAATCGTGGTGGTAAATGATCACAGACATCAATGAACAAGGTATTGGCCACCTGTATAGGCTGATAATCAAGAGGTCGTTACGCGACAGCCTCCCGGACAATCGCATCTTAATTGATTTTGAATGCTCCAACTCAGTGATCATGAACGTTTTAACCTATTAAACCTGTCAAAACTCCATCTATAGACATTGGTGGCTATCTGGCACTTTGATTAACAATCCTGCAAGGCCAAAATTGTTGATGCTATGTTGACGGTCATATTCACACTGGGGCAGCGACTGTGTCTCTGTATCTTTTGAGTTGGAATAAGGCCATTTACTCAGTTATGATCGTTTGTATCCAATAGTCATTCAGATGCCGGATGATAGAAGCCCATTAATCATCTACACTTGGTTGACTGTCACGTTCAAGATGAGGCAGAGAGCGTGTTTCACATGATTTTAGTAATATAGGTGCGCAATTCATCTGAAAAGTACAATTGTGTGCAAAATTTAATATTTTACGATTAACAGTTGGATATCTAAATGTATCGATCAATAGCCAACCCAGAAACACAGAACCGGAGTTTGGAACCAACAGGTCTAGGCAGACCCTGCAAAATCCGCGAGTTGACGGGTATGGGTCCAGGATTGGCCCACCAAGGCGCTGTGGGTCGGGCTTCTAGCTGGTTCTTGAATGTAACTGAACTGTGGTTCATAACTGAACCCGAACTGCTGGCAGGTTATCCGGATCTGTTGTTATCAGTAGCAACATCTCACCATGTAATGAATGACTGTCAACTTGCACATTCTACTTACTCATTACTCTGCTGCATATAGCTGCTAGTAGCAGGTGATTCCAATGGTCGCGTGATTTGCAGTATGTCAGTCAGATGTGCCTTGTTTGTTTGTGTTCCTGAATACATTGAAGTAAGCGACAGCTGATATCTCTTGTTTGAGAGAGATAAAATGGAAATTCTTTAACGGAAAGGATGTCTGATGATGGATAATTCAACTCATTGCAATGATCTTATACGAAACCCACAGTAGTTATGAGGTCAAGACTTATGGGTAGTGTTACTATTCCGAATGACATGACGGTTATATCACAGATTTGGCTTTGTTCAAGTTCATCAAACATATGAGCCTTGACATAACAGACTCAGCTTGCCTCCCCGTTGTCCATAGCTTCCAACATCCAACATCTGGCTGAACAACAAGGTAACCACATAATATTGGGTCAATGCTACGAATATGATCGTTTTCCACTTCTTGCGGACAAATATGGGAAATCAACAACGCAGTCCACTGGTCTACATTATCACGCGAATGAATGCAACAGAGTATTGGACGCAGAACAGGTCGGAGCATTTTGATCATTGCGCAGCTTACAATCTGAAATGTAGCTTCCGGCGGAGAAGACACTGGAAACACAAAGTGTAAACAATCAAGAGCAACAGAAATGGATCAACGATTATGAGGAGAGGGAAACCTTGGTGGCAACAAAGCGAGTTCAAGATGCAGAGACATTGGATTATGCAACAGATGAAAGATATGACTACTGCAGTAAGCCCTGGGCCACCACCAGAATCCCCGAAAACATGTTTGAAGAGATGTTAAACACTGTGTCAGACAGTCTGGGCAATGTTGCAAGGTCCGACAATGAGCTGGATAGGGAAAATGAGGAAGATGATTAAGGACAAAGAGAACTCGGCAAGCGGAGTGATGATGATGACCCTGGCTGGGTGGTGAGTACAATCTACCAAACAGTTCAGCGTCGCATTGAGAGTGTTGGGCAGAAGCAGATGAGGCTTCATAAATTGATGCAAGCAGAATGTGGGGACGCAGTCAACTCCGGCTGTGACAGCGATATGAAGGATGGAACTGGCCCATTGAAGGTTCCGGCGCCTGTCAATGACCAAATAGATACCACTGCAGGCACAAAAACCCCAACAACATTTGAAGATCATACGCAGACTCTCGAAATCATTAGCATACAATGGCATATTCTAGCAGTGACTGCTCGACCAGGGAGTAGTCAAATGAGGCTAGGTTCAAAGAAACCACCATCACACACATTCAAACCGGTTTCGTCTCCTGACCCCAAGTACAATTCCACACCAGTTCAGGATACATCAGCCTGTTGGACTAGCAAGCTTTTACCGATGCATAATACATCCCCAGTCAATTGGTATATAGAAATTGGATATGGATGAAGATATGGTGACAGCTCCCGCTTCGCAGGAGGAATAGATAGCCCAATTGTTACTTGTGAGGCCCTTTCTGTTGTAATAGCAAATTGTGTTCCTACGATGCTATGAGTCAGCTGTTTCCAGATTTCAGTGACTACATTGTACGACATGATGTTTCGTCAGTGTTTGTGCAAGGGTCGTGCAGGCCATGCGAAAGTTCTACACTCCGAAACTGGATGATTGACAGCCTCCAAACATGGTATCGACTTGCATGTTATGGTTACATTAGAATGCGAAACAAACAGTAAAGACGAAATTTATTAATACAATGTAAGTCAGTGATGTCAAACCAGTCATAGGACATGAGGAAAATGAGCATTCTGAACTCAGATGAGTGCCGTCTGTCGTGCTGGAGTAGTCCATTGAGCTCCCTGTCATACTGTACGCTCAAACCTGCTGCACATGATCTCGAATTTGACAATTGCTTATGGTATATCATGGAACTTAAGGACCATATGCCGCACATGATAGGTCAGGATATTGGGGTTCTATGTTTACAATTACTAGATGGATCAGTATGGCATAATATCCCGGATGAAACCACTAAATCGTAACACAGCTACGTCACTTATCGGCGTAATAACATAAATATTGGTGGCTGAGAAACTCAGTGGCATCGCCCCATTTGGACCCAAATCATTATCGCTTGAAAGGGTATATTGGCAGACAATAATGACGGTATGGATTTCAGATCAAATCACTGCGCACCCAACCATTGTTCGTATGTCTCTATGGTTAGTGTCAACGGAGCATCAATGATTTTAGTTTGATAACTTCGGTAATCCAATAGTTGCAAAGTCATATTGGACCAAAGAGGATTTATTAGCCGGGTTTGGATGCAAAAAGGCAAGTGGAATTGTGGTTGCCGCATCCTACAACTGAGTGTCACGGAAGTGTCACCGATATCTGGACTTGCACGTTGGAAAATCCCTTGGGTAAGCGACAGCATTATGCCACAATCCAAGTATTGGCCACCTTTCTGGGCACAGTAGCCCGCAAGATTATCACTATAACCTCCTAACAATCAGCGTCAACAGGGTGTCAACTATGTTGAGTGTTGCATCTTGGATCATTCAAGTGCTGTTCAACGGCATCCTCTCATAATCATTAGATTGGCAGCCTGTGTAGGCAACAATGCTGATCACAATATCGCTATGACCTCCAGACAATAACAGTCAACGGAGTATTGTCGATTTTTTTGCGTGAATGTTGGACTGTCAGACAGCAATGCAACAGCGTGTACCCGTAATTGTACAATGGGCTGCCTTTATGGGTAAAACAGCTATTGATGATACTGCAACCGCCTAGTCTTTGTATGTCCATTTACTTAACTTCACTAATATGCAGGTGATGTCTTACAGGTCTAACATTTTTCTTGCATCTGACTCTAAAGTCAATATTGTAAAACCAGCAGTGTGACTGACAATAACATATCGTTTGACAGTTACTCAGGTGGGGTTACCCCGAGCGCAATATCCTACTAGGATGTCACATACTGAGTCTTTCAATACCTCGGTGCAGGAGGTAATGCTATGATCAATAAATGAACCTGTCTTTATTGGTGATTTGAGCGACATTGCTTTGCAAATAATATTCAATGCTTGGTGGGCTTTGCTGAATGTTGGTTCGAAGTGGCCTTTTAGTTTGAATAATTCTAGATATGTACCTTCGCGGCGACTGTATTACAGTGCAGAATTGAGGAGACCAGCAGCCCTGCGATTATATGTGTCATTTGTCAGCAAGTTCTTTGCCATCCATCAGAACATGTATCCAGCTCAATTGGCAAACACTTTATTGGAAGAGGGCACATCGCAAAGTTAAAGGAATTTACAGTGTCAGAAGTCACAGAATTGGCAAGTTCAATGGTCGAGGAAACAGCTTTGGCCATACCCAAGAGGCAAGGAAGTTGAGGTATTCGGATTGTAAGTTTGGGACCCAACTTCAAATATCTTTTTTAGGTTTGAGGTATCCTTACTGAAGTGACAGATCAAATGCTCTAAGCTGGCATCAAAGGACTTTCAAACTAGCTGATTTCACTCAGACACCTGGAATGGCTACCTCATGTTAGGTTTTGTTTGGGCTCATATTCCGTGGAACGCTATATCAAATGTCGAACTTCCACCTTCATACAATAAATTGAGAAGCCAGTTGGCGCGAACAGTCAGCCAGTACCCTGAGCAATATTTCGCTGAGGCAATACACACTGACAGTGGATGCAATCAAATAGCAATTGCAATCAAGAAACAAAGTAATCTTGGGTTTAGATTGTTGCACATAGATAAACTGATTAGCGATCAAGTCAGTGAGTGCCAAGTATATGGATCGAAAATGGGCGTTGCGAGATGTACAACTCGCATTCAAGGAGGTCGCTAGCCCATTCATTTCCCTTTTCAAAACCTCATTAAGGTTTAGAGGTCAATGGTTAACATACTAGAGCACAGCTAGCTGGACATTGGAAGGAGGTCCTTCATCATTCTGAGTTTACTGATGGCCGTTATCTCGGAATTACATGCGCCGAAGCTTTCTCAACGTACTCGACGAGTTTGAAATTAAAAAGTTCCCTCGCAGCGTCCGCAATCGAGTAGCCTGCAGTGGGAACCAATATGCCATGCATTGCGCACATGATTCAGCTTGCATTGGGTGCATTCATGAGCAGTCTGTGTGTAAAAGGCTGCAGTAAGTCTTGGGAAGCCCATGAGCGCGATCTGCAATTTGCAAAAAATGACAGCACCGACTGTGGGAACAGTCAAAGACTTTGAATAGTGGGCAATGCTACGATCAATAAAGTGTCGGCCATGCGAGCAGGTTTAGCAAAGCTAATTGAAAAAGTTTGTAGATCAATTTATTTTCAGTGTGCAGAAACTGACCTGCATATTGTGGAGAATGCTAGTTGTATTGCACAGAATGCTAGTTGTATTGATTTCGCTGACACCTGGTTGTCAAAACAAGATCAATGACATTGAAAATGTAACAGTCCAGAGTGCAGTGCTACCCATTATCGATTGGAAGATATGTTCGAACTGAACACTGCAATTGCTCAAGCGTGGTTTCCGATTTTGTCATTTCACACTGAAGTGGCTTAAAAACCTAAAATGCAGAGATTAACGGCCACTTATCACACCACGGGACGAGTGGCTGAAAGTTGACTAAATCAAAAAACTTTAATTTCCATGCCGGAACTGGACCCTGTGGTTGTCGAAAAGGTATATGGTTACTCTGTACTACATTATCTGAGTTTACAATAACATGTTTGATTACATACATGCCGTGATGAGAGCTTTGGCCAAGAAGAAGACACCATTGAAGGATGGCTGATTCTCAGCCGTGAAATTTGCGCAGCAGCAGCCGGGCAAATATCATCCTTAAGGAACTCCAACAACAGGTCAGATGCTCATTTCGGCACCTATCCTTGATCCATTCCACATGTTACGATCGTCTCGAAGGTTGCAGAAGAGTATGCATAATAATGCTGGAGACGAGACTTCTTGTACAACCAAATACCACAGGGCCTTTCTTAAGAATGTGCAGAACAAATAGTGTGCTAATCATGGACGTTTGTCAGACACAATATCCGACAATTTACGAACCAACCATCCTGTCTCTTGCGCAATGGGTTCTTGATCTGGTTAATTGTTCTATCATCCATATGGCTTCTCCAGCGAGGATGAAAACTACTTACTACCGAACGATGTAGCCAAAATAATACCTGGACAACGAGTTCCTGCCGCGTACTAATTGACTGCCCCCATGCTATGTGTGAAGTCCCCTGTTGACTTACGACAGAACAGGGGGCAAATTATTTTGAATCTTCATGATTACCACATCAACGCAATGCTGCTTGGTAGCACCTTGTGGTAAACACATATCACCAACTGGTTGGGGCAACATAATGAAACACACACTGACTATGCTGATCACTCCGATGTGGCCCGCAATATAATCTCTATATGCCCTCACGGTTTTGGCGGGGAGGCCAGTTTTTCTTTTGGGCGAGATGTAATCAGTTGGCGGCAGCCAATAACCACACACCAGACACTTCTTAAATAGGTTATAGTTACGCAGTGTGCCAAAGCCAATACCGGAATACTGGCTGGCAACGACCCTCAATTGGATTCAACCTGTGCTGATAACGTCATGGAGATGAAGAGAGAGGTGGAGCAAAAGCCGATGCACTGAATGGCCAAGGTCAACTACTTTTTGGTGATATGGCAGGGCCGCCAATACCTACAAGCTACACAGAAGGAATATTGCTCCCAAAACAAACAAATGTCAGCCATTGGATCCAGTTCACACATAGATGAGTTCCTGAAAGCATCCTGGTTACTCATTGAACACAACGTTGTGGCTGTATTCAAATTGACAGAAAAATCACCTCTGCCGCCGGCTTGGTCTGGAAAGGACTCTCCCGGAGGACGAACTGCACATTGAAAGTCCGCCATATCAAAACAATTGACCATCATCCTGCTAAAAGTGATAATAATAATGCACCTCAAAGCATTTCAGACATTGAAAGTTGGCTTGAGTTGAATGGGAACTTGGATAATCCACAGGAGAGCGAGGAGGTCTGGGAGGGAGATAATGAGATATATATGGAACGTGACAATGGGTGAGAAGATTGCGAAACACAGCGGCGGCAGAAAGTTGATGCTGCACCGAATATTCCAGGATTGATTCACCCTGTATGTGAGTCCATGATACAGGTTGAAACTGCGTTGATGATGATCAATTCAATGGAAATTAGGTGGAATATGGGGATCAAGAGAAGTTGGGCAATATGTGTCATTGTATTATCGCTCAGTTCATTCTGTAGTTTGACCAAGAACAGTATTGAGAGAAATACAATAGGAGAATATTGAGCAGTCAGGTGAGAAAATTTGCCAACTAGACTGTATATTAAAATAAGCGTCAACAGAGTATCAACAATTTGTAGTTGTATAAGTAAGGACATTGAATGATGACGTTGTCGGTGTTTGCAATAACTAATATTCCCGCCATCGGTGTTGGCAAAAAAGTAAACAATACAGTCGCTGCCCTGTTCGGAAACTGAGCGTCAACAGAGTGTCAACAATATTTGGCTGTACATCATGAGTAACATAAGTGGCGATTGGTTGTGGTCATTCATAAACAAGGTATTGGCTTGCTTCGAAGTCAAAATGTATAGCAGGCTTCCCAACGGTCCGGGGTGACTAGGGTCATTCGGGGCCCGGAATCGGAGTCACGTCCGGGGCATGCATTTCCGAAACCTACTTAGTCCAGGTTCGGGATCTCAAAACCTAGGGGCCCGTATAGATGCCTGTAGTTTCGGGATACGAAATTGGAGTGTATCGGGACATGGATGTGCATAAACATTCGGGCTGGAGGCCTGAATAACACGATTATTTGAGACAAAGGAGAGCTGCCTGAATCAATTCTAGTCACATCAAGTGAATGAATACTAAGGAAATACGAATGCCATACAAAAGCATCATTGGATCTGAATTACATTGGCAAGGATGAAAATCAGTCAAAGTTCTAGAGTGAGGAGTAGACTCGAGCAAGAAGTACACTCGAGCAAGGAGTACACTTGAGCATACAGTAGACTGGCGCGAGCAGCAGACTCGACCATGACACAGACTCGAGCAAGGAGTAGACTTGTCCGAGGAGTAGACTCAAGCATGGAGTGGACTCGCATGGAGAGTAGACACGAGCGAGCAGTAGACTCCAGCTAAGAGTTCACTTGAGCAAGGACTAGACTCGAGCAAGGAGTAGACTCGAGAAAGGAGTAGACTCGAGCAAGGAGTAGCCTCGAAAAAGGAGTAGACTTGAGCAAGGAGTAGACTCGAGGGAGGACCTGACTCGAGCAAGCGGTAGTCTGGAGCGAGGGGTAGATCCGACCATGGCAGAGCCCCGAGCAAGGAGTAGACTCGACCGAGGAGTAGGCTCGAGGGTGGAGTAGTCCCTGGTGGGGACTAGACACATGCAAGATGAAGACTGGAGGCAGGAGTAGACATCAGCATGGAGTAGACTCGAGCGAAGAGGCAAGAAGTGTGAGAATAAGAGCAGCACTGCTGCTCCAATGAAGATACCTCTCAGACTTTACCATCCACTCAACATGCCTTTCAGTGACCATGGAGGACCATCAAGAGACGATACTGACCTTTTGGACTCTATTACTGTTTGCCCTGAAGACTCAGCATCACAGCAGCCCCTTACCTTCGAAGTCAGTGAATCTTTATTAGAAATTACTGATGAAACTCCTCAAGGTTCCTCCATGGTGAGTTCATTGACCGTTGCAACCAGTACACCATCTGGAGATAGCTATAAACGACTTGCAAGCGAAACAATCAAGCAGAGACGCAGCTTCGTCTGGGACAGTGAAAATGGTCAAGAAGTCAAGGATTCAGCAGGAAAGCTTCGTTGGAGGTGTAATCATTGTACGTACCAAGTACCATTGCTGGATAGCAGACATTGAACTACTCAACTGACGGTCATACTCAGGTCCAAATCCACATACTGCTGCTTCCTTTTCCAACTCCTCTACAAAGAATGCAATTTCCCATCTGCAAGTTGCTCATCGCATTGGAAGGACTGGACTGATACCAGATGTTGAACTGCAGGAGCAACGACTACGCCAGGCTTTTGGAAACACACTGCCTCGGGTTACATTTAATCCCAACTTATTTCGAATGATTCTTGTAAGATGGTTAGTTGTTTGCAACATTCCATTCAATGGCATTACACACCCTGGATTCCGTCTCCTGCTTGGATACTTGGCTGCCTGTGTAAGTTTTCAATATATCCATTGTACAATCCTGATGCTGATAGACCAATAAGTACCAATGCCACAGCCATTCCTCGTTGCCTGCCAGTCTCAGGTGATACTGTCCGATTATGGGTTCTAGATAGATACCAGACAGCCCGAGAACACCTTTGCAACAGCATGCTCTGGTGCAACACTGCAATTCATATCTCATTTGATCTTTGCATCTCTCCAAATCACCGTACATTCATGGCAATTGTTGGTCACTACTTGAATATCTCTACTGGCCTGGTACTAGCTGTAATGTTAGGCTTTCGGCGACTTCGTGGACCTCACTCAGGAGAGAATCAAGCTGCCATATTTTTTGTCAATTGCAGAGCACATGCAACTGACAAGACGTCTTGGATATTTCACTGTTGATAATGCAACTAGCAATGACAGTGCTTTGGAACATATTGCACAACGGTCGAGAGCGATTGGAGTTCCTTTTGAACCCACTCAACGTCGCATTCGATGTCTGGGACATGTTATCAATCTCACTGTCAAATCTCTAATTTTGGGACACCATTCTCTTACCATCGACAATGACCTTGTTGAGGAGTACAATGATGAGGAAGAGACTAAGAAACAGGGACAGTGGCGAAGATATGGGCCGTTGGGAAAGCTATACAACTGCATACGGTACATTATGAAGACACCACAAAGAGGTTAATGTTTCGAGGAAAAGTGCCGGCATTACATCAAGGATGGAGAACCTGCAACATTGATTCTTGGAAATGATTCACGATGGAACGGAGACATGGCTGCTATTGGCAAAGCAATGAACTTCCGGGAACCACTAGAAGACTTCATTGCAGCTTCAATTCGAGTGGATAAACAGAGTACTATAAGTCTTGATGAATTGAGTCCAGATGAATGGCAGGAGCTTCGAACATTACTTGAGATTCTTCAGCCATTTAAGAAGTGGACACTCATACTCCAACAAAGAAATACACCTGCCATGTCGGCAAATGTAGTTCCTGCATATGATGAGGTACTTACCCATCTGGAGGACCAGCGAGTCTATCAGTCCAGTCTTGAGCATTCCACTTCACACCTGGTTGCGGCAATTACCAGGGCATGGACCAAACTAAATAAGTAACTGCTTCTGAAAGACACTGTGACAGCGCTGTTTGCTAACTGTGTACAGGTACTGCTCTCTATTGGATGATACACCTGCATACTATGCTGCTGTGACTTTGCACCCGGATATGAAATTCGAATACTTCCAAGAGGAATGGTCAGACCGTATCGAATGGATCAACAAAGCCATTGATGATACTCAAAAGTTGTGGATAGATCATTATAAGGGCTCAATCGATTGCAGTCCGACTGGAATGTCACCAGGCGCTAGATATTGTGATATTGCATTTGATATTGGTGAAAGTCCAGTGTGGAAGCGGAAAAACCGAGCCAGGATAGCCAAGGAAGCTGTTGACGCCATCCAGTGGTTCCAGCAAACGAATGTCAATCAGGGTACGATGGAATACTAGTTCCAGGTGTCAAAAGGAAGTGATTCTAATGGGAGAGATCTGGCACAAATGGGTCTTGAGATGGGAAGCATCCCCACAATGTCATCTGAAGCAGAGCGTATATTCAGTAGGTCTGTACCTGCACAATTACCCTTCTCAAGAATAATGTAACACCATGATGCAGTGGATGATACACAATCTCAGATCATCGGGCTCGCTTGGGAGATATCATTATCAAGGCAATTGAGTGTCTGAAATCGTGGTTCAAGGAAGAGATTTCTTGTGGAGATTCGAAGGACATTGTGGATGCAGAGAAGATGTTGTTGGACTTGCAGATACGAGCAGATGAGCTGCAGTTGTGAGCGAAGGAGATGTGGTTGCGTGCAAAGGGTCTCCATTGTATGTTATTTTTTTTGTTGTAGAGTAAAGCCTCATGCGCAGTGCGCACACCAAGTTTGTGGGGCTCCGCAGTCTTTTCGTCCGTGACTGTGCTGCCCTAGTCCTAAACAGTCCTTGATGTTGCTGCCCTGAACATTGGCGTCTGGTCCGGGGATTGCTTTTGCCCCGACGGGACGAACTCTTGGGAAGCCTGATGTATAGCATGAAGCTACCTGCCCGATCCTGAAAATGAGTGTTATCGGAGGGTCAACAATTTTGCGTCTTGTATGTGCAGTAATTGAAATGTTACCTGGCCACTGCTATGCATAACTAATGTACAGGCAGCTTTCTTTGTCAAAACACTAAAAGACATGGTCTTTGCACCATTCTGAAACTGTTCATAAATGCAGTGTCAACGATATTTCGTCTTGCATTCTGGGTATTCCATTGGGCAATTGGTTTTATACCTTGCATAAATGTGATATTGACCACCTTTATGGGCCAAAACTATAGTAGCATGCTTCCTGCCCCATCTTGAAAACGAGTATCAGTGGAGGGTCAATTAGGATTTCTCTTGCATCTTGGCTTATCTAAGTGTCGGAATGTCGTAATAATTCATAGACAATGTTGTGGCAGCCATTTCATTCGAAACAGCACATGACGCATATGTTACCTCATAATGAAACTGTTGGTCAATGGAGCATCAACAATATTTTGTCTTGTATTTTGCATTTATCAATGCTGTATGCTGAGCAATCAGCTCATTACAGAACTATTCACGACCTGCATCGCCAAATATATACTGTATAACATGATACCCACGGAATCAAAATTAATTGATATTGCAAGCTGCACCGCATGCAAACAGGTATTATTGGTCGTTGAACAAGCGATTCAGATTAGATACTATTACCAAACAACAGAATGAAGTGCCTTATGTGAATCGGTAGATTGAGCAGCTGGCCGACCCGCTGATAACCTGCCCAAATCATCCAGGTTGGGATTTTGCCATCAAACCGTACCCACGTTGACGGTTCTGGTGTATTGACAACCCGGCAACCCACATTGTCAAGGATTTGGTTCCTAACCACACCGGGACCCGAAGTGATGGTCCAGAACAGTTGTTAACACTTACTACTCCATCCACCTCATTTTCGGATCATGCCAGATTGCTCTGGCTATCTCCGATAGCATTCATCATCTCGTCAAATGTTCTTTCAGGCTGTCTGGTTGTCGATGGTGCTTTTTCAACATTTCTCATATGATCTTGCTTGTGCACAATCACTGTCTCGGCATCTTCAACATGCTTTCTTGCCACTTCTGATACTCAATCCACGTAATCAACAATCCATGTCACTTCCTCTTCATTCGTTGCACTGTTCGTTGCCCTTGTCAACTACACAGAAATACTATCCTCAGATCTTGTAATAGCAACGGTTCCGGACCGTCACTTCGGGTCCGGGTCAGGTTCAGAACCAAACCATTGCCAAATTGGTGGTCTGGGTTGTCAATACACCGGAACGGTCAATTCGGGCAGGGTTCAATGCCAATCATCCAACCCGTTTGAATTGGGCTGGTTCTCAGCGGGTCCATCTGTAGATTTATATAATGTTGTTGTTTTAGCAGCTGGATAATTGTAATTATTAACACTAGGTATTTGGCAGCCAATAATCTCTTTTTGGATGTTTTGCAATCTGCAACGTTGATGATTTTGGAATACGTGTTTTGCCTTCTATACGTTGCATCTTTGGCTATAGAGGCAGTCAATAGTTCTGTTATCAGCGCATTCATGTGCACAAAGCCTTGATTACCCAATATGCAGAACCAAATATTGTTGAAAGTCTGTTGACGCTCAGTTTCAAGATAGGGTAACGTATGTGCGAAGCGCTGTCTCAAATGAAAAGGCTGCCGCGACATCCTCTATGAATCATTACCACATCGTGAGACTTAGATTACCCAAGATCTAACACCAATAATCGTTGACACACCATTCACGCGCATTTTCAGGATGGGACAGGGAGCGTGTTAGTAAAGGTTTGAACTTGAAAGGCAGCCAATTCTTCGTTTATGAATGGCTGCAACCAATCGCCACTTAGGTTACACACAATGCACAGCCAACAATCGTTGAGGCTCAATTGACGCCCATGTTCAGAATGAGGCAGTGACCGTGTCATATTCTGCTTTGCTAAGAAAGGGTGCCGTTACACGGGTTATGAATAGCAGTGACCAGGTCAGTTTTCAATTACCGTACTTAGAAGGCCAAAAAAAGTTGAGGCGCCGTTGACGCTCATTGTCAGGATGGGGCAAGGAGCCTGCTACAGATATATTTGACCTGGAAGGCTGCCAAGACTTCATTTATGAATAGATGCAACCATTCGTCACTTAGGATACACATGATGCCAAGGCAAAAATTGTTCACACTCCGTGGAGGCTCATTTTCAGCATGGGGCACTGAATGTGTCGTTTACTCTTATCCCAAAACAGGCTGCCAGCATGATTGTTATGGCTAGCACTAGTGTTAGCAACGGGTCCAAAATCCCGGGTCAGTTCCGGGTCTGGTTCCAACCCCGAACCGGACTGTTGCAACGGGTCTTACCACACGAACACCCGGACCGTTGGGATTGGGCCGGTTTTACAACCAAAAACCCGGCATTTCATCCTCACAACTTGCGCTCCAATTTAGCATCTGAGTTTTGCTCATATTGTGACATGATCAGTGCATAGCTTGTATATAATTAGGCACTCATTCACCTCCGGCATTCAGAATTGGGATGCGACCAATTTTCGTTGTGTCGCTATCGAAAACCCCCGAATTTCGCGTCAAGTTTGGTGTTATTTCAATGCGACTCAACGAATATTGGTCGCATCGCAATTCTAAATGCGGGAGGTGGAAGAGGGCCTAATTATACCCAATCTATGCACTGATCATGTTACAATACGATCAGAACTCAGAGACTTAATTGGAGCCAAAGAACTGCCAAAGTGGTAGGAACCGTAATATGGAACCGCGGTCTGGTTCCAACCCGGCCAAAAAACCGCAGGTATATGCCTGGTCCGCTTAACAACCCCGCCATGACAAAGCGGGTCGGGATTTTGGTCGGGTTTGGTACCAAACCGAACCGAACAGCTGCCCAAAATACGGACCGCAGGCAGCTTGCCCGGACCCATTGCTAACACTAGCTAGCACCGACCACGTCACCATTCAATTACCATACTTACAAGACTGAAAAGCATTGATGCTCGGTTGACTCTCATTTTAATGTACGGTGTAGTCAAGATCTGATGACATTGATAATTGGATTCTTAAATATTTGAACATTTTGGATGCCTTTCAGCATTATCAGGAATTGGATCTCTGGCAAAGCCGAGCCCAGTATTATTCCAGCAGTGGTCGCTCTCATCCGGTTGAAATCTATCAGTTAAGCCAAATATTGTATAATGCCCGCTATAGCTTTGTTTAGTAACCAATATTCTTATGCGACTCGTCAATATTCTTCCATAATAATTCTCTAAATAAAAATCTCAGTCAAACTGCATAATAAACTTGGTGATAATACATTGACCCATTCTGTCTTACTTTTTCTTGATCCCCTCATTCCTCATTGTTTCCATTTTATTCACCGTCCGCAACGCCTTTTCAACCATCTTCTTTGATCGTACTATAGGCCGAATCAATTGAGGAACATTCCGTCCATCACTCACATTCCGCAGCTCCGGGGTTTCTGATTTCTCACTACCGTTGTCCAATTCCATATCTGATTCATTGTCTTCCCGCCAGTCGTCTGCGCTGTCGTTTGGATTATCCAAGTCCCCAGTCCTGTTAAGCCAACTTTTGGTCTCTAAAATGCTTCCAGGTAAGCGATCTCTATCCCTTTCAGGAGGATGGTGGTCGATTCATTTGATTCGATGGACATTCAATATTTGAGTTCGTCCTGCAGGGAGGTCCTTTGCAGACAAAGCTGGTGGCACAGGTGATTTTTCCGACAATTTAAATGCAGCCACACCATCGTGATGAAAGAGTGACCGTGATGCTTCAACGAGCTTCTCAGTATCTGAAATGTATCCTACAGCTGTCATCTATCTAATTTGAGCGCGAGATTCCTTCTTCGTAGCTCGTAGGGTTTGGCTTCCCTGCCACATCTCAAAAAAGTCGTGGACCTTGGCCATTTGGTGCAACTTCTATTCCTCCGCCTCTCCCTTCATCTCCATGTCATTATGAGTACTGGTTGGATTCAATATTGAATCATTGCTAGCCAGCGATCCGTTAATGGCTCGCGCAAATTGCCTTACAAGGAGTTTCTCGCAAAGGGTCTCGCCTGTGGTATTCAACTCCCTCCACCCGATCACATCTCACCCAAGGGAAAAACTCGCCTCAACTCCGACACCGTGAGGTATGATAGAGGATATGTCACGCGCCACAGTGGAGAGATCGGCGTACATTGAGTGCGTTTCCTCTTGCTGCCGCCACCGGTCGGTGATATCCGGTAACCAACATGTACTGCCAATCTCCATTGGGTCGGTGTGGTAATCATTGAGATTCGGATGAATTTGCCCCCAGTTATGTGGTAATTCAGCAGGTAAATATAAATAGAGTCTTGAAGCTGTCAATAAGCATGCTGCACGATCGCTTTGTCCGCGTGTCGTTTCGGCCACATTGGTAGGCATTCAGTATTCATTATCATCGCTGGACAGATCATATGGATCGTAAGAAGATTGGCCAGATCTTGAAGCCATTGCGGTTGAGCTGAAATTGTTGTTCGGTGTGTGTTCCAGCTTAGTGTCCGGCAAACGTCTATGTTTCGCGCAGTATTCGTTTTCGACATACTTCAGAAATGCCTCCTGGTATTGGGGAATATGAGATGTCTCGTTTTCAGTATTGATATGGATTCCCTTGTCCCACTTCCTAAATGATCTCAACTTCCGGAACGGATCAAGGATGTGCGCAGAAATAAGGAGCATACCAGTCGTTGGAGTCACTTCTGTATATTATTTGGAAAGCTTTTTCCGGGCACACTTTGCCGCAAAGAATAAGTCTTCCTTCTATTGTGTCCTTTTCTTGGCCAAAGCTCGCATCACGCCGTCCATGTGATGAAACATGTCAATATAGCCAGTTATGACGTGTTGAATAGTAACAGTATGCCATTTCGACATCCAAAGGGTCCAGTACCGGAATTGCTATAAAACCTCCATGACATACTTCACAATAGTCCGCTCATCCTGAGTCGTGAAGAGCGGCCGGTAGTCACTGTATTTTGGGGTTTCAATCCACTCCCAGGTGAAGTCACACAATCGGTTGGCGCGCTTGAGCAACTCCAGTGTCGAGTTCCAACGTGTCTTCACATCCATAATGGGTAGTACTGCGATCCGGAGTTTGGCTTTGTGACAGTCAATGAACTCGTTTCGACGTCCGGGTGTCAGCGTAATTAATACAGCAAGCATTCTCAGCTGTATGAAGGTCAGCCTCAGCACTTTCAAAATATGTTGAAATACGGACTTTCTCAATTATCTTTGCTAAACCTGGTCTCATGGCAGACACCTTTTTGATTCTAGCATTGCCCTCTTTTCGAAGTCTTTGACTCTTCCCAATGTATGTGCTTTCATTCTCTCCAAATTGCTGATCGCGCTCATGGGCTTCCCAAGATTTGGTGCGGCCTTGTACACCTGGACTGCTCATGAATGCACCTAAAGCAAGGAGTATGATGTGTGCCATGCATGGTATGTGGTTTCTGAATGCGGGCCACTTGCTACCAGTGGCCTCGAGGGTGGTTTGTAGTTCGCGAGTTATCAAGTAATTTGAGGAAGCGTTTTTGGTGGTAATTCCAAGTAAACGGCCGTCATTCAGTTCGAAACGATCAAGAACTTCCTTCGAATTTCCAGCTAGCCATGCTCCCGTATGCTGAGATTTGACCTGTAATCCTGAAAGAACTTTCAAATTAGGAAAAGAATGCGCTATCAACCTCATCAAATGCCAGTTGTACTTCTTGCAAAGTCCAATTCCGATCCATATAATCAGCAATGACCGACGTTATTGCTATTTTGTTCGTCTATGTTCATCCGTCCAAAGCTAAACTAACTTTGTTTGTTGATGGCAATTGCTTCTGAATTGCATTCACTGTCAGCGTGTATTCCCTCCCGCCAATGTTACACAGGGTGCTGGCGGACGGTAACACCAACTCGCTCCGTAATGCATTGTATGACCGTCGTAATTCGAGGTTTGATATCACATTTCATGGTATATAAGCTGAAACAAATTCTAACATGAGGTACCGATTCCAGGTGTCTTGGTGAAATTCGGCAATGTGAAAGTCCTTTGATGCCAGTTCAGAGTGTTTTGTCTGTCAATTCAGTAAGTATACCTAAAAGTTGAATGGTAAATTTGATTTTCTTTTGCGAACTTCCAATCAGAATACCTCGACTTCCTTGCCGCTTTAGTATGCCCAATGCTGTTTCAGCGACCATTGAACTAGTCAATTCGGTTACCTCAGACACTGTTAATTCGTCTAACTTTGCGATATGTGCTTTTGCCAGCAAGTGTTTGGCGACTGAGCTGGTACCATGTTCTGATGGATGGCGAAGAACTTGATGACAAACAATACATATGTTTGCCCATTGAGCTGGTCCCATGTTCTGCTGGATGGCGAAGAACTTGATGACAAACGATACATATGATGCCGGGGCTGCCAGTCTCTTCACTTCTGCAATGTAAATAGAATCGCCATGAAGGCGAATGTCGAGAGTTATTCCAAGCAATGAGCCTCTTCGAACTTACATTCATTGAAGCCCACCAAGCATCGAACATGATTTGTAAAGTAACGTCACTTAAATCACGAATAAAGACCCGTTCGTTTTTTGAAGATATCATAACCTCTAGCAATGACGTATTTCAAGATTTTGTATCTGACATTGCGGTAGGAAATTGAACTCTGGGTAATTCGATCTGGGTGACTGTTAGAAGATACGTTTTGGTCAGGTAAAATGCTGCTTCTTAAATAGCGACTTTAAAGCTACAAGCAAGAAAAAAGTCAGACCTGTGAGATATCGCATACATATTTGTGAAGTTGAATACATGGTTATAAAAAGACGAGACGGTTGCAATATCATCAGTAGCATTTTTGCGCATAAAGGCAGCCAATAGTACAATTATGGGTTACCGCTGCTGCATTGCTGTCTGATTATCCATGATGCAAGCCCAAAAATCATTGACGCTCCGTTGACGCTCATTTTTAGGAGGTAGTAGCGATATCCTCACTAGCATTTTTGCCTTAAAAGGCGGCCGATATTGTGATGATGGGTATATGCCGTTGCTCAGCCCTTGAAATGTCCATGATGCAAGACCAAGAATCATTGATGCTGCGTTGACGCTCATCTTTAGAAGGTGGTAGTGATATGGTCATTGGCTCTTTTGCCCATAATGGCGGCCAATACAGCCATTATGGATTAATGCTGTCACGCAGCCCAAGTATTATCTAAGATGCAAGACCAGAAATAAGTGACGCTCAGCTGACGTTTATTTCTCTGATGGGGCAACGAGCATGTCGCTTGCCTTTTTACGTTCACAGCCGGCCAATAACTTCTCTGTGGATTGATGTGACTATGCAACCCTTTGATTGCCGAATAGATCAAACAAAAATCATTGACGCTCCATTGACACTCACCTTAGAGGGGCAACCATTTTGGTTGAATGTCATACCGTCATGATTGACAGCCAATATTCTGTTTCTAGGTAAAGTCGTTTGTATTCAACAGCATCGAGGCCTCTCAGTTTCTGAGCCACCACTATTCACGTCATCAGTTCGATGAATGACGTAGTTACCTCATGTTTTGGCGCTTTCAGCCGGTATGTTTACGGAATACAGACCCATCAACTAATTTTTGACATACATAGCCTGACTTCCTGACCTTTCTTTTTCCAGTTCATTTTCCTCGATTTCCATGACGTACCATAAGTAATTTTCAAACTTTCAATCATGTGAAGCAGATCTGAGCGGACAGTTATGCAGTTAGCTATATGAACTATTGCTGCATGACGGCTGCCATTGATCTGGGTTGAGACTGCGCACTGACCGCTCGTTGTATGTCTCGTATGACATTACTGAACTACATGTTGTTAGTAAATTTGGTCTCTATTTTAGGTATTGCTTTCTAATATAACTGTCATAGGCAAGTCGATATCAAGTTTGCTGGCGGTATGACAACCAGATTGGGAGTCAAGAACATTCACATCGGCTGTACGACCCTTGCACACACTGTGATGAACTATCATGTCTCACAATGTGGTCACTGAAATCAGGAAAAGCTGTCACGTAGCAAAGTAGGTACACAAATTGGCGTTTCCCGAGATAGGTCTTTAAAACTAACTATTTGGCTAGCTCTACCTGCGGTGATGCAGGAGCCGTCACCATATCTTTGTCCGTATCCGATTTCTAAATGGTAATTAACTAGAGATGCTTCATGCAGGGGTAAAAGCTTAAGGGTTCAACAGGATTTGGATTCGGCATCGGGGTCGAATCGGTCGCCGCGTCGGGCGAAAGAACGGGTATGAATTTGTTTGACTGTGGTTTCTCCAAACGCAGCCTCATTTGACTACTTCCTGGTTGAGAACTCACTGCCGGCATTCCCGATTGTCCTCGGACGATATCAAGAGTCTGCATATGCTCTTCAGCTGTTGTTGGGGATGCTGTGGCTGCAGTTGTGTCTATTCAAGGCGTGACAACTGCCGGAACGTTCAATTCGGCTGTCCCGTACTTCATATCTCTCTCACGAAAGTAGTTGGCTGCATCCCATCATCCTGGTTGGCTCAATTCGTCAATCCGCATCTGATTCTGCCGAAAACTCTCGATGGCGTGCTGTACCGTTTTGGAGATTGTGCCCATCACCCAGCCACGTTCATCATCATCACTGAGCTTGCCACGCTCTGTATCTACTTGATCATCTTCCTCGGCTTCCCCATCCTGCTCATTGTCGGAACTAGCAAGATCACTCAAACTCTCTCCGATAGCATTCAACATCACCTTACACATTGTTTCTGGTTTTCCGGTTGCAGTAGTTACATCTTTCAGCTCTTGGATCTTCGCTGTCTCTGAGTCTAGAAATTGTTTTCTAGCCACAGCGGTCTCTCTCTCCACAAAATCCTCGATCCATTTCTCTTTCTCTTTGTTACTTAATAAGTGCGTTTCCTGGCTTTTCTCCGCCACAAGCTTCTTTTTACCTCATATGCTGCGCAATGCTCCCAATGCTCGGACCCGTTCTGCCTACAAGCCGCTCTTGCCTTCATTTGCTTAATGACGTTTACATGTGGCCGTCGTTGTCGAGTGGCCATATTTGCCCGCCGGAAGTGGTGAAAAGTTCTTTTTCCGAGCATAGACCATTGTATCGTGTGTTGACCTTGTTGTTGGGCGAGCTGTTGGATGTTGCAAGATATGGACCACATGGAGGCAAGCTGAGTCTTGAATTTCAAGGTTCGTACGTTTGATCAACTCGAACAAAGCAAAATCTGCGTTTTCACCATCATTTCAGCTGGAATAGAAACACTAATTGTACAGTATGACATGATAGTTAGCGTATGTTTCATGTAAGATCCCGGCTATGTGTTGAGACAAACATCACCAGACAACCTGTCTGTTGAAGAATTTCTTTTTTATATTTATCAACCAAAAGATATCAGCTGTCGTTCACTTCAATGTATCCCTGCAAACAAACACACAAACGTCATCGGACCGACTTACTGCAAATCGTGGCACCGTTGGAATCACCTCCAACTAGGATGTATCTTGAATAGAATGTGCAAGTTGACAGTCAGTCATTCCTTTGTGACCTGTAGCTTACTATACATCCCTCAGGACTTTCCACTTTTTGTGATCATCTTTCTCACCTTTTCAACAACAGCAAGTCAGGGCTCCACAAACACATCAGCCAGGTGTGATTTAATCCAAATCGAGCAGATCGACGGGCGCTTGCTCCAATGCGCCGCCGGCTGAGACACAGCTGCAACGCAGACACCAGTTAGTCCACCGTGATGCTGCAATTGCAGCCACCCAAAATATGGCCCAGGACGCACATCTGAAAAAAGTACGCAAAACTGGTTGCAGCACTAATTGGCAGTAGCATGCAATCGTATCTGAGTAGCTCCATATCGCTATACAAGGCGGTCAACTAACCATATAATGTATAGCTGGAGTATGTAGAGAGCTGCAGGACCAATTTATCACTGCCCGTAATGGCAAACATCCACGGTCAACTATGGCATTTATCCGCACAGTCTGCTAGATCGAAAATCATGATGTCTTCAGCCCTGGGATTTTTGCACACGAATTTCTTGATCAACATCCCCCGGATTGGACAAAAGAGGCTTGAAAGACTCTAGAGCAGGCTATGGAGTTGTAAATGGTCGAGCGAATAGCGGCAGCTCCCATTTCGAAGCAGCAAATAATTTCTTGTAGGTTTTCAACATTTCTGCCACTATGGCAAGGCAAGGAGGTGGGGTACAGCTGGAACAGTCCGACATGTGCCTTGCCTTGAATATAGAGAAAATGGACAAAGGAGGGTTTTGGCGTGCCGCGGTAGAGGAAACGCAACAACTAATGCAGCAACCTTGAGCCGAAGTCCGAGAAGAGAAGAAGCGAGGAGTTGAGTTTCCTAGGAATCAGAAGGTAAAGTCTACGATGAAAAGACATCCGGCAATAGTTTATAAGAATCATACGGCCGGCTGCCTTCCATGCCAAAATGGTACAGCAAAGAATCCGCAGACACGCTGGAGGCGTCAAGGATCTGCCGCACCGCCACCAGAACCGGTGGCACCTCCGCCAGGAAGGTAATCTCCACCCGGAATGCCACCTGGGCCACCAGGGCACACTGAGGGAAACGAACATTACAAAATCGAAGGTATGCCATCCAGGTGAGTATATTTGCATTCTCCACTTCCAATCACTCAATGTTTCAATCATAATGCATTTGCCAAGGATAGCAAGCGCGATAAAGATTTTGTTCCAGATTTGCTGAGTACACTATCTGCTGCGTGGAAATACAGCGAACATTGATTTTGAAGATGACAACAGCCGTTTGGGCGGTTCTGAGGGTTAGGACGAGAAATGAGTGAAAGGAATGGGAGTTTTGAGTATTATCATTATCTACAATCAGTGGACACTTTGAAGTATATTTTAAAGGATATATTTATATGCACAATTAAAGAACAATGTAGTGATGAATGAAAACAGACATGAAAAGGATAGAACTGCTAAAACACTGAAAATGATGTTCCATGCCAAAGTGAATGGTTGCATAATGTGGATACGCTTGTGGCAAAATAAGCGTGCATGGCGCGTCAACGATTTCTCGTCCTGTCGGTCAGGTGATTAGAATGTGAAGTTATAGTTTTTATCTATAATCATTGTATCGGCCGCCTTTATAGGCAAAATAGAATGCTACACTCTTCTTGCCCCATCTTGACAATGAGCGTCAACAATGCGACAATGTTTTTCGTCTTGAATCTTGTGTAATCTTGGTGGTAAATGATCGCATACATCGATGAACAATGTTTTGGCAACCGTTGTACGATGATAAGCAAGAGGTCGTCCCGCGCCAGCTTCCCGGACAATCACAACTAAATTCATTTTGAACTCTGCAACTCAGTGATCCTGAATGTTTTAGCCTATAAAACCGGTCAAAACTCCATATATAGACATTAGTGGCCATCTCGCGCGTTGATTAACCATCCTGCAAGGCCAAAAATCGTTGACGCTACATTGACGTTCATTTTCAAGATCGGGTAAGGAGCGTGTTGCTTTCTTTTTTGCCTGTAAAAGCGGCAAATACATCGCTGATACATAACAAAGGACAAGTCACTTTTCAATTACCTGACTTACAAGACTAAAAGTGGTTCACGCTGCATTGACTCTCATATTCAAGATCGGGCAGGGAGCGTGTTACTTTCTTTTTGGCCGGTAAAGGCGGCCAATCCAACGCTTATTCATCACAAAGGACCAGTTACATTTCAATTACCTGACTTACAAGACTGAAAATTGTTGACGCTCCGTTGACGCTCATTTCCAGAATGGGGCAAGGAGTGTGTATCTCTTGGTTTCTGTTATAAAGGCGGCCGATTCAGGGGAAAAGAACAACAGTGTGCAAAAGTTGATATTTTGCGATTAACAGTAGGGTATCTAAATGCGACCATAAATAGAAAAACCCGAAATACAGAACCGGAATTTGTAACTGACCGGTCTAGCTGAACCCGGCAAAACGGGCTGGTTGACAGGTACCGGTCTGGGTTTGGCCTGCCGAGACGCTGCAGGTCGGGTTTTTGGATGGTTCTGGAAACAAACCGAACCATTTATCCGGTCCAAACCTGGACCACTGGTGGGTTACCCGGACCCGTTGCTAACACTACTCAGATCGTATCCAGCGCAATGCTCCCACTGCTCGGATCATTACTGCCACCCAGCCAGTCATCACATATTTCGCCAAAAAGTGTTCTTGTGTGGAATGCTTAGTAATTTAGCCATATGTACCCAGCGGAAGTGGACAAAGGTTGCCGTTAGTGGCAGCGAATACTCAATCTCTGTATCAATCTTTGTCTTGAGTGAGATTGTGATTGTTACTAGAAATGGACAACATGGAGGCAAGGTGCATCATTTATCTCAACATTGGAAAGTTTGATCAAGGTCAACGAAGCAAATTCAGTGTCTTGACCGTCACTGTATTGGGAATAGTTATGCTACAGCACATTATATCTTCATGGTTAGCATTCGATTAATGTAAGATCCCTGCAATGTCGTGAGACCAACATGACTACACAACCTTACCACCGAAGGATGTCCTGTTCATTTGTGTTTGACATGAAATATCCGCTATCCTTCATCACCATGTATTCCTGATAGCAAACGAACAACATCGGACCGCCATTCTGTAACTAGACGAACTTTTCCAATCCCCTGCAGCTACACACTGTGCAACTATATGCAGCAGGATTCAGCTTGAATTGAAGGTGCAAGTTGGTTGTCACTCATTCCATGTAGACTTGTAGCTACTTATATAATGTTCAAGGCTTCCCACATCATTGCGTGACCATGTTCCTCTGCGTTCCACAACCGCATGTCATGGCTCCAGCCATAATTCAACCAGATGCGATTGGAGCTGAATTCAGCTGAATGACAGGTACTTCAACCAATGTCCCACCCAGTGCGAGAACGCAGTAATGCAGTCACAAGTTAGTCCATCGTAACGCTGCACTTGTAGCCACCAAAACTATCACCCAGGACTCACATTTATACACAGTATGTCAAACAGAATGCAGCAATAATAAGTAGCAGCATCTAATTCGATGTTAGTCAATCCATATCGTTGTAGAGCACGGTCAACTCACATCATAATGCACAGCTGAGGTGTGAAGAGAGGTCCGCGACCAATAGCTCACTGCCCATAATGGGAAACCTTTATAGTCAATCACGGCACTGGTCTGCAAATTTCGCTGGATTGAACATTATGAGTCTGTCTGTGGTGGGATTTTCGCAGTTAAATTTCTTCCCGAACATCCCCTGGACTGGACAAGCTACGTTTTGAAGACTGTAGAGGAGGATATGGAGTGGTATATGGTTGAGGCAATATGTGAATTGCACTTTACAAGCAGCAACTCATTTCCTTTAGGATTTCATCACGTCAGAAAGTATATCAGGAGAAGGATGTCAGATACAGCTTGAACAGTACGACATGCGTCTTTCTTTGAATACGGCCAACATAGCCAAAGGAGTGTTTTGGCGCGCCCCAATAAAGGAAACGCAACAACACATCAAGCGACTGGATGGTAAAGTCGGCGAAGAGAAGAAGCGAGGTGTTGGTTGTCCCTGGAATAACAAGGTGAAGGCAGCGATAGCAAGACACAGTCCAATGGGTGGTGAAAATCATTTGCACCCCTGCCTTCCGTGCCAAAATCTGACGGGAAAGAATTCACAGCGTTGTAGGTCGTTCAAAGGCACGGGTGGACATCCGCCAAGAATGGCGCCACCTTGGCCCAGAACATGCCCTGCCCTATCTGATGACAGTGAGAGTACTGAATGCCCCGAAACAGTAGTTGGGCCTCCATGATATGTGTATATCCCTTCTCTGCTTGTCATTGCGCAATTGTTCAATCTTGGTCTATATGTGAAGGATCACATCCGCGATAATGCTTTTATTCCCAATTTGCTGAATGAAGCAGGTCCAACCACTGGTTAGTAAAGTATCAGCTGCGTGGTAATGCAGCTGACAGCCAATTTATACACGACAGCAGCGCATTGAGTGAACATGACAGCGGAGGAGAGAGTTACTGGTAAGAAACGAGATTTGTTCGTATTATCATTCTCCTCAATCAGTTGCCACTATAAATTTATTTCAGAAGGTCTATTTACTGTCATCATTAAAGAAGAATTAAGTAATAAAGGAGAATGTACATGAATAGCATGGAACATCTGCCATGAGTCCATGGTTGATATGCGATACGAATGTGAATAGTGCCATATTGCTGTTACACCCGGGGCAACATGAGCAACAATGGAGCGTCTAACATTGTTGGTCCTGCAAGTCAGGTAGGTCAAAAGTGAATGAGTCATTGCTACATATAATCACAGCATTGGATGCTATTATTGAGATATGAGAGAACTACTCACTAGCTACCCCATCTTGTCATTGAGTGTCAATGGAGCGTCAATGTTTATTGGTCCCATTATTCAGGTAGGTGAACAGTGAAATAGTCATTGTTATATATAATCCCAGTATTGTCTGCCTTTATAGGCAACAGAGGACGCTGCATGCTCCCTGCCCCATCGTTTCACTGAGTATCAACGTCGCGACAACGTTATTTGTCCTTGCATCTTGGGTACCCAATTCAGCGAATGATTGCAGACAACTATATACCGGGAAATGGCAGCCTTTATTGCCAGATATGCGACTGACGTTCCCGCCACAGCCTCCTGGACAATCACAATATACTTCACTATCATCGCTGTGACTTAGTGCTCCTGAGCTCGTTTACCTTTATAACCGGTCACAACCTTGTATATACCCATTAAAGGCCACATCACGCTATGATTAACCATAATGCCATGCAGAACATCATTGATACTCCGTTGACGCTCATCTTCATGATCGGGCAGGGAGTATGTCGCTTTCTTTTTGGCCTATACAGGTGGCCAATACATTCAGTATGTATTCAAACAGCCAAGTCTCTGATTAATTCCCTGACCTACAGCACAACAAATCATAGATGCTGGGTTGACCCTCAAGTTTACATTTATTGACGGAGCATATCGCTGACTCATTGCCGATAATAGCAGGCAGTATGTCATTTATGAATCTGTGTGATGAATTACCATGCAGAGTAAACATGATGGAAGGCAAAACATTGTTGACGCACTGTTGACGCACGTGTTCCCAACAGGGCAGGAATTGGGTCACTCTCCTTATTGCATTTGAAGGTAGCCTATATTTTGATTATGAACTTCTGCATCCAATTGCCACTCACAGTATGCAAGATGTAGGAGAAAAAATCATTGACTTGCCATTAACTATGATTTCCAGGATGGGGCAGGTAGCGTGTGTCAGATGATGCTGAATATAAACGCTGCCAATACATCAGCAACGGACAACAATATATCAATGTTAACATTGTCCAATTCGCAATAGGATATCTGCTTGCGAACCAAAATAGAAAAACACAATCACTCTCATGGCAGATTGGAACCGATGGGTCAAACACACCCCGGCAAACCCATGAGGTGCCAGCTCTGGGTACCGGCTCGGTCCGCCAAGCTGAAGTGGTTCGGGTATGTTGTTTTGATTCGTTCTCAACTACACCGTATTGGTTTTGTAAACCAGCAATGTGTGAGGGAAAACCAAACGCATTGACACCACTAGTTCTGGCTGATCCTCATACTGTCTGACTGAGTAGTACACGCTTCATGTGGGAAATACAGTTTCTTTCCAGTCCACCAGTAATGTGGCGGGGGATGAATACTATCACAACGTCACGCGTGATACACTGTCCGCAAGGGCTGGAGGATGTGTGCAGCTCTTTACTGAATACCTTCTGATATTAATACCTTGCTCGTGCCAATTGGAACATTGTACCTCTCCGCAATTATTATATATCGAATGCCGTACTCTCCTACGTATGTGTGTATTCACTATGTTGGAACTTATTACAAGACAGTGTTTGCTTTGGATATATCACTTGTGGTTGCATTTGCTTTGCCATTATCGTATTATACAGGTCTGAAACATATTGTGTAATCCATATACTGCTTAGGTCTATGCCCTCAGTTCTGCACATTCTAAGTTGATGCACCATAGGGTCCCAATGCTTCGTCCTCATCAATCGCATCCACATCGTCCTCATCCATCCCATCATCTCCGTCAACATCACTGGATCCGAAGTCTAACCTACTACGGACTCTGTTTGTGTTGACGACGAGTGAAGTTAAACCGCCAGCGGTCCGGGGTTGGACTGGATACACTGTTCAGTTCGTTTCCAGCACAGTCCAAAAACTTGACCCACTGCATCTTGGCGGGCCAAACTCTGTCCTGTACCCATGTACCTGCGGGGTTTGCCGGGTTGGGCTAGACCTGTCAGTTCCCATCTCCAGATCTGGTTTTGTGGTGTTTCTATTTATTGTCGTGTTCTGATATCCTACTGCTATGTGCAAAATATTAACCTTGGTACATCATTGTCTTCTTTAGTTTGATTGGCTGCCATTATAATCAAAATAAGCAGAGAGATGCTCCCTGCTACATCCTGAATTTGAGTGTGAACGATCTTTTGTCTTGTATCATTAGTAAGATTTGAGGTACAGAACAGCCATATTGACAGTTCAGGCAGGCATCAAGCCGCATATGGATCAGTTTGCTCCTGCTACTACACTGACAACATTTGGTGAGCTGATGGAGAGATACAAGACAGTGTCAAAAGAGAATCGCAATGCCACAAAGAACTTCACGAGCTGAAATTGACCATTTGGGATTAGCACACTCGAAACCCCAGTCACAAGTAGCCAAATCGGCACTCACACCCGACACGGTACTCAATTTGTTACCAATTAAGAAATCAATCCATGATAAACCCGTAAGCTTTTACCGCTGAATGGAACCTCTCGAGCAAATTATGATACAGAAATTGGATTCCAACCTTGTTTGTCAGCAATGGATATAATAAACTGATCAGCTTACTTAGCACTGTGATTTGCACGATGATAACATTTGATTCAGATACACTGGCATTGGTTCCACCAGGAATTGAAGTGGATTCTATCCAATCATTTGCAGCTTTTAACTCTCTCTGGGTTGGATTTGGGCCTCATACACCACCTTCCACATGCTCTGCGACAGGGACATGATAATGATTGTTTGTGACCAGGGAATGAATGAATTCGAAATGCACTGCGTAGGATTCAAAGCGGTGGAGATCATACAGCACTGACATGGTGTCCTTGGCTGACTGAACAAAATAAAATTCAACCTTGTCGACTTGTGCTCGATCCTAGTACAAGTTTGATTCAGGACTATCCAGCATGTGCCAGTGGCTCTGTGTACCACTTTGAAGTGCACCATAGTGCACGTTTCAAATGGTATGAACCAAATGTTGTTTTGCTGCACAGCAGTATTCCAGTACGTGTCTAATATCTGCCAGTGTGGGGCTTCTACCAATGCACCCAGAACATGACGCGTTGAATTACTTACATTGTCTATGTCACTCACACTCATACCCAGCTCTCTGGCCCACACATAGAGCTCATTCAGCCTACTTGTTGCAAATATTGGACATGTCACGTGAACGTAACCAAGTTCATGGATGCTGAGACCGATAGAGGGAAATGATCAAGGGAGTCATTCGGCCTACGGTTGCAATTGCCACTGCCTTGGTCTCTGATTGCGTGCTGTAGCTCGGAAATGCATTGTAGCTGCAATGATCACGCAGGTTGCGGGTATAGTGATAGGGATAGGTAGTTGGTAGACACCACAGAGAGGAGGGGGAGTGTTAGCTAAGTCCGATGCATGGCTGGATACGCCTAGTCATGTTCAGTCTGTCTGTGAGTTATATTTTGGAAGATGGTGTAATACAACTGGTTGTACTTGGCGTGGTGTTGCAGTTATTTAGCACCCTGTAAGTGTAGCAGATGGGGTGGAAGTCACACATGAGGTATTGTCAGCCCTGCGAGAATTCTTCTGCGAAGCTAATTGGGGTGGATTTCTGAGGTTAGATTGTAGAGGCGACGCGACTTCCTCCGTGTGAGGAATCCCTCTCCCCAGCCAGGATGGAAACACATCCCATAGCTGGGGGAAATTGTGAATTCTTCAATTCCTCTCATTTTTGTTAGTTCTGACGATTATTACCACACAGAACACTCCGTCAAACTTGAGTTGTGTCAGGAAGAAGGTGTCCCCAAAGAAATGCCTGATTTACATGTTCGACAATCATAATGCAGAAATTGTATTCTCTCCACCCATACCGAATGGCAGGTGTGGTAGACCGCCATTTCGGTGACCAGAGAGTGATTCGACAGAAATGCAATGCCCAGAGTACCAAGCACTAGACTCTAAGCTGTCACGATACTCGCAGACATGTTCCATTGAAACCTATTCAATTGTGGAATCGAGTGCCTTCAGATTAAGCTCAGATCATACTTAGCATTGATATTGACCATGGCAGCAACCTGTGAAGGTCTATTTGCACCCCATGATGTGTGTTTATGGCTTCTTGACCTGAATATCATAATATTGCACTTGTTCTTGGTGTAAGGGCACGTACGATTGTCTCCAGCTGCAGAGGGATCACGGTGGTAAGATACGAGAGACGGTTCCACACATATCCTCGAGTGATCATAGGTGTAGAAGTGTAGGCAAGATGATAGGTAAGGATCATATTCCTCACGAGCAGTCGAAATTGAGTTGCACTTACCCCTCTGCGTTAAGTCCTCGTCGTTGCAACCCTCATCTTTCGTACACGATCTCGCTAATACATCATCTCCCTCTTGGTACACAGGCCTCATGGGCTGAATATGTTCATACAGGGATGAAAACAATAGATAAACCAAATTTCACGATAGTTCTGAGGATATGGCGCATGGGCAAATTCCACCTCCACTGGACTGTGATCTGATGATGGTAAAACCAATGCTGAGGCCATTTATACCAGGCCGGACCAATAAGAGGACAGAAGTGAAATGCAGCGAAACAAAAGTGATTGCCCAGTTGAGACCTGCCCTCCGGTGCGGTGTCCTGAAACTCAACCCATTTCCTCCGCTTCCAGGTCCTGCAACTCATTTGCAGCCTGTTATTTCCTTCTCTGTTTCTTCGAATGCATTCGGTGAAACTCATCGACTATCATTTGTCCATTGTCGAGGGTTTCAGTAGGTTCCCAACTTGTGCGTATATGGCTGCATCCCACCCACTGGACGACGAAATGAACCTTCCGATATTGGAGTTTAGAGTCAAGGATAATCTTGTCTGTCCATTCTTTGGAGTCGTCGACCATCATTAGCGTCGGCTCTGAAGGATGCTGACCTTCGACGGGTGGTGCATATAAATCAAGCACCGTTACCTGGATGAAGTTGTGATTACACAATGTATTTGGCAAGTCTAATTGGTGGGCATTCTTCTTCATAATCTTACTTACCATTTATGGTCCAGTGGGCTTGTAATCAAGCTTCTTTGATGGCCTGGTAGTCTGGAAGTGTTTCTTCGAGAGCCAAAATCTTCATCTGCAACTTCAAATGTGATTTGTTTACCCCCGGCATACCGTGTGTGTCGTTTTTGAGCCTGGATCAAGTTTTCTTGAATAATTCGGTGAGTCTCTTGCAGGCCTTCGAGCAGAGCATCCGCTTCGATCTCTGACTCGAGGTCAGCAGGCACGTTTGCGGCCTCGAAATGCATTTCAGGATTGCTATGATACTCAGCCCAGAATGGAAATATTCTCATTGAAGCATGCATCAAGTTGTTGTACGAGAATTCCATCAGAGGTAGGAGCTCAACCCAGTTATCTTGCTGGAAGTTGCAGAAGCAATGGCGAGACTCTTCCAGTGTCTGATATTGGCGGTCGGGTTGGCCCTCGGTCTGTGGATGTATGGCACTCCATAGTCGGTGCTCAATACTCAGATGGGAGCATACTGGGTCCCAAAAGGTGCAGTTGCACTAGTGTACGCAATCGGGCACGACATTTTCAGCGATGCCGGTTTTGCAAATCACTTTGTCCAATAACACACGGGCCAGCTCCACTGAGTGGATATCAGTTCAGCACGGTCGGTAGATCGCCATCATTGCCAGTCGATCGACATTTACTACGATGCCGGTACAGCCTGATGCTTTAGATTCCATGAGGTCCATCCCAAAATCCATGGGGATTCCTCTCCAAGGTGCAGAAGGCGGGAGTAATGACATATTGAATTCGTGGCAAGCATTGTGCGGTTTCATAATTTGGTTGCAAACTGCGCAGGTGGCAATGAATTTTCGGATTGCAGCTTGATGTGCGGGGCAATAGACATCTCTAGCTACGAGTTCCGCAGTTCTCAAAGCTCTGAAGTTACCGGATGCAGGGTTATCATGGAAATGACTTATCACTTTGTTGCAGAGTGAAGTGTCCGCAGGTACATATATCATCCCTTCATAGGTCACCACTCTCAAGATGACATTCCATTGCTTATTGAAGTCCTCATCAACATCAGCATTTCCACCTGGCTCATGACATTTTGACAGGTCAGTGTCTCCGACATTTGGTGTAATGAGAAACCTGCTTTTCATGTCGGTGGCCAACAAGTCTGATGCCTGGGTTTCCTTGATTGCCGGTTGGAGGTGACTGTCTTGACCCTGTTGCGTTGATTCCGGGAATGTTTGAGGTGGATGCAGGCAGCTTTGAAGTGTGCTGTGAGACCCCAGTGATAGCATGTCCACTCATCGTTCCTGGAGCGTTTTGTATTGCTTTCAGCATGCTTTCTTTTTCCACATGCTTCGGTGGTATCATTGTGCATGTTGCATTATGTGCATTGGTGCTTCTGTCATCTGTTTCATCATCCCGCCCGGCCATGGCCATGATTTCCGCAACGGGACTATATTGCGACTACTTTGGATTCTTCTCCGATTTCCGTGGTGGGGGTCATTCGCTCTTCACATTAGGTAATTGTATCCATACACTGCTGGGCCATGGGAGTGGAAATTCCCTGTTCAAGGATTTGGACAGTCGTTTCATATGAAGAAGGTAGGGTAGTGAAGATATCTGTTTACATGGCGCCATCGGTGATATTGTCGGTGGTGGCAATTAGCTTCTTGCAAAAGTTAATGAGTTTGGAAAAGTACTTGGTGACCGTTTCATCTGGTGATGGTCGAAAGGCGGTAAACTTCCGCAGAGCTTGGGTGCAGCCATGTTTCCCTGACGGACTGTCAAGTCGGTGCCTAAGTGGTTCCCACGTTTCCATGCGATCCTCGATATCATAGATGAGTGGAAGGAGTTCAACACAACATCCGAGGAGTAGTTGTGCTACTGGTGTATTCGCTCGGTTACGACAGCATTCTTGTAGAGAACATCGGGCGATTCCTTTGCCGACAGGGGGGAGTTCGACACAGCTGACGATATTGTAGGCTTTGTTGGCCATGAGGACTCTGCTAATCTTTTCCTTCCAGAGAGGGTAATTTTCCTTGTTCAGCGTGATAACAGTGCCATGATCGGTGTTGAATGTTTCATGTGACATGTTGGTCGTGTGGAGGAGGTTAGGATGGTGACGATGTAGAGTGATTGATTGTAATGGTGTTGCGGCTGATGAGCAGGGATGGTTGTGAGTGGGTTACGGTTTTTGAGGTTCTTAATTGTAAGTGATAAATAGAGTATTTGTGGAGTAAAGATTGAAGCAGGCGCCGGGCGTATAACCTGTTGAAATAGTGATGCTGGTGAAGCTTGATTGTATTCTATCTAAGAGTGCCACAAGGCCATTATATATATGAAAGTACCAGTACAGCCGAATGCCATCAGCTCAGACCAAAGTCAACTGTCATCTCTGGCCATACGGAACATCATCGTGTCCGGCCATAGAAGACATCTTGATCTCCAGCCATACAAAACATCTCCGTCTCCGACTGTATGAGACATATCCGCCTCCAACTGTACAAGACATCTCCGCCTGCTGCTGTACATGACATCCCCATCTCTGGATGGGACCTGTATATGCAATAGTCTGCATGGGAAACATTCTCGGCAGGGCGCAATTGAGTCCAGAGTAGGCCACGTGTAGTACGACAGGAGACAGACTGATTGAGTACTGCAGCATCAATTGCCACATAGATCTAGCAACTTGTAATGATGTGTGCAATTAGTCAAGAGAGAATTGTATTTCGTGGACAGGTAGACAGAACACAAGGAGTGAGTTGCGCAAAGTCACAGATCGTGTGGCAATCCCGAAACAAGCGTGTACCCAATGAATCCATTCTGATGTGAGGCTACAGCTGGCCCGAATGGTAGGGTGATGTTTTATCATTGGTGACTGATGGAACAACAGGAATCTGTGAATCAGTGATCAGAGAGCGAAAAGCAACCTAATCTTTTCTATTGACGCTGAGAATAGAGTCATTCACTTTCATGGTGTCTATGACCACGTTGACGGAGCTTGACTACTGCCACACCGCCATTCTGCTGGGACAGAATTTGCTTTTGCTGATGAATAGGTATTGAATTGTATTTAATGCTCTTCCTTCAGACTAACCCATTTTGACTATCCCCGAATGAATTCAAAGTCAATACAAAAGATTACTACCATTCAAGAATGTTGACCAGATTGGGCTCTTCCTACTGGAGTATGTAGTTTTCCATTGGATTGGGGCAGCGAGACGGAGCTTTGAATCGAGGTTAAGGAGTTCCTTTTTAGGTATGCTTTCCTCTCCAAATGTTGTCTTTGATAGGATATCATTGTTCACCTGAATGAAAGTGCTTGATCTGATATATCATTCATTTTTCTTCACTGCCAACAACTTGAGGTAGCAGCCTACAACATCCCCGTATTACCAACGCTTTGCTCTGTAGACAATTGCGCTGGTGGCCACAGCTAATTATTGTGCACTGTGTGAATAAATGAGTGGAGAGAAGGTCACCGGGATACTGTCTCAAGATGAATATTGAGGTACATTTGACTCATCCCCTGAGATATAGTTTCCGCTGCAAGCCATTGCACTATCAATCACACATTGGAGGGTCGCCTTATTCCATTTTTATTGTGCTCTTCAAACCCCGTCGGCTCTCAACAATCTCCGTGTGACCCGCACTTTCCTTATGGGTACTCCTCAACCTAGATTGACTCTCGTCAAGTTCATTCCGCTGTCAATTCCTGCTCTTTCAGTGCTCCTTAATGGTCTGTATCAGGATTGCCACCACTCTACCCCATCCAGCATTCTATTCCACCCACTCCCTTTCTGTGCTTCCGAGCCTGGGTTGCGAGCTCCACAATTCCAACCAGCACTCCAATGTTACATTTCGCATTCCTTACCCACTGCTTTCAGCTCACCCCTTCTTGTATAGCACTCTTCAATCCCAACTGGTGCACCTTTGGCTCCAAGGGAGCTCCGCTATTCCATTCTGCAGTCCTTGCCCACCCCTCTCGACTCACCTGATCCCGGATTCATCCCGTATTGTTTTCATTCCATGATTCCCCAACACCTTCGGTGCAAACACCACTTTCCGTCTAGTGCTAATCTTTTCTCTGTAGTTGTTCGCATTTATCCTTGCATGGATCCTATCGCTTTTGAAACCCCTATTTATATTCGCCACTAGCTAACATCTCATTTGACCGTTTTCGCATATCACAAATCGATCCAAATGATATTGGAAATCACTTGCATTACGTAGCCACAATTCAATATTCAGCAAATACAAGGATTACTTCAAGCCTCCATGTGCCATTGATGGATTGTGTATTCTTGTATTCATTGGCCCTGATGTGATCAGAGAAGTATTCGATGACTGCAACACCCGAACTGATTGCAATTATTTGATTGTTTAGTCGGGTCATTGTGTCGGTCTAGTTGCTTATCTATTTGACTCCCACCCGGTTTTCTTTGGTTTCCTCAATGTAGCGAGGTACAAAATACAAGGTTGAAGAAAATGAAAGCTAGTGTGAGTCAGAAATGTTAATGAATAATAATCTTTGAATCATATTCGCCGTTGAGGAAAATCGATTGCTCATGTTCATTTGAAGTTCTTCAGAGATAGTCTGGTGACCTCCAAATCATTACTCATATGATTGCAGGAATCTCTAACACTGTATTTGTACTTTCCGCATGGGTATGCTGATACTCACAGATGCACCAAAGTACTCTTCGGCGCTCTGATGTGCTCCTGAACCTATTACAATCACTCCCATTGTACACCTGTCCCAGTCATTACACATTGCAGTGACTGCTGTAACAGTCATTAGAGATTGCAGTTACTGATGTATCAGTGATCAGAGATCCCACTTACTCTGATAGCTGGCCGGAATACCATCCAATTGTTTGATACTCTCTAGTAATTGACACTTGTAAGTTTATACTCCACATCTTCTCAGGCCCTGCAAGAGGCTTGCAGAGACTGATATTCATTTTGCTGATGGATGGCCAAATGGAAATGACCAATGTGGTCATGAAACTGTATTTAGGATGGTTTGTCAATAACCAATAGGATGATTTATTCAACAATCTCCCCATAGTAGACTTTGCAACCATCAACTGCATTCAGCATTTATTTGATGTTCACAGTCCTTTGGATCACACGGAGTGCACCCCCACATGTTCTTTAGCTGATATCAGATAAAGAATGCCAATAACAGTGCGAAAGTATATGCTACCAATATGGGCTGAAAACTGAAAGAAGTTGTTGCTCAAATGGAGACTGAGATGGCAAGATCTAGTGTTAACAACTGGTCCGGGTTACCCACCAGGGGTCGGGGTTTGGAACGAATAAACAGTTTGGTTTGGTTCCCAAACTGTCTAAAAACCCGACACACAGCGTCTTGGCATGCCAAACCAGTACCCATACCAGTCCACCGGCAGGTTTAGCCAGGTTTGGCTAGACCTCTCGGTTCCTCTCTTCGGTTCCTGTTTGCCGGAATTTCTATTTATGATCGCATGCAGATATTCTACGGTTATGTGCAAAACATTAACGTTGGTACAGCATTGTGTTTTTTAGATTTATCGACTGCCATTATAATCAATATAAGCAGCTAGATGCTCCCTGCAATATCCTGAATTTGAGTGTGAACAATCTTTTGTCTTGCATGATTAGTATGATGTGAGGTACAGAACAGCCATATTGCCAGTTAAGGCAGTCATCAAGCCGCAAATGGATCAGTTGGCACCTGCTACTGTGCTGACAACATTTGGTGAGCTGATGGAGATACATAATAGTGTAAACAGAGAACCGCAATGCTACACGGAACTTCACCAGCTGAAATTAGCCAGTTGAGATTAGGACCTTGGAAACCACAGTGATAGGTACCCATATAGGCTCTCACACCCGACAAGTAACCCACTTCGGAACCAATTATGAAATCAACACCTTTTAAACCCGTATGCTCTGACCCCTGCATAGAATATCTCTAGCAAAATTCAATAAAGGAATTGGATTCCGATGAACATATAGTCCTGGCTTGGTTGTCATCTGTACACTACCTGTACAATGTATGGTTATTGACTACATGTCTCCGCGAAAAGTAATTTGTGAACCTCGTTTGGTACATGTCGGCAATTTTTTAATTTCCGTGTCCAAAATAGCAGACATGACAATTCGTCTGTGCTTGAGCAAGGGTCGTATGTGCCACACGAATGTTCCAGACTCCAAATCGTATTGATCGACGATCCATCGACATGATATCATCATGCCTCTTACGCGTAAGTGAGAACGCGAAATTTATATTGAAGACAACATTTACCATCACAATATAGTACAGCCATGGCATAGGTGTTTTAGAAGGAATGGTCAATGCGCAATGCAAATCCGTAGAAATGACCACCATCATATACCATTGATCCTCAGATCCAACTACATAACTCTCCTTTCCGACCCGGCGCACATACTCAATATTTTGGAAATTGCTTATGGTAGGTCATGGAAGTTGGGGTGATGCAACTGGATAAGGCAAAATACGCAAATTGACCTATATTGATGAAACATTGGTATATGGATCAAAATGCGGTAAATTGCCAGCTGAAAGCGCTGAAATGTGACTGCGCTACATTATCCATTGCTGATGAATCATGTGCATCCGTGTATCAGAAATTGACATGCCACAAAGCAGTTCGATGCCACTGAGCATTGATATTAATTGTACCTTGGCAGCCAATAATGACTATATGATGATTTATACAAAGTGATGAACTATACAACAACAGTTAGGACATTTATGGTGAGCGTTAATGGAGTGTCAACGATTATTGGTCTTGTAAGTAGGTTGATGGTGATGTGAGTTGCTTGCTGCTATTCTCGACAAATGTATTGGCTGTTGTGATATCCAAAAGAATATCATCAGCAAAATGTAAATTGGTCCGGAAGACATACGAAAACCTCCCAGGCACTCCGGTAGCCTTCGCTAGTGCTTCTAAGTACTTCCAGATGCTCCCAGCCCCCCCTGGAGCTTTGCAAAGTGCTCACAGACTCTGCTAGAGCATTCCCAGGCGCTCCTGAAAGCAACTGCAGTTATGGAGGTGCATTCAGGATGCTACAAGATTTGACTATTAGAATAGTTAACTTTTGGAGCTGCTGAGACCTCTGGACAGGTCTGCGGGAGACTTCGAGAGCAGATGGGATCACAGCACTGGCCTGCAGGAGACTTCAGGAGCAGCTGAGACCTCAGCACATGCTCTGCAGGAGACTTGGTGCCATATTCTCACACCAGTGGTTCTTAGCGTTCCACAACCACAAGGCATTTCGTCTGTTATATTCATCTTTGCTACAGTCACAAGATTTGCTACATCATAATATGGGATGTATTATGTAAGTCTTTCTATATATATACATACGGAGATACCGGGATACGAGAGATGGACTCAGTAACAGGAAATATATATTTGGAACAACCCCAGTGTAGACAGAAATCGTCTAATTGTACGCAATACACACTCTATCTTTCCCAGCTCTTCGTCTCATGCACTCTAGCCAAGGTTTTATAGATCCAAGAAGTTCGTGTGGTTCATCATGGCGAGAATCCGTTCATATCCTCCCACACTCTTCGTACGCTCCTGGAGCCAGAAACGCAGTTTTTCACGAATTCTCTTCGGATGCCATGCGAGGTGCGGCAGAGTGATAATGATGGGATGAGGGTCTACTAGCTCCAGCGTTTCACCACAGTGTGATCGAGCGAGTTTTGAGATGCACTCCAATGCCGTGATCAACCGAGTTTGGACGTACACTTGGAGGCCATCATTCTGCACACTTGGAGGCCGTAATCGTGCGAGTTTGGAGATTCACTTGGGCGTCTGTGATCGTGCGACGTTGGAAATGCACTCCGAGGGTGTGATCAAGCGAGTTTGAAGATGTACTTGGAAAGCCATGATCGTGTGAACTTGGTGGCCGTAATGGAGCGAGTTTGGAGATGAACTTGCAGGCCATTTTCGTGCGAACTTGAATGCCGTAATCAAGCGAGTCTGGAGATACACTTGGAGGCTGTGATCGAGCGAGTTCTGAGATACACTTGGAGGCCGTCATTGAGCGAGTTTGGAGATGCACTTGGAGGCCGTGATCGAGCGAGTTTAGAGATGCACTTGGAGGCCGTTATCAAGGGAGATTGGAGCAGAACTTGGAGGTGGTCAATCTGGAGGCGGCAGTTCGGGAGGGAGGCACGACGGGAGCTGAGACTCTATTCATCGGTTAACTCCTAATTATGCGAAATTAGTGAATTGAGTACAACATGGGCTGCCGAGATATGAGAGACGGGCTGGGAGCGGGAGACAGTCGACCGTGGGATGATGCAGTACGCAGTGTATGCAATACTCAGTGTATACTGTACTCGGTGTTAAATCCTGATCATTGCAGGGACAGATAGAGAGAGATAACTCAAGTTGGTGTTCTTTGGTGATGGTAGAGTTGAGAAGTTGAAAGGGAGAGATGAGAGGCGATAGGACAAATCATCATGAGAAACTGGGACTTACGAGACTTTGGTGTTCGAGTCAATTTACCATCCCCAATACAGCAGGGATGAGTCCTCATCCGGAGTGTAATAATACCAATACGAGGTCTTCCCAACCCAATCAGGCCAATGATACCCCTGTTATCTCATATCCGCTCGTATCCTGCACATCATTCTCATCTTCATCGCTATCTCTCTTTCTCGTCCACAACTCTACCATCATTGTAGAACACGAAGTTAAGTCATCCCTCTCTATCTCTCCATGCCTGGATCATGAGTTGGCACCGAATACAGCATACGCCGAGTACAGCATTCACCGAGTACAGCATCGACCGAGTACAGCATTCACCGAGTACTGCATCCACGAACGATTGTCTGCCGTTCTTTCATTCTTATGATTACCATTTGACCCCTCAATGTAGCTTCAGCTTCCATCGTTCCTCCCTGTACAATCCACTACCATCATCCAGCTCTCCATGAGAGGATAATAGTAAGGTCAGCTTTTCATATTCCCACGGTTGCAAGCTAACTAACTGATGAATAGTGTCTGAGCCCACGCCGCACCGTCCATCGACCGCCTCCATGTACTCGTCCAATCTCGCTGCAACACGGCCTCCAATTGTATCTCCAAACTCGCTCAATCATGGCCTCCAAGTAAATCTCCAATCTCGCTGGATCACGGCGTCCAAGTGTCGCTCCAGACTTGCTCGATTACGGCCTCCAAGTTCGCACAATCATGGCCTCCAAGTGTATCTCCAAACTTGCTCGATCACGATCTCAGAGTCCATCTCTAAGTTCACATGATCACGGAATCCAAATGTATCTCCAAACTCACCCGATCACGGCCTCCATGTATATCTCCAGACTCGCGCGATTACGGCCTGGAAGTTCGCAACGATCATGGCCGCCAAATGCATCTCCAAACTCGGTCAATCACGATCTCAGATTGCATCTCTAAGTTCACTCGATCACGGCCTCCAAGTGTATCCCCAATCTCGCTCGATCACGCCCTCTAAGTGTATCTCCAAACTCACTCCATGATGGCATCCAAGTGTATCTCCAAACTCCCTTGATCATACCCTCCAAGTGTATCTCCTACCTCGCTCCATTATGGCTTCCAAGATCACAGAATCACGTCCACCAAGTGTATATCGAGACTCGCTCGATTACGACGTCCAAGTTCACTTGATCACAGACTCCAATTACATCTACACACTATCTCGATCCTGGCCACAGAGTGTATCTCTGAGTTCACTTGCTCGTCATTTTCCGGCGCACCTTGAATTGCTGTCAAGCACCGCCTGCAGCCAGTCCAAATATACCGTGTGTAGATGGGTTGCTATATAGATACATAGATGAGAATACAAACTGTATACATGGGTTTTAATAATTGTTGAACGATCAGTGGTAGGTATGATTTCCAGGTGCACCAGCAGCGTTCCCAATGAAGATGTATTTCTTATACTGCTCTACAGTGATTCGAGGTGCTCCCAGGATTGTCGCTGCCACTGCCAGGTGCTCTCAGAGTTGTCGGCGCTATACCCAGGTGCTCCCGGGCCTGTTGTCGGCTCACCCAGACATCTCATCGGCGCTCCCAGACTTGTTGTCGGCGCTCACAGGTGCACATAAAGTTCTCTCTGGCGCTCAATGGTGTTCTCAAACGTATCACAATGACTCCCATGATACTCCTGCACCAGTCATCAGAGATCTCAGTTACTCCGAAGGCCGCCCGGAATGTCCTCCTATGGTGTAATACTCTCCTGAAATTGATGCATCTATGTTTACACTCCACATCCTGTCAAACACTCCGGGAGTCTTCTAGTGACTAAATTAAATTTTGCTGATGATGTGACACAGTTACCACCCTATGTTGAAAATGAGTGTCAATGGAGTGTCAATGATTTTTTGTCTTGTAAGTAGGTTATTTGGGAACCAATTTGCTCGCTGTTAAGCATGACCAATGTATTGGCAGCCTTGATAGGGGAAAGAGGAAGCAATATGATGACAGCCCCATTCTGAATGTGACAGTCAATGGAGCGTCAACAATTTTTGGAGTTGTACTCAACTTAATTCGGACGCGATTTGCTCGCTGTTATTCATATTCAACGTATTGTCAGCCTTAATACGCAACGGACAGTGCAAGACAGTAAAATCCACATTCTGATAATGAGCATCAACAGAGCGTCAACAATATTTCGACTTCTAAGTAAGTTGATTGGGGAGCAATTTGCTCGCAGTTATCCGTAACCAACCTATTGGCAACATTTCTAGGCCAAACAGAAAGCGACACAATAACCGCCCCATTCTGAAAATGAGTGTCCACAGAGAGTCAACGATTATGGGTCTCGCAAGTATGTCAATTGACACACAATTTCCTCATTGTTATCCATAATCAATGTATTGGCAGCCTTTATTAGCAAAATAGAAAGCGACATAGTCACAGCACCATTTTCAAAATGAACGTCCACAGCGCATCAACAATTGTGGGTGTTGCATCTTGTATAATCGAATGGCTGTGCTACGGCTTTTACCCATAACTGAAGTATTAGCCTCCATTGTAGGCACTACAGTTAATGTCGATATTCCTACACATAAAACTCAGCGTCAACAAGGCGTCAACAGAGCGTCAACACAGCGTCAACAGAGCGTCCACTGAGCGTCAACAGAGCCTCAACAGAGCCTCAACAGAGCCTCAACAGAGCGTCAGCGGAGCATCAACTATTGAAGGTGTTGCATCTCGTATAATCCAAGGGCCAAACTATGGCATTCACCCATAATCACTGTATTGGCAGCATTTGTGGGCAAACGGCAAGGTGACATGGTCATATCCCCAGTCTGGAAATGAGCGTCAACAGAGCCTCAACGATTTTGTGTGTTGAATCTCATGTAATTGAACGGCTGTGCTACGGCTTGTATCTATAATCGAAGTATTGGTGATCTGTATAGGCAAAATTGTTAATGTCGATGTCCCTTCACCTGACAATGAGCGTCAACATAGTGTCAACATAGTGTCAACAGAGTGTCAACAGAGCTTCAACAGAGCGTCAACAGAGTGTCAACAGACTGTCAACAGAGCATCAACAGAGCATCAACAGAGCATCAACAATCTTGGGTGTTGCATCTTGTATGATTCAAGGGCTGTGCTACGGCATTTACCCAGAATCAACGCATTGGCAGTGTTTGTGGGCCAAATAGAAAGCGACATGGTTGTAGTCCCAATCTGAAAATTAGTGTCGACAGAGCATCAACGATTACGGGTGTGGCATCATGTGTCATCCAACGGCTGTAGTACGGCTGTTATCCGGAATCGAAGAATTGTGCGCCTTTATAGGCAATATGGTTAATGTCGATGTCACTTCACCTGATAATGAGCATCAACAGAGTGTCAACAAACCATCAACAGAGCATCAACAGAGCATCAACAGAGCATCAATAGAGTATCAACTGAGCATGAACAATCTTGGGTATTGCATCTTGTATAATCCAACGGCTGTGCTACAGCAATTACCCATAATCAACGTATTGGCAGCCTTTATGAGTAAAAGAGCAGCCGACATGGTCACAGCACCAGTCTGAAACTGATCGTCAATAGAGCATCAAAGATTTTGTTTCTTGCATCTTGTATCATCCAAGGGCTGCACTAAGGCATATATCCATAATCGAAGTATTAGCCGCCATTTTAGACAAAATCATTAATATTGATGCCGCTTTACCTGACAATGAGCGTCAACAGAGAGTCAAGTTGGTGTCAACAGAGCGTCAACAGAGCGTCAACAGAGCGAGAACAGAGCATCAATAGAGCATCAACAGAGCGTCAACAGAGCGTCAACACTCTTGGGTGTTGCATCTTGTATGATTCAACGGCTGTGCTACGGCATTCACCCATAATCGCCTTTGTGGGCCAAGAGAAGGCGACATGGTCATAGTCCCAGTCTGAAAATGAGCGTCAACTGAGCGTCAACGATTGTGGGTGTTACAACTTGTGGCATCCAAGGGCTGTAGTACGGTGGTTATCCATAATCACAGTATTGGCTGCCTTTATAGGCCATATGGTCAATGACCATATCTCTAAATCCAACAATCAGCATCAACTGAGAGTCAACACAGCATCAACACAGCGTCAACAGGGTGTCAACAGAGTGTCAATGACTTTGGCTGTTGCAACTTGTGTAATCCAAGGGCTGTTCTAGTATGGCATTTACCAATAATCGAAGTAGTGGCCACCTTTAAGCAAAATATGGTTCGAGTCGATTTCACTACACCTAAAAATCCGCATCATCAGACCATCCAAAGAAAGTCAAACATTTTGGCGTTGCATATTGCATAATCCAAGAATTGTGCTACATCCTGTATGGATAGTCGACGTTTCGCAGCCTTGATTGGCAATATGGTTAGTGTTGATGTTGCTACCACCTTCAACTGCATGTCAACGGAGCGTCAATGATATTTGGTAATGTAAGTATGCTGATTGGAATGGGATAAGCTTTCTGTTATGTGTAACCATCATATTGGCAGCCTTTAGAGTCGAAAGCACAAGTGAAAGGGTCACTTCCCCATTCTGAAAATCAGCGTCAATGAAGCCTCAACAAAATTTTGCCTTTTCAATAAGGTAATTGGTAAGTGATTTCCTCACTGTTATCCATGACCAACGTATTGCCAGCCATCATTGGCGAAAGAGAAAGTTATGCGGTCACGGCCTCATTCAGAAAATAACCGTCAACTGAGTGTCACCTGAGTGTCATGAATTTCTCGTCATGCATATTGGGTATTAAAGTCATCCCTTAGATATTTCAGCTTATAATTGAACTATTGACCTCCTCCATGGTCAAAAATACTAATTAGTGAAGGAAAAACATGAATTCCAATGTTATCACGTTAGTACCCTAGAAAACATGCAAAATACCATTCATGGATGTCGAATAATCGATTTTGTTGGATTACTATTATCAAATAGCAAAGGCAAGTCCAGTATATGTATTTACAGATGAACGCGCTGGAGGACCCGCTGAGGACCCGCCGAATTCAGACTGGTAGGGAGATGTCAATTGAACCGTACCCGAATTGACAGTTCGGGGGTCATTGGCAACCCAGACCACCAATTTGGCAACGATTCAGTTCCGACCCGGAATAGTCGCTAACTCTACCAAGATCACAGTCGATACAGGCAAAATATGCAGACAAACCACCCTACAATCGACATATGGTAGAGGCAGGAAACAATGTATCGATGGACACAGGAAATTTAACAACAAAGATACAATACAAATAGCTGGACGGGAGAAGGATAGAACGACACAAAATGTTTGAAGTAATCAGCCCATGTGTGTATTGTTCGCCACGATCTAAGAAACTGAATATTCACGCAGTTGATCCAATATCGTAACCATCGAACGCAGTAGTAGAGAACATTGGTGGGTAAAGTATTGTACCACCACATCCCATAATGGTGTTTGTAGACAAGGATGATGCTGTCCAGAAAATCGAAAATTCAAGCCAGATCAAGAGACTCCTGGAATACCTACCAGGTTGGAAACAATGCTATAATCGAAGCTGGGAACATGTGGCCGATGTAAAAAGAATTCAAGCTATTGATGTTTATCATTCATAATAACCTGGTAAAGTGGGATTTAACATCACCTAGAAACTTGCCATGTCGAAGAGATGGCTGATTTTACGGTTGTGAAAAGGCAGGATCTGTGATCCAGTGAATATCTGTAATGTGTCGCTACCTTTGTTGTGAAAAAGAATGGTTTATGCATAGCGAAAGTAGCTAGCAGGTATTCAAACATCGAAATAGTTCTTGCTGTGTTCGAAACATGCTTTCGAATGAATTAAGTAGATGAGAATGGTGACAGGTGGGAACGAATAGGTGGTGCACGGACTGTCGGAATGATTCCACGTGTTTCGGAATCGGTGAGTTAGTGTGAGGATCGTCTTATTTGTGATATATAAGCAAAGCGATTTAGCACACAATTGATTTGCTTTTCACTTGTTCTCCAGTATACAAAACATGCAATTGCTTCCACTTCAACCTCTCTTGACTGACTTCATGCTGAATTTCCAGACTGCTGACTGATTTCCCACACTTCCAATTCTGATAACTCAGTATGGTATTTCTACCACTCAAAATCAAAATTTTTCTATCCTTGAAAACAACAGTCTGAGCCAAGTGATTGTACAAATACCATTGTCCAACCATGAGCTACTTTAGATCCACATTCAAATACCCCTGTGAAACCAAATTCATCAACAGCAACATGATGCTGCAGTAGAAGAGCATTCCAAAGCAGCAAAATCAGATTTGATGGTGAAACAGTAATTCTTGTGGCCAGGGGTTAGAATAGAAGTTCAAGGCTATATCAAAGCCTATGACAGGTGTGCTAAGATATGTCAACAGGCTGGGAAAGTAGTCGCATTGGTTAAACCACTAGCAGTTGCATGAGGCCATTCAAAGCATATGGAGGTAGATTATGTTACTGAGGTACCAGGATCATGGATAGGAAATGATTGTATCATGACTTTTGTGGATCACTTCTCCCAACCAATTTGCTAGATGCCCTACAAAAACATTATTGACACTACAGACTTTGTACCTCTATACTTAAAAGCTATCATACGACCTTATGGTGTCCTAATAGACATGATCAGTAACATTGACCCAGGTGTTTCGGCAAATTCCAAGACAGATGTGATCGGGAAACAGATAACTCAGTGGTGGATTGCAACTGCATTGTACCCACAGACAGACCGAAAGTCAGAGATATCACACAAGCATATCATGTTGTATCTTCAACCTTTTTCTCTTCGCTACCAACACCAGTGGGATACCCTGCTCCCACTAGAGGAATTCACATACAACACTTCAAGTCACTCATCCACCAATTGAAGCGAATTTCAATTGCCCCTAGAATACACAACATCAATTGCGTTTCCCTGGATTGAGGGCAAGCATCAGGACGACACAATATGGAATGTGGAATATATAGTATCTGTTGATCTGCTGAAGGCTTCTTTGATAGATCCGCCAGACTGCGTCAGTGATGTACATGAAAGTCAGCCAGTGGAAGCAAATAACACCCAACCGCCACGTACCCTGGAGGTTGGTGACCATATAATGTTCAACATCATGGATCTACTGAATACATATATCAACCAAGATCATTGTTGTTGGTAGTTACAGTATCTATGGACAGTACTGTTCAGAACCACGAAGTTCTGAGGACCAAATGCAATCACATGAGTGTTGCCAACAGATATGGCAGTTCATGTTATGGTAAACATCAGCAGACTCAAGAAACACATTGCCAACATCAACCCAGCTCAGCATAAGACACATCCTCCTCTGGTTTGAGTAATAATGAAGACATATTGCAATGTCCAATAATCGTATTTTATAGAAGCTTTTTCCTTTCATATGTGGGCACCTTGCTTCAAATGCAGATACAGATATCAAACCAAGTGGAAACACAATGATGATGATGATATGGCATTGATGCCAGCTTCCAACCTTTTAAAGGCAAAGTAATTACTTGACAACTACAAAAGACAATGCAGATTGGGAAAATCAAAGTTTAACAGCAAAAGGATGGGGTAAAGCCATGGAGTGAATGGCCATTGGTTATACATTGTATTGGACTTGATGACAAGTTGGTTTATTCTTTTGTTTTCGAGGTTTTGTGTTTTGCTATTGGTTCTTATGCAGCGGTGTTGTGGCATTGGAATTTTGTTTTGACGGTGGGCATGTAATGTGGAGTGAGCCGTTGCCAATCACATTGCTTGCGTCCATGTCTCAGTTGGACATACACAACCTGATTGGCCGATCCGGGAGCCGGGAAACTGGAATGAATAGGGAACGTGCGATGACCTTTCCAAATGTACTATCGTTATTTCATACTACTACACTTCCTGCCACACCACCGTGCTATCCACTCTCTTGTCTTCTAGTCTCGGTTCATTCGTCCAAAAGATAACCCCCTGCTCCCTGAACGCACTTGCTTGAGGGCCTCCTGCTTTTCCAGGATGAATAGTTTTTTGTTTGCTTTGGTATTGCATTCTGGTACAGTGCATTGTTCTACTTTTCCTTCAACTTCAATAAATTTTTTTAACCTAGTAGCCAGCGGGGTGTCTCCTTTTATAACTTGACCACCTCATTTTCTGTCTGGCATTTCGATTAATCTGTTCGCGAATTGTCGTGCTCTGTTGTTGAGTAGCGATATCGCTGGTTGTAGTCCTCCCCACTTTGACGAGTGTTGCTTTTGGTGATGACTCGAACATATCGGTTATCCTTCTTGCTGATTCGTTGACCAATTTTTGGATGTCCACAGTAACATCGTGGGGCTAGGTGTACCGATGGTTGGTGAGGATAATCTGAAGTCGAAAGCGGTGATGGTTACTGAGATGGTAGCGGCTGTCAGGCTCATAATCCGTTGAAAATATTGAGAGTGTGCCATCTTGTATTGAATGACGATGCGGATGAGACTTGGGTGAACATCTATGTGTGTGTGTGTGTGTAATCAAATTTATTGTCCGTAGACAAACTATGGAGATGATAGACCGACGCCACCATCCCTCAGCTCCATCGCTTTTGCTATTTCTCAGTATGACTACTGTCTATTTTGCATTACCCCCTACTTATCCGAAATGCAAAGCACTGATGTGGAGAGTGAGAAAACATGAGCAATGATTCCACGAGTCCGGACAGACTTGGTCTAGGGTAGGGATTAGTCCGGTCCGATCTCACCGGAAGGTCGGACTGGACCGGGCCCCAGACTGGCAGTCTGGGACTGGACGGGCCTGGTCTGGACCAGTCCAAATGGGATAATCTTTATCAATTTCAAAGTAGATCGAAAAGTAAAAAAGTGAGATAGTAATCCCTGCAACTCAAAATCAGACACAACGTCACTTCACAACAACCACCCGCTGCAAGCAATCACAATCAACCCACCCATTACCGTTTCTGGGTAGAGATTATACTATATCAGCAGTTCGAATCGGAGGGTCCGACAGCGATGAGTTCAGATGATATGGATGGTAGGAGAAGAAGATCTAATCTGTCTGTCTATTCTCTCTCACTGGAGAAGATATCTATGCTGTATATTGTTGACTACGGATTTGGCCCGGTGACTTCCCAAGTGTTTGTTGCTGGCGGGCTCGGGCATGTGGCCGGTGGCTTGCAGCCCCCATGGCGAGGTGCTGGGCTCGGCAATGGTATTGGGAATTGGGCTCCGGCTTTGGCAGTCGGCATTGGGCTTTTCCTTCTCTCTCTTTCGTATATAAGTCTATAGTTTTCCCTCTCTTTGGATCGACAGACAATTGAGCTTCTTCATCGTTTCTCTTTTGCTTTCAACATATATACACAAGGAAAAGTAAGGTTCTATGGAGAAACCATTGCGAAGATACATTACAAATGGTCAATGGCTATGTCGGTGGTGAGTGACTCATCTTGTATGAGTCTATTTGGCGACTCAGATCATCAGTAACCACTCTCCAGTGCATTCCGGCAGCTTCGCTGGCCTTCTAGAATGTGGTAGGCCTTTCAGGCCAAATCTTTAGTCAACAAGATAAGTGCAATTCGGAATAGAAAGTAGTAACTGGTGGAGAGTAGTGACTGCCGATGGGAAGTAGCAGGTGGTGAGGGGTGAGACCTGCATGGTGACTTGCAAATGGCAAGGTGAGTCTACATGTATGAGTCTATATTTATGAGTCTATATGTTGACCAAGTATATCAGTAACTCCCAGCATATTCAGGCCGATTCGGCCCGAATGGACTGGTCCAAAGCAGTCCAGGCCAGTCCAGTCCAGGTCCTGAATAATTGGGGATTGGTCCGAGCCCAGTCCAAAAATTTCTCGGACTGGATTGGACTGGACTTGGATGGACCCGGTCCGGACTGGTCAATTGCTGGACTGGTGGAATCATTGAACATGAGAGGCTTGGTACGATAGAGAAATTCCTTAGCAGCCAGTAAGACTAATTCGGTTATAGCCAATCGGTGTATTTCTGTGGTGCAGGTAGTGGATCACCTATCTTGCAAGGCAATCGACCATCTTGATCCTTAAATCCAACACCTGTATCACAAGGCGCCGCACCTATTAACCAAATAGTTTCACGAGATAGATGGACAACGTTTGGCCCAAAATCTGTATCACAACCCGCCGGACCTTCTCTCTTTCCCTGTGTGGTGTGCCGGCTCGATTTTCTCTCGCTATCAGCGAACGGCAGAATTTAAATCAACAAGCGTGCGAGTGATTAAAAAATTCGCAGCCACCACTGGGGAACAGAGAAAGCCGTACCTATTAACTAAATTGATTTTTTGTATGCCGCCCTTCTCAATATTTGCAAAGGAAGGTTCGATGCAATTACACTATAACTAGAACCTCACGTTGACTGGTTCCAGAAAATAACTGCACCTCGACTAGAGGCAGGCTCGATTCGCCCAGAACAACAAGGTGGGCTCTGTGGTAGCGTGGCAAGAGGATGCTACTAGGGACCAACCACAGCCAGTTCAGATAGGACCGTTCATTTAGTTGTGACGATACAATAGTATAACGTGGTGAAATAGAATACAAGGTGTAAGTGACTGTAAGCTAAACAAAGCAGAACAGAACCCATTTGCAAATTGACAACAGAAGGGCACGAAACTAGTCCATATCGCCGGCGCAGGTTGTGGGATTGTACTCAGGAGGAGCAACAGGAAACTTAAACATGAGCCAAAATCTGACCAGTGTGGTTTGACCTTCGCAGGACCCATCTTGATACCGTCTGGGGAAACAATAAGAGAAAGGCTAAGTTACAATGTTCACAAGTAAAAGTTCGTCAGGTTACAGATGAATTAACTAAAATCTAGGAACCGCATAACAACCCACCACCCACCACCACCCACCACCATATCATTCTTCCGGATTCCAGACTTCCAAGTCGATGCCCCATCGAGCTTTGATGCGCTTCAAAGTTTCGTCGATTCCACACAGCCACGAAGATTCTAGTTTGATTTCATCCGTGTACCCCCCCCAAATATGTATCCAATGGCGACGCCTCCGGCCCGCACACACGAACCACTATCTCCTACTTTACTGAATGCCCTCCCCTCGCCGTAAACCCACCTACACTGGAATGGATCTTTCAGACGCTCGACTTTACCGTCAATTAGGATACCCTTGATTTTGCCCTTGGACGAGCCGGTGGTGCGTCCCACCATATGTACCTCTTCGCCATCTTCGCACTTGAGTCCCGGGCAGTGTTCCTAAGCGGCCCGGCCTCCATTCTGAAAGCCTGCGCTAAGGGCGGCCCGGCCCGGCCTAGGTCAGAAGCCGCCCGGCCTGCACGTGATTTAAATATCCTGCATCGGCCTGCATAGGCCTTGGTCTGGTTGATGGATGGAATACGGCAATGGCAGGGCTACGATGATTGAGTTGGATATGGTTTATGTTTCGTACTTTGCAGACTTTCTTAGTAAAGGTAGTAGAGAATCTTTCGAACAAAATATTTGTTTAGGCTTAGTCCGCCAAGAAAAGCCGCCAGGCCCGGCCCGGCCCTCATTTGAAAGCCGCCGCTAAGGCCGGCCTGGCCGCTTAGGAACACTGGTCCCGGGTCCCCAGTAAGAACGACTGGTGCACCCACAGCCGGCATCTGGTTGCAGGTATTTTTCCTTTCTTGAGCTACTATGCTCAGCAATGCGTAGTCATATAGGGTATCCCCTTCAACCATGAGCTCTGAGAATCTTGTTGATACCGCAAAACTCTTATCCCGTGCATCTTGGAAGTTCGGCTCTCTGACGCATTGCATTTTCCTCTTTAAGTTTGCCGCGAGTTTCCTTTCGTCTACTTCGCTAACTTCCTCCATCCGCTCCTTCATTGCTTTCCTACGCTCATCAAATTCAATGATAGCATCATCCCACCCTTTCATCAAAAGCCGGTGATCGGATAATGCGGGTTGCTCCATTGCTGTTCCGATGGGGAGGAGTTCAAGCAGCTCATCCTCCGGTCGTCCCAGGTCAGCAGGGTATCGGCACAGGTTATGGGCACAAGTTAGTCCGTAAACCTCCCCGTTCATTTTATTACGTACGTATCCTCCAAAAGATCCTGCCCATTCTCCTCCGTTTGGGATAAGTGGGCTTCTTGGTCCGATGGATGCTCCGCAAGAAACGTGTAGGTGATAATCAGGGTTTCTCGGCTCTTTCCCATCACTATGGCCGACGGATCCATGAAGGACCTCAACTGGAAGACCCCATGGCCTGAGAATGTTGTGGGTGAGTTGTAGTACCGATGAAGTTGTGGGGGATCACAATGATAACCGTCGGTGGTGATTCAACGCCGTTTTGGACAATCTTGCCTCCTAGTTGTAGGAAAGCTGGTACTTCAGAAGCAAGGCGAATGGCTAGTGTGCGTCTTATCTCCCCATAGCTCCATGGCATGGTCGTAGGTACAACCTTTGGGCCTTCGCGTATTTTCCCTAGAGATCTGGTTGATTCTATCAGAATGTCAAGTTCTGTCGCGTTCTTTGCTTCGGCTGTTGGAGTTGATGGTTCTTCGCCGGAACTGCTTGCTGATTCCATCGGAACGTTGAGCTCCGTCGGGTTCATTGCTTCGGCTGTTGGAGTTGATGGACGTTCTCTGGCACTACTCGCTGCAGAGAGAAGGCTTCGACGAGAGGGGCGTCTAACCCGACAGATTTCGGATGTCGAGATTGCTTCGGTGAGAGCACGCTCCTCTTCTTGTGTTAACCTTCCGCGGTTATTCTTCTTAATCGTCAGCAAGAGCTCGATCTTATCGAGGGAGACATTGGTAATTATGTGCGGCGGCCTTGTTTGTGGTGCCAAACAATGGTGGTTCCAGAGAAAGGACTGTTGACACTTACTACAGGGCGGACACTCGGGGTCCTCGGGTGGGACCTATGCGTGACTCTGTATTGATGGAGGCGCTGGGTCCTCGTCAGCGTCGACATGGCGATGAAAAGCGTGATGGAAGACTGGTATAATGAAACGGAAGACAAAGAAGATGAGCAGAACAGAAGAGAAAAACGATCGCGGGATACCGCGAGACGAACAAAAGGATGATAGTGAACAAACAGAAGGACGATGGCGGTATACTACGTGGCAGATGAGATGGCCGAGAGGATAAGAGGCCGAACTGGCGGGTGGTGGTGGTGGGGTGGAGGAGAAGCGAATGAGGAGCGAACAAGGAAGAGAATTACAACGTCGACTCGCTCTCGTGAATACTTGATGTGTGGTTAGGTTAGGCCTATCGATGCGCAGGCTTGTCTGCTTTTAAAAGCATTTGCCTTTTTATGAGGCTCAAAAGTGGGTACCACGGCCATAGTTCTTGCTCTAGAGCTGATGAGTGGATTGAGTTTGGTATGAGTAGCTTTGAGCGTATTGTGAGCTATTGCACCATTGACCTAGCATATAATATATCCAGTTGCCCTCCTTTCTTGAGTTCTATCGCAGAGACAAAATCAATCGGTTTGGGACGAGCGGTAGGGCTACTTAGCGGACTCCGAAACACCGAGTGAGCGCCAATGCAATGTCAACTATCCTTCTTCACCGCGCTATCCACTGCAAGAAAAAAGTTAACCAATCGCCCTCCAAAAGCCCCTTTACAACGCTATGCCTGTCTTCAATCTAGGGCCTTACTTCCTTTCACCTGCACCTTCTCTCTGGGAACTGGCTGGCTCGGTTTTCAGGTTTCTGCAACAATGGGGCAGCATAACTATTGTATAAGCCGCGCAAAGTTTGGTTGGGCTTCCAAGACGGTTTTGGGCCGGTGTCGATATTGTCGACGAACCCTAGGCTACGGCCGGTGACAAGGGTGGGTTCTGGGGGCTGAGGAAACCATAAAGATGGAAGAATTGGTTCAATGAAAACTCCGCCGTTCTAGAATTGTATAAACTCCACCCCCTCCGGCTTTCCTAATTCCTTCCAAACCGGGACCGCCGCTGTGCATCTGGACCTCACCTCCTTCGCCCCCTCCCCGCCTCCGTCTCCGCTGCCCCTCCCCCATCCCTCCTATTAGAATTCACAAACCCCCCCTCCTCACGATCCTCCCCCTTGCCCCTCCGCAACACTTCCCACCTTAGCACTCCTCTTAACGTTGTGGTGGGAAAATTGTTCCCACCACTAAACCCACGAAAGTAGTGGATTCGCTACTAGGTTAGGGTTGGTGAGGCTCTGCATCGCGCCATCGCCAGGGGTTCAGACTTAAGATGGACAGCCTCCGACACGCACCCAGTCATCAACTCTTCTCTTTCCTTTTTCTCTCTTTTGTTTCTTGGTTTTAGAGCCAATCAAGCATCATCCCGCGGGGGTTACTCCCTCCCAACGCTCCTCAAAACGAAGCCGCTCTTTGCAGCCTCCCATTGGTCGCTGCTGTGCGAGAATCCTATTCACGGGTTTTCTCCCACCATTGGAGCCCAAAGATGGATCTTGTTTTAGAAAGCAGAGCACAGGAAAGTAAGTCTGCAACGAGAGACTAATTAGATAAACTGAGTGACTACACGGAAGTTGGGAGGAGCAGAAAGTGGTTTAGAACAGATACGATGCGTTACAAAGCAAGAATCAACATTTCATTCACCATCACAATTACGAACAGCCATCGTCACAACGGCACCCTACAATTCAGAGCACATAAAGATCACAGCACAACTTACGGAGGCCATCGTGATCGTGAGCAGGCACTGGATCCAGACCCTACTAAAGAATACTCCAGGTGCTCCATCGTTCCACACGATAGACCTGACGATTTTTCTCCACAAGTACGAATGCCGCCCGTTTTACTTGAACAGACCACTCAAGTCAAGATGTTATCTCCATGCTTCCGTACTACTGCGCAGAGGGCTTGTATTTTGGCCGGTAGTCTACCCAGCAACTCGCTGGAACGGATGTTTTACACCAGTTGTATGATCAGCGAACTCTTAATTTCTCCTCCTCCTCCTCTCCTTCAACACTCGCACCCCTGATGACACGTGCAGTACCACCCCCATCTTGAAACAACACATGAATGAACAGACTCTAGCGATGCACACATACAACCTCTACTTCCCGGGACCGGTAGTGGACCTCTTCAATAATGGAAAAGGAATGCTGGCTTCAGTTGGCCGGTTGGGGTATTCCACTGCGATAATATCATATGAAACCCTGCATTTTCGATCTTAGAGGAGACAGCAAAGAAAGGCGACCCATGATGCTTCGGTATCCACACCTGTTGCGACAAACCTTGTCGGGCTGCGGTGGTGGTTGCGAGTAGAAAGTGTAAAGTAAAGGGTGGGCTTATGAATTTCCTTTGTCACCTACATTCATTTTATACTGGAGGGGAGGCAGATGGGCTTTGAGGCTGTGGAATTGAAGTGAAAATACCCATAGTACCCACCATTGTGTAGCGGTAGTAGATGGGGAAGCTACACCTTTGACTCGATGGGTTTTCCTGAGGGTAGTGGCGTGGAATTTAGGATACTGTCAAACTCTAGTCAGAGTGAATGTTCTAGTCAGTTCACGGAGAATGTCAGTCCGCGGAGTAACCGGTCAATTCACGGAGTCCCACCTTCCGTGAATGAACCAGTCAGATCACGGATCCGTGAGCTAACCAGTGCTAATTATGCTCAAACAAAATTAACAGTTACTCTGATCGCAAAGTTATGTATACATGAAATATGCACAATTCATTGCTCTTTCAACTCCTGGTCTTAAATTTACCATATCTCTAAAATTGATAGAATGGTTGTGGAGAAACATCAATTTTCGGTGTTTTTTGGGTGTGTTTTTAAATCTGCTCTATGACTTTTAAAGATATTGTATATCAAAGACCGGAAATTGAAAGAGCGATGTATTTTGCATGTTACCTAAATATATCTCTTGGTGATTGGACAAATACTCGCTGACTTAATTAGACCGAGTTTTTGTTATTTTTGTCTGTGCCGCCATGGCTCCATGAAGTGACTGGTCAGTTCCCGGAGTTGTGGTAGACTCCATGAAGTGACCGGTCAGTTCATGGAGCTCAGTTATTCCACGGGTTGACTGGTCACTCCGTGGACTGACATCCTCCGTGAACTGACTAGAACAGTGAATACAGAATGAATAAAACAAAAAACAAAAGAGGGCTTGTATGTGCGCGAGAAGGTGATAATGATGCGCGGTTATGAGCGCCGAGATTGGGCTGCACTCAAGAAGGAGATGCTGGATGCGTTTCGGTATACCGATAGCCGGCCTGATTCCCTTGTATACACATGTCAATATCTGGAACAGCTCGGTGGGACATTTGGGGGCCGAGACAACGATACGGAGAGTCTCAAGTCTTTTCTCCGCACCTACGATCACATCAGCGGAGTAGTCACCGATCGCTGAATGATGTGCGAGCACGAGAGGACCGAGATGCTGCGTGTACTTCCCAAGCGGCTCGGGAAGAAAGCGATCTCCAAGCTCGGCATGCACCCAATTGAGCCGAGTTCGTTCTCTCAACACTTGGATCACCTCAAAGATTACTGCTGCAGAGGCCTTGGCAATGTTCGAGTTTCTTGCTCCTGCTGCTGTAATGACTACCACCGCACCGACAACTTCCCCCGCTTCCATCACCCCCGCTGCCTCCGTAGCGGCTGCAAATCCGAAAGCTTCGACACCACTGGCAACCTCCCTAACTCCGGCTACTCTCACAGCTCCCATGGCTCCCACAACAGAGGATAGTGAGCATCATCTCATTAAACCAGGACAACTTGGCTGGGGTGGAGGTGAGCACCGTCTCATTAAACCGGGACGATGCAGCTGGATCGGAGGTTACGGCTGGAGTGGAGGATATTGAGCACCGGCTCATTAAACCAGGACGAGGTGACGGGTATGAAGCTTACGGCTGAAGCGGAGATGGATTATAGTAAAATCTGGGTTGTAGGACATGTCTTTTATGACACTTTTAAACGTCTCGCAAATTCCAGGAAGGGTGACTATCATGATTGGTTTGTAGGCCGATACCAGGCATGGATGGCCATAGGGCGGTGTCGTCTTGATCTCCAACAGCCGGCGTGGTACTGGATTCTTCTTTGTTAATGGGTACTAACCCCGTTCCTCTTGTAGGACAGTTGGATAATCATTCTGGGCTTGATTAATCCATTTATCCAGAGTTTGACCCAAAGAATCAACAAAGGCTGACCAAAAACCACTTTCTCAGTCTGCAATTTGCAAAACATGGCTGCAGCAAGAGACGTATGGAACTTTTCGAGGCCCTACTCATCCGCACAAAGCGCACCGGACATGTCAGCATCCCAGACCCATCTTCTGACAATGGATCAGATGGCCCAGATTTGATGCGCCAGAAATTGTACTGGCAAGCTGGGGATAGAATATTTATGGCCAGGAACTCTATCGGTCTGCATCTGGTGCACCAGGAATACACCTAGAATCTTGAGAGCTTCCTCAAAATACTCATGCTCTAATGCATTGTTGATTGTGTTCAGCACGGTACTCCAACCTGATATGTCGTCATTTGATGCTCTATCAAAGCGGAGATCTGTACCAGGGCCACTCTGGTCTCGGGTTCATCTTGTCTCATTATTTCTTGAATGACCTCTGTGGTTAGTTGTTCCGATGGGCTCATACTCTGGTGCCAGTACACCTGACAAAATGCACACATTCGGTTAGGATCACATTGGCAAGTGGATGCATAATTTAAATAAGATTGAAATGAATTTCAGTTTTATTCGCACTAATTCACCGACAGATTGTAATCAACTTACAGATTGCTCTTTATCTCTCTCAGAATTGTCCTTGGTATTCTTATCATCCGCACTGGAGTTGTTCTAGTTCAAATTTATGAGCGACTCTTTTGGCTTTGTTGGGATTAATGTTAGCGGTCTTCCCCTAGCAGCGGTAATGATACAATGTGGATTGGTCAGCACATACTTAATTGCATAATGCCTATCTGCAAGAGCATCACGTTGTTTGTTAGCAAAGTGATCTTTAGTGGGATTACAGTTGGGCCGCATGTCGATCAATTAGCTGCTGGGTGAACCCCCACTAGCAGATTCAACTATGATGATACAATTATGTCGCAATTACTGGTAAGTGAAAAACTTTCAGCAGTGGGCTTAATGATTGACCACACCTATTAAATCTAATCTTGTGGGACAACACACAGTACAATTGAGATAACACAGAACTACGTGTGCAGCAGATGATAAAGCAAGATGTGAGTAACTAGGGTCTGACAGGCCTAATCACTGAGTGATAAGGATTCATCGTGTAGGAAATCCTCAGTCTACGGAAGAGCCGGAATCTAAGCATGCTGTGTCTGAGCGATTGATCACATTGGCTGAAGGTAAGAGGCCAGATGCAAACCTGCTCGTTAAGTTGAAACAGTATGCATCGCCAAGTTACACTGAATTTAAACCTCAGTTCAACTTTTATCATCTACGTTGGCAGAGTATCGATTGATACTCAATTGAATCTCTGAACAGAAAGCCGAATAGCCATATTAAAGTCAAGGCATTAAATAACTTGTCGTTATTCTAAATTGTGATACGCACTGAAGAGAGTAAGAGTCATCAGGTGTACCGACTACGGAACAAATGGAACGCGAGATGTCTAAGTTGAAGTTATGAGACAACATATTGTTGTATTCCAATTATAACATGATGATGGCCCCACTGGGGAGCTTAACTCTTTAAATTCTGTCATGCATGACGACGATAACCATGAGGGACTTTGTGGTACCAATGACGGGACATTCAAGATGACCCCCCAGTAAAACTATCAAGAAAACAATGTGTCATAGCGAGAAGCCGATGCCAAGCCTGAGCTGAGGTCTTCAGTAACACACACTCACAGTGTTCCGCCAATCGGAAGAACAATCTCTAGCATTGAGCAGTCAAAACAGGTATCTGCAAAGAAGACCTTACATTATGATTTCGATTTTAAGATACCTATATATATCAATATAAAAATGCAAATTACTATTCGGTTTGGAGCAAAAACCCGGCACTTCAGATGAGGATAACATTCGGGAATGAAGCTGACTCATTACTCTGGACCTTTGCCAAATTTTTTGTTATGTTTGAAGAACGGCAGTATCTATTCGCAGCCCAGGGTATGTGTTGGTTAGCAGCATTAGTTCAATTTGCTCTGCCTGTACGATATCTAATCAATGATCGAAAATTCCCACCAGATGAATGCCGCGTTATGAATGTCCAGATACCAATTCAGATAGCTCGAGAACAAGAAATCTCTAAAATACCTAGAGGAATTCAAAGATGATCATAATTGGACCAATACGAAGTACCCAATAAGATTCTAGGAAATCATCAATGATCAACTTCAGTTGACAACCAGCTACATGTCAATGTTTAGAGCCAAGTGGATATCTTTATCCGAACTTGAAGAGGACGATTGGAACCTTTACCAAAGACGACGAAACAACAAATGACTCAAAAAGGAATGCAGCAGAGTTGCAAAAAGGATTGCAGCAGACTCGCAAAACAGAATAATCGCTTCAGGACACAGCATTTAAAGGAGTAGATGAGATATATGTACTGCCAGTATTCTTTGACACATCTACTTGATCTGGTTGCTATGTGTGTACCAGTATCTGAAACAATGCTTGTTATTTGTCTACTGTTCATGTTCAATCTGTATTTAGTTCAACGATGTAGTATTTCGAGATATGTTTATAGGACACAATATAGTGAGCTAGGGCCATGGCAATGGTGGAAGTCTTGTACTAGTGGAGAGGGTTGCAGCGGCCATGTCAATATCCGAGTAAGCGCAACCTGACATAGACAGAACCCTGTATCTTAGATCACTGTTGAGAATCTTACCATCGAACTGACTTTTCAGCCCACTCTGATCAAGGTGTGCAGCCATATCCCTATGTTGCTGGAAGCTGGCGTACACATCCTTACACTATTTCCAATTTTTCAGTAATCAAATCTGATTCACTCATGGCAGTAGGAAATTAAACCCCTATTTTGACAGGTCATGACACGATTCAACACCATACCTGCAATCCGTCCAAAACGAAAGAATAGACTTCCGTAGGGAACATAAAACGAACGGCAGAACACAGTGACAAAGCTGGTTTCAAGTTGCCGCTGTACCCAAAATCTAGTGAGTCGAATAACAACCCTGTTTGAACATGTCCGTCCAAGAGCGTGACCAGTGGCCAAGAACGACGGCAGCACACGTCAGATTATGATTCCGATCATGGTTCTGATGGGCCTGAACCCACTAATCATGGCGACGACGATGATAATTGCAGCGACATGATTGACTTCTTGGGCACCTTTGCCGACATGAGAGACAAGCTGTAGCAGCAGCGGACACTTGTCACGATACTCTTCCAGACAGCCAAGATGAATCCAACAACTGCAAGCGCCAATTCAAAATGTAAGTTTGAGATCACGCACCCAACACCCTACTGAGGAGGCTCAAGCGAATTGGAGAGCTTTCTCAGTGCGCTTTGCTATAACTTCTGAACTCACCACCACCTCTAGGCAGGATGGGATACCGATAAAGTTCAATACGTGTTTGATCAGCTTGGAAGCTGGGTCAATCATCCGGATCATGCACAATGAAATCAAGCATGACCGTCCCTCTTCTATGTCGCTGAAAGAGCACGTACGCCAGCGTACGGCCTTGTAGGCATACGTATGGTAATTAAAGGTATACCGTTGCAAATGTGGACTCGAGTGATAGTAAATAGGTGTATAGGTATGAATATCGCTAGAGAGCTAAGTCTCGTGGCGAGCCGACTACATACGATGACCGTTACCCGGCCACAGTCACGTGTCACCGTTACATTATCCCCCACTTTAGGTGCAGACCACCTGGGATGCATCACAGTACAAGAGAAAAGGAAAGGAAAGGGAAGGAAGCAATGTGCATTCCTGCTGCGTACGCACTCGTACGAAATCTTACGTCCCGCTACCGATTGGTACAGCTCGATGGCGACCTTTCGGCGCATCTGGTGCATGGGGAAACTCCACCTCCATTGGCGGGTGGTAAAAACCCATGCCAATACCATTTGTACTGGGCCGAGATCCAAACAAGAGAAGAAGAGAAGTGCAGAGAAATGAGAAAACATCCAAAAGTGATCCCGTCCTCGATATTTCAACTTCCTAACCCATGCTCCAACGACCATCACTCCCATAGCTTTTATCTCGGCGTAGGTCTTTGTTGAAATTGTCAGCGTGGTAGAGCTTCCGATCGTGACTTGACATCAATGGGAGCTTCTGCTGCCAGCATCGTTGGTAGCCATCAATCATGTACGTCAATTGCGTCTTATTCGTCGAGATCTAACATGTAAGCTTCTCTAAGATGGTTATACTTACCAAGTTCAAGCGAGCTAGCGCTGTCTGAGCTCTGTGTAGTGCTTCGGCATGCTCTGTAGAGTATGTCTTGCAGCCGGTAGTGGCATTGACTAGTCTTGTTGGACTTGGCCGGACGACTTCTCAGTTCAATTCATTCCGGTGGGCTTTCGGCTTGTCGGTAGGACTTGACTGGTCGACTTCTCAGTAGACTTATCGGTCGAATTCTCAGTGTATTTAAGTTGACCGCCTCCAGGTGGGCTTTCGGCTTGTCGGTAGGGCGCATTTTTGACTCAGACATCACCCCTTTTGAAGTTCGTTGCTCCGTCGACGACTTAGACTCATATTAGTTGTTGATTACCGTCGTAGTTCGGTACACTTATGAACTTCAGTAGACTTTTGGTGATCTTTGTTGACCGACGCGTCTTTCGGCAGTCTTCATCTCTGGACTTCGGAGGTCTTCGACTTCGCTTGTCGTTTGGCTGGTCTTGGTCGACTTGCTTTGTCTGATTTTTCCACTTGCTTTTGTCTTATTTTTGCACTTGCACTCGTCTCATTTTCCCACTCGCTTTGGCCTTGTTTTTGACTCGCTTGGTCATTAACCTGCATGGTATTTCGACTTGGTTCGTGCTTCGACTAGGTTCGTGTTTCGACTTGCTTTTCACATTTTCGGACTTCACTTGGTCTTTTCTCATTGTCTCTCACTTTGGGCTTTGGCCCTGAATTCTCTAGGTGGGCTTATCATCTTCCGGAAGCTAGGTGCATATATTGATTCTTCTGGTACGCATATCCCCGCTCTCTGGGTGCATGTATCACCGCTCTCTGGGTGCCGCTGGACTTCTCCGTCGTTAAGTGGACTCTGTCTTCATTCTGGCACCTCCGGTAGGGTCATCCCTCTCTTTAAACGTCGTTGCTCTGCCGACAATTTATCTCCTCTCATTGGTGTTGTAGCATCGTAGTATGGTAGCTGGTGCATTCGTCAACCCGAACGGCATGACTCGGTGTTCGAACTGCCTGTACTGTGTACGAAACGCCATTTGGTTCTTGTCGCCTTCCTTGATTCGGATGAGGTGATAGGAATTCTTGAGGTCCTGACAAGCATCTCCGAGAACAGTGGGACAGGATATCGGTTCTTCCCCGTGGCATTATGAGAGCTCGGTAGTCCACACACAGCCGTGGTCGGTGCTTCTTCTTCGCAAATGAGATAGGTGTTGCCGCAGGCGGTGATGAACTCTATCTTTCCCAGCTCTTGGTCTCACTGGCTCTTTCCGAGATTTCGTAGATCCATGCAATTTGTGTGGTTCCTCAAATCCGGGTTACCCTGTCATTTCCTCTATCTGTCTTCCTACCCTCCTCGAGCCAGAACAGCTCTTCCTGCTGGATTCCATTTGGATGCCGTGAAAGGCGCGGTGCGGGAGTTTGCCATGTCTTTGCTGCATTCGTCCACATAGTCCTTCTATCTCACGAGCATACGACAAATCTTGATATTGTGAAATCTTGATATTGTGCTGGGATGCGACCCCCATCATCTGTTACCATCTCCACGTTAACTATGTCTGTTCCTATTCTCGTTAGCCTTGTCTGCATTGTAGCGTGCTTTGGCAGAGTGGAGATGGGCAGGGGTCCCAGATTCGCTGGATCAGACAGTTCGTCGCAATAGACCACCCCTGTTGTCCAGTTTCTCCCGTCGTGTCTCGGCGAGCCGGTAGCTGTCCTTCAAGCACCGTCACTTTGTCACTCTTCTGACGCAACTACCGCCTCTGCTCCTGCTCGCGCATTCAGCATCCTGTGGTTTCTCTGACCAATTGTGATGCCTTCCAGCGCTGCTCCCAGCAACCCTTGACATTCTCCAAGTCATAAGGCGAATGCCTCGACCACTTCTTCACTACCTCAGAGATGATCGAATGCGGTAGCAGGACTAATGATTTTGTGTCCCTCACCGCGTTCTGTCAGAGGACTGGTGCGATCTGCTTCTGGAATCTTCGCCCTTTGCAATCCATTTGGCGTTCATAGGGCTGGCAATCGACCATTACAGCAGTCCATTTCCGGGTTTCTTGCCATGGCAAGCCCAAGACTAGGTTGTATGCCATCATTGGGTGAACTAAAACCTCCGATTCGTCAACCGGTTGAAGTTATTCAAAATACTGAACCACAAGACTTGCCTTTCAGCTCTCCTTTGCAAACATCATCTCCGGGCCAGGGTGAAGGTGAATGCCGGTTCGTATGGTAGCTCGAGTTTCCTAAGTAGGCTCGGCGATAAAAGATGCTCATTGTACCGAAGTCGATTAGTGCTTTGACTCGCTGCATGTTGCGATCTATATTTGGTTCAAGGTAGGTTTTGTGGTCTCCGCTGCCACAGTGAGTGCATTGCCGGTTTGCCATTTGGCTTTCGTAGACTTCCTTTAAAAGCCACTGCGCTGTTTATAGTTGGCACGGCTGCCTCCACTGGGCTTAGCTATTGGACTTGACCGAGTTTGAATTCCAGGGATCGGAATTATTGGAATTATTTGAATTATTGGAATTGCCGGAAGTCTTTTCCGCAGGTTCGGAGATGGATGGTCGGAAGTTGCGTTTCTTATCGCCGCCTTTCTGGGACTGTCCCAATTGCCTTGGCTGTTGCTGTCCTCCAGGCTTCTTCGAGGTTGCTAGAGTTGTAGGTGTACATCACTATTGAAGTCGATGTACTTTGCTCAATTCAGAGGGATGTAGTCGCGACTGTGCTGACTCGCAAACGTCTGTTGACTCCGCCATTGGTTGTTGGTATTGCCGATTCAGGGGTAAGATCGCATCATTGATTGTAGGTTCTCTGACTGATGATCGCGCTCAATTGACTTGTAGGAATGGTATTCGATTTCTCTTGTTGATAGTGTCGAATCCTGTAATCATGATAATCGTCATTGCCAGCAACGCATTTCGTCCATTATAGTTTCTCTGGCTGATGATCGCACTCAATTGACTCATGGGAATGGTGTTCAACTAAATATCTCGATCGTATTCGGTTTCTCTCATTGGCTGGATCGAACAGTCGCGGCCTGTAGTCATGATAATTGTCATCATTGTGGCGACGCGTCTCGTGTGCCAATTGGTCTCTGAACTCTTCTCCGCTGCCATCAGAGTGCTGAATTGGCTGATAAAACCATCACTATCCGTGTTTGCAGTAATCTTGCTTCGATATGTCATTTTTATGGCTGTAATCTCAATTGTAGACTTGAAAATGTGGCGCGTAGGGAAAGGGGTAAAACTCGTAAATCCCGTGAGTGAAACGTATCCGTTTACTGAAAAGCGATAATAGTGTTAGAGCACCTATGCCAGCGTTTGGCCTTGTAGGCATACGTATGGTAAGTAAAGGTATACGGTTGCACACGTGGACTCGAGTGATAGTAAATGGTGTCATGTGTCGCCGTTACAGTGGCTACCACCTACTCCATGATGACGACACATGCCTATACAACTACCACCTTAGGGTTACTGAGAGCTGTAATCGGTATGGAGACATCATTCAAGAGCAGATCACATCCACCCATGTATCCCACGCAATGATGCATTGTTGCCACAACTCAGAAGAGAATATCGGCGCGTACGCGAAGTGACTTTGATTACACTGGAGGAACAGCGGGGGTGATGAGGTGCTGCATATGATCATGCTTTACGATATGATCTGGGCTGGGCTGAAACCATATCTTCACCCGAAGCTAAGGCCTTTTCCCATGGCAAATGCTACATTCGACTCCAGCGATGTACTTTGCAGCACAATAGTAGACATCAAAACACCACCGCAGAGTAATGATAACCAGCAATGACGACCCGAAAGGGGACGTGGCAATCAGAATGGAATGAAGAGGCTTCACCAAACTGAGTCATGGACCCGGAAGGGCGAAAGTACAACCACCGGAGCAGGATTGGGACCAAAACCTGGCTCAGAATCAAAACTCCCACCTGAGTCTTTGGTAAATACAGACAATAGTCAGCGAAGGTTTGAAGTGGGAGTTAGTTTGAGATGCGGAATGAATTGCCACCAATTTCGGGAATGCCCAAAACACTGACCCACCGAGAAGCTCAAGCAAAAGTCAACCCAAAAACAGGACACCAATGTGTGAGAATGCCATGTCAACTGTCAACGATCGTTTGATACGCAGCAACAAACAATCTAGTCTCTGTCTCCATCTAACTGGCTTGGTGAGAGAGGTTGGACAAGATGGAGCTGGGATTCCTGGCGGTGGCGACATGGGGGTTGATGGCCAATTTGGACCGTGTTCAAGCTCATCAGATATTATTAAGCCCAAGGGTTGTTTTAGAGGGCCCTAGGGCTCACATGTTTAGCCTGTGTCTCCGCGGCACACACACAGCAGATTCAGCACACATTCTTCATGAAGTTCAGATATGAGACTGACCTGGCGAGATGCATCGCCTACGATCAATTATCGACTATGCCACAACTAGCATCTGAACCATTGTTTTGGTCTTAGCATTGGTTTTTCCGATATTGCTGTTGTACCTCCCTTTTTAACGGTGTATGCCGGACACCTGGATAATATATCCACTTTCACATTAACAGATTCTTTTTGATAGATTATGATGAATGCGAATTCGAGGAGAATCTCGGCCCACCTAGCCTGTATTCTATTAAGTGTCACCTTCAAAGTGAAATATTCAAAATTTTGGTGATCCGAAAATATCGTAGTTTTATGTGCTGTCCGTAACACGAAATATCTCCATTTGTAAAAAACATAAACTATTGCTAGCATTTCCATAGTAAATACGTCGTAATTGAATTCTGCCGGCGATAATATTGGTGAACAGATAGCCCATGGACCAATCTTGCCATCGTCAAACTGTTGAGAAAGTACTGCTCCTATTGCAAAATCCGATGCTTCCGTTTATATCAGTGCTGGCCTTTCCTTGTCTAAATGTCATAGAATAGGTGTATTCCCGCAGGTAAATAGTACTACTATTTTAAGGAATGCAGCTTCTTATTCGTCTCCGAAACAAAATTCCTACCCATTTCCCTTACGAAGATCTGTAATTGGGACAACAATCTGAGCATAATTAGGTATGACTATTCTACAAAAATTCCATTAGCCCAATATTTGTTGTACTTCTTTCTGGTTCTTACATCTAGGTCAATCAACAATATCCGGAGCTTTTTGCGGATCCATTCGAATAGACTGCCAACTAACAATAAACCCCAGGAACGAAGCTTCAGATTGTTCAAAAATACATTTATCGATCTCGACGCACATCTGGTTTTCAAGTAGCAAATCAAAAACCTTCCCTACTTGACGTCAATGTTTTTGACTGATCCTTTTGTAACAATTATAATATCGTCATTATATACCACCACCACCATTCCTTCATCTTGATCAATGTGTATTTTGGTATTAATAACCAATTCGACCCTTAAAACTGGTCGCAGTATTTGGTTTATCTCTGTCTGGAATATGGCAGCTGCATTTGTCAACCCAAAGGGCATAACCGTATACTCAAAGAATCCGTAATTTGTTCTAAATGCTGTATACTTTTTGTGTCCGAGCAGCATTCGAATTAAATGAAATCCTGCTTTCAGTTCAATTTTGGTAATAAAATCTGCGCCATTAAGTCTATCTTTTAGTTCCTGCATTATAGGCAACAGTGTTTGATCATTAACCGTATCCTGATTAAGGTGAGGATAATCAACACAGATTCTTAGTCCTTTTCCATTTGGTTTTGGAACAGAAAATATAGGACTTCCTATTGGGCTTGAAGAAGGTCTAACTTTTCCTTCTCTAATTATTTTATCCAAATATTCCTTAAGAAAGCGTTCCTCCTCGAATGTCAACTGATAGATGGGACCCATCCGAAGGTTATCTTCTGGCGTTTTTAATTCTATACGATGAGCGCATCCTTTATTATCTTGCAATTTTTCGGATTCCTTTGCGTCAACCAACAATAACCACTTATGGTACTGCAGTGGTAACTTCTCAAGTACGTCCGGATTGTTGAAGAGCACCGCTGCTATATGTATAGCATCTGGTCGTAAAGCTACTCGTTTATTGTATGTAATAGAATATTAAGGATGTAGTTTTCCATGTCTGAACCGCTTTTCTGAGCAGAATGGAAAATGCATATGTCCTTCCATAATTCCCTGAGTCTGATGTTTATTGAGATACCAGGCGGGAGTAAAAGCATCGTATTCGGGCGAAGTTTGCATAACTTCGAATGCATGAATGTTATTGTCATATGTCCTATGATTTGCCAATGACATTCCGAGATGCATTGTGAACAATCCCTCTGTATTAATTGTTGTTCCTCCCATGTTGGAGGCTCTAGCTGATATTGTTATCTTAACCACTGCAATTTGATATGCTTTGGCTGCTTCCGGTGGAATGATAAACGATTTACTACCCAAATCCAGCATGCAGCGTTAAGGGTAATATTTCCCTTCAACATCTATAAGGAACTTATTGACTGGTAGTTTTCCAATATTTGTTCAAGAAACTTTATAAACTTTGGCGCCCTTACGTGCTGCCATATGATAAACAAAATCTTTAGTGTATCTAGTTTTTTAAGTTTTGGCGGAGCAAGTTCATCAGTTGCATTGCGAATTGACATTGTTATCCTTTCGACAATAACGGGACCACAAAGAGTCACTTCAGGTGAAGTTGGTAAGACATATTTTATGTAATGTTAGGTTGTAATCGTATATCTTTGCTGGCTCGCAGTTTCGATCTTCCGATCATCCTTAGAGGAGAAGATATAATGATTCATTCTGCTGCCGGTACGTAATTCAATCCGACCACCAATTTGCCATTCTTCCAGAACATTCCTAAGTTGACCCTGACTCTTCTGACAATCCTGATTCTTCTGATGATCCTGATTCTGATGCGGCATCCCTGAGCTCTTTGCAATCAGATCGTTCCATATATAGATCCTTCTGATCTTCTTCCAACTCCTACGCCCCTACTCTCAACTTTTGGTATTTCTTTGCCTTCGGACAGTTCGCTGTTCATGCATCTGTTTTTACTGGTCGATAGCAATCCATGGGCTTATGTTTTCCTTTGCGATCGGCCGGCCAGGCACACCTCATACATTCCCACGCTTTCTTTCTCCTACCTAGCTGGCATTGAGGAATTCCTTCTGTTTGCATTGCAAATGGGTTAACTAAACACCCACCCTGCCTATCGACGAACGTTCTTTCCTTAAACTCCTTCCGTGGTTTGAGGTCATTTTGTTCGCTGAATTTAACCTTTCGTTTCCATTCAGGTTTCTCCTTAGTCTTTGGTGTTCTCGTGCTAAGATTTTTCCTGGCTTCTTCCCACTTTTCGGCAGTTCGCCCAGTCTTGGTGATGATATCAATCATTTCTTGATCAGTTTTTCTGATTAAGTCCACCACATGCATTTGGGACAAAACCTTCTCAGGTAATCGATCCAAAATAAGCTTCTTAAAACCAGCTCCTGTTAACTGAACCTTATCATTATACATTTAGATTTTTGTGAAAATGTCTCTAATATCCGCTTCGTAATGGACTTTTTCGAGATCCCCATCCGCCTCATCCCGGGCTTCCTTGTCTTCGAATCTTAACATTACATCATTTTGGTATGTTGTCCAGGACCTGGGAAACTCTCAAGCCGTGGCCTGCCTTTCCCATCGCACATGCCACGCCGCAGCATATTTCTTTAAGAACCCTCCTATCCAATGAATTGTTCTTCCAGAATCGTCAAACTTTTCGGCTTGATCTTGGACAAATGTTTGGACGATAATGCACCAAGCATCGAAATCATCCCTGGGCTTTCCTTCGGGAGGATATGGGTCTTTACGCTTGATTGGCTTAACTTTAGGGCTTCACTTTCTCCATCCTGAAGGCCCTGGAGGTGGTGGCGCTGGTGGTCCCGGCGGAGGTGGACCGGGCGGAGGTGGTCCTGGCAGAGGTGGTCCTGGCAGAGGTGGTCCTGGTGGAGGTGGTCCTGGGGCAGGTGGACCCGGCCGAGGTGGATCTGGCGGAGAGGGATCCGGTGGGAGTGGATTATCCTGAGGAATGTTAGGATCTTCTCCTCCGATTCGTTTCCATTTCCTCCCGTTAATCTATAATACTGTATAGCGTCATCCTGCGTACTCAGTGAAGACTCGTACTCGTAATACTCTTCCGCCTGAGGTCTCCTATTTAGATGAGTATAACTTGGTCCTGCTTGGATGGATCGTGGTGCATGTGTGGTATTTCCGGACATCTTATACTCCTCCAAATGTACCGTGAACCCAGTACTAACTTCGTGTATTTTGGCCAATGCTTCGTCCATTGCTTTGGTGTGTTCTGACAAGTCTTGTTTCGTAGGTAGAGTTTGTACAAACTTGTCTATTGCCTCTACCATTGAGCTTAGTGTTATGTTGGAGATTTGAATCTTTCAAACATCTTCTTGCATCCTCATGATACTCCTTCGATGATTGAGCAATGTCGATCCATTCTCCGTTTTCTTTTTCAGGCTGTTATGTATTTGTTTATGAATCCCTTCGAATATATCGCCCGCTGCCTTGATGCTTACATTATCCTGGGTTTGTAACATCGTAATTCCTTGGCGTATTTCGTTATTCATGGCTTGTTGGATCACCACGTATCCTCCAACTCCGGAGACTTCTCCTTCGATCCGAACCTTCTCTGTAAAAATTTGCAACTCTACCAGTTCTAGGCCTTGTCGAACGGCGATGAACTCGTCCTCAATTAATCCCTTCTCCTCATTACACGCTTGTACCACATGTACCATTTGCGAATTAGCTCTTGGAACTTGGTTTGAACCAGATCTTGTTCCCACATTTTGACTTCTCCAAGTCCTTGCTCGGCTTCCTCTGGTTCCCCGATCTCATGTATTAGTCGAACCTTTTCTGCTGCTGCTTCCAGTCCCAACTGGTTCTCATGGCAACAAGCCGGAAAGTCCTGAGCAGCTGGACACTTGTCCGAGCTCCTCTTCTCGACTCTGGAAGGCCTCAGGACTGAGCGCCAGCTCAAATATGTCAGCCTGCGCCTCGGGGTAGCCATTGCTAACTCTAATTGATGGGTGGTATGTTGGTATAGTCAATACGTCCACTTCGTATCTGAATTCTTTGTGGGTCTTCTGACAGATTAAACACTCGCAATCTGCCGTTGGGCAATGTGCGTGACAGATTCGAGTAATTCGATATGAGTGCTGTGCTTGATATTGTCCTGTTCATACTGAAATATAGCAACAGGCGTTGTTGTCGCAGATCCTGCACTGATCTTGCTCAGTATCTTGACTGCTGCGTCGTATAGTGCACCTGATACAATAGCTATTGATTCTGGTGCAGAGATGATTGCAGAACCGTTCTCCCTTAATAATGCAACAATACCTCTGTGGGCATTCCTGCCAATCGTTCATTAAGCGGAGTTTTAAAATATTATCCTGTTACGGGGGTATTTTAAGTCCCAATAATCAATACAACATTTATTAGACTCAATACAGCTGCCTATCTCCTTCTCCTATCACTCCTCGTCTTCCCAGACTCTATCTCATATTCTCTAAGAATAAGAGCTTACCACTCATCCATGTCGGTCCAAAGTTGCTCTTCGGACCACTCTTCGTAAGGCAATGCACCAGGAGTGATGTACCTGTGCATCTCGTATGCAACCCCTTCCATGAGGTAAATCACGTGGATGCGAGACATCCACTAGAAGCAAGACGGCCGGGTAAGCTTCTAGCGAATGGAATTTACCACGCATTTGAACTCTTCCCCACTCAGTAACTCCCTTCTACGATGCCCAAAGTCAAATAGTGAAGCAATATTCCCAAGTTTACTCTCGAGCAAAGATATGAGGCTGCTGTTAAAGGCCTTGACACTGCGGTCTTTAGTTCTCTTCAGAAAGCAGCAGAAGCTTATGGCCTTCCCAAGTCAAGTCTGGGACAACGGAAGAACGGTCGCCAGACACGCGAAATTGCTCACCATGTGCATCAAATCTTTACTCCAGCTGCAGAGAAAGCGATTGTGAAGTGGATCCTAAAGCTAGATGACTTTGGGTTTTCACCTAGAATAGATCACCTTATGGGATTGGTAAAGCATTTGGCGAAACTTGATTTTCATAGACAAGTTCCAGTTCGCAACTTTGCTCAGGGAAAGATTCCCGCTCAGCACAACCTGATACGAAAGAACTGGATTCCTCGCTTTTTGAATTGTCATCCTATAATTCCTGCACGATTTGCAAGCAGAATTGATCATCAACATGCTTATGCCAGCAACCCCCGTACTATTCAGACCCATTTCCAAAAGCTTGGCAAGATTATGCGAGCTCAGTGATTTTCAGATAAAGCAATCACCAATGTTGATGAAAAGGGATTGGTTATGGGAATATCACCACGCACTAAGGTAGTTACATGACGAGGGAAGAACAATCCACGAATTAAACATGATGGCAAATGGCGATTCATTACAGCTTTGGAAGCAGTATCAGCAGCTGGAGTTGTATTTCCACCATATCTTATAGGCAAACGGAGTGTACACATTTTTGACTGGTATAGGAATGTTGGAGAAGAAGATCACAATGCTTGCTGGGCTGTATCACCAAAAGGCTGGACAGATAGTAAAATTGGATATGATTGGCTTATTAATGTATATGATTCCATTTCCAAGGCCCTTTGTCCAGGAGAATCACGTTTGTTGATTTTGGATGGTCATGTTTCACACATCAACTACAAGTTCTTTACTTTCTGCGAAGCCAATAACATTGTGGTATTTATCTTGCCCCCTCATTCAACACATCTACTACAACCACAGAATGTTGGACTTTTTGCACCTCTGCAGCTAGCATATCGAAAAGCCATTGAAGATTCCTTTCTGACAACTACGATTGGGATCAACAGAGAAATATTCTTTCCACTATACAAAGAAGCACGTCAGCAGGTCTATACATTTCGAAACATTACTGCAGCATTCAAAAAGTGCGGAATTGTACCATTCAACCCCTGCTCAGTACTCAGTGAACTCCCGAATGCAACAGCTATTAGTCGTGTAACCTCAAATTCGAAATACTACGAAGACAGTTTTCCCCTTGACCATACTCTCTACACCAAGTGTGAGCTGCGCCAACAAACCTCCCGAGCTCTAATGTTTGCCAAAACTTCTACTACTGGCCAGATCTGCAATCTCATATTGTGATTCTCTCATACAGCAGAGTACATGTCAGTTCATGCTGATATTCCCAATACTCAAGCTCAGCGTGTTCGGGAAGCAGTCAAAAAGGTACGCCCATCAAAGAAAGACCTCCGGAGGCTTGGAAAAGGAAATGTTGCAGGGGTTATGTCAGGTGAAAATATCTTAAAGGAAATCCAAGTTCGGGAGAAAATCGATAAAGAGAAAGCAGCCAAAAAAGCAGTTTCACACCCGGAAATCTTCTCAGTGGGCTATAGTTACCCCAGTAAGGCCTCGAATACGGTTCCAATTGGAAGAAACACCAACCAGGTTGCTACGCTCCACTACCTGCACTATACCCCGTCCCAACTACTATCTGCCTCCGCTTGCAGAAATGATTAAAGATGACTCAGATGCGGAGTCCTTCACTACCGCTTTCTCAGCAGACTTTTCTGAAGATGGATACCGCCCTCATCATACCACCTCACACCCGGAGCCAAATGTGATCTCCTCTCCTCCGGTCACTCTACTGACCATGAGACTTCGCTCAAGGAAGTCATAGTGTACAACTAAGTCACTCCCAGAGCTGCTCAGATGACTCCCAGACTAATCTACAGTCACCAGTTATATCTGCTGTTGTTTGGGATATGGTTTTGTATATACAGCAATGGTTGAGAGGAGGTAATAGATGGAGATTTGATGGAGCAATCTGTGCACGGACGGTGTCTCGCTTCTTGTGGATGTCTCACTTCCCTGTGATTCACGTGAATGGCTGAGTATCAAAGTGCTCGGGAGATGTGGGTTAAACCCCGCTTGTTGTAGTATAGAATGAGATCCCAAAAAGTTGTGACGACCCTCTGGTGTGCGTCCTGAGAATGCGTTGGTTTCCACAAACAGAGAAAGTACATATTGACGAAGGTTGTTTAGGGACGTAATTGTGAATAGTAGATAGAATTCTTAATAATATTGTAGGTGTTCTTCGGTGGTAATGTCTGACTGTTGATTGCTGCTGGAGCTTGGTTCTTTTCATGGTCGGGGACAATGTGAACTTTTTATAATCGGATCGTCAGTTCAAGTTTAACTTTGGATTTCCGTCATGATACCATGATTGTTTGATAGCTTATCTCCAGATGCAACTGGTGTGCTCCATTGATAGTGCCACGAATTCGCTTTAGTTATCGTGTTTATGCATGAACAGTTTTTTAGACCTTACGTCCCCTTGCAGGCTGTCCTTATGATCATGATATCAAATGCAAATAATGACAGCTCATAACCTCGTGTTCGACATCTTGCTTCCTATTTGTTCAGTCGTTAGAATATCTGACAACCTTAGTCTTATCAGTCCTTATCACAATATAATATTAATAGCTCTTTACTATTAATTGCCTCACATTTAATATGGCTATTCGGCATTGCGTCAAAGATTTAATCAGAGACCAACCGATACTCTGCTAGCGTAGGTTATAACACGTCAACCTCATATTCTCAAATGAGTGTGAAGTTGCAATGTATTCGGTCTTAACTCAATAAGCCGGTTTGCTCCTGGCCTCTAATCTTCAGCCAATGTCATTAGTCCCTCAGATACTGCATGCTCAGGTCTCGACCTTCCATAGACCGGGGAGTGCAGCATGTGCTCCCACCACTGAGCACATGAGCTTGCAGATCCCTCGTACTCGGATATTGCAATACCGTCTGCGGCGCACGTAGTTCCGCGTAATCGCAATTTAACTATGCGTTATCCCGCTAGACAAGGTTTAATAGGTGTGGCCAATAATTATGCGCACAGCTGAAGGTTTTTCACTTGCAAGTTATGGCAACATAGCTGCATCATCATAGTTGACTCCGCTAGTGCGACCATGGTCTCCACTAATTGATTGACATGCGGCTCAAGTGTAATCCCGCTAAGGATCACTTGACTGACAAACATGTTCACGTATTTCGCAAGTAGGTATTTCGCATATGAACATCACCAATGATATGTCACATGTACCTGCTTCGTTCAAACATGTATCTTTACCGCTGCTAAAGGAGAATCTCTAACACCGCACTCCCCATCAACTTCAGTTCTCCCTTTGCCCACCCTGCACTCCACATCTGGCACTCCTCCTGACCTGGTGGCCCACCTCTTTTTTCTCCGAATTCATCATTTTGCGTTTTAATCATCATTATGATTCACCATGAGCTACCCTTGAAAATCCAACGTTTTTGATATTACACATCGAGCCAAACAACATTGGAATTCAATTTCATCCACTCGCAAGGTTCGAATCATTCCAAAATTCAAGTAGCGCCTCCATCTTCTTTGCCCTGTTGTTGATTTGGGTGTTCTTGCGTTTGTCGGCCCTGATGAGATGGGAGATTTAGTGGATAACATTGAGACTATGTGTTATTGATATCATTTGATCGATTGGTCGGATCATTGTTTTTCTGTTACCTTGTTTCATTTTTGAATCACTTGCCATGTCTTGTGGTTCTCCTTGATGTAGTGATGCAAACAATATAATGTTGAATGAGATGCTTGGTACTATAGTATGATTTAAAAGTTGATAATGAACAACAATCTATGCATCATACATGGAGGGTATTCTTATTGCTTAGGGTACATCAGGAGAATCTCAGATAACGCCTGCAGTCCTTCCAATGAATATCCATAAGAACCGAGGCATCGCTCTGTGTTACTTTCAAATTCCCGCATTTGTTGGGCAACAGTCCCAGGTGCTCTCAAACTTTTCACAATCGCTCCCATGGTGCGCCCATACCAGTCATCAGAGATCCCAGTTATTCCAAAGGCTGGCTGGAATGCTCTCCTAGGGTCTGATTCTCTCCTATTATGATTCCCCCCGCCTCCTCTCACACACTCCTGGAGGCTCCCAGCGACTAAATTCCATTTTGCTGATGCGGTGATTGTGGTTTGTGATTTTGGCGATGATATGGAGCATTTGCCACCACCAAACATAGCTGTAGATCCAGTGGAGTCCATTTGATTGACGGAGAAAAGTGCAAGACCAGATGTAGGTGTGTCAAGAGCATCAATCTCAAAGCCCTGAGTAGCGTCAACAAGTCAATGGTGAGTTATTCATACTGTGTTATCATCTCCAAGTTCAATGACCATAGGTTGGCGTAGGTTCTTGCATGACTTGAAGGACCAGCAATTATTGCACATATGGTGAGGCCTCAGAATCGAAGACCCTAGTCGTTTGTGAGGAGGAGGCAGTGAGAGCATGACTGGATAGTCAGAGGAGATCTCAATCTCCAGTGGTGGCAATTGAAGCTGTCCCTTTGCGAACTTTGTTTCGTGTTTCCTTTGCTTGTCTGTACGGAATACAATCAGGGCTGATATGGGTTGGGATCCCGCAATGGTAGTACGCTTTCTCGTTGCTTCCTCCAGCATTGTTTCCTCCAGACATGCCATGTCCATCAGAATGACCATTGCCACCGGAATTGCCATGTTCGCCGGAATTGCCGTATCCACTTGCTACATGCTTCAGTGGTGTGATTGACCATGTTGCAGTAGGTGCATTAGTTCGTCTTTTGTCTTCCAAATCTCCCACTTCCGCCATGCCCATGCCCACGCCCACGATGCCCTCCACATAGAGATTAACCAGAGGCACCAGGCAAAGTGGCCTCGAGTTTGTTCACGAAGACTGCTTTCTGTTCCTCCAATCGAATGGCGTCCATAATATGGTTTGAAGTGGGTGGCAGGGCATGTTGCTTGGACATGTTTTTTGTTGTGGCAAATTTGTTTGGTCTGAGTGTAAAGAGCTGAGTGACAAAGCTGTCTTCAGTGATCTCTTCGGCAGAGCCACTCAACTGATTGTGGTAGTCGATTAGGCAACTAAAGTATGTATTGATCATCTTGTCTTTTCCTGGGTGCCAGGCAGGGAATTTGCATAGGATCTGTGTTCAACCAAGTTTGGAGAGCATGTTGTTCAATGAATTGTGGATGGTAACCCACATCGCTGCAGGATCGAGGGTGTGTTTGGCCTGACAGAGGATCTGGTCGGAACATCCCTTGTAAATGATAGATTTGGCGTTCTTTCGTCATTTTCACCAGTTTCGCAGTTCGGTACCACACTCCCGGGAATTGCCTTCTGTCTCTGGCTCTTTTCTAGTCGTGATATTGTATGCGTCTTCTCCCATCATTACTCACCACACTTTCTCCTCCCATATGGGGTAGTTGTTCTTGGTCAACTTAGGGATGTTGCCGTAAATGCTCTTGAAAGTTTCAGTAGGCATTGTGCGGGAGTGTGGTGTTTTCGCGGCATCGAAGGTCTTGTAAGAGCGGGAGGACGGAGGTTTCGGGGGTCTTGGTGAGAGTGGGCGGACGGTGATTTCCAGGTTTCGGAGGTCTTGGTGAGAGTGGGAGGACGGTGATTTCGAGGTTTTGGAGGTCTTGGTGATCGACGAGGTTTTTTTTTGGAAGGTCGTGGATGTGAGAGAAAGAAGAAACAGAAATAGGTGATTTTAGTCAGTAGCAACCGCCGGGCTCATAACCTGTTGATGTGAATGAGTGAGTTGATTGTAGGTACAAGAGAGACGGACAAAGGTGCGTCTTAAATATGATGAGCATGAGGGCGAGCATCGTGTGAAGTCTAAAAGGGCAGTCATGGTGTGAAGTCTAATGAGACAGTCACGACCATGCACTAAACCTTAGGGCTTCCTGCAACACTCGACTAGACATTTCCTACACTACCACGGTGCTCGGCAGATATGCAGCTAAACCTTCGATCCTCCACTGGGAACCCGTGAAGCACCTACTCCGGTATCTCCGAGGCACCTCCGAGCAGAAGTTGGCGATCTACTTTAGTCAATTGCCGAGCGCTTGGAGGAGTGAAACTTGGAGAGTTTATGAAGAAATTGGACTGGATTAAGTATGGATTCGGATTTGGGTTTGTATCTCGATGGAATTTGCGGAGGAATTTATGTTTTCATTTGGTAATTGGCTTTACTTTGGATTTCTTCATTTACTATTGGTTCACCTTTGCACAGTCGTGCTCTGGGCAAAGGGGGAGTGTTGACGGAAGTGCAAGGCATTTGTCCAAGATCTTCGACGGGCATCACGTGAATACTTGGATAAGGAATGGCATTCCCCAATAAAAATAGCACACACTCAAGACACAAAGGCTGCAAATGGTAATCGATTCAAGCCAAAAAGGGTAGCAGCTATGGTCAAATTGTGCAGGATCGTCTAGTCCAGTGTTAGTGCATGAGTTGGACAGGGCGAAACACATACGCTTACATTGCGGCGGGGGATCATAGAAGACTACAGCTTCGAGGGTGGCAAGCCTGGACTCGGGGTTGGCGAGGAGGGCATCGCTGGAAATCTAGGACTCAAGGTCAACCTCGAGAGATGAGTACTTTGACATGGTGTAAGCAATGAGAGGAAAGCGGGGAAACCTCTAGCTATAGTGCTCTAAAGTTTACTATTAGCACGAACGAGATTTACGGGGACCATAATGTGTTACCCGTCTGTGGGTCATTAGTCTTGACGCGCCGTGTCGTGTTACTGTAAATAGACATTTGTGGGTGCGAGCAGCCCTACCCTTTTGACTGCTTCTGGAGCTGGCCCAAGCTTCTCCGCTCGGACTCATACATATGTAGATTCTCTCCTATTCTCTCCTTCTCTCCTAGATAATCGAATCATCTCTCCATACAATGTAACAGCTTATGAGCCCCGTGGCCACTCTAAATATTTAAAACTCTCTATCGTCATCCTTTATCTTATCCACGCATCATGTTTAAGCGAGAAACTCTATTTTTCTAGTTACTATTGCAAAGCTTCCAAAATCGCGGTGGCGGAGGCAGGACGGTAGCCCCGACGCGGGAGCATCTCTTCCGCCACTGCAGCCGATGGAGAGACCAGCAGAAAACGCTCTGGAAAGAGGTGGGGAAAGCAACGGGATGGAGAGCGGGCAGATGCCGACACGTGCAAGTCTCTGAGCTGCTCTCCGTGGAGAAGTGCGATAAAGCGGTGATGGACTTCCTGGCGGCTACTAATGTCGGGAAGTTCCCACCCAAAATGGACGGAGGAGGAAGAGCCGGCGGGCAACGGGCGGAGGAATAAGAGCCGGCGGGCAACGGGCGGAGGAACAAGAGCCGGCGGGCTCTCCTTGATTTCATCCCTTTTCCTTTGTATTCTATGTTGACCAGCTTGTCAGACGCTTGCTTTCTTTCTTTCTTTCTTGTATCAAAAGGGGACGACGGGTAGCAGGAGTGGAGCTCCGCCATCTAGCCGGCCAGCCCGGAGGCGGAGGGGATTAAGGGACTATCATACTCTAAGTAGAGTGAATACAGTATGATTAAAACAAAAAAAAGCTTCCAAAATCACAACAAATACCCCTTTTCGAATGTAACACCATCACGATCTCACGATATCGACCTACATTTACAAGACACTTACAGCACTTCTCCTGCTGCACCAACAACCAGCCGAGCGCACTTTCCAGATGCCGCCTCACTTTGTCAATTTCGAACCAAAGATCATGGAACTTTTATACCTGTTCTAGTCCATTCACGGAGGCGGTCCCTCCGTGGAGTACCTAGTCAGTTCACGGAGGCCCACCTTCCGTGAACGGACGGTTCATTCACGGAGTCCGTACCCCACCTTTGTGAACTGACTAGTTCGTTCGCGGAGTCAATGAAAAATTATAAATACTCTGTCTATTTGGCTCGCTCATCCCTCCGACTACCATCTCCATTGGTAGTCATATACAGAATCGCTTGAACAAACAAGAACATGCACGAAAGCAAGGCAAAACGAAACCGAAAACGAAGTGAAGATAAGGTTCCCGCTTCGGGGGAGTGGAGGCCGCCGGCGCGGCTGCCACTCCTCCTGGACTCTCCCGTTCCGGGCCGAAATCCTTTCTCTCGGTCGTTCTCGTCGCATCTCGCCCTCCCAATCGTGGTCACTAGCCCTCAGTCAAGCTGAACAATACATCATCGTGATGCCTACGATCGGCCGCGTCTTGGACGTCCTGACGCAGCTACAATTACACTGTGCCCCATGTCATCGTTTGAAACCGGCTCATCTTCCTCATTTCCCTCATCATTTCCCTCCTCCTCTTCGTCTTCCTCCCCAGTGACCTCTTCCTCCTCGAGAACATTCTTATCCTCAGTATCCAGTTCTGTCAAATCACTGCTCTCGTTGGCAGTATCCTCCGCGAATTGATTAGTTGTGAATGTTGAAAGATGTGATGCTAATAAGGAATTCCGATATGTTGAATGGTTAGTTGAATGGTTCGAAGGCAGAATCAATGACTTATGTACAAACAGAACAAGTCCATGTGAAGATCATTTACTTCATCGCAGATATGGTATTCAGCTGCACTGAACGTACTCAGTTGTGCTGCGCAGAACGTACTCAGTTGCGCTGCGCTGAACATACGCAGTTGCGCTGATTGAATTCAGCTAAATAGAGCCAGCTGAGTGTATGTACATGCCAGTGCGTGCACATACATGCGTGCAGAGCAGAGTATTGGAAATTTTTGACTGACTCCGTGAATGAACTAGTAAGTTCACGGAGGTGGGGTATGGACTCCGCGAGCGAACCGTCAGTTCACGGAAGGTGGGCCTCCGTGAACAGACGAGGTACTCCACGGAGGAACCGCCTTCGTGAATGGACTAGAACACTTAATTTTTTACTGTTTTTAGACTCTCCAAACCACAGCTAGAGTATCTCATGCGGCTCAACAGAACGCCAAGTCTCACTCGGCTGGAAACAAATGACGTTGCTCTGCCACAAGATTTTGCCAAGAGTTACTTAGTTTGGCCCTCAGTTTTGACTATTACATTCATTCCCCCATTCTATGTCTCGGTTGCTCCACATCTCTTCGTTTCCATCTCCCTAAGCGTCGAGAGCAGACCTTTCCTCCACCTCCGCCATATTCGCGAGTCCGAATCCTCTATTCTCTACTAGCCTTGGGCCCACCGCAGGCTGTTTGTTAGACTTCTGAATGTCGATGGACACTCGCGAGAAGAAGCGCGCACGCGTGCAAGCCAATATGAGCGCCAGACCTTCTAATCAGGACGGAATTCACTGGCCATCGCGGGATACAATCACAAGTTGGAACGTAGCAACTGTAACAGAATGGTTGCTCAAACACCCAAGCGAACCCTTTGACGGCCGGGCACAGGACCTTACCAAATGGCGGCAAGCTAGAGTCCATGGTCCCAGCTTTATTCGACTTGTTGCCGAAAGGCTTCAGGGTGCTCCACTACGGTTGAGTTCAGTAGCGGCGATGAGTATTGCAGACCTCAATCAGGAGTTACAAGTGGGCTGGGATGCGAACCCTCCGATTTCCGAAGAAGAGCTCCAAACCGCGCGAGTAAAGCAACGAAAATGCGACATCTTGAAAGAAAAACTGACAAGTATGTTTTCCATCTACCTAAGCAGCAGCCGCTAACCTGGAATACCGCTACGCTTGCGTTTAGATGATCTGCCGTCAGATGTTGCAGAATATGCGGCACCAGCAACTGTTTTAAAGCTGCCTTTTATATATCCAGGACAATGTCCCAGCCGGTTTTGTTTAGGAGAGGATTATAAATTCTCGTACTTCGCGAGAAGTAGGTTGCAACAACTTTTTTCTTACGCGATGAAGATGAATCCGGTCACCAACAACCGCTTGCATATCAATGGGGCATTGGGGCTGGCAAGTCCCACCTATTAGCAGCGCTGGCCTGCGCGCTTTGGAAGAACGGAAAGACCGTAGTATATCTTCCAGATTCCTATCATCTCTTGCTCCGAGAGCCGCCTTGCATGCAGTGTTCCTAAGCGGCCCGGCCTCCATTCTGAAAGCCTGCGCTAAGGGCGGCCCGGCCCGGCTTGGGTCAGAAGCCGCCCGGCCGCCCGCCCGGCCTGCACGTGATTTAAAAAGCCTGCATCGGCCTGCATAGGCCTTGGTCTGGTTGATGGATGGAATACGGCAATGGCAGGGCTACGATGATTCAGTTGGATATGGTTTATGTTTCGTACTTTGGAGACTTTCTTAGTAAAGGCAGCAGAGAATCTTTCGAACAAAATATTCCGTTTAGGCTTAGTCCGCCAAGAAAAGCCGCCCGGCCGCCAAGAAAATGCCGCCAGGCCGCCAAGAAATGCCGCCAGGCGGCCGGAAAGCCGCCAGGCCCGGCCTGGCCGCTTAGGAACACTGCTTGCATGTACGTTGTGCAAGCTCTACAGCTAGCCTTTGCGCACCAGGACGCGTACCTGAGCAATGAAATTATGGCACTATCGGTTTCTGCAAAAAGGTCCAATGAGGAGTTAGAGAAGGAGGTCCTTGCGTTTTGCGCGGAAGTTTCCGAACTTGGGATGTGCATCACATTCATTATCGACCAAACGAATGCCCTTCATGACGCCGTGGATGACAGAATCTCAAACGACAAGAAGCGCCAGGTGCGTCGCTTTCTGGACGGAATATCCTCCCAGCATATGAAGATCTCTTCTTCGAGTGCCAACTATTTGGCAGCAAAGCATGACAAACCCCGCCAAACCGGAGAAGAACGCATTGACATCTTTGCCGGCTTGGATGCGGTTTGTCACTCCCTACCGGCGCTGACAGAAAATATATGTTGATAATTCTGAAGGTAGAAATGAAGGCATGGTGGTTAGAGTTTGACAAAAAGTTTCCACAAAATCCCCTCAACGAAAACATGAAGAAGGAGGTTGCAGATTTCACTGGTCGGAATCCTTTGCTTCTGTCCTTGTTTGAAAGGACCGCCCCAGAAGACCCTCCGTTTGAATCACTCCTGGAAAAAATACGTCGAACTCCTGATATAGAGAGGATCATTGGGCAAATCCAGAAGTTCGCCAATGACCGCGAGAAGGATTATTTAGTCCACTTATCAACAAAGGAGAGGTTGGGTGAATATATTCTGCTCGGATCGCTGGAGCGCTAATTCAGAGCACAGATATACCAAGGCCTGGCAGGCATGTATCCTGGAGGAAGAGATAACAGGATGCGACGCCGAATTGCTAGATTCCCGGTTTTACTACCGTGACGCGAGCGGCATTGGGCGCTGTACATCTGATCTTGCTCGGAAAATCGGAGCCAAACATCTGAGGAGGCTGTCCCAGCTTGACTCCTTCATAGCGCCTGAATGGCTGAGGCGGGTGGAGGTACACGGCTCCAACCCATGTGTTCTTGGATTTATCGTGGAACGCATTACGATCGGACACATAATTACAAAGGGACTTGTACACGCAGGAGATGAGTTTCAAGAGGGTTAAAACCAGTCAAATTCAGTTCCACCCCGCCGCCTGTTGGCTCCGGCGATGGCGCCTGGGTGTTTATTCCGGACGACTTTAACTACCCTGCCGTAGATGCTGTGCTAGTAGCAAAGAAGGCCAACAAGGGAGTGATAGTAGGGGTCCAGATTACGATCGATTCCGGCCACAAGAATACAGAGGCGGGCTTCAACACGAAATACGAGCAGTGGAAAATTACGGTTGGGCTTTCCGACGTTGAATTCGGATTTCTCTGGATAGAGGCGGACACTAAAGGAACAACTGACGAGTGGAAGGCTGTTGAAGTCAGGGATATGGAAATGAGGTCCGGACACCGAGTCATGAGAACGAGGTACACCAGCCGCCACATCGGTTTTGATCTAGTAAATGAGGATCTGAGTGCGGAGCTAGAGAAGGCGAGAAACCCCAGCGCATAAAGCTTTTCTAGTGCCCTCGACTTTCCGTCGAGCTTCCCAGATGTTTGTTATTTTGCTTTTCTTTTCTCGGATTTGTCTCGCGTCATGTCATTATTAGCCCAAGCGTGTTTTCTTTTACTTATACCTAATGTAACTGCAACATGGAGTTTCACTTGCTTCGTGGTAGATTCACCCATAGGCTAACTTCCCGCGAAAGGCTTCCTGTCAGAATCACGTTCGACGAGCCGTAGACTTTCTCGCTTTGGGGGATCAATCGTCAGCTTCAAGAACCATAACCGTCTGCCTCCGACACAGTGGTCCTCATTCTTCTCTTTCTGCCCCAGGCACATTACAATCTCCTTCCGAGCAGCTCTCGTTCTTTGACCAGTCAGATGCCTCGGATTGGACTGATCTGATGGAGGAGGTGGACTTTCTCTAAGCAGCGCTGTGGGACTCCGGGGGCTGGTGGGGTAATTAATCTTAGTGTGCCTTAAGCTATCGGCGATGGTATTGTCTAGGTATTAGCTGGTGTCGATGAATGTTAAACAGTGTTCTACTTCACCCTGGTGATGCGAATGGAAACGAAAGCGCTGTTTGGAGTTTTTTCTTACTGATGGTTTTTGCCTAACGCGAAATATTCATTTGAGGTCGTTTGATGCCAACTCGCAGTCTTAACCCTTGTGTCCAAGAGCATGAGCGTTTTGACAGATGTGCTGGCGTTGAATTCCTGACCTTGGCTAGATCAAGCTTGGGAACACGAGAACGGAAGTAATAGCAAAATCACCAAAATTAATTCTCGTATGAGCTCAAGATACACGTATCCCTCCAGCATCCTCCCTTCTCTTGACCGGATGCCGAGTCCCCTTTGCCGAAGTGCACTGAAGTGCTGGACAGTATTCTCAGCGCAAAAGTGATCTTCCTAGTTCCTCTACAGAAAGCCCATCCCCTCTGCCAGTCTGCGGATCCTTTATCAAACAACCGCAAATTCTCCTTTCCTAACCACTGTGGCTGCAGGCCCATAAGCGGACCTTCAGGATCAAGATCCGTAACCTCTTTAGCCGCCCTCTTCATGTCTTTATGTCAGCATTGCAGCACGCGGCCTTCTTCTCGCTGAAACTGGATGGGAGCTAGATACCATCGTGAAATATTTAAAACAATGGAGACTGGAGTGCGAGAGCTCTCAAGGGTTGGCCCCGTGGCGCAGTGGTATCGCACCTTGTTGACGTAGTTGACTGACGTCACTCGGAGTTCAGCCCGGGATCATTCGACGTCACTCGGTGATGTCTCCAGTGGCGGTGTTACTTTGTATGCACGAATAGATGCTTGATTGTAATGTCTAAATCTATGTCGAAGTCTATGGTCTATATAGAGCCTGCCATACAGTCTAGAACCCTCATGATTATGCACCTTTGCATATCCTCGTACTATCATACACGTTTCATGTTCTCATACAAGTCATGAATGTCATATTTACTGGTATCTTATATTACTGTGGTATTTTGAGCTATTCCCCAGTAATTGGAATCTTAAATTAGTCGTTTTCTCCCAAGGCATATGCAATCCTCCGCTTGGAAGTTGTTGTTGTTTATTCATACTGTATGCACTCTAGTTAGAGTATGACAGAGCCCCATATCCCCTCCGCCTCCGGGCAAGCCGGTTAAATGGCGGAGTTCCCCACCCACTACCCTTTGTCCCCTTCACACCGGGGGGCTGGCACTGGGATTCGAACTCATAGCATTGTGACCGTATACCCCGCCTATACTTTCAGGAGCGATACCACTGCGCCACGGGGCCAGCCCCAATCCGCTTGGAAGTTGCGTCTTGGTATGTTTCTCCCAGGCTAAACTCACTCCTCCAGCTGAAAATTGAAATTAATGTATAGGCCGATACCAGAGCTTACCACCGCGTACAGCTTCAGATGGCAATTAGGAGGATACGGTTGCACACGGTGCGCGAGTAAGATTTTCAGTAAAGATCTACGAGCCGTAGCAGCGTCTATATATATAACAGTACTTATCTAGCCTCCAGGTCGCGTGCCTAAGTCCACTCAGCCTGCGTAGATCTACAAATGACTACAGCCGTTATATTATCCCCCTCCTTAAGCGCAGATAAACGAGAGTCAAGACGAGATCCACAGTATGATCAACGAATGCCGACAGTAACTTACGCCAGGACACACCATACACTGTTATATTCTCCAGATCCCAGTCACAAAGAGTCTCCCCACAACTGAACCTGCAATGATGCCCGGTTTCCGGCAACTATCGCGCCGAGGTGGTCAGATATCGCAGAAGTGTTTCTGCGACTGACTGTAATAGTTTCGTCATAGTAACTACCTTTACTTTTGTTCCCGATGCCAGAGCACTCGGCAATGATCTTCACCACAATGCCCATATGGCTTTCTGAAGGTGATGGATTTTGCTAGTCCGCCACAGACCGCACTTGGCGCAGTGCTGTAGCTGGTATCCGTGCGTATGGCTCTGTTATACGGCCATGTTAATACCGATGCAAGTGCGCGCACACTGCCTTTCCGTTCAGCAGCTTCCGACTACTTCCGCCCCATATCCGACACTCGAGATATATAAATCTATCACTTTCCCTCGTCAGACTTCTACTCAGCGATAGGAAGCAAAAATATCGACGACGACTCCTCCTTCCTACGGGGACAGCTGACTGTTATGGTCCTATTCGACCTTACCTGGCTACAGTGACAGAGATCGTTTCCTGTATAACAAATCTACCACTTTGATGGGAGCATGACTTGGGGTTTCGTTGTGCAAACGACGCTACAAACGACGCCGAAGCATGGGAAACGCGGAGCTGCGTGCTACCGGTTAAACTATGTAGGCGACTACCATGGTTGGGTGTTCGGCTCTCAATGGATACCATGGACTTAAGCGATGATGACGTATAATATGTATGTCCACATTGTCTCATGGAACCGATCGACAGTGTGATTAGTGCCTTCAAATTGAGCTGCTGCAGCGTACATACCATTGGTTTTAATTCGGACACTGGTTTCTATAATGGCCCTTCTGCTGACACCTATAGCACGTAACATTGCTCCACTTATCCTCTCTTGCCCATCTCAAATTCGTCTCATACGCACGCATAGCCTTTTCCAGCTTTTCGGGGCTCCTAACTAACTCGTCGTTCAACCAGAACCCCATCTCTGCTTCCTTCCAACTCTCCGACAATCCATTGAGATAAAAAAACGTATGCTCATCCGCCGCCATATCCTCCCTATCACCCTTAGCAAAATTGTACTTTCTCACCAACGCATCGATCTTCATCGTGTAATCCATAACATCCCTGAAATCCTCCAACCGCACACCGTAGAGTTCTCGCCGGATACGCCACACGTGAAGAGTCCGCCGGTATCCCTCCCGGATTGCGTCCCACAGCTCCTTCGGATCCGCATCTTCGGCCGAATAGGGACCGCCATAGTTACACAAAATGTTACTAGGCGCGCACATCTGGATCACTTTGAGCGCGCGGTGCTGTCGGTCGCGGAAGGATCCACGCTGAGCGTGAGAAGCGGTGAGAGGCGGAGGTGACTCGGAACCGTTTACGACGTTCAAGAGGTTTTCGCAGCGGAGAACAATCTCGACTTTCGAGGACCAGGTGAGATAGTTGGTGGAGGTGAGGTGCGGGACTTCACAGTCAATGCCGGTGTCCGAGTCGTAGCCGTAGATGTAGAGTTGGAAGGTTGTGGACGTCGCCGCCGCCGTCATGGTGAAGATTTAGCCTGGGAGCTAAATTAGTAGCCGAGTTAATAAAAGAAACTGGAGTATATATTGGTTGGGCGTGGACGAGATGGCGCGTGTGGGATGTGCGCGAAGGAGGGTTGCAGTCGCTTGTCGACCGTATTTTACGACTGCGTGCAAGACAACGATGATTTTTATTCGCCGTACTCGAGCAGGAGAAGAAAGAGTCACTTTCAACCGTATTTTACGACTGTAGGCAAGACTGATGATTTATTCGCCGTACCCGAGTAGAAAGAGAGAACTGCTGTAACCCCGCCTTGCCAAGCAATGCATCATCTTTATCATATCTTATCTGAATCTTTTATCTCATGGGCTACATCTCCAACCCTGCGGCAAATACCTCATGTTTCACCGAGGGCCCGAAGAGAAGCTCATAGCCGATCACTCACTCATTTTGCCAAGTGAGCGGCTCATACCCCTCCATTTTATTGCTCGCAAGGAAATCATCATCGAACCACTTCACCCTGCCCGCACCGGCAGCGGCAGCGGCAGAGTTGGTGGAGTCCAGATTTAAAGTTCAAAGCAAAAGTGATAGCTAGTAGAGTTAGCTGCTAAGCCGCAGTTAGGTATAGGCGCAGCGAGGGTGAAACGTTTCAGTGTAGGGGTTGTCTTCAGCTGCAGCTGTGTCGGGGTTGAGGTCGGAGGTAAAGGTGATAATGGGGAGGGCGATATTTGCCGACGAGGATGGAAGCCTCCAGCTCTAACCTCCAACAAAAGTCTGGTGGAAGTCTCACCGACTTCTGGTAGCGTCAGTAGTAGTTGTAGTGGCAGAATGGCCCACTGTTTGGGTCGATGTCATGGTCTAAGGCCGGCAGCGGTGGTGGTAGTCGGGAGGCTCGAGATTTCGGCGGAAGCGGAGTGGGCGCCCGGGGCATGGCCAGGTCGGAGGTAGTCGCGGTCGCGGCGTTGTTGATGCGAGCGTCACGGTTGCATCTGAGTGGTTGAGGTTGGAGGCTGGAGCTGTAGCTGGACTGGGACGGATGCGCAAGGGGCGGAGAAAGTCGTGTGTGTGACGTGTTGCGATGTAGAGTATACGCAGAGCCGCGCATCTGTAATTTGTACGCCATGAATAAAGCCGGGTAAATATTACCCGCTCTGGTACTGGTACGTACTGTGCTCTGAACAGACCACCTCTGACCAGGTCCCGTATTTACCAGTGCAAAATCTATTCTCGCGACTCATTGATCGCGTATCTTCCAAAATTTCTGCACGGCCGTCCTCCTGTGGATCATTGGCGATATTTTTTTCCGTATATGTTCCCAAGGACTTGCGAATGTGGGCAAAGTATGTAAATCAATTCGACTTCGATTTGTTTGTGCGCTGGGCAGTTGACTCATTACCAATGTACTGGAGAAGGAGCATTGGATGCTAGATATCAGCTTCCCACGTAGATGTGGTCGGTTATGAGACTCCTATTTCTCCGGAAATATCCGACTTCGCCGTATCGCCGAACCTTACATGAAGCAAGCAGCTAGTTTCGCAGTGTCAAAATTATGGTTTGTCATGATAGTGGTCGTCTCCGAGAATAGCGTATGATATCGAGAAAAGCCACATCCCTGTAGTAGGCTGTCTAGGGCGGAGACACGCGGAATAGATTCCATGACTACTACAAAATACTTAAATTTGGTCACCGTTTTGGTCATCTACTATTCCCTGGGCAAAACGCACACATAAACTCCATCGCAGCACGATGGCACTAGAGTCGAACGGCATCAATATCTCATAATGCCAATCTACCTACAGCTTTTTGTGAGTTTTTAATGGATCCCCGTTGCTGCTACTGGGGTGTTACAAAGATAGATATAAGAAATCGCATCTGGATCACATACCGCTGACGATTTTGTGGTATCTACTACACGGGGGTCATCATTGCTCACTCGCTTCCAAACCAAACGCATAGTTCGATTTGGAATTCGTGAATTCCTCACACTACGATAATACTCCTGTATCATTGTCTTTTGAGCTATTGTAAGTTACATGGGGATTCTTGTGCAGCGAATATGGCCCTTGTCGGGCGGGTTGCTATCTATTGTCTTTCCATGATTCTGGAGTAATAGTCTACGCCCCCCGCTACTGCTATTGCCTATCAGTACTTCAGCACATCTAGCTTTTAATCGATGGTGTGAGTTACAAGAGTACGAGAATAGTCAGAAGTTGCGAAATGTGTACAGTCCGCACAAGTATATAAACAGTATCCCTGACGAGCATCTTCAAACCTTCATTCACCGGTTCAAGCGGTTGATTACGTTGAACCGGAATAGCTACTATTCATTATTGTCTATATGGTAATCGTCATCACAGGGAGCGGCGGTACTTCAGCGGGCATCTTTAATGGCTGACCACCATTATAATATGGTATTTCCTAGACCCCGCGAGGCGACTGGCTGTATTCCAATCTCCAGCGGCCAAATACAGGAGATTGTAGGAAAGATATTGTGGAATCAGTATCGATAGCCCAGAGAGCGTCGCGGTTGATATCCGTAGTTTCTAACACGTTACCAGTAGGTAGCGGTATATAATAAGTATCAGTGTACTTTTAAGAGGAAATTAAACTGCCATACTGCATAGCAATTCTTTACTTTATCGGGAGAGCACAGTTCTTTCGGTTGTTAGATGCCGCAAATTTTTACTTTGTGGGAAAATGCTGTGCGTGTATATTCTAATGATGAAAGAGAGACGAGTGAAAAGCCTCAAGACTGTCTAAGTGTGTGTATGTGGGAGTAGGAAGTAGTCATAAGTGCAAGTGCACCAAAATATGCAAGAAAAAGTATTACAATATGGAAGGGAGAACCGTGTGCGTGTGTAGACTTATGATACAGAAAGAGAGAACGAAAACTCGACAAATATGCAGAGGATTTTGGGTTCCTTTGCCACTCTTGCCACTGTGTATAAAATTGCAGCTAGTGGTTGATAGAACGATGCGCACGAGAGAATGGGAGTCGCGCTTCCCCTTCATTGCTACTTTCTATAGTCAATTCGACGTCTTGATGGATCTGAAGGTAGAACCTATGCATTTATATACATAAACAGTCTGGAAGTCCCGCGGAGATCGAGTGGCGAGAGTGTTACTTTTGTACAAAGATAGTTAATTGTCTAATAGTTATACACTTGGTTTGCCCGCTCGAAGCATTCTCATTGGTTGGGTGAACTTGCCGTGTGGCGTGTGTGGCATATACACAGTGGCAGATACAGTGGCGGATACAGTGGTGCATATCCACATGTTGACTCAGGATTTAGCCCGAAGATCTACAAGTTGTTAGAAGGCCATCGAAGCTGCTAGAAAGGATTGGAGAGTGCTTGCTAATGCACTGAGTCTTTTGTGTAGACTCATTCACAAATTTTCACTTGCCACCCACCATTCGCCACTGCCAGCGCCACTCTACCATCTCCAGCAAATCTCAGATTTCTTAAGTATATAAAGGCATGGATTCTACCATTAGATAGTTTGGTAGACAATCACTTTTGTACGATAGATAATTCAATCTCTCTCTTTGTACTCGATCGCTCTCAACAATGCTGCAGACACAGTGGCGGATATACAGTGGCAGATATATATTCAGTGGCAGATATATATACAGTGGCAGATATATATACAGTGGCAGATACACAGGGGCGGATACAATGCCAGATACCGGATCAAAATACACATTCACAGGGGTGGATACACAGGGGAAGAGACACAGCGGTAGATATACAGCGGCAGAAACAGTGGCGGATATACAGCAGCAGATACAGCAGTTGATATACAACACAGCAGACACAGTGACTAATATACAGTAGCAGATACAGTGGCAGATCCACAGCAGCAGATCCACAGCAGCGGATACACAGCGGCGGATACACAGCAGTGGATACCAGCGTGGGATAAACAGCAGCAGATACATAGCGGAAGATACAGTAGCAGATATATAACACAGCAGACACAGTGGCAGACTTGGATATACCATGGCAGATATATATACAGTGGCAGATATACAGCCAGGAATTCAGTACCAGGTCAGGATACATATTCACAGCGGCGGATATACAGAAGTTGTTCAAGATACACAGCACGATATACACTGTGGCAGATACACAGCGGCGGATACACAGCAGTGGATATACAGTGGCAGATGAACAACAGCTGATACAGTAGTGGATATACAATACAGTAGACACAGTGGCAGATACACAGTGGTGGATACACAGCAGAAGTCTAGGTGATCTGCCTGATATCGCAACAAGTTCACCATGGTCAAATAGGGCTTAATAAGTTGCCGGATCGAATCCTGGAGGCGGCAAGCCGCCATCGGTGCTAGTATTCACTAAGAGAGTTCGTCTTGGCTTCCATTGTTACGATATGGAAGTTAGGGAGAACCGTATGCGTATATTCTATGGTACAGAGAAGAGAGAAAGAGAAAGAGTCGAGATATATACAGGAGGCATCAGCCCCTGCAGCCGTTACTGTGTATCAGACCTGTAACATCATGTACATCTGTAACATCCATGGGGAGTACTTATCCGTGTGAGAAGCTATGATCATATGTAGCAGTCACGCAGAGTAGGGCAAGCGATCTACTTGTATATATGCAGCAAGTGGCGGGTGGCGGGTGAGCAATCGTGTATGAGCCTAACAGTATGAGTCTACTCGGTGACATACCTTTTGAGCAACATTCATTTCCCCGAAATTTCCGAGTGATATTATATAATTCACTTAAGAATAGAATCGGTAACTCTTTGAGAATTACGGCAGTTTGAAAGAGTATTGCAGTATCGTCAGGCATCTGTATCTCCCAGCCTGAGTTTGAGGTTGTCTTTCTGAGCTTAACTAGAAATTAAAGAATAAAAACGGGCAGTGAAAAGCAAGTGCAATTTGCCTTGGTCCCGCTGATATCTTTCGGCAGTGGCTGAGAAGCAAGTAAACCTGCACGACATATACCAACTCACCCCGTGGGTAGCCGCCGATATCAAAACCTCTCCCCTACACCTCATATTGTTCTGCTTGCAATTGTTTTTCCATCCTTCTACCAAAGTTGCTAAGCCGAGTGGTTAACTGATACCTTGCTCGAAAAATCTCTGAATTATTCACGCAACCGGCCACTGCATGCTACTGCACATGTGAAATTCTTTCAGATTTGGTCTTTACAACTAAAGTTGCTTCAAGGCTATGACAGAGGCATTATTTTCATTAGACTGCTCTCTGGATTCACTAGAAACATCTCATTGATTGATCAGGCTCTGGCCTTCTAAAATGGTCTCTATCTGCATCGTTTTCTCTCTGTTTCTGCTTTACGTTCTTCTTCGATAGACAGTTGTTTCTTCATAAGCAAAACCTAGTCAATTGTCTCCACATTCAGTGTTTTTTCTGCTGTGTCACCGTAATTGGCTCATTTAACTACAACTAACTGTTCTGCACATTTACCCCATCTTTAGAGCCGCAGCCGTACGCAGAAACCGCCAGAGCTAAGAAACCTACCGAAAATACCTCGGCAGGGGACGAGTAGAGATCTCTGATGCCGAGTTGTGGGCGTTGTGGATCACGCTCAAAGAGGTAACAAAGAGAGGAGAAGACTGAAGGGGCAACATTCCCGGAACGAAGAAGCCGATCGACAAGCGAACACATCCCGTGAGGGCCACGGTAACACAATACGTGAATACCCAAATACCTCTGCAGCGAATAGAGTGAAAAGAATCTCAAAGGGACTGCCGTGAAGCAACAGTGGGAAGCTGCGAGGTGCAGCAAATACTATGGTGATAGGAGCGGTTCTGGTAAGACTAGGAGTTAGCGCTTAATCTCGATGAAATGCAAAAAGACTCTCGCTATAAGATACTACCACTCAAACGCGGACATGCACCCACAGCGACGTACCTCACGAGCTTCGGGCTATAAGATGACTATCAGTATTGGTGGGGCGGGAAGGCGGCCCAGATGGTGGAGTAACTTTTCTGCCGCTGCAGGCGGTGGAAAAATGGACAGCAGGTGTTATAGTAGGCAGTCGGGCGAGTAACAGGCTAGAGCGCGACAACATACAGGCATATGCAGATATTAGAGCTGTTTTCCTTGGAGAAATTCAATCAGGCGGTGATGGGCTTTCTCGCGGTCACGAAGGTATGGAAGTTCCCGCCCAGCTAAGTTCGGCTTGCGTTTGTGGCACTCTTCTTTTGCTTTGTTTGGGTCGGTCGTTACATTTTCTTTTGTTTAAAGGGGAACGAAGGTAGAGGGACCACGTATCCAGTGATCCGGAGGAGGAGAAGAATCGGGCATTGTCATAGTCTAGATAGTGAACACAGTATGGTTAAACAAACAAACGAAACTATTCCTCTACAATCTATATTCTGAGGAACTCAGTTGGTGCTGCGTACTGTACTAGGAAGATACCAAAAGTCGGGCGCGCCCCATAAAATGCGGAAATTCTAAGCCTCCACAACAACAATTGAGAGAGATTCTGAAAGTGAAGGCAGTGATAGTAGGCCACCTGAGATGCTTCTATGAGGTTTTCTTAGAAAAATATTTGCTGTGTAGTGAATGATGAGGATCTTGGCATTTCTCGTTGTATGGGAGAAAAAAGTCGGGCGCTCTTTTGCCCTGTATCACCGCGCCCGACTTACCCTTGTACCCTTGTACATTTGTTGTCCAGAGGTTGATCGCGGAGAAAATTTTCTCAGTAACACAGGCAGGGCGTCGGCGCTAGACAGGAGTATACCGTTGCAGACCTCAGGCCAGTTGCCTTTGTGGTCCTTGATAATTTTATGGGATTAGTCACAGCAACCGGTTTATGTTGTTGGGGGGATATCAGTATTCAAACGCCGGAAGGATGTATATCCCATGACTAGGCACATAGCCCTGCATGAAACTATATGCAGTAGGTACCCGTTCTGCGGTTTCAAGTAGTTGGGGGAAACAATCTTGATTGTGGAGTAAAATGGCAGTCTAGAATAGAGAGGATTTAAATTTTTGAACGGATAGGATTAGCAGTTTGCTGCCCTGGTATCACCGAAAGCTGCCACCACTTGAAATCCTGTCTTGGTAGAGATCAATAAATTTGCAGGATTTTATTTTCGCCCGCACAACAGCCCCGATGACAACTCAGCGATTACGTGATGTCATATGTGAATCATACTCAGTAAACATTATTCTTCTATCATTCTACTGCTGGGAAATCCGAGTTTCATATCATACATAGTGTGGATAGTCAGTCACTGGTTTACATAGATTGTCTGGGAATCCAGGGTACAGAAGTATTTGGACGTACAGGATAGAAGATTTACAGCTTGACTTTACAAAGTGAACATTCCAAAATTGAAGAGATTTCGATTATTATCGGGGGCTCTGATGCTATTTCGCCAGCTCCACTGTGGATTCCGGTATACCGAATGATGTGAAGAATGTACTGATTGATAACTATCTTGCCGATTCTGCTACTGGATTTTATCTGGATGTTTTTCATCCCATAGAAATACCCCACTATGACGTAGCGAACGCTTGCGGAAATAGTTATTTATACCGCAGCTGCTATTATACGCCCACCATCGGATGTTTTGTTTTCGTCTAGGCGATACCGACCAAAAACCCTTACAAAGGATGGCAGTGAGTTAGGTGTTATTTACACAGCATTAACCGGGCCTCGGTCTAACAAGTTAAACTGTCAACGGTTTCATAGTGTTTTTACTGGCGGGCGTTTGCAATCTCTACCGACCAATCACGCATCATTCATAAGGATAGGGTTGCTTATGGAAGTAATAAGCGTTTAAAGTTCGTTTGCAGTATTGAATCTAAAGAACGCCGCCTACGTTTATAACCCCTGCATTTGCCGCCAGGAACATAGTTAAGATTTCTATGCAAACAACACTACCCATCGTGTGATCCTACATTACACTATTCAGTGTATTGCTCCTACTAAATATATCTTAAATTCAAAATACTTTGAACGTACCTCAACCACCTTTCCCATTTCACTGTGTGCATGCTACGTAGCTAGATACCCCTCTTTCCAAACATTTGGAGTTATGCCCCGCAACTGAATGTTGCTCCCCCGATGAACTGACCCCACTGCTAGAGAGCAAATCGTAAGACACGCAACCAGATTTTCGTATGGAACGCTAGAATCCCTTGGCCAACACCGTCCATTGAAACACACTGGGAGGCTCCACCGACGTCTCTGGGCCAGTATTATTTCGCATGAATCCTGTAGTTAAGTTATGACCTGGGTTGATGATAATCCACACTGCAACTGGTTGGTAGCTAAATCTTGTTTAAGCCCACCGGTGCATTTGGGATGCTGTTTGCAGACATTGACTTCATAAGCCGGTCAGTATCTGTTTGGTGGGTGTGTTCCTGACTATTGTCTGGCTTATGTCAAAAACCAAGTCTCATCTTTCTACGGCCATACGGTTGATTATCCCGCGAAAGCGATGCTGTTATTCTGACCTATGCAATACACCGAGAAAGGCTTTACTTGCGCTGCAAAATTTGTTCGGTTACAACCGCCGGATTCATTCCAGTCTAGGCGTCTGCGGGTGTCGGCTTGCATTGGGGTAAAGCTGCGGCGGTGATAGCGCTGTTGTAGAACTTCACCTCGCATGAATAAATACGTCAGAAAAGCAGCCACCTAGCATCGCTCGCCTTGCTTCCCCGCAGATATTGTCAAAAAAATAAACACTGAGGATTCCTAAAAGCAAATTACTGTGATGCTGGCGGATTTTTGGGTCGTATTAAACTCATGGCAAGCACCTCATACATCGCTGTATGGGAGAGAGGCAGATACCAAGGCTAGTGGGCAGAAAGTAGATACGTAGGTTGTTTGTGCTGGCAAAGAAATACAGGGGTCGTGTGTGCATAAGTGATGGCGCTTACCGGCTGGGTTTTAATAATGGATTCAAGCGTGCATGGCCAATAGCTATTCCCCGATGATGTGTGGAACTAACAAAAACATACCACCCACCACTCGAGAGCAGACCCACTGACCTTTGAATCGCGTCTTACCGAACAGTCAACAGTTGATGAGCACTTTGCAACGAGTCAACACTAGACGGAGAAATTCAAAGACACTAAGTGAATCAAGTTCAACGGAACGCCAATATCTATACAAAAAGCCGTTTTTTAAACCAGGTCAAAAAAGAGTCTTCGGTATCAACCGATACGGATAGGTGACTCCTGCGGAGATCGAAGATTTATCTAGCTTGGGGGCACGGTTCGAGCAGGTTTGGTTTTGAAGCATTACTGGTGCTCAGATTATAATGAATATATGGTAAGTGGCCTGATTGAGTATTCCACAATGATCTGTACCATGACACAGCACAGGAAGTATCTTCATGTTAGACTCCCGGACGACATTCTCTGCGCAACAGAGAGAATACAAGGCCCGCGGTCACGATGTTTCGCATGGATGTGGTTCACGACAGCGTGTCGAGGGCTCATGATGCAGCGAACACTGTCGAAGAGCGTTGGATTTATATTGGAATCTATAATGACTGTAAGGTATATCCAGATCAACAAGAGACTCAGATAGGACATGTTCAGAGATTACGGCTGTCGAGACGAGCGGGAAACGGATAGGGAAACATCTATTTTGGTGTCAGCAGCACTGCGTGAGGGACGGACTAGCAGATGACTTCTGATATCCCACCGGCATACAACAATGTATGTATTGTTATCGGTAAATCCGTGCGCTGATCCGGCCTACTGCGACTTAACTACGGACGACCGACTAGTATGTGTACATATACTGACCCGATCAGTTTCCCCTCAGGGTTATTCTCTAGCTTTCGGGATGATGTCGTGTTTGTACACAACATACCTCCATGTCGGTTATATATTGCATTGTTTTGGTATCCGGTATGCCTAGCAGCTTCGGCACTGCAACAGGATATGACAGGGTTTAATGCCTAATTCCTCACCAGACGATACTTATATCGAGCTCTTTCTCCGACCCAACGGAATACTCAAGTGGTGCGCTTCCGTACCATTTTTGCATCATCAAAAGTACGCCCACGTGTGTCAGATCAGCCCGGCGGATACAGCCCAGTATCTTCAAGCTCGGAGGACGTCTAGTCAAAACAAAAGTTACATACACCAAGCCATGACTGCATTGGTCTGTTAGGCTTGCACCCTCGAGTTAGGCCGTATTCAAAGGATGTGAGAGTAGATAAGGTAGGCTCTCTATGGGTACCGCCGTAAAGTACCGTTGGGCCTTTTGTTATTACTTAGATTGATATTATAAATGTCAAGCTAACATTGAACAAGAATTTGTCGTCACTCCAGCATAGCAACAAGGATCTATATACCAGTGGCAGGCAGTTTCATTTCGGCCAGCGTTACAGTTACGTGTAATGAGTCACACGGGTCATATATGGTTTCTTTGGTTGATAACCGAGGAAATATGTTCGAGCGAGAAGTCACTCTAGGATTGGTATACAAGCACACTTTTTTTTGGAACAGAACTGCATGGAAACTGACGAACCTCTTGTTGCGATCCCCAGCGGCTTTATTAGATCTGAAATGTCATGGTGTGTGAATCGGCTCTTCGAAGATACCTTTGTGTACGCGGTCCCCATTTTGTCACGCCTCAATACTGAAGGCGGCATAAAATGATACTTGCTTTTTCATGGGTTGGTTGATTACCACCACCTTGCATACGGACCTAGCCCCGACGGTAGTACTTTGGCCGCGAGGATTATGCAACCCAAGGTTCTCCACATGTACAAGGTACATGTTATAGTCCAACCACTGAAGGACGAACATCAGGTGAGAGATTAGATTTGGTACCCGCGTACTGGTGGTAATGGGGATGTTGCACTAGATATTACAAGTGACTAATGCAAAGCTAGGTGGCATGTCTATTGAGTGGTAGGGGCTTCAGAAAATTTCTCCAAGCAAAAATGACTACAACAGCAGAGTCAAAGCAAAAGACCCAAGGACCAGAAATCCGGAAATATCCAACGTCGAAAAAACCGTTTAACGAATCAAACAAAACGGAATATGATAAAAATCAAACACAATATATTGAGAACTGGTACCTTCCTCCCACAAAAAACACCTCCTAAACGAAAACTGTGAAACAATCAGGAGAGTAACAGAACGATTCTACGCGCTAGGTTCCAGATTGGGCATTGTACGAACGTCACTAGCTAAGCGACGATTCATACATAACGTTCGTTGCTGGCTGGTAATAATCCAGCAGCGACTACACCTTCAAGTACTTCGCGAACTGCCGAACTGATCTCAGCTACATTTTCTGCGATAGTGGACGTCTCCTTGTGCCAGAATGAACCGCTGGTCAGGGTGCAGTCGACAAATCTCGCTCGCACGTCCGGGAGATCAAATATTGAGTCGTGCGCAATTATTTGCGCTCCATAAGCACAATCCAAGAAGTCGGAGTAATAATCAGGCTTTCGCGTGAAATTATCATACTCATCACCAGTTTGGGATTCAAGGAACTGTGCGGTTCCATGGTTTGGTAACCCGTCGACATCTCCGGGATCGAAATATGTGACGCTGCTGGCATAGCGGATGCGTTGAGTCGGTAGAACGTCGGCGATGGATAGCGAGAGATTTCTGGAAGTAGGGTGGTTCCCACGGAGAGTTCCTACTCTTGTGTTCGGTCTGGGTTGTGATTGCGTATGGGTTGAGACCGGAGGGCTCCTGCGTTCAGATGCCATGTAACATATGTCGACTGCGATGGTGTGCGATGCTGAGTGATCGAGCTAGCGGGACGGCTCGAGGCGGGAGAGGAGTTATTCCGGTCAACGTACAAGACCTAGGTCAAGAGAGGAAAATGACGTGTTAGGTATACGGATAACAATGTTGATACTCAGGGATAAACAGCAGTGGAGTCGGAAAGTTCAGCAATAAGCAGAACAAGCTACAATCGTGGGTTGCAGAAGAGGACGATATATATGTATACCCAATGCATGATCGCGAGTAGATATAATGCCTGAAGATGGCATGCAACAGCAATGTGGTCGAGTATGGCCTCGGGTTTGCTGATGGCGGATAGAGAATAGGCACCCCGAGTACGCGGATCTCTCGTTGCCTAAACATTCGGAATTATCGATCGAGATCATAGCCTCTGACTACTGGGTAGTTGTCACGCAAGAAAGAACTCCTAGATTTCCATCTCTGCGATCTGCCATATGAACAGAAGCTACAATAACATCACTGTTCCAACCCACGTTGGACACAAAGACATCTCGGGCCAACGGCTGAAGTATCTTCCGATCGTGCGGGCCATCGGCATCGCACTTATTGTCAATTAGGAGAACGTTTTTTACATACAATGAAACGATTGGAGATATCTGAAACCACGTAGGTCTAATTATCCCACCTGGCAACTTCTTTACTGATTGCACCGGATGCGTATTAGGCCTGAAGAGGGATTTTTTTTGGAAAGTTGCCGTGAGAAACTTCCAGTAACGTTGAAATGGAGTTGCTATTGGCCAAAAACGCAGCACGGCGAAACACGGTTCGCTGAGAGGAGTGGTTGATATTACATTGCCAGCCCCATTTACCAGTTGATGGGGGCCGCCCGCCCCTGCTTCTTGTTGGTCACATTTAGACAGGCTGGATCACGGTCGATTGAATTAGGAGAGTCTGTGATGATCTGCGCAGGTGTTGGAGGGTTGTAGAGGTACTGCAATGATGGCCACCCGGCCCGCATAAAGAGCGGCAGAAGACGAAAATATGTAATATTTGTTCTTGTGGGCTGGGCGGCGAAGAACTTGCGTGGCTACCTAACACCTCTTTACGTCTTCGGTATTTCTTTTCTACAGTTATAGCATTCAAATTGCTAACCGGAGGAGCTTGTTTCCTTTGCAGAATAGCTCTACATATGCGGCGCACTACAAGCCCCAACACTTCGATGGAAAGTATTATCAACGTGTCCTGGATTTCTCAACTATAATTTGACGCTGCCAAATAAATGTTGTCCATTTTATTGATCGAACAGCAGAAACTTCTATATAGGGTCTGCGCATGCGGTGCCTTATTTGGACGACGCACATTGCCAACGCATTAAGTCTAAGTCTGAGCACATTCAATCTCAGTGAGCACTATCGTTTGGATCGGCTATCGCATATTTTCCGCCCACTGGTATACCTATATTCACTGGTCTACAGAGCAGTTTGAACATGTATTCACTTAGCACCCCAGCAAAAGGTTTAACCACATCTAAATCACACCAACTAACAGTCAGTCGAATCGTCGACCACTAGTCTGCGGAATTCTTATTCTAACCCACTCACGCACCCTCTTACCCTTGCAACTTTCAATGGCTTCGAAGTTTCAGCACTCTTGATCTCTGATCAAATCGCTACTGCTGTTTATAGCCAAAAAAAATTTGGACGGCGTGAAGTGTGTCCATGCGTACGCTAAGCCAGAGAGCCCGAGAGACTGTGGGACGGTAGATACGAGGGACCTGAAATTACTCCCATTTTTCAGCATTTCTGGTTGTTTTATTGAGCAACCATTGTTACGGGTTGTTCCTCCGTGCAATCGTTGGTAATTCGTTACTGATGAGATGGATAGGCAGACTGAGGTCATCGAGAGTTCATTATTGGGCTTCCGGATATAGGAGAACCTCTTCGGCGGGAATGTATAACTAAGCATGATCATTCCACCGTATCCAAATCTGCGCGGGTCGTAGTGGAAGCGGGGTAACTGCGGTTTTCACTGCATGACAAAAATTTTCCTCCAGAGGAAGTTCAACCCCACATTTCCCCAGAGCTCGAAACAACATCCACGTTCATCTACGCATGCTACATAGCTTGAGTACAAGTTATCTATAGTTACCGAATAACTGCCAGAAGCGACACCCGAAAAATGGCCAATTATTGCTGATGCGTTTCCTTTGGGGACGAATTGCTTTTTGCCTCTCGTTCAGTTGTACTTTTTCCGTTGGCCGTTAACTACAGCAGGAGACAGGTGTTTTACAACACTAACACCATCTTAGACGGTTGCCTAGGTAAGGGCTATCCTACTACGTTTAATGGAGCCATCAAATCTCCTAGCTGTGGTAGAATTTTTTTCCAGCTTCTTCCCATCCTTTATTGCGTTGCAGTGCATAAACGGGGTTCCATAGAGTTTCATTGTTAAGCACCGACATACAACGGGTACAGGTGACCGACAACAGAGCTAAACAGCTGTTGATTACACTGCAAGTGCGCACAGTGTGGGGGTGCACCGGCGTGATCGTTGACAGGTTTGGCACTAACCGTCATCGGCAAAGTCCGTTCAGCACGCTCACAACTCTGACATGGAGTTGCAGAGCGATAAGAAAATGGGATCTAGACGATCATACGGGCAAAAAATCCGTAGCATATTCTTCGCTTGAAATCACGCTTGAAATCCCCAGAAAATACCATCTCACACAGCGTTAACTGGCTAGCGTCAGCTATACAGTGAAATTTACATGACGGCTAGCCGCCTCAGCTTTAATGACGTTTATTTTCGTAGCACTCGTGACGAATGATCATGGCTCGCCTTGCGTAGACAGACCAGAGTAAGTATAATAGGCACCGCTCGGCGCATCGAAGGTGCTATTTTGCTCGGGGACTCGTATTTTCGACCCATCAGCGAACCAACTGCCCCAAGTATAAGGTACCCCAACTTTTGTGGTTCTGGCTTGCCGCCGAATTGTGAGCTAACTGTAATGGCTGTATGACTACTGTGTGGTAAACCTGCGAATGCCTGATGGTGGATTGCGTGTGCTAGGATGCTCTTAAACAAACCACTTCCCACAGTTTTTTTAGCTGCTTGCCCTGACGCGATTGATTGATTGTCTGAACACCGAAATCTACCACGGCCAAACACCACGCCGCATGCGAAACCGCTACAAATACACCTCGATTCCATGGGAACATGTCAATTGTCCGAATGTGATTAGCAGCGCCCTTACGTCATACCACGTAAAAACGGCCCGATACCGACTAATAATCAGAAATACAACGGTTTCCAGGAACTAATATCAGGAATATCAACAGTAGCGTCGATCTTGGAAACTGTAAACTTGGTAGCAGTGACCCTTTTACGAGCAGTCATCGATGTTTCGATAGCAACTCCACTAACGGATATGGTCAGAACTAGAGCCGTACGTGTTGGACATGAACTATAACCAGCCGCCTTCCAACCACGATCGCTGAAGAGCTATATTGCCCGCCAGTAATCACGCACACGCTGTATTCATTTCGACTATTGCACCCTCGTCTGTCGCTCAGTGTCTCCACTTTACAAATCATTCCTAGTGCAAAACATCGTACCGAGCGGGGGGGGAGCTCCGCCATCTAGCCGGCTCGCCCGGAGGCGGAGGGGGTATTAGGTCCTGTCATACTCTAATTAGAGTGCATACAGTATGAATAAACAACAAACAACAACAAACATCGTACCGAATTCACGGTTCCTTAGAATTCACCGTGCCCTTTATCGAATGGTAGATTGTATATGACTTGGAGCAGTGATATGATTGTGGTATACACCACCCACCTATCCTAAAATCTGCCCTAATTTAACAGTGATTAGGCAGACCATGCTTACCGCTAATACTTGAATGTCCAGCTGTCTGCGAGCCGTGAACAGCCGTACTTTAGTTACCTGCGCAACTACCCTCACTCGTTCTTTCATATTTACAACCTAAGCACTAAACCACCTACCTTACTGATAATACCACTACTCGTCATCATACTATAGCGAGCGCGATGCTTCGAACGGCCACCCGTTTGCGACCCTTTCTTTTAATGACAAGGCTGCTGTGACACCTTCTGCTCTCGCCTTTGAGGGTCTGTGACGCTGGGTCTGGTACTGTTTCATACCACTGACCTATCAAAAAGGAACCAAATTTGCAGGCATTTGCTATCACCCAGTACCTACTGGATACCATTAAATGGATTTTAGTTACTAGTCTTTGTTGTAGCTCAAGCTCAAATATTGTAGCGGAATGTGACTGTGACCAACAGCATTCGGACCCCAGATGATTCGAACAGCCTTGCTGTGACCGTGACAGAACCCGTGTTTTTACATACCATACTGGCTTCTGTGACGCCGTGACGTTCGAAGCATCGTGCTCGCTACAGTATCCTTCCAACTCTGGAAAACGGATCACTGCGCCGCTGTTACACAGGCCTAGTTGGGACGCAATGTCCCCTGACCCTCGTCCGGTATAGTCCGAATGTTTTGTTTTGTTTTTTTGTTTTATTCATACTGTATTCACTCTAATTAGAGTATGACAGAGTCTAAACAACACCTCCGCTTCCGGGCGAGCCGGCTAGATGGCGGAGCTCCCACCTGCTACCCATCGTCCCCTTTGACAAAAGAAATCCAGCAGCCGCAGAAGGATCAATAGGAACAAAAGAACAAAAGAGACCAACGAAAAGAGAGACCACCCCGAGCCAAACGCCCTTACTCTTGCCCGCGCTCCTCCTGCCCGCGCTCCTCCGCTTACTTGGGCGGGAACTTCCCGACGTCAGTAGCTGCCAGGAAGTCCATCACTGCTTGATCGCATTTCTCCATGGAAAACAGCTCAGAAATCTGCACATGTCGGCATCTGCCCGCTTTCCAGCCTGTGGCCTTCCCCACCGCCTTCCAGAGCGCTTTCTGCTGGTCTTTCCATCGGCTGCAGTGGCGGAATAGATGCTCTCGCGTCTGCACTGCTCCGCCTCCGCACCACCAGCACATATCGTCCTCTCGGTGTCCAAACCGTTTTAGGTACGGTCCAGTCGGCGCATGCCCGCATAGTTCGAATGTTTGCGTGGATTGCAACCACTGCTGTGGGGGAACATCCACGATTACGACCTGAAACCAGTTCGTTTTCGCTGACTCCTACTTGAAGGCCTGGAGAGAACTCACAACCGATAGACATAACCGAGAGATCTGTTAATGTCGTTTCATCAACTAGTGCGTCACATTCGGTCAGATCCACAACATTTACTAATATCTACTACGATTTGTCGCGAAAGATGTCGTGAAGAGAGGAGTACGGCTTGACACACGAAACTTGTTCATCATGTGTGCTAGGGATGTTAGCACTAGGGTTCCTGTCGGAAGCACTAGCTTTCATCATCCTTAGTTCGCCCGGATTTGTTTATTTGTTGGAGCTTGGTACAATCATGTCCATGACGATAGTATAATATAGTGTGCGAGCGTTCAATAATAATAAATATTGGAAATCCGCTCAACCCCGGGCCCGAGTCCGTCCGATGGCGGAGCGGCCAATGTGGCCTTGTCATTCTGTATATAGAGAGACCGCTAGAGTAGAGAGAACGATATCGCTTTTGGACTTTCTCACAGCGCCCGCTACCATTTCCAACAATAAATAGTATCTCTACACATCGATATTAGACTACATTGCTAAGCATCTTAGTGGAAATTAGGTAATATATAGGAGATTAGTTTTAGGGATAGGCATATCGGTACCGAATTTTATTGTTAGTTCTATTGATGGTAGACAGAGGAGTAGAAATAGATAGTGGCTACTCTGTTGCATACGCGCGTTTTATAGTTCAAGTTTCAGCTTCTGGTCGTGGTATTCGCTTTGTTACTCAAAATCATACGGTCCAGAAGAGAGTCATTATGTATCACTCGATAGTAAAGTAGTGAAGTGTGTTACGAATGTGAAGCGGATGAAGTCTATTCTACTATCCAAGGAGAAGCTCTGTCCTTATATACATGAAAGCCTGGAACACCATGGAAGTCCATGGAAGCTCACGATTGCAAATACCAGGTGGTCGCGGTGGCGAGTGAAGACTCGTGGTTGAGTCTACGACTATGAGTCCGTAGCCTGTGAGTCAACTCGGTGATCTCAGTGTAGCGGCAACTTCCTCTCAGGTCATATAGTAATAAAGTGTGTTGAAAATATGGAAGGGGAGAACCGTATGAATAGACTTAAGGTACAGAGAGAAGAGGGAAGGAGAGAGAGGCGACTTCATTCTGTTAGGGGGGTTTTTGATGTTGATGGTCGCCTTCGATTTTGAAGGGTATGGTGGTTATGCGGAGTTTGGTTTTGAGGAAGTTGAAGGGGCAATCGTCGTCGACGAAGCATATGTTGAAGACTGATCGGGTGCGTGGTAGAAGAGGGGTGTATAAACGTAAGAAGTAAAGTTTTGGAAATACATCACCCACCCACCGGCGTTTCTATTTGCAGACATAGCAAAAGTCTAGGAGTGAAGGGCGCCGGGGGTACCCTCTGGGTCCGGCCCCGAAACGACACAGACTTTTGCGTCACTCCGCTTATTCAACTTTGTTGGGGCGGAGTGTCGGGGGTTTGAATTTTGTTACTGGCGTTAGGCGTTGGTAGGGCCGCGTTCAACTTTGTTGGGGCGGAATGTCACGGTTTGGAAGTTTGTTACTGGCGTTAGGCGTCGGTAGGGCCGTGTTGAACTTTGTTGGGGCGGAATGTCACGGTTGTTTTGTCAAGTTTTGTGTATATTTTAATTATTAATTATATTGTTTATGTCTATGTTACATGATGGCGAGCTGTGATAGCCGATAGATTTGATGTTTGGTTCGCCGGTTCCGAACATCTTTTCTGTGTCCCCGAGCTCGATTATGACGGCGTTCTTTTTAAGGAACGTTGGGTCGAGGAGAGGTGAGTTCCCGTGTGTGAAGAGACGGGGGTCGTTGTCCGGGTTTACGCAAAATATTGTGGGTTTACCCCAATCGTATTGTTTGCGGAAGTGTTGGTCCCGGGCAGTGATGGTGAGCTGGCCGCCGATTAGGGCTTTATATGCGCCAGCTTTGACGAGGTTTTCCCATGGAACATCGTCGCAGACGTTGTATAGGATGTCGTCGGGGTTGATTTCACATGCACATCATTCCTTTGGCTGCTGAAATTCGCAACATCTTGGCTTGGCAAGGAGATTTTACACGCAAGCCACACCAGTTTGTGTGCCATGGATCGGAGGCTCCTACGCTGATTAGTGCAATTTGAAGCCGGAAGGGATCTGCGTCTTCTCGAGGCTGACACATCCATTCATATCACGCAGATACATTGTACTATAGTTAGCACCAATAAAAGCATTACTGGGGAAGACTCTCTTCACCGATACGCCAGATCTGTTTTAAATAGTCATCCTCGTAGGGAAAGACTGGACGGGATCGATTGCATCGCAACTTCAATCAGTACACCGCCTGCCGACGGTGGATTTAATCTCTGCTACAACTACTTACTGCCGACTCGGAGTTTGGAGATGTAGCTGTTCCAACACTTATGCAGGGCACTTCCAATGGATTTTCACAATATTGCTGGAGGTATTACTATGGTGAATGAAGTATCTGGGGTAATCAGAAGTTTTGTAGACAGAGTAGCGGAAGTGGTTGCATAACTGGTGAAAGAGAATAAACTACTGGTTGCATTTCGATTGATGAACTAAGTATGAAGCTTCGTAGATCTTGGAATACTATGGTATCGCTTGAACTAATGATTCTCCAACATTTCCAATGGTTCCACGTCTTGCGTTCGAGACTTAGAGTTCGTTCTTCACCCATTCTGGTCTCTCACAGGACTTTCCTAACCCTTTATAATCTCTAGCTTCCTCGTTTCCTATATTTACAATCTAGCGGGTTGTTAAATGTGAGATATTCGTCTTATCGACTTTAGGCCACTAACCCTAGTTTAAGCGTCTGCGTCGACGATTGAGCTTTGAAGCTTTGAAGCAGTACAAACTATCTCTACTGCGGGGTCATCCATACCGGAAATCTATGGCAGCCGAAGTCCAACACCATTTTATGTTATAGCAGCAAAAGTACTGCCCTAGAGCTACAAGAACTTTAGAACCATTCTTCAACAGGAGTGGATTTACTGTGATTGTGTAACAAAAGCTGTCATCATTAGTTATTTTGGTGGGTGAGGGGGTGGGCACTTGGCAAGAACACAAAAGGCCGGTTGGGATAACCCCAATTACTCTTCACCACAACAAATTAATTTCCACCTGACTGGGTGTTACCTTAGAGAAAGCTACTTAAGGTCGCTATTCTTTTAGGTTGAAAATTAATGATGTTGTTATGGAGTGAACTCAACACTTACACAGCAGTCATTCTTGCCGAGCGCTGTGATCAAGTTCGCAAATATCCTTGCCGCAACGCTGTACACTCTTCTCTCCCGCACCAGGTGGCTAGTGGCTTAACAAAAACCAGGTGCAGTGGTATATGCTTCGGCAATGTTGTATGTTGCGTAATAATCATGCTCTTTCACATGTTCGCCTACCCCAGGAAGCCAGTTACAGCTCATAATGCGATAGCTCCCATTTATACATTCATCTCGGGACATTGTATCGCCTCACTTGATTCACTTATTGTAACATCTATTGATTTGCGACGAGGCCAAGATGGCGGTTGTCCGACATCTAATTGCCAATGGAACTGGTAACAGGAACCGCAACTACACTAGTATAATACTCTCTTTAATCCATCCTCTGCAGAACCTCTGCCAGCGGCAGTTTAAGGGTGGCTGCATAAGTATAAACATCTTGCGTGGCTTTCAGAAGAGGGCATATGCTCTGACGTATAACCTGTGTATACCGTAGAAATCTCCATAGGTAAGTATCTTTATTACGTTCTTTAGACCATGGAAGCTAACAACGCATACTCAGCCAGAACAGCTGTACTATCACAGTAGCGTTGTGCACGAGACGTCTGGGACCAACTTTTTGCAGTAAAGTCTTGGACTCTTGGGAACACGAGACTTCCTGTCAAATTGAGCTGGTGAATTTGATCTCGGGAAGCTTCGAAGTCGCGTGCATAACACTACTATCGCATAGGCTGGAGGGTAGAGTCACCACCGGTGAGTGTACCAGATTCGCAATTCGGGCCGCAAAGCTTGCAGTTGATTGCTAGATATCAGGTTCTGGTTTAGCAAGAGGTGAAGGCTGTATAAATACACCCTGCGATTCCATAGTATGAATTAACGCTTTTCGTACACCTGGGATGTAGGGATGGCAACAGTCTGTCCGGACTGTAGTCATTTGGGGGACTAGCGTACAGTCAAATCTGGGGCACTGCATTCGTCGCCCTAGGGCAGCGCTGGTGAGACTGTAGATATCTGCTAAGTGACAGCTTGTCCCAGTAGGAGGGTTTGGTGGCTCTAATTATGCAGTAGGGTGTACTATACTACAATACTATGTCCCAGGGAGATAGCGCGCAATCTTTTGGTTGTTGCACCCATAATATGGTCGTCACTCGGTCATCACTTCATCGCTCGTATTGCATGATAGGTCTCTGTCTTCTTATGGCCGGAGATGAGTCTCGTATGGCCGGAGGTGAGTCGTATGGCCGGAGGTGAGCCTCGTATGACTGGAGATTGCTGTCGGCCTGAAGGGTCTATACATAGATGCGTACGCACGCATTCACACTTGTACTCATATATATATGGCATTGTGGCACTCTTAGATAATATACAATCAAGCTTCTCTAGCATCACTATTTCAACAGCTCGCATCACCATTCCATCACTCGTAATCACTGAGGAGCCACTCGACGGTCTGCAGGGCTCTATGTTACGATATGGAAGGGGAGAACATTGTGCATAGACTGTGGTATAGTAGATAGAAGAGGGAAGGAGAAAGACTCGAGATATATACAGGAGGCATCAGCCCCTGTAGCAGTGACCGTGTATCAGATCTGTAAAATGTCTCCGGTTCATGTCATCTGTAGAACCCTATAGATTGGCGGTCTTTTCAGAAGACTTAAAACCCCTAGTCGAAGACGAAGACTCCCAGAAATTTGTAATCCGGGCCAGGGCGAGCCATCAGACGGACGGGACGGACAGTTGCCATCCCTGTTGGGTGGTGCACGTGTATATCGTGTGATTGGGTGGGTAACTCTTAGCACGAATATATAATGTCGGTAGTCGGTAGTTTCTTTTGCAAAAAGTGGTTGAGATCTTGGTTGGAGGTATTTCCTGAAGCAAGTGTAAACCAGTGGAGTTGGAAAGCGTGTCTGATGTATGGTATCTCTTTGGCGGCAACCTTTGAATGCTCAAACCTAGAATCAAGCCTAGTCAACCTGATGCAACACTATATCGCCTCTAACAGCTTCGATTGGCCCACACCTTTGGCGAAATAACTGAGAACCGGGGTTGTGCTGAGGATCGACAGTAAGTGTGAAACCCTCCGGCATTATGATTAATCACCCGTTTTACATGACAACGCAGATGTTATGAATATCGAGGGGAGAACCATGTGTATGGACTATGGTACAAAAAGAAGTAGCCTCGATCAGGCGTTGTGTTCTGGGCGGATAGATGCATCTAATTGGTTACAAAAAAAAGAAAAGTGATTAGAGATAAAATAATAGATAGATGACATACTACAAGCTAACCCAATTAGGTACATTTATCCGCCCAGAACACAACGCCTGATCGAGGCTAAGAAAGAAGAGAAAGGGAGATAGATTCAAGATATATAGAAAGTAGTTGGATGCTTTATGCTCTACCAGCTGGGTGTTTTGCTATATGCTTAGCTTGGTCAGGTCTATGCCCGAAATTTTGAGGGTAAAAACATTCTGGGGGAGCTGGCAGATTTTTTATGTAATCAAGAGCTCCTAAGCCGATAAACGATCGAGACGATAAGATCGAGTGATCCGGCGTTGCGCCACTTCTAGACTTCTTCAGTGTGGCTGAGACCGCCTCTCGGTCTGTGTGCCCGTCTCTCTCCCTCTCCCTCTCCCTCTCCCTCTTCCTCTCCCTCTCCCTCTCCCTCTCCCTCTTTCTCTTCCTCTTCCTCTTCGCTCTCTACTTATCTATCTGTTCACCGACCCATATCCATTGGCACTTAACTAGCACTAATCTCTCTTCTAATAGTTGTGTAACAATGAATATTTCAACGCAACAAAATTTCAGGTGTCTGCCTGCCGCGGAGCACAGCTCTTGTATACGAAACAGGAGACCATACCGACAAACTCCAGTTACATATGGTATAAGTTGCTTCTGACTTTATAAAGCAGTATCTACATATATAATATAGAATTCGATGGGTAACTAGGGCGTTTACATTATTGTAACTGACTGCTTTAGTCAAGGTGATGCCGACCAAACAGCAACCCTTTGGAAGGGACCGCACCAGGTCGGTGAGGTGTTGTTCACACGGCATACAGAGCATTAACCGGACCTTCGTTGAACAAAGTTTCATTTTCTCGATTTCTGGTGTTCTTGCCGTTAGCTTTTGCTATATATACCGACCACTTCCGGGTTGCATCAGTCATGGGGATGTGGTTGTGTAAAGCAATAATAAGTCTTTAAATTTAGTTTGCTGTAGAGTACTAATTTAATTTAAAGAACACCGTTTGAAATAGTTTTAACTTCGCCGGGAACGCCATAGCTTGCATTTGTAACCCCTGCAGTTACCAGCTGGGACATGGTTAAGACTTCAGCACACTCAATACTGCCCATCTCCTTATCCCATATCTCCCATATTTTGCTCTTCAGAATACCGCCCCACGTAAATACGTTTGAGTTTACCTCAAACTAATAACCCTTTCACTATTTTCCACTAAATGTATCTTACCCCTCTTTCCAAGCATCTGAACACACCCCGTGTTGAATTGTCCTTGCCCGAAGGACCCCACAGTTGAAGGCCAAACCGCTGGAATTCAATAGATTGATAAAATATACCACAAGCAAGATTAGAGATCCCTATGACCACGCCGCCGATGACAGTATACTGGTGGGGCTTAGCCAGAAGATGTCTAGCCTACCCGATATATTTGGAGTGCTGTTTGCGGAAAGCACCTTGACATAGCCTGTCAGATGTCCATAGTAATATTTGTAGAATGTGTTGTCCGTTGAGGTGGTCTGCTGTCTGCAAGTCATTAAATCTTATATTCTAAACCAAGTATCTCATTCATCTGTTGAATTTCCTCGCGATAGCGATGATGCGGCCAAACCCATAACAACAAGACACGCCGATACTGATTTAAATCCACAATATGACGTACTCGGCTACACCCACCGCATTCTTCCCAGTCTGCGGCGCTGTGGATACATTGCAGTCTAACTGATGCGCCATATGAATGGGACCCCTCCCTTGCATGAGCGAATACGATTGCAGAAAAATGTGGCCACTCACTGGCGCTGGCCTTACATCCTGGCCTGGTCGAGACTTCAGGAACAGTGTACTTGGAGCGCTTCTAAAAGCAAATTACCAGGATGCCAACGAATTTTGACACTCTGAAAACCGCATGGAAAACACGTCATAGTTGACTTTTGAAAAGTAAATAGATATTTACGCTGTCATTGGGCAGAAATAGTCTGTCGTGTTGGCGCTGCATCGGTGGCGCTAACCGCTTCCCTGCCAGGATTCTATTGATGCAATTGCTACCTGCTGGCGTTGAAGAGTCAGCACAAAACTACCCCCCCGCCTCTTGCGTAGGCCTTCAAGTGCGATGCCTCGAAAAAATTTTCAGTTGGATGCATCTCAGAGCGATCCACACTAATCTCATACACGAGGTGAATTCATGAACGATGATTTTCATAAGACCTCAACTGAACTCTTGGGTTGTCGGTATTGGCCCTTAGGAATACGCGCTTCTTGAGGTACGAAGATTTACCTTGCCATCAGTCAATGGTTGCGGTAGGTTCGGCCTGGAAATGAATGTCTCTTGATTCGTGCTAAGGTTGTAACTACAGACTGGTGAGTCGTCTGATTACTGACTCCGCAATGATTCTGTCTAAGGAGCATCTTGTCTCTAGATTTTAAGACGACTTGACCTGGAAAACCAAGATAAGTATATGGGCGATCGACAGTGATGAAATCGGTGGTGCTTGACGGAGGCGTATCGAGGGTACACGTGGTGATGAGTACTTTCCAAGGTGTTTGTTGATGATAGAGCTGACGATGACTTCGGGTACCCACGGTTTTACCTGAGGATTGAACGAGGTTACTGAATTCTTGTTATGGGTATCAGATACTCCATCCCTACTTTATAACACCCAAGGACACAGTTACGAAATTTTACCCGGCCGGAATATGACGAGCTTGTGAGCAACAACATGCCCGAAGGAGCCGGAAGTTTGAAAGAGAACCAGCAGAAGTATGAAAACTTATTTTTCAAGGGTACCGTGTGGTTTCCACACGCGAGTTCACTTGTACACTAGATTACTGATCCCACCCGCGACGACCAAAATATGGACGACCGGCTACTACACAACGGAAAAGTTCCTTGTGATACCGCGACATGGTATAGCTCGGGAAATCTGATTAACATATCCCGGCTGAATGGTAGATCTGTACTGGTTGGCTCAGAGACAATATCGTATTCGTTCGCACCAAGAATACCGTACTAATCAACGATATATTACGCATCACTGGATATCCAGGCCAGTATATCAAAACCATAGGAAAGAGAGAATAGCAAAGCTCAAGGCCACACCGGACCTTCGTTTGCAGCTCGGTAACATACCTCATAGTCCTGGTCGCTCACAGATATATTATTCCATCCCGGCTCATTTTCGCTCGCACGCTTTGCCGCCTACTTTCATCGCTACCTATCTGCCCAGGAACAATGGTTGAAGCTGACTTGGATTCTCATTATATCCGTGCAGGAACGGTTCTAGGTACAGGTCACAATTGACAACAGCATCTCAGCTCGTATTGGTGAGTTGGATAAGACATGCTTAATTTGGCCAGTGCCATAGTAAAAATGATCGGAGGAGACTTCTTGCAAAGGGTTAAATTGTGAGGACGTTCTGCTGCTAATATCTGATCAAACCAACGTGTTGCGTCTCAGTGGCTGCTCCATATGGTAAAGGTTATCACGGGTGTTCCGAACTTACTCATTTGGACTATAGGCTGCTCATTTTGAGGCGCTAATTCGAGTGCGCCACGAGATAGTAGCTTTTTATTGGTTAATAGCTGCTATCCACTACCGCTAGCTTACATTTTTGATGTGGTGTTTGCATCACACACCATGAGTACTATATTCCAGTCTCAGTCAATACATGCTTATTTAGCATCAAATGTCAACCGTCTGGAATGCTAGTGGTATTGAAAGTTTTGGCAGAGCACTGCTAGAGTCGCCACTTATAAAGGGATGAACATCATGTTATGGATTAGCTCTATAGCTCACTAACTGGTTTATACAATGGAGACAAGGCAAAGTACGGTGGTATGTCAATTTACTGGTCAGGACTGGTGAGCGGTATTCTTAAACATTGAATAATATTGATACCCAGCACTCACAACACAAGAACTAACAGAGCAGAAACCCCAAGAACAGGAATAAAGACAAAAGAAAAAACGATGGAACGATGTTCAACAGTTAACGAAAAATACAATCGATGACATATCTCTGCGCCATCACTAAGCCCTCGCATGCGCATACGCAAATACAATGAACACTCATAACCGGATATGGCTGGAACCTAATGCATAACATAACATATGCAGAGCCTCAGTCGACAATTACCCGTAAGGAAGACCGTCTGACAGTACTCAACCAGAAAGAAAAACTAGGGAATAGATCAGGAAATAACAGTGAGGAGTGGTTCTCTCTATATACAGATCTGGATCGAGAGTTAAAGCCCAGTAGCGCAACGTGGCCATGGGGAAAAGCACATAACGGCAGCGATGACTAGTTACCTGGCGATAGCCCGACTTCATCTGCTCGTGCAAGGACGCTTCGGACTGTTGATCTGATCTCAGCCACACCATCGGTGATGCTACTGGTCTCTTTATGCCAATATGATCCACCGGTTAGGTTACAGTCAACAAATCTGGCACGCACGTCCGGGAGATCGAATATCGAGTCATGGGTGATAGGTTGCACCTCAGCGGCACAATCTAACAAGTCGGAGTTATAACTGGGCTCTTGCGTGAAGCTTTTATGATGATCAATAATGCGGAATTCAAAGGATTGATCATTTCTATTGTTTCGTGGCTCTCCAACATATGCGGTATCCAAGGATGTGACTCTGATGGCATAGCAGTTGACTCGGGTCGGTGGATTGAGGGCAACGGGCGGTGGTAGGTTTGTCGTAGTATGGTGGTCCCAATAGTGAGGTCCCTCGAATCTCGGTGGCGTGTGGGTTGACACCCAGCGGCTGCTGTTTTCTAGCACCTCGTCACCAACTGTTGGTGGTGACGTTTCGCAATTCTGACCGCCCGAACTGGCAAGTTGGTTCGAAGGTGAAGAGGAGTTATTCCGGCCAGCAGCTGCCGTGTAGCCGGAACAACGCTCAGGGACGCCATGTTTTGAGAAAAGCTGAGCGTGACCGGAGGCGGCGGCGTGCGTCACTTCCCTCGGAGACGGTATTTTCTGTACGGAACTCATCTTCGGTGTTATATCTGAGGGAATTGCCGGTGATCTTCACAGGTGCTGCTGTTGCTGATGGACGCTTTGGTAACGGATACTTCAATCAAGTGTGTTGGAAGAAAGTATGCGATGCACCGTACAGGTTCCAATGACCCTCACGTTGCCCTAATAGCAGATGATGAATAGTTTCGGGAGTAGGAATCAAAGTGTTGGTATACTGAGAACAATGCTAATACTCTGAGGATAGTCAAAAGCAGAGTGGTCAATGCAGCAATCGAGCGAAATGAGTCAAAACCCCTGGGTTAAGAATGGGATGATATATAACTGTACGAGGTGAGTGATCATAGGTAGACCCATCACCTAATGATGACAGAAATCGGCAATTCTGTCCGCTGCCTGAGGATTGATAATGGTGAACATAGACTAGTAATTTAGTTTCTCGACTGGCATGGCTCCTTGACTGTCTCAAACCTGGCAGCAATCAATCGAAATCGTCGCTTTCCAACGCTGGGTGGTAGTCGAACGGGACAATGATCGGCTTACGATTTGGGAAGGGGACTAGGTGCTAAGGTTGCGAGTGGACACGACTTTCGGTCCCTACTAGTGGATCCGAGGTACGGCGGACCAGGATTGGAGGGTCGACCGGTCTTCCGATTATGTGGGATATCCATATACCACTTACGTTCAACTAGGAGACCGTAAGACGGGATGATTGGCAGACCTGGAGCCACGTAGGCTACGATATCACCCCCTCCCGTCAACTGCGTCTCTACTGCTTCTTCCGGATATGGATTAGGTCCAAATGGGATTTCTCGGTTATTGGACAGGGGATGCCAGATTGCACGTCACCATGGACATACATAAACATCCTGGAAACGAAGTCACTAATGCCCAGCCTAAACAGTAGTATAACTGCATAGGCCTTTGCGAAGGCTCGTGTGCATTGCATTGCATCGTCATATTCTTTCCAACAGGTTACAAGCGCTCGCGCGGGGCGTCACCGCCGCTTCTGCATGTTTGCCTAGTCCAAGCCCGATTGCCGTCGAGCAAGCCTTTGATAGGGTCCGGTAGCGTGTATGTGACGGGATGTGGAGGTACAACATGGCTCACTATTGCAGTCAATTCGCGACCCGGAATAAGAGCTAGTCAAAGTAGTCAGAGTGCGATACCATACCGAAAGATGGATATTCACTCTGTCGACATGGTTGAAACATTTGAGTCTACTTAGTATCCCACAGTCGTTTAAAGATTTTTTTTTTTTTCTTTTTGCGGCTGCTGCTGCATGTCAATTTCCGAGAGGAGGTTTTTTCTCAGGATTGACATCTTTCAAGGTACCACATTCTGATCAAGCCTTCCACACAAGAAGATAGCCGTGGTACTGGGCCTGCATATTGCTTTGACTGCATGGAAATATCCAGGGGATGTTCTAGAAAACTTGTTCTTGTTTAACCCTTCCATGCATCACTGAGGGGGGTTATGCTCCACATAGTCGAATATGCTCGACTTTACAATAGAGCAGTGTTGTAGTATTACTTTTGTCCCGCAGATCGCAAAGCAATGACTATCTGGACTGGGTACAGCACTTAAGCGGGGTATCTGAACGGTGTACAGTGCCAACGCATCAAGTCAGTCTGAGCACATCTATCTACCTCGGTGAGCATGTCTGGATGCATGCTTTTGTTATCTGATTCATCTTTACATAGTGTGGGGGACGCCAGTAATATCGGTTGATCGATCACTACCGGGTGTGTTCCCTAGGCTACTGGACCCATCAAGTGTTGGTTCTCTGCAGCGAAAACCCCGCATTGCAATAGGAACACCTAGCCACACCTAGACAGTACCACCCCACGATAAGGCGAAAGGCTGGGCTTTCAGTCGGCGGACTTCGTATTCGGGACCCCTGCGTACAGCCTCTTAGCCCTGTAAGATATTGGATGGGTTCGCCGGTTATATTCTCCATCCTAACCGTTCACCATCGATAGAACCGTGATCACTGTAACGGTGTTTGTTTCGGCGGTAGGGTCAGGGAAGCCACTGAGAGTTTGTGTGGCGCCAGATGCGACTGACCTTTAATTTCTCGCATGTTTTGGCTTTTCTCGTTCCTTTTATTGAGTTGCTTCTTTTGGGTCGTTCTTTGGAATTGTTCGACAATGAGTTCAAGATCAACTCAGCAGACGGACTTGGGATTAGTGGATATCCTCTCCTGTAGGATCACCCAGCCGTTTCACAACTGTTGGCACGAGCCGATCACAAAATGCGGGGTAATCCATGCTGTCAAATTCAGGTTCGGCGGCGCCCCATCCCCAAATTCTAGTGAGCACGAATAGCACCCACCTACACATTAAGACACTATGCTACTATAGCTCTAAAAACAAGTACCCGTACCCGACACTTGTCTAATTGTTTCTAATACCTGCGCTGTAGCACCGAGTTGGCTTTGGCCCAGTCGCTCGCCGACACTTTTTCCGTCATTTGTGGCGGGTGTTGCACTAAACTAAGTAGCTCCAGCGGTTAAGGCTTTTGTACTGTGTTCGGTAGAGACTGAGAGTAATGGTTACAGCAGAACATCCGCCGTTTGCACTGCCCCGCAAATGCGTACACGTATGTGCATGTGGGGGTGTGTTCATTGACTTACTTAGGAGTATTTCGGCGAGATCCGCTACATTCCAACTATCGATTTCCTAAGGGAACATTCCGGGCGCGAAGGTTGGATTTGAGATGCAGACGCGAATAGAAAAATGTGCCTTGTACAATGCCTGTTGGTCCAACATGTGTGGGTCTGATATACATTTAAGCCCGCCGTTGACACTTATTTTTGGAACTGTGGTGATGAACGGTCCTGGTTCGCCTGGGGTAGGCAGATGAATGTCACTATTGTAAGAACCGCTCCGCGTATGGCTTGGAGAATCATTCCACTCGCCGAGCGAGCCGTTTTTTATGTTAGAACTCTGAGAATAGTGTGGGGTAGTGTTAGGTCTCTCATCGTATTGTGAATCGAGTTAGCCGCTAAATTGCGAACTAATTGCATAGTACTTGCTGCAGGGCAGCTGTGGTAAAGCTATGGATGCCTAATGTCAATATTCAGATTTAGTGTGCAAGGCCCTTTAATGTCAACTTCCTACCATTTAGACCGTTTGTTTAGATACCTGCCCCAACATGATCGATCGCCAGAATATAGGAAAATTTTGGACATCAACTCCAATTAGCGGCCTCGCAACAACAGTCGCCGACAAGTTATATTTAATATCACTCACGACCGTCATAGCCCCGTCCGTCGTGCGTTTGACCACTGTATATAACAATGCCTTGCAAACACGGGTGCCCGTATGTTCCAGCCCTCAGAACGACCCACAAGTTACCAAACGGTAGGCAGTACATGGCCTCTAGCTTTACTCTGATTTCACTTACCCAGAATTTCTCAACATTGAACAGAGGCTAGACAAGCTGAACACTCTGCAGTCGGTAATCTGTGTACGGTACGTTTTGGTCAACTGCTCAACTACCACTCTCGTTCGCAACCAGTGATGTCAACCGTCCCGTCGGACGGCCGGGGACGGTGGGCCGTCCGAGATTTCTCCAGGACGGACGGGACGGCGCCAAGGCCGTCCGTCCCGTCCTTACTCCACAATGACGGCCCGACGGCCG